>ENA-OPCN01002080-OPCN01002080.1-human-gut-metagenome-genome-assembly--contig:-NODE-2080-length-11791-cov-3.752301_pt1 | contig 11791 bp, 16 predicted proteins | sample MGYA00241567_ERZ501485 | MGnify/ENA primary metagenome ERZ501485 (study PRJEB25962, sample SAMEA2042579) | human gut metagenome | biome: human gut; feature: human-associated habitat; material: faeces...
TACAAAAACAAGTTAATGAAGAAAATAATTTAATAACTAATTAAAAAAAGTATCAGCATATTTGTTGATACTTTTTTGATGTAAAATTATAATGAACAAAAGAAAGGAAGATGATAAAATGATCAGTATAAGAAAAAGGGGTAAAGTATATCAATATTGTTTTGAAGCTGGAAAGATAAATGGAAGGAGAAAACAAATAACTAAAAGTGGTTTTAAAACCAAAAATGAAGCATATACAGTGGGACAAAAAGCATACGATGAATTTATAAATGGAGTAACAAGTATAGAGTGTAATATGCTATATGGAGATTATTTAGATTATTGGATGAAGGAATATTTTGAAATAAATTATAAATATTCTACGTCAAAGAGATATAAAGAAACTTTTAGCAATATTAAAAAGGAATTAGGTAATTATAAGTTATCAGCTTTAACACCATATATTCTAAATCAGGCGTTATTAAAGTTATATCAAACATCTAGTACAAAAGAGGCACTAAGAAATTATCAAAAGGTTATTAAGAGTTCGTTGAGGGATGCAACTTACTATTTTGGATTTATTAAGAATAACCCAGCTGGTGATTTGGAGATACCTAGAATATTATCATTTGAACTAAAAAAAACAATATAGGTCACATCTATACTGAAGAAGAAATAGAAATAATTTTGGGCAGATTTAAGAATAACAAAGTTTTTGTATGTGCATTTTTAACTGCTTGCTATACGGGAATGAGAACTGGTGAAGTATTTGCTTTAACTTGGGATGATATTGATTTAGAAAATAGAATAATAAAAATTAATAAGACAGTTTACGCAAAAGATAAAGAAGAAAATGGCAGATGGTATTTAGGTACGACAAAAACAATAGGCAGTAGTAGAGAAGTTTATATTTGTGATACTCTATATTCAGTATTATCTAATTATAAAAATCTGCAAGTTAAATATAAAAAAGAATATTGCAAAAAGTATAAAAGATATACCTTAAAAGAAATAAAAAATAAATATGGTAAGTTAGTAGAATATAAAGTTATAGAAAGTAATTCTAAACGCAATAGAATAGAAATGGTGTTTACTAGAAAAGATGGAACTTATTCAGGAACGGATATTATTAGGTATCCATTTAGAATAATTCATCATGAATTAGGGATTCAATGCAGATTTTACGATTTAAGAAGAAGTTTTGCTACTATAAGTTTAAGAGGCGGGGGTGAAATAAAAGATATTGCAGAGGTGTTAGGACATAAAAGAATAGAAACTACCGAAAAATATTATATTTCAAGTACAAGCGAAGATAAGAAAGAAGTTGAAGAAATATTTGAAATGAACATTAAATTAGAAAATAAAATGATATAATAATAAATAATAAAGGAGGAAAAAATAATGGATTTAAACTATAACGTTTTTGTTAATAAAACAAAAATAATGTTGAAAACTATAAAAAAGGAATATGAAATAATAATTCAAAATTATAGTGAAGAGAAAATTATCAAAAAATCATATTCAATTAAATCTAGAGATTCCTTAAATAATAAAGAAAAAGAGTATGCTGATTCAATATTAGAACAATTTTTTGAACCATCGTTAAAACAAATATCAATATTAATCGATAGTGGAATAATATCATGGGATAGTGCTATCGAACCAATAAGTTTAAATGATATAAATAAGGATATTAAGGATTTTAAACACCTTATATATGAAAGTTGGGAAAAATTATATGTATATAAACATATTAAATATGATTTGATTATGAGTTTTATAATTCAAATATATTTATTTACCGAAAAGGAAATAGCAATGTTTTTAAACCCAAAATACAAAAGTGAAAATTTAAATACAATGTTTTCATGTATAAATGTGATTGAAAAAGAAGGAAAATACATAGACAAAGATATTAAAACTAAAATAGATATGTACAGAAACATTATCAATGTTTATAAACATGGAAAAGGTAAAAGCTTTGATGAGTTAAAAGAGAAAAATTGTTATGTTTTAAATTCTTGTTATGACTCGAACGATTTATCATTTGTATTTAATTTAAAATTTGTTTCATTTGAAGAACTGTATAATACTCTAATTAATTTTATTAATGAGTTGTAATTAATATTTAATCTAATTATATGTTTGATGATATATCAAATTATGATATAATATCATTGTGAACGGATGTGGACAATGTCCACAAGAAGTCCACGTTAGAGAAATACTTATAGTGCAGGTAATATCATAAATACAAATAATATAGATGTTACCTAGTCTGATAAACAAGTAAATACGAATAATACTTTAAGTATAAATAATACTGATAATATGGGAGCATCCACTACATGTGGAAGTGGTAAGAAATATAAACAATGTTGTGGTAAATAACTCGCAAACCCCGATAAAATATGGGGAAAAGCGAGTTTTTCTTTTTAGCAAAAAATAGCCCAAAATAGTGGTTGGAGCCACTTTGATTTAAGTATTTGATTATATTTAAAAAAGTGGAGCTTTTTATGATATAATTAAATATAGGATGGTGATTATAATGTTTGGTCCAAAAGAACTTGATTCAAGAAATACATATAATCCTAATTTACAAGAAATACAAGAATCAGCAGAAAGGACATATGGTGAAGCAAATTCTTTTTATAGAAAAGAAGAATTATATTTAAAGGACATTGAAAGAAGAATAATGTCAGGTGATCTTTCTTCTGAGAAAGATATATATGATGAATGTCATGCAATAGCATCAGATTTGGCAAAATGCTGTGAGATGTATTTGAAAGCATTATTTATATATGAACATAATATTCCAGGTAATCAAGTAGATGAATTATGGGAAAAATTAAAAAATTCAGAATTTAAAACAGATGAAAGAGGCAACTTGATTTATGTAACACCAGCAGGAGAAATAACATTTGTAAAGTATGATGATAATGGAAATCCTATTAAAGGCAGTAATGGAAAACTAATTTATTTTGATAAAAATAATAATGTTTATACTGAAAACAGCAGAGGATCTAAAATAAAAAGAAATGGACATCAATTGGATAGATTGATAGAACTGCTATCGCAAGAATCAAGATTGCTATTAGAAACCAGAATGTTAACTATTCCAATGGAAACAACGGAAATGAATAATTCTGTATCCATATTGGATGTATTATTAAAAAAAGGTGTATTATCACAAAACAATCAAATTTCATCTGAACAGTATGTTGGTTGGATTGAACAACATAAAAAAACATTTGAAGAAGCTAGATATTCTGGTCAAAAAAAATATGATGTAAATGTTGAATTCTTATATCATTTAGCAACTCAAATAAAAGCAGTAGTTCAATATAGAATGGATCCTAAAAATAATCAAAAGTTTACAGTCACAGATGAGGAATTATCTCAACTACCTAAGGAAATCCAAAAAATGGCTTCGTTTCATTCATATTTATTATCTGAGGATTTAATTAAATTGATAGCGGATAACGAGGAAATAAAAAATAAAATAATATTATTGTTTTCTAATAAATATGTTATACCACCAAAGAATGTATCACCTTTAGATTTTTATAATATGATTAGACTAATGGATGATAAAGAAATCATTTATGTATCATATTTATGTTATATGGTTCAAAATTATGATAAATTGAATTCTGGTGTTATTGATGGACAACAGGAAAAAGAAACAAAGAAAGCATTTGAAATTGCCGGAATATTTAATTCAATAGGTATTACACCTAATAAAGTCATTGGCTTTTTTGTACAAATAAAAAAAGTTTTTGGGGAAAAAATAACTATAGGCAACGAAAGTATATCTAAACTACTAACATTGCTAAGAAGTGAAATTGATAATAAATATTCTTATATTAATAATACTTATTATCTTAAGAGTAAAAGCGATTACAAATTAGATTCATTTAGCAATATTGATATCATTGATTATAACAATAAGTTTAAATTATAGTAATAAATGCCAAGTTGGGTGTGGACAAAAATATAATAAGAAATTAAAAAAGGCTTAGTAAAATAAGGGAAAACTAAGTCTTTTCATTTTGTTAAAAACAATGATTTTATATTCTGGAGCCACTTGTAGAGCCATATTAACAAAAAAGAGCTAATTTTCAACAGTATTTCTAGCTCGATTGATTGTATTAATTACTTCAGAAGATGTGGCATTAAATAAGTGAGAATAAGTGTTTAAAGATAGATATAGATCTACTATGTTTCAAAAAGAATTTAGCAAGTTTGCTATAGCAGATAATAATGAATATATCTTGTTGGAAACCAATGGTATACCAGCTGGCAACCAAGTGGATACCCAGAATAGTATAAATAAGAATAGTAAAGATAAGATAAGTATAGATGAGAATAGTTTAGAAAAGAAAAGTAAAGAAAAGAATAATATAGCGGAGAAGAGAGAAGATGTAACTATCTTGTCTGGTAGCGATGTTGTCGTAAAAGATGTTATTGATTATTTAAATAAGAAAATTAATTCTTCATACAATTGGGAAAATGGAAAGATAAAAAGTCTTGTTAATAATTGGATAGATAAAGGATATAAAACACTTGATTTTCAAATAGTTATTGATAAGAAATTTGATGAATGGAAAGATACTAAAATGGTAGTACATTTGAATCCATATACTTTGTTTGGAGATAAGTTTGAAAACTATTATAATCAACCAGTAAAGAAAAAAACATTAAATGATATTTCTATGAAAGAATTAGAGGAAATGATAGAAGCAAGACAAAATGGAGAAGAAAATGAAAATGACCCATTTAGCTTTTATTAAGTGTATGAAATATCTAAATGCTTGTTATTTCAAGAATATGGATCAAGAACAATTAGAAAGCTGGTTTGAATATTTTAGTGATGTATCTTATTCAACGTTAAATAATGCTATAAAAGAAATAGTATCAGAATCAAAATACTTTCCAACGATTTCACAATTAAAAGATAAATGCAAAGAAATAAATAAAAAGTATATTATTTCAATCATAGATAAAATGAAAGAAAGTGGATACTTTAAAAAAGGTGTTGAAGAATTAACAGATTCTCATGCTAGCAATAGCTATTTTAAAACTCTTATGTGGTTAGACGAGGGAAATCTGCCAGAATTTGTAGAAAACGATATTAAAGATTTTCTTAAACAAAATAAGCAAATAGAACAAAAGGATAAAAAACTACTAAACAATGTTAAAGACTTGTAGTGTATGTGGAAAAATGCATGATTTTAATATCGCTTGTAAAAGACCATACAGATATAAAAAGAGTAGTAAAAGTGATAGATTCAGAAGCACATATGAGTGGAAACAAAAAAGAGAAGAATTTAAGAAAAGAGATAGGTATCTATGTTAGGCATGTATAAATGGATATGAGGGATCACCTTTTATGTTTAATTACAAAGATTTACAAGTTCATCGTATTATATCAATAGAAGAAGATTATTCTAGAAGATTGGATAGCACAAATTTAATAACTTTGTGTCCTATACATCATAAGAAAGCTGAGCAGGGGATAATAACAAGAGAAGAGTTATTAAAGATTATAAAGGAAAAATGACCTCCCCCCCGGGAGTCTGCATCATAAAAATAAGTTTTTTTCTCCACCCACAGCCCACCTATATTCACACAAACATAAATTTTACGTGAGTTTTTTGGAAAATAGAGTATTTGATAAAGATGAAATTATTGGCTCCGTGTGAGCCTTTTTTGATGCAATAAAAAAGCATTAGCAAATACTAATACTCGATTATTTTGAAGTCTAAAGGATCTTCGTTTATTATTTCTAAAGAATACTTAACTCTAAGTAATTTAATCACTTCGGCTTTAGCTTTCTTATAGTTCTTACATATAAGATTAAACATATCGGATGCAGAATTAAAATGCTGCTTAAATGTAGCTTCCTACATAGCATTTCTATAGAATGAACTAGCAATATAAAATGCCACTACTTCAGGTACAATATATTCTTCTACAAAAGCTTGATAGCTATCATAAAAAGGATCAATCACCTTTTCACATTCTTCATCACTAATATCTTCATCAGTACATTTTCTTAACATACATACCTCCCTGTGCATTAATCACTCTTATCAAGAAATTAGTCAAGTTATTGTGATTTTGTTGTGATATTTTTAGATATGTGTTATAATAAATATATAAGCTGATAAGCATATATGTTGATATTAAGAATAAGGGTGATTGTATGAATGATAAGTTAGGAAGATTTATAAAGAAAAAAGTAGATAGAAAAGTAGAAGTTTCTAATAAAAAAAGAGCAGATATAATAAGAGAGTTTGGTATTACTACACAGTATCTACATGATATGGAAAATGGTAAAAGAGTACCATCATCAAGTTTAATGAAAACAATGATTACGGTATTGGAATTGTCAGATCAGGAACAAATAGAGCTGTATGATTTAGCATCAGAAAGTCACAAATCAAAAAAAATACCAGCAGATATTGAAGAGTATATTATTACAAATGATGATGCAAAAGATGAGATTAGAAAATTAATATCAAAAAATATGGAGGTAAGATAACTATGGAAAATGAAGTAAATGTAGATTATATAATAGATTACATATCTGGTGTTAAAATTAAAAGCACTCCAGAAGAAGTAGAAGCAACTCAAGTTTTTTCTAAAATATTAGTAGAGGATTATAAATATCCAAAAGAAAATATACAAACTCGACCACAATATAGAGTAAAGGCTCGTCCATCGGATACAAAAAAAGAATATCCGGTTGATATTGCTGTTTTTAATTCAAATAAAAAAGATGATAATTCTTTATATATTATAGTTGAATGTAAAAAGAAAAACAGAAAAGATGGACAAACACAATTAGAAGATTATATGAGGCTATCAAAAGCTAGACTTGGTGTTTGGTTTAACGGGAATGAAAAATTAACAATTCAAAAAATAGAGAATAATGGCCAAGTTCTATTTGAAGAAATAACTGATATTCCTTCATATGGTCAAAGAATAGAAGATGTCGGAAAATATTTGCGAAAAGATCTAGAAGCCCCAACTAATTTGAAAGCTATTTTTAAAGTAATAAGAAACTATCTTGCTCCAAATGCAGTAGGTGTTACTCGTGATGAAAGTCTTGCTCAACAATTAATTAATTTAATATTTTGTAAAATATATGATGAGAAGTATACTAAACCTGATGATATGGTTAGTTTTAGATGTGGTGTTAATGAACCACTTGCAGATGTTAAAGAAAGAATACTAAAAATGTTTGAGGGAGTTAAAGAAAGATATCCTGATGTAATTGATAAAGAAGAAACAATTATTTTAGATGAAAAATCAATAGGATATGTTGTTGCACAACTTCAAAAATTTTGTTTATTGGATGCTACAAGAGATGCAGTTGGTGATGCATTTGAAGTCTTTATAGGTCATGCACTAAAAGGTGCTCAAGGGCAATTTTTTACTCCAAAAAATGTTGTTAAAATGATTGTAGAAATGATTGATCTTAAACCTAATGAAAAGATAATTGATCCGTGTTGTGGATCAGGAGGATTTTTAGTTGAAGCATTAAAAAATGTATGGTTAAAAGCAGAACAAAACTTTGCTGAATTGGGTTGGCCAGAAAGAGAAATAGAAATAGAAAAACAAAGAATTGCAATAGAGAATTTTAGAGGCATAGACAAAGATGATTTTCTAAGTAAAGTTTGTAAGGCTCAAATGGCTATCTTAGGAGATGGAAGAGGTGGAGTATTCTGTGAAAACAGTTTAGATATACCAACAAAATGGCAACAAAAAACCCAAGATAAAATAGAACTTGGTAAATTTGATGTATTAATTACTAACCCTCCCTATGGTTCAAAAATCAAAATAGATGATAAAGAAGTCTTAAAACAATTTGATGTGGGTTATAAGTGGAAAAAAGATAAAAAGACAGGGGTATGGGAAAAAGGAAAAATAAGAGATAATGATACTCCACAAAACTTATTTATAGAAAGATGTGTGGATTTTGTAAAACCAGGTGGAAGATTAGCTCTTGTATTACCCGATGGAATTTATGGTAATGATGGATTAGGTTATTTAAGAAAATTTATAATCGAAAACGGAAGAGTATTAGCAGTTGTAGACCTGCCAAAAGAAACTTTTATGCCACATACTTCTACAAAAACGACTGTTATAATTATTCAAAAATATAGAGATAATGAAGATAGAAAACAAAAACATCCAGTATTTATGGCTGTCTGCGAAACATGTGGGCATGATCGTAGAGGTAACATTCTTGAAAATGAAGTTGATGATATTTCCCTTGTATCAGAACAATTTAAAAAATGGAGTATAGAAAATGGCATTAAGTTATAAAACAATACCATATAATGATATAGAATTTATCAATAGATTGGATTCCAAGTATTATCAATTAAGGGACACCATTCAAGAATATGAAATAAAGAATCGAAAAAATGTATTAAGATTGGGTGATGTAATTGATAATATAACAGATGGGGAACATGCAGGACAAGTATTTGTTAAAAAAGGGATCCTATTTTTAAAAAATTCAAGTATAAAAGATTTTGATATAAGTACAAATGATGGCTTTTACATTACAGAAGAAAAACATAAAATGTTAAGCAGATCAGCATTACATCCTAGAGATGTGTTATTTACAACTATTGGGCATTTAGGATCTGCAGCTATTGTTCCTGAAAATTTTTGCGAAGCAAATATGAATCAAAATTTTGTAAAAATGAAAATAAATGAAGAACAAATTTCTCCTTACTATGTTACTTGTTTTTTAAATAGTAAAGTTGCTAGAAGAGAAATTAATAGCTTGCTTACAGGAAATATTCAATCTATACTTACATATCCAAAAATTAAAAGTATTAAAATATTAAGACCAGATGATAGAAATATCGAAAAAGAAATTGAAGAAAAATATAAAACAGCTTTAGAATATTCGCATATAGCAAGAGAGAAAATAAGTAATGTAATTAAAGAATTAGAATCAAAACTTGGTCTTGATGATAATGATAATAAGACAAATATTTATAGTATAAATCCAGAACAATTATTTAATGACTGCGATTTATGGACACCAAAATATTTTTATCCTTTATATATAAATACTGAAAATGAATTAATAAATAATTTTGAAACATGTAATCTTGGTCAGATTGCTGATATGAAAAAAGGTGATGAGCCTGGTAGTGATTACTATATTGATTATTTAGAAAAGAATGATACTGATGTTCCTTTTATTCGTACATCTGATTTATATAATTATCAAATTGATAGTTCACCAGATAACTTTATTGATAAAAATTCATATGTTGAATTAGATCAAGATATTAAAACAGGAGATATTCTATATACAAAAGATGGAAAAATTGGAGAAATTGCTTTAATAACTGAAGCAGACAAAGTAATAATATCTTCAGGAGTAGAAAAAATAAGATTAAATAAAAAAGGATATGAAAAGGGATTAACTCCTGAATATCTTTTTGCAATCATGTGCTGTGAAAAAATAGGAAAGTATACAGCCGATAGGTATACTGTAACAGCAAGTACTATTCCACACTTTAAAGAAGATTTTATTAGAAAAATGGTTGTTCCAATTCTAGATTCAGAAAGTATAAATATCATTACTGAAAAAATAAAAGAAGCATTTAGTCTATTAAACAAAAAGAAAGAATTAGTATTAGAATGTCAAAATCAAATAAATTCAATAATTAAAATTTAAAAGCCCTATAATTACGGATTTTTTTCGTTAAGAATTATAATAATTATTCTTTATCCTTTCGATAACTTTTAAAGTTTAAATAGTCTACTATTTGTTCTTCAATCTTATGCCTAAATTTCATCATTACTTCAAGATCACGAGGCTTTTTAGCAGATAGTACTATATCAATATTTCTGATAATAAAGAAACCGTGATAGTCACCATTTCTGCTTATACATTCGATACGATTCTTAGGCTTAATAATATACTTCACAATACACCTCCAATAGAATGTAATATTAATCACTCTTAATTGAAAATAAGTCAAGTTATATGGACTTATAAAGGATTAAATGGTATATTGTAGTTGAAGATCAGAGATAAAAAGATGTGGAAAATTTGCAATTCTGGAGCCACTTTTAGAGCCACTCTTCTAGAGATTAGCAGGAATAAACTAAAACACAAAGGTAATTAAAGCCACATTTTTAAAGGAAATTAACGAGTGGGCAGTGGTAAAAAGCCTTAAAAATGCTAGCCATGTGGAAGTGGTAAAAAATATAAGCAATGTTGTGGAAAGTAGTATAAAACAAGAAAAAGTTGAAATTGAAAAATACTAATTTGACTATTGCTTTATAGTTTACTTACGACATATTAAAAAAAATAAGTTAAAAAGGATGGGGAAAACGTTTTAAATGTAGACATCCCTTTTTCGATAATTAATGTTAAAATATATTTAGGAGTTGATAATATGCTAAGTCCAAAATTAGAAACAGAAAGATTAATATTAAGAAGATATGAAGAAACTGATATTGATATGCAATATGAAGTATTAACAGATAACAGATTAGCAAAATATATAAAGTTTCCTAACTTAACAAAAGAAGAAGAACTAGAATGCATTAAAGATTGGATTAAAAATGCAGATGATTCAAAATATGAAAAATGGGTAATTACTTTAAAAAGTGATAATACTCCTATTGGGAATATATCTGTAAATGGAATTGAAAAAAGACATAACTATTGTAACGTTGGTTATGTAATATTGTATGCTTATTGGGGAAAAGGTTATGCATCAGAAGCATTAAAGGTTGTATCGGATTATTTGTTAGAAAGTGGATATTATTTAGTTGAGTGTTCTTGCAATGAATTAAATAAACAATCATCTAGAGTAATGGAAAAAGCCGGTTTTAAAAAAGATGGTTATATTGCTAATAGGAGACTTAATAAAGATGGAACATATTCTGGAGTAGAATATTATAGTAAGACAAAATAGTAAAAATATATTTGTTGAATGTTCTATTGATTGTGATAAAAATAGTGATACTGCAATAACTTTTTATAAAACTATTCAAAATAAATTTCATTATGCAATTATTGGAAACACTACTGCTGAAATAGTTTATCAAAGAGTGGATTCTACAAAAGAAAATATTGGACTTACTACCTAGGAAAATTCACCTGATGGGAAGATTTTAAAATCTGATGTAATTATTGCCAAGAACTATTTAAATGAACAAGAATTAAAAATTTAAATAATTTAGTAAACTTATTTTTGGATATTGCTGAAAATAATGCAGAGAGAAATATAACAATGCATATGGAAGATTGGAAAAATGAAGTGGAAAATGCCCTAAAAGTTTTCCATTATGAAGTTTTAGAAGGAAAAGGAAAAATCTCACATAAACAAGCAGTCGAAAAAGCAGAAAATGAATATGAAAAATATAAAGCTATACAGGATAAGAATTATGTGTCAGATTTTGATAGATTATTAAGTGAAACAAAGCAAATTGAAAATAAATAAATTACACATTGGATAAAAAAATTGATATAATCATATTAGATGAACGGATGTGGACAATGTCAACAATGTGTCCACGTTGGAAAAATACTTATAGTACAGGTAATATCATAAATACAAATAATATAGATGTTACCTAGTCTGACAAATAAGAAAATACGAATAATACTATAAGTATAGATAGTATTGATAATATAGGAGCATCCACTACTTGTGGTTCGGGAAAAAAATATTGAAAAAAGATTTAGTAACAGCAGAAATAATAGTTAAATAAAATAAGGTGGGAATACTAAGCGTTGGAAATGTTAATTACATTTTCC
>ENA-OPCN01002081-OPCN01002081.1-human-gut-metagenome-genome-assembly--contig:-NODE-2081-length-11791-cov-1.713701_pt1 | contig 11791 bp, 7 predicted proteins | sample MGYA00241567_ERZ501485 | MGnify/ENA primary metagenome ERZ501485 (study PRJEB25962, sample SAMEA2042579) | human gut metagenome | biome: human gut; feature: human-associated habitat; material: faeces...
GAATATTTTCCTATATACATCGTCTACTACATGCTTACAACCACTTCGATTTAATTCCGCAAATGGTACATATTTTTCTTCATTTGCTGATGTAATCTCATATCGGAACAAATTTGTCGTGTACACATTTTTTAATTGATGCTTGTTCATAAAAGATACAATCATCTGTCCATAATCTTTTTGGCCTGTCAAGCGTTCTACATTTTTACAATCATCCTGTAAATCAAGGGAACGCCACAAATGAGTACAGAGATACTCCCCTACTGGTTCATTATGCTTAAGTAGTTCTTCAATGTTTTGATTAAGAACATCATAGCCAAAACAGTCCTCTAATTTATTACTTGGCGAATCAAATACAAGCATAACTCTTTTATCCTCATCAAAAGGCCTGTAGTCTATCGCATCATCTCTGTGATTCTCATTATAAATATCTAATAAATCCAAACCATGATTACCATTAGAAATAATTCCATATGTAAAAGGAGTATTCTCTAACATACCTAAATTTTTAAGATAGGTTTGGGTGATAATATGTTTGCTCAATTTATCTTCCAAATCTAATTTTCCACAACATACTTTCCCCTTTTCATTTAGGATGCTACAGATATGATAATATACATTCTCATCATATTTTCTGTAGCCACATGAAAAGTTAAACTCATTTAATTTATTTCTGCATTCTTCTGCTGTCATTTTCATAAATGTCATCCTTTCTGTATAAACTCAATCTACATTAATTATATTTCATAAACTCTTTGATTTGTTTTTTTGTTGCTATAGATTTCCAGCCCGAATATTTTCCATAAACAGTTTTACCTTTTTGTTTCTTGTACGCTCGGACGCGTACTTTTCCGGTTAATACAAATTCAGGTGTCTTTGGCAAAATAATATACCAATATAATTTTCTGTTTTTCAAAGAACTCTTTTGGGTTTTAATCGTTTTTTTCTTTATTGTACATGTTCTTCGATATGCAGAATAATTATATAGCTGGACCTCATAACCAGTTGCGCCTTTCACCTTTTTCCAAGACAAAGTGTATCGTGATTTCGTAGTCACTTTCTTTGCATTTTTCTTTTTCACTTTGACACTGTGAACTTTGCCTGGCTTTTTTACCTTGACGGCCTTCGCGGATGATTTGTTATTTGTTTGCTTATCCGCAGCATCGCTATCATCATCCCAAGACCATTCATTATCCGCAGCATCCCCTGAAGAATTGTCTGCGTTTAAATCCTCAATATTATACACTACTGCCAATTCTGCACTATTTTTCATGCCATTTTTTACAGCAATTGCCCTTAAAGTAAATTTGCCGTTCTGATTAAACAAAATAGGAAGTCCCAAATATTCATTGGAATTAATAGTTGGCACAGAACCATCAGTAGTGTAATAAATTGTTGCACCACTCGTATCACAATTCAAATTTACAACAACAGCTCCATGGTAAGTTCCGCTGTTCATATTGGCTGTCGGCGTTTTTACCGTATTCCTCATGTCCGGTTGAGCAGTAGGCACGGGAGTATTTGTCGGCCTTGATACTTCTGACAAATTAATATTATAAGTCTTAACTAGTTCTTCACTACTTACCCAGCCGCTTTTTACTGCAATAGCATTAATTGTATAAGTACCATTACTATCGAACACTATTGGCGTCCCCGTATATTTCTTTGAGCCGGTAGTAGGAGAACTTCCATCCGTTGTATAATAAATTACTGCCCCTTTTGTACCGCAAGACAACTGAATTGATAGTGCTTGTTTATAATTTCCCTGTTCAATACTTACCGTAGGTTTTGAAACCTGAAACTTTACTGTCATTTCTGTTGGTGCACTTGCCCCGTAACCATCGGCAACAGCAATTAATTTGAAATAAGTAGTTCCATAAATTGAAAATGGCGTTGTATACAAAGTTGAACTTGTCGTGACTTCATCATCCATATTTGAATAATAAATTTTCGCACTTGGAGCATCACTATGCATAATAATTCTTTTTTCATTTTCGTTTACATTCTTAACTTCAATTGTTGGACTATCGGTCACAAAATATTTACCTAATTTCTTTAGCAAAATCTTTCCGCCATTGACACCGGGAACACATGCAAATGTATCTGTAAAGTCTAGTCCCGGAAATGCACTTTGCTCGGTTAGCTGCATTGAATTCAGCGCAGTTCCCTGTTTATCTGTTAGATAAGTTCGATTTAATTCGTCATATAATTTTGAGTATGTAAATACATTTTTTATAGTTATCATTGCATACGACTTTCCAATCACTGTTCCAGCAAATTGTGTACCCCTAATTTTTTCTTCTAATGAAACACTTGATATAATATACTGCTGACTTACTTCATCTCCGCATCCAACCAAACCTCCAACACAAGAACCATTTACATAACTTTTGGACATACAATTTTCAATCATTACATTTTCTGCATATCCAACGAGACCACCGACATAGTTACCTTCTAATTCCATATCAGCATAGCAATTGGTAGTATTAACATAGTCAGCTTTTCCTGCAATTCCACCCACCATACTGTCTGTATCAGAACTTTTTATCGCGCCTAGCGAAACACAATTACTGATTTCTAATGTTGATTTTGAATTATCTGATGTTCCTCCTATAATTCCTCCATAATAAATTGCATAATTACCTGCTGTTGACATCTTAATATTGACGCTGCAATTATTTATTTTTACACTCTGCGTTTCCTTATGAATATTTACATAAGAACATATTCCGGCAAATGAACCACTTTCTCCTTTCTGATATTTTGATACATCTGCTTTCCCTTCTACGTCAACATTTTCTATTAATATTTTCCCTTTAAGACCATCATACGCAAAATCAATTGTATTAATCAGGAACCCTTTACCATAATCATCACTTCCTATATTTGAATTTTTTATTTTCAAATCTCTCACGGTAGCAGAACCAACGATACTGTCAAACACTACCGAATGTAAATTCTTAATTGTATGTCCCCTTCCATCCAGCACACCACGAAAACCTTCCGCCGGCTTAAAATTCCCCTCATATTCGGACATATCAATATCTGCAGACAAGCAATATTTTCCATCTACTACATAATTTAATTTGTCCATATCTTCCGGCGTTTTAATTTCCTCGTAATCCGAATAATTATTCGCCTTCACTACCGATTTAGAATACACCTTTTTTTCTTTAGCCGTTACATTCATCACTTCCTTGTTAGGAATCAAGCCGGCTATCACCGCAAAACATAATAAAATAGCTACTGTTTTTCTTCTCATATTTTTCTCCGATATAGTGTTAATTTATCACTATACTTTTCCTTTCTTTCCTATATTTTATCCAACATAATTAGAACTCCAACTATATGGTACCCTGTCCCCCTTTTTTAACTCTTGTTCATAATCCACTGCATCATAATTTTCTTCCCCCCAATCTTTTGATTTTGCTTCATCCATAACGTAATCAGGATTATAACCACTACTCACATTATCGCTGTAGTGATAATATCCAGTATATATATCTACTGCCTTGATACACACCGCATAATAATATTCACTATAGCCATCTTTACCCATAAGCACAACATACCTTCCATTTCCATCACCTTCGTAATCCATCACCCGGTATTCAGAAATATCATCTTCGCTTGGTATTTTAAATTGTATAACTTCTTTGGCACATTGTTTTACAGCTTCCATCCGGTCTGTATAAAATGCTTGTGGAGTTTCCAGAAAATATTCGGTATTTTTATGCGTATATTTAACAATAGAAAACACAGTTGCAGCAACAACAAAACACGCCACACCAATAATTGCAATTATCTCAGGTTTTTGCATTTTATATCGCATTCCTTTAGAAACTGCATCTTGCCGCATTTTTGTCCGGTAACGGTTTAATGAAAAGGAGCCTGCCAGTAAAACAATACATATAATATGCAGTAAGAATCCGAATCCAAAATGTTTGCACTGGTCACGCAATGAATTGTAAAGCAAAAAATCACTAAATATAACAATGCCTGCAAATACCACTACCGGAATCATCGCCGGCCACCACCTATTAATAAAATGCAACCCTGCCGATATTACAAGAATACCGAGGCTAACTAATAATAAAGGCAATAGAATAGCTTTTGCTGCATGAAAATTAGGCCATTTAGACATAATTCCCACTGCGCCATGATCAACTGCTACTCTAACCTGATTTGCGTTACTGTAAAATATGTTGTCTGCTATATCACTCCCACTTAAGGTAACTGAGGGCACAAAAGCTACAACAAGTGCCGTAATTGCTAACATAATTAACGAATACACCTTACTTACTCGTATTTTTTTCATCTTTTCCGCAATAATAGTTGGTGCTCCGCATATATTGCAAAATTTTGAATTAAAATTAATTATATTCCCGCAATTAGTACAATAGCTTGTTTTTCTTTCCATTTTTTTACCGCAGTTCGTACATAATTTCATTTCGTCGGAAACAAGTGTTCCGCAATATTTACATATCATAAAAATCCTCCTCAGTTTTCAGTTTTTTGTCTACACACTTCTTCTTGTATATCCTTTAAAATATTTTCATCTTTAATGTACTTATACAATTTTTCAACTTCATCATATCGCTTTTGGTCAATCAAATTATATGCCTGAAACTCATATACTGATTCTTTTCCCTCTTCAGAATCAATTTTATTATAAATTTCTATTGCCTTGTCATATTCACCAGAATCACGATAATATCTAGCCAGTCTACCATACGCAAAAATAAGGTTATCCTCATCCTTTATCTGCTCATAAAGTTTTATTGCTTCCGTAAACTTATTCTCATATAATAACATTAACGCCTTTTGTTGTATCACCTTTCTCTCTTCTTCTTTTTCTCCCCATTTGTGATAAATCGCAATTGCTTTATCATATTCCTCTTTTTCAAAATAACTTTTGGCCTCCTTGCATTGTATTTTTTTAATTTGCTGATTTGCCACTTTTTTATCTTCCATATCATTCAAGTACTCCATTGCTTGTGAATACTGTTCATTCGCCATAAACTCTTTTGCTTTTAGCAGTTTATAATCATCTGAACGATAATACAAAAATGAACTTGTTAATTTAACTGCAATCAGTACAAACACAGCAATAAGTGCAATAATAATTATCGTTTTTATTCTTTTCTTACGTTTTTTCAACATTAAAATTTTTTCATCAATTTTTTCAATATACTTGTTGGATTCCTTAAAACCGGCAAATCCCAAAAATAATTTTTTTGTCTTTTCAAGAGCTACAACATTACTGCTATGTCTTATTTCATTGATTGCATTAATATAAGCAATATTCTTTTCGCATTCCGAAATATAATCAGAAGTCTCTTTATAATCTTGTAATTCATAAAATTTAAATAGAATATTTGTGAAGTCATCACTTGTACGTGCCCCATTAAATTTTTTTACTAAGTCATAGTACTTTTCTTCTTTTAGCTTTTCCTTTTTTATTTCACATTCCTTTATTTGCTCATTTGCATCCTTATACTCAGGAATCGTTCGAAACATTTTCTTTGCTTCATTACAGGCTCCTTCTCCCTTTGCATATTTTAAAAGCTCTACAGCTCTTATGTAAATAGGCTCATACTTTAAAAGTTTTACCTGTTCTGCATTTGTTTCATCTGCATATTGTAAAAATCTTTGAAAATTTATATTGTTTTCAAAACCATTATCGCGTTTTATCAGGTCATATATATTTTGCGCACGTAATTGAGCCATCAATTTAAGCAAATATGCTTCCGCACATTCAGGATAAGAATCCAAAATTCTTTCCGCATATTGATCTACTTTCTCCCAATTAGCATCTTCCAAGAACATATTTGCACGTGTTAGTAACGGTTGAATCGCATCGGTCGCTTTTTTATCTATATTGTCTGGATTTTTTTCTTCTTGTGCAATAAATGTATTGTTTGTTTCATCCAGATGTTTATTTATATATTCATGACTTTGATTCATTGGCTGATATGAAACTTGGTTGTTCGACGGCATACTATTACCTATATATGTCTTTTGCTGTTGAATGTTTTGTATCACATAATTTCTAACAACCAAATCATAAATTGCCCCTGCAACACCTATGATTCCACCAAATAGTACATTTAACACCAAGAAAACAATAATAGATGCTAAACGACTCGAATAGTCATTATAAATCTCATCAATTGACATATATAACAGTTTGTCTTTTTTATTTACTCGCTTAATTCCAAATACTATATTCCAAATACCAACAAATATCAAATACCAAAATGCAAAAATAGATATTAATGTTTGTATTCCACCAACGCAAATCCAAATAATTCCACTAACCATTTCTCTTGTTCCAATATTTTGCCTAAGCGCATTTGGCGATTATCAAAAAAATTGCGATTTTGCTGCGATTGATACGTGTAATTGCTATATCCATTTGCCTGGGTTCCGCAATTTACACAGAATTTTGCCTCGTCATTCATTGCATTTCCACAATGCGCACAGATTTTCATAAATAACACCTTCCCTTCTTCAAAACTTCCTCCTATCATATCACCCACCTGTCCATTCCTCTTTCTTTTTTTTACACACAAAAAAGACGGCTCACCGCCGTCTTTCCTATCTCACATCTATTCCAAAACATCCGTCAACGTATACACATCAACACTTCCAAAGCACTGTAACAGCAAAAAATCTAATGGATATTTATCATCCATCGGACGCATACCGCATAAATTCAGTATGCTGTCTGCCATCGCTACAAATTCCTTTTTCACGACTTCTGGCGACTCCTCTCCTGACTGTTTCAAAACCACATAATGAATCAGGACAAGCAGGTCTGCACGGCGTATGTTATGCGTGCGCTGGCGCTGTTTACGAATTTCTTTCTCCAATTCCTGTAATTTTGTTTTATCATCCGTCTTACCGGTTCGGCACTTGGTATACGCCTGCAAAAGCCGCATTTCCTTTTCTTTTTGCTTAGCAATTGAACTAATATCAGAAATATATTTCGCATCCACTGCACCAATTTCTTTTTGCAGCAAATTCCGCTTCATATCTCCAAACCGTGTATGCGGGAAATGAATACCATCATAAATTTCTACAATCAAATCCGAGACACGGCGAAGCGGACTATATGCCATCTTCGTCAAGAATTGAATTTCTTTCACTTTTTCTTTGGATAACGGGCTTTTTACCAACCGGGTCTGATTCTTTATAAAACGCCGTATTTCTTTTCCGTAGTCCTCTTCCTTAATGTCATTGCTTTTCAGCCACGAAAAAAATCCGGTATCTTCTAAGGCAGTAAACAAACATTGTTTGATATCTTTTCTAAAAAAAACCAATGCTTTCTCTAACAATGCCATATAATTTTGATAAGTTGTCATGCTGTAGCCTTTAAATAATGCTTCGTTTTTTCGCATCCACACAAGAAATTCTTTCGTATCAAGATTTTTTACCGGCTCATAACGCCTTAAAATCTCGTCCGTGTGTGCCGTCTGCCGGATAGGCACATTCCAATCGCTGTATTGTTCAAAATAAGCAACCATCTCCTCATACTGCTCATAAGTCATATAATTTTCCAAACCGTACAAAGCAATCATCTCGTGATAATCATTCACTTGAAAATCATGTTCAGAAATGGCATACATAAAATATTCTCTTGTTTCTTCTACAGAAAACCGACAGACAAATGCCAGATGAATAATCTGTTCTCTTTTTGGCATCGACTGTCCATGAATACCAAACCATTTTTGAATGGTTGGACGTGAAGCGATTTTTGCCTTTGACACTTTATCATAAAAGTTATGATAAGCATTTTGCCTGACCTCATCCTCAATTACTGGATTGATTGTTTTTTTTGTTGTTTTCCATTTTTCAATCATGAAACGGTCGCATTTCATAAAACACTTTTGCATCATTTCATGAAAAATACGTCTCTTTTCTTCCTCTTCCATTATGTTCTCCTGTTATGACAGTGAATCTAAGTCACCATTAAATTTAACTTTTGATTTCTTTGGCACCGGTTTTGGCGTAACTGTCGGTCTTGGCGTGGCAACAGTTTTTTTCTTTCCTTTGCTAATCGTAAGCCGCAGCGTTTTTTTCGATACATCGGAATACGTTTTCCCTGCCGGAATACTTTGTGCAATCACCGTACCCTTCGCCTTTTTGCTGTATTTTGTTTGGAAACGCACAGTCAAACCTTCGTCTTTGAATTTCTTCAGATTCTCCACTGCCGCCTTTTTTTCTAACCCGACATAATTTTCAATTGTAACAGTAAATGGTGTTACTGTTGGCGTTGGTACACTTGTTACCGGCATTGTTGTTTGAGGGGCAGCCACCACTGGTCTTTTGTTAATTTCCGATTTGTTTTGCAAGACAGAAATAACGACCACAAGCAGAACCGCAATCAAACCTGCTATAAATATTTTGGAAGCAGTTCTTCCTTTTTTGCGTCCATTTTTCTTATCATAAAAATCATCGATTTCACGCATAATATGAGCTGTATTAAAAGGATGATGTGTTGTATTTTCTTTATCAGCATTTGCTTTGCCTGAAAATTCTGATAAATCTTTTTTCTCATATAACATTTCAAATAATTCATTCATTGTTTGGAACCGGTCTTTCGCATCAACGAAAAGTCCTCGCTCAATCACGTGAATTTCATGCTTACTTAAACCTGTGCCATAAAATTCATGCAGCGGTTTCATATGGTCCGCAATCATTCGTTCAACCGAATCATCCGGGTCAATTCCGGTAACCGCAAAATATATGGTCGCACACAGCGAATAAACATCTGTAAACGCTCCTTGTTTTCCTCGCTGCCTGCACTGCTCAATTGGTGCATAGCCACGCTTGTAAACGAGCGTTAATTCCTTGTTTCTCTGTTCTTCAAAATTTCTTGCCTCACCAAAATCAATAAGCTGAATACTTCCACCTTTTGTCACCATTAAATTATCCGGGCTGATATCACGGTGAATAATTCCTTCTTTATGTATCACGCAGAGAGACTCTATCACAGGTTTTAATTTTGTAAGGATATCTTCTCCCTTCATAGTCCCATAATTTCTAACATATTTTTTCAGACTCTCGCCCTCAACATATTCCATTACAATATATGAAATCGAATCAACAACAAAAAAGTCACGGGCAGAGGCAATTCCATCCAGTGCATAAAAACGAGCAGCCATCTTCACTTCACGCTGTGCTACTTTCCGGTCTTTTTCACTGCTATTTTCATACTCTTTAATCGCCACCGGAACATCAATTAAAGTGTCCATTGCCTTGTAGGTTGTTCCAAAGCCACCACTGCCAAGTGTACACTCAATCACATAACGATTATTTAGTTTTGTTCCTTTTGTTAATTCGTATCCCATGGTTTACTAAATCCTTTTTGTTTTACTCTTACTGTACACTCTTTTTTTGTTTTGCACCCGGTAGCTTCGAATCCGAAAGCTTATCTTTCCCTTTCCAGGTGTGTACTTAAAGTTTAATACAGTATTCTTCTTAATCTTGTGTTTGGATAAAGGAATTTTCTTGTATTTCTTTTTTCCAAACCGAACCCACATTTGCAAATATGGGTCAGAACATGATTTTAACTGAATACTTATATAATGAATTCCATCCGTTGTTATTTTCCTTTTCAGCTTAAATGCCGGTGCTTTTCGTTTCAACATCAGTTTCTTTACATCCGAATAAACACCATACTGATAATTCTTCCCGTTTAAGTAATAAGCACGCACTTTATAATAATAGTTTTTTGCATACTTTACTTTTGAGTCTGCAAAATTGCATTTATTCTTGAAACCATCTGCTATCTTTTGGTAGCCCTTGTTCTTTTTTGTTGAACGGTAAATCTCATAACCATCAGCCTGCTTTTGGTTGTTCCAAGAAATCTTAATCTGCTTTTTCTTTCCCGCTTTTAGCTTAAGATTTGTTACTTTTTGCGGGATTGATGGTGCATTTGTACTCCTTGTTTGCGGAGTTTTTGTTGATGTAGCTGCAGTAGGTGTCATACTCGGTGTTGGAGGAGCACTTGGATAAATCGCTCCCTCTTTTGCCACAAATTCAATTCCGGTAACCGTAAGAGAATCTAAATCTTTTGGCCACGTCGTTAATGGTTGTATCGTAATTCCCACAATTGGAATCGCATGTTCGATTTCCTGCCCCCACCCTGTTGTATATGTAAAAGAAAGCGGCATGACAGCTTCCAATTCTTTTTTCTCACATGGTCTATATTGATACAATGGCTTATTTGCTTCTACACCTTTATAGTTAATTACTGCATCTGAATATCCATCTAGTTCTTCTAAATTGGTTTGTATAACAAATTTAATCGAATCCATTATGTTATTTCCCCAAGAATTTTCTTCCTTATCTTTATATTGAATTCGGTATCGAATTTTTACTTCCTTATAATTTTCCACCCGATACCAATTCTCATTTAATTCGTCCTTTAAATCAAAATAAATCCAATTTTTATGAAAGCTTGTTTGATAACGTAATAAATCCACTTGATAATTTCTTACTGCCCCCGTCTTATAAGACTTATCAATACCCGACGAACTTGTCGGATATGGCGTAGGCATGGTTTTTACGGGAGTGGTCGACGGAATTGGCGATGGCGTTGATTCACCATAATGTACATTCTCATAAGGAATAAACATTATAGATGTTATTTCTAATTCTTCAACTTCACGTGGCCAGTAGTAATTTGCATTCCTAGAACTATGATAATAGTTCGCAATCGAAATATGGAAATAAAATTTATATGGATTTAATTCACCATTTAAATATTTCCCCCACTTAACACAATTCATTTCACCTAATGATACACGCTGTTTACGCTTGTTTTTTGAAGCGTTATCAGCCATAAAATCTGTAGTCTCCTGATAGGTCTCTCGATATCCAATGCTACAACTAATGTAATCATAATACCATTCTTCTTCACTCACGTTTTCTGTAACTCTTGATTGCTCATCTTTTAACTTTAATTGATAGGTAAACTCAACGGAAGAATAATATTTTGCCGTTTCTCTATTAAGCATCTCCTCTGACATTTCAATTACTATGTCACCTCCCGTCACCACCGTTTTTTGCCCAGACAAATCAACAGAAAGCGGCTGTATTTCATCTCCATCTTTATAAGAAACATTATTTTCAACTGCTTTCATCTCTTTTATTTCTCTTTGATTATATGGGCACGCAATACCAATAAACAATGCAACCACAAGAGAAACTGCTATCCTTTTCTTTCGACTCCTCATCTTAATACATTCTCCTCTAACTCAATAATAATAAAACAAAAATTGTACTTAATGATTATATCATAATTCCGTCCATTTTGCTTTGTATTTTTTTTAAAAACAACGCAAACCTCATCTTCTATCCAAAAGCAGCACACCCCAAAAATTACATTTAACCCTCTTGCATATTTTATTATTTATAGTATATTATAGATAGTAATTGGGGTATGTGTTTGCGGACACATACTTAAAGGAGTCGGAGAAATCCGGCTCCTTTTAAATTGGTTCAAAAAAAGCCACAAGCCGGCTTTCACCAGCTTGCAGCTTACAATACCTAATATTTCTTATCTTATTCTTCCGGAACATCCTTAATACTGAAACTAATACGTCCCATTTTATCTTTGCCAAGGCAGATAACTTTCACTTTATCACCAAGTGTAAGCACCCTGATATCTCCTCTTTTTACTCCTGGAAGATATTTTTGCACCATAACAAGTGTAGTTTCGTTGTTTGTCATAGTATTAATTATAGTTCTTGTATTCGGATCACCCTCGTATAAATAC
>ENA-OPCN01002083-OPCN01002083.1-human-gut-metagenome-genome-assembly--contig:-NODE-2083-length-11784-cov-5.137267_pt1 | contig 11784 bp, 10 predicted proteins | sample MGYA00241567_ERZ501485 | MGnify/ENA primary metagenome ERZ501485 (study PRJEB25962, sample SAMEA2042579) | human gut metagenome | biome: human gut; feature: human-associated habitat; material: faeces...
ACCGCTCGGATTTCGGGCAGTACCACTTTGACGAGGAATATTCGGGACATTTCACCAAGGACGAAATACGCGAGATAGTCGCCTACGCGGACGACAACTATATTGAAGTCATCCCCGAGTTCGATATGCCCGGGCACACGCTTTCCGTGCTCGCCGCCTACCCCGAGCTCTCCTGCAAGGGAGTGCCGCTCAAGGTCGGCACAAAGCAGGGCATATACGACGACATTCTCTGCGCCGGAAACGACGACGCATTGAAGCTCGTTTTCGACGTGCTCGGCGAGATGGTTGAGCTCTTCCCCGGCAGATTCTTCCATATCGGCGGCGACGAGGCACCCAAGACCCGCTGGAAGGAGTGCCCGAAGTGCCAGGCGCGCATGAGAGAAAAAGGGCTCAAAAACGAGGAGGAGCTTCAGGGCTGGTTCGTGCTCCAAGCGATAGATTTCCTCAAAAAGCACGGCAAGACGGCGATAGTTTGGAACGAGAGTCTCAACAGCGGCATGATGCCCAAGGACATCATCGTTCAGCGCTGGATGGATAAAAAGGATCGCTCGGTCGAATTTGCCAACAACGGCGGAAAGATGATAGTCTCCGAGTTTTACTATTACTACTGCGACTACCCCTACGGCATGACCTCGCTCAAGAAAACCTACAGCCTCGACCCCTATATCAAGGGCTTGACCGAGGAGGGGAAGAAGAACGTGTTCGGCGTCGAGTGCCCGATTTGGACGGAGTATGTCCGCGACTTTGACAGGCTCTCGTATATGTGCTTCCCGCGCTTTTGGGCTGTTGCCGAGGCCGGCTGGACAAAGAGAGAGAATATGGACTGCGAAAGCTTTGAGGAGCGCTTTGAAGCTCTGCACCCGATGCTCGAAAATATCGGCATAAAGCCCGCTCCCCGCTCCGATTGGAATCCCAATCCCCTGCGCTGTCTCTCCGAGCTTCGAAAGTTCTTCAAGGGCACGGCAAATCTTCCGGATATCAAAAACATGATCCACAATAACCACGCATAAATTTTCACTAAACGGCTCCGCATAAAAGCGCGTGTCCGTAAAGCAGAAAAGCTCCGACAGTATAATTTCTGTCGGGGCTTTTCCGATATATATTGAAGTCGTATGACAGATTGAACAGCTTGATGAATCGGGAGCGGCGGGAAATAAACCGCCGTCAGTCAAACAGCTTTAATATTGCAAATCTGACTCAACCGTGTAGGGGCGGATATCATCGTCCGCAGTTTATGCAGTGATTTATTGATATGTACTCCATCGTCAAAAGGTAAGCAAGCGACTTTATAAACCCCGACAAGCGAGTTTCCAATAGCCGCGCCGCAGTGGAACGGGCTATCTGAGAACTGCGAGGGAACGGCGTACTTTGTACGCCGCACGAGCCCGCACTCGTTCAAGCTCCAGCGCGTTTGCGGGCGAATGTGCCGAGCTGCCTACTGAGTAGCACAAGCTATGTACTGCGGCGCGGCGTTCGCGGGGTCTCGGGGCGAAGCCCTGAGTTTGCTTTTCTTTTGCAGGCGTTTTCTTTTTCAAATAAAAAGAAAATGCCGAAACGCGGGAAGCGTATATCATTTGATTATAGTGCGTAGCGAAGGTAGAAACCAATTATCAACAATTCAACTTTACTATAATTTTGTATCGGCTACGCCGATATCGGACAGCCGCAAGGGCTGTCCCTACGAGGTACGCGGTCTAAAATTTGTGCGAATTTTTGAAAGGCGAGCGATGTTCTCCACTACGGTCAACAACAGACATTTCGAGAATTCCGTGCCGCTCGCGCGGCATCGGTGCGTCGAGTCGCCGCACCCTACGAGACCGCGAGCAACAAATTTGTTGATTTTTTGCCTCTTCCGCACAAATCCCCACAATACAGCATATTATACTTCTTATATTATACATGGTTATATCAATAAATCAACACCTATATATCAATTATGATATGTCTTTTTCAGCTCTTTTGTCGCTTCGCCGCTGAGCAGGCAGAGCGAGATGAGGTTCGGCACCGCCATGAGCGCGTTCGCGAGGTCTGAGATCTCCCATACGAGCTCGAGGTCGGCGACGCATCCGACGAATACCGCCGCGGCGTAAATTATGTTATATATTTTCGCGCTCTTGGCGCCCAGCAGATATTCGAGCCCGCGCCGCCCGTAATATGACCAGCCGATGAGCGTTGCAAAGGCAAAAATGCAGATACTCACGCAGACGAAAATGCTCCCGGCTTTTCCGAATACGCTGCCGAATGCCGCGGCGCAGGCGAGTGAGCCGTCACCGTCCGTCGGCGCGCCGGAGACCAAGAGAGTTATTGCAGTCACGGTGCACATGACGACTGTGTCGAGAAAAACCTCAAGTATGCCCCAGCAGCCCTGCTCGGCGGGTGAATCCGTCTGCGCCGCCGCGTGGATTATCGCGTTGCTGCCGAGCCCTGCTTCGTTTGAAAAAACTCCGCGCGCCACCCCGTAGCGCAGAGCTTTTTTTATCCCGTAGCCCGCCGCTCCTCCTGCCGCCGCACGCAGCGAAAAAGCCTCGGATATTATGCGCGAAAACGCCGACGGCACGGCGCGGAAGTTCTTTATTATGACAGCGAAGCTCGCGAGAATGAATATCGCCGTCATGGCGGGGATTATCTTCTCCGCCGCCGAGGCGATCCTCTTGAGCCCGCCGCAGGTTATCGCGAACACGCCTGCGGCGAGAATCAGTCCCGTTATCGCGGGACTCAGCCCGAATGAGCCCGAGAGCGAGAGCGCGGCGGCGTTCGCCTGGGTCATATTGCCGATGCCGAGCGAGGCTATGACCAACAGAACGCAGAAAATTTTTGCCATGTGCTTAAATCCCAGTCCGCGCTCCATATAGACAAACGCGCCGCCCATCCATTCGCCGTTTTCGTCGCGGTATCTGTATTTTATGCCGAGTATATTTTCGCAGCACGCGCTCATCATGCCGATTATCGCGCTTATCACCATCCAGAAAACCGCGCCCGCGCCGCCTGAGGCTATCGCCGCCGCCACGCCGACTATGTTGCCCGTGCCCATGCACGCGGCGAGTGCGGCGGAGAGCGCCTGCGTCTGCGATATCGAGCCTTTGCCGGATTCCCGGCTCTTTTTGCTGAATATACTGCCGAGCGTCGTTTTTATCCATGCGCCAATGTGCGTTATCTGGAAAAATCCCGACCGCACGCTCAGCAGAAGCCCCGTGCCCGTGAAAGCGACGAGCAGCGGGACTCCCCAGACAGCCGAATTTATCGAAGAAACGAGAGAACAAAACGAGTCCGTGAGATCACCTCCGAAAAATGAAAAGGATTGATTTAAAGCGCGGATTAGTATATACTATAATCTGTATAATAAGATTCGCGAAAGGGAACGTGATATCTTGAAGAATTTCGGATTTGTCAAGACCGCGGCGGTCTGCCCGAGGGTGACGGTCGGCGCGGCTGATAAAAATGTTGATAATATGCTGCCGCTGATAAAAGGGGCGGCTTCGTCCGGCGCGCAGATAATCGCCCTGCCGGAGCTGTGCATAACAGGCTATACCTGCTCCGATCTTTTTTCGCAGGACAGGCTCATCGAAAGTGCGGAGGCCGCGCTCGGCAGGCTCATTCTTGAATGTGCCGATATCGGCTCGCTCGTGATAGTCGGACTCCCGGTGCGTGTGCGCGGCAGACTCTTCAACTGCGCCGCCGCGTTCCAGAACGGCAGGCTCGTGGGCGTCGTCCCGAAGAGCTATCTGCCGAATTACAACGAGTTCTATGAAAAGCGCCACTTCGTCTCGGGGCTTGATACGCCGTGCGATACCGTCACGCTCTGCGGGCAGGAGGTGCCGTTCGGCAATATGCTCTTCTGCGCGGGCGACGGCGCGGCGGTCGGAATTGAGCTGTGCGAGGATATGTGGGTGCCTGTGTCGCCCGGAACCGTCCTTGCGCTCAGCGGCGCGGATATAATAGTAAATATCTCCGCCTCCGACGAGATGGTCACAAAGAATGATTTCAGGCTGAGCCTCATTGAGCAGACGAGCGCGCGGTGCTACTGCGGCTATGTCTATTCATCCGCCGGCATCGGCGAGAGCACGACAGACCTTGTGTTCTCCGGCGCGTGCACGATAGCCGAAAACGGCGGCATACTCGCGAGAAACGAGCGCTTTGAGCGAAACGGCGCGGCGGTATACGCCTGCATCGATATCAAAAAGCTCGAAGCTCTGCGCCGAAACAGCGAATTTTATGACAACGCGGCTCGCTATGCCGACCGCGATATAAGGCGCGTTGATATAACCCTGCCGGAGCTCAAAGAGAGCGATATTGACAGGACTTTCGACGCGCACCCGTTCGTGCCCTCGGATGAAAAGGTCAGACGCGCGCGCTGCGCCGAGATATTCAATATCCAGGCGGCGGGACTAGCGAAGAGAATCGAGCATATCGGGCTCAAAAAGGCGGCCATCGGCATCTCGGGCGGACTTGATTCGGCGCTTGCTCTGCTCGTTGCGGACAAGGCTTTTGACCTTCTCGCCCTGCCGAAAGAAAATATAATCTGCATCACGATGCCGGGCTTCGGCACGACGAAGCGAACGAAGTCGAGCGCCGTCACGCTCACCGAGTGCATCGGAGCGCAGCTCAGGGATATAGATATTGTCCCCGCGTGTACTCAGCATATGCGGGACATAGGTCACGATATGAGCATACTAGATGTGACTTATGAAAATGTTCAGGCGCGCGAGCGCACGCAGATACTCATGGACACCGCAAACAAAGAGGGTGCGCTGCTCGTCGGCACCGGAGACCTGTCCGAGCTTGCGCTCGGCTGGTGCACATATAACGCCGACCACATGAGCATGTACGGAGTCAACTGCTCCGTGCCCAAGACGCTCGTTAGATATCTCGTCGATTTCGTTGCGGACGAGAGGGGAGGCAAGCTCGGCGAGGTGCTCCGCGAGATACTCGCGACTCCGGTCAGCCCCGAATTGCTCCCGCCCGACAAAAACGGCAAAATAGCGCAAAAGACTGAGGACACACTCGGCCCCTATGAGGTTCACGATTTCTTCCTCTATCATTTCCAGCGCTTCGGCGCTTCACCCGACAAGCTCATGTTCATGGCGTGCCGTGCGTTTGACGGAGTATACAGCCGCGAGCAGATTGAAAAATGGCTCAGGTTATTTATGAAGAGATTCTTCTCCCAGCAGTTCAAACGCTCCTGCATACCGGACGGTCCGAAGGTCGGCTCTGTCAGTCTCTCGCCTCGCGGCGACTGGCGTATGCCCTCCGACGCGGATGCCTCCGCATGGCTCGATCTCTGATGAAAGGATAAACGAAAATGAAGAAGTTCAAAAGCTTTGTCGCCGTTCTGCTCTGCCTTGCCGCCGTATTCTGCACTGCGGGCTGTTCGGCATCAAAAAAGAGCGCGCTGAATATCTCGGGCGCGCAGATAGACTATGAGACGTTTTTATATTATTTCGACCAGGTTCACGCGTTCCCCGAAAAATATGAGCTTGCCGCCGATGCGACGAACGAGCAGATGATCGATGCCGCGATTGAGCTGTGCTGCGAATATGTTGCGGTCAACACGAAGCTCTCCGAATACGGGCTGACTCTCTCCGCCTCTGAAAAGCGCTCGGCTTCGAATAATCTTGAAGACCTGTGGCACGTTTTCTCGGGCTACTATGAGAAGCTCGGTGTGTCGAAGCAGACGCTCATGAAAATAGAGACCGCCGACACCTCGCGCAACAGACTTTTCTATTATATCTATGACGAGGGCGGCGAAAAGGCGGTCAGCGAGGACGATATAAAGAAATACTATAACGAGAATTATATCTCCTTCCGCGCCATAACCGGCTATCTCACAACTACCGATGCGAACGGCGACACCGTAGTTATGACTGCGGATCAGAAAGCGGCAATGAACAAGGAGTTCATGGAGCTTTCGACGCGCCTGGGCAACGGGCAGACGATGAACGAGATAGTTGAGCTCTATTCCAAGAAGCATCCGGATTCCACAGTTTCGGATCAGCTCCAGTTTATAAAAAAAGGCACGGATTCCTATCCCGAGGGCTTCTTTGAAAAGGTTCAGCAGCTCTCCGTCGGCTCGAACACCGTGCTTATCATGGACAACTATATTTTCCTTATTCTCAGAGAGAATCCCTCAGAGGATGAGGCGAAGCAATACTACGACCGCTACCGCGACGACTGCCTCAAGAGCCTGCGCGGGGATGAGTTCAAGACAATAGTCGAGGGCTACGCCTCCGAGCTTTCGGTCGAGCGCAACGACAGGGTCATAAACAAGGCTGTCAAGGAGGTTCTCAAAGATGGCTGATATAATCAGAAATGAGGTCATCGATGCCGTACTCACGCGCCAGACGATAAGAGAATATAAGCCCATAATGCTCACCGACGCTCAGCTCGGCACGCTGACTGCGGCGGCGATGATGGCTCCGAGCGGGCGCAACTGCCAGCCCTGCCATGTCAGATTCATATGCAACGACGCTATGCTGCGCCAGATGCAGATAGATTTCAAGAATATCGTCGGCTGGGACACTCCCGTTCACACGCGAAGCGACAAGAACCCGTTCTATCACAATGCGCCAGTGTTCGCCGCAATATTCGCAAAGCCCGGCAGTCAGATGGATGCCGGAATCATGGTCGAGAACATATGCATCGCCGCAAAGGGACTCGGGCTCGGTACATGTATAGTCGGCAGCGCGGGCGCGCTGTTTGATGACACCGACAAGGGTGCTTATTGGCGCGGGGAGATCGACATTCCCGTTGATCTTCAGTATATGATAGGCGTTGCGATAGGCGTGCCGGATGAAGTGCCGGAGCAGAAGCCGCGCGATCCGAGTCACTACAAAACAATAAGATAACAAAAGATAAGATAAAATAAACTAACCGCCGCAGAGAATAAACTTTGCGGCGGCTGTTTTTATAAATTTTGTTCACTGCATGAAAACCGCCCGTGCCGAAAATCAGCACGGGCGGAATTTAATTTATCTGTTCTTTATGATGTGGGGCAGGATGAGAATATATTTGACGAGCATATAGACTATTGCGACCGGGACATTCACGACATTCTTCGTGAAGTTTGAAAGGAAGTCGGTGGGCAGCTCTTCATGCTCCTTGGCTTCGCCCTTGGTGGTCTTCTTTATCGCGTATTCGTCGAACTTCTCGTAGCCGGTTGCCTCGCAGGTCTCATCGTCAACATCAACGGTGTATGCGCGGTAGATGAGCCTGTCGCCGTCGATGGTAAAGGTGCTGAACATCGACTTGTAGGGCTGCGCGGCAACGGCGGAATTCTTGAGGATAGGCTCCATGGCGTCCTCGTGAACGCCGTATCGCTTCGTGCCGGCGGTGTTGGGCAGGATATGAACCGTGCCCTCGGGATTGAGCGCGTAGGTTATCTCCTCGCCCTTGTAGTTCTCGGTGATGTACTCGGTCGGCTGAATTTTGTCGTCCTTGACCTGATAGGTACGAAGATACATGTGGTCGTGGCCGTTGATGACAACGTCGATATCAAGGCTGTCTATTATGGGCAGCAGGCGCTTGCGCATGATGACGGTGTCGGGCTTGTTTATGTTCTTGCCCGCGGAGTAGCAGGCGCGGTGCATGAGGATTATCTTCCACTGCGCGTCAGAAGAGTTCATGTCGTTCTGAAGCCAGTTTATCTGCTCCTCGCTGATGGGATACATATCGTTTGTGTTGAGCACGGCGATATGTGCGTTCGAGTAGTCGAACGAATAGTAGACGCCGGTGATATGATTCCAGCCTGCGCTCTTGTCGAGGTTGAACATATTGTCGAACCAGCCCCAACGAAGGTTGCCCTCGTGGTTGCCGGCGGTCGGCGCCATGGTGATGTTCATGAGTGTGTCGCAGCTCTTCTCATAGAACCAGTCCCACTCCTGATCGTTGCAGTCGTTGACGAAGTCGCCCGCGTTCATGAGAAACTTCGCGTCGGGGCAGACCTGCATCGCGGTGCGCTGAACGGCGCCGCTCTTCGTGAAGTTTATTTCGTTGCCCGCCTGAACATCGGCAAGGGCTATGAACGAAAACGGCTCTTCGCCGTCGCAGGCTGTCTCAAATGTGCCGTTGTTGCTCCAGATGCCGGTCGAAGCGTCGCCGACTCTGTAAACATACTTTGTGTCGGGCTCAAGATTTTCGGCGAGCACCTTGTGGCAGTAGTTCTCTTTCCACTTCGTGCAGGTGCCGGAAAATTTGAGCGCGCCGTCGAAGCTGCCGTTGTATTTTGCAAAGGGCATTACTTCAACATCGCTGCCGCATTTCTCGGTCGTGTACCAGCAGATGCCGCGTCTTGTTTTGGCGTCGCCGTTGATAACAACGCTGATGCGCTTTATCGATCCGTCTGCGCTCTCCTGAGGCATGGCGGAGGCGGCGGGGACTATCATGCAAGCGAGCAGGCAGATTGCCATGACCGCGCTGATTATCCTCATCAGTTTTTTGTTCATCGCATATTCCTCCCAAACTTTTGGTATAGTTATTCTACATCCGATTCGCACAAAAGTCAAGCGAGTTAGCATATGCTCTTTGTGGATAATTTATAATACCTTTTTCATTAATATATGCGGACAGCCCTCTTCAACATCGTGGATCCCGATGTCCTTGTAGCCGAGCGCTGAGTAAAATCCGGCTGCCTGCTCCTGCGAATGTATCCATATTTTATTGATCCCGCTTTCTGCGGCGTACTTTTCGGCGGCTTTTATTATGTCCGCGCCGAGCCCTCTGCCGCGAAAAGCCTTTCTGACTGCGACTCTGCCTATCATGACCCTGCCGCTTCCGGGGTCTGTGAAAATGCGGCAGACTCCGACGGGGTGACTGCCGTCAAACAGCACGATATGCGCAGCCGTTTCGTCGATATCGTCGAACTCCTCCTCGAAGCCCTGCTCTTTTACGAACACCTCGAGTCTTATCTCTTTCGCCTCGTCCGGGAGCTGATTATAGATTTTAGTTTCCATATAAACACCTCGATTTGTATTATATCACAAAAACGGGCATGAAATTTTGTATATACACACATCGCCGAAATTTGTCCCAAACTGTTGCAAGAGAAGAGAAATAAATATATAATTATCTAAAGAACCATTACGGCTCTGCGCCGGCGGAGGAATATATAATGGAAAAACTCAGAGTGCTCTTTCAGGGCGACAGCATAACCGATATGGACAGGGACCGCTCGAATATCCGCAACATGGGCAACGGCTATCCGCTGTTCGTTGCGTCGAATTTCCGCGCAGATAATCCGAAGTTTGATATCGACTTTTTCGATCTCGGCATCAGCGGAAACAGGGTCAGCGACCTGCGCGACCGCTGGCAGACCGACTGCCTCGATCTCCACTCCGATGTGCTCTCCGTGCTCATCGGAATAAACGACACATGGCGAAAATATGACAGCAACCTGCCTTCAGAATTCGGCGAGTTCGAGAGCATCTACCGTTCATTGCTCGAGGATGCAAGACGCGAAAACCCGGATATCAAAATAATTATAATGGAACCCTTTGTGCTCCATGTTTCCGAAGAGCGCGCGAGCTGGCGCGAGGATCTCGACCCGAGGATTCAGGCGGTGCGCAGAGTGGCAAAAGATTACGCCGATGCGTTTATCCCGCTTGACGGTCTGCTCAACGCCGCCGCTGTCGACACCTGCCCCGAGCAGTGGGCGCCCGACGGAGTCCATCCATCACCCGACGGCGCGGCTCTGATAGCCCGCTACTGGCTTGAAGCGTTCGACAAGATACTTTGATGAAAGAGAGAAAAATAATGCCTTTTGATAAAAACTTTGTTCCCGCGCTGCGCTTCGCAGTCATGAGCGACATACATATCGACGACGAGGACTGCATCGAGGAACAGCGGTTTGCAAAAGCGCTTGACGACCTCAAAAATCTGTGCTCGTCCGATGAGAGATACAGCGGCTTTGACGCGCTCGTCATCGTCGGCGACTTCGCTTCGCGCGGGTCGGAGATTCAGATGCGCAAGGTCAAGAAGATTCTCGACGCAGGTCTGCCCGCCGATGTCAGGCTGATAATGACCATGGCGAGCCACGAATATATGACCGACGGCGAGGAGAATGCCCTGCGCCGCTTCGATGAGATATTCGGCCTTACTCCCGACACCCACGCAGTGATAAACGGCTTTGATTTCATCGCCGTCACAACGACGGGCGGCTGCCACTTCGACGATAAAAAGCGCGGGTTCATCTCCGCGGAGCTTGAAAAAGCGGCAGAGCGGGACGGTAAAAAGCCGATATTCTTCTTCCAGCACCCGCACATTACAGATACTGTCTACGGCAGCATCAACTGGGGCGAGGACGAGATAACGGATATTCTTATAAACTACCCGCAGATAGTCGATTTCTCCGGCCACTCCCACGCGCCGATAAACGATCCGCGCTCGGCGCATCAGCGCCACTTCAGCGCGTTCGGCACGGGTACGCTGAGCTATTTCGAGCTCGACGAGTTCGATAAGACCCACGGGACTATTCCGCCCGAGGACAGCAGCGCCGCTCAGTTCCTTATAGTTGAGGCGGACGCGCAGGGCAGGGTGAGGGTATATCCCTACGATGTGCTCGGCAGCCGCTTCTTCCCGTACACATGGGAGATAGACGAGCCGTGGAACATAGATTCATTCAAATATACCGACGCACGCTATGTCACGGCGGAGAAGCCGTATTTTGAAAATGCCGGGATATCCGTCGAAAACATAATGGCGGACGGCTGCGATATAACCTTCACTCAGGCGGCCGGAAAAGAACGCCCGGACAGCTATGATATCTACATTTTAGATTCTGACGGACTGATAAAAAAGCATATGAATATTACTTCGCGCTACTATCTCTCCGATATGCCCGCGGCTCTTACCGAGCACATAGGCGGACTGAAAGCCGGCACGGAGTATACAATAAAAATAGTTGCAAACAGCTTTTGGCGCACGCGCAGCGACGCTCTGACCGCGCGGTTCGCCACACTCTGAAACACAGGAGCTGATTAAATGTTTTTTGTCTTACCGACAGCGGCGATATTCGCCATATATATTCTCGCGGCAGTTCTGCCCGCGATATTCCTGCTGCGCTATATCTATAAGCACGACACGGTCGACAAGGAGCCGCCCGGGCTGCTGTTGTCGCTGATTCTCATGGGTATCGTTGCGGCGCTGATGTCGATAGTGCTCGAAATAATCGGCGAGAAGATACTCAACGATCAGATAAGTCAGGATGACAAATATTATAAAATCATTCTTGCGTTCGCAGTCGTTGCGGTCGTCGAAGAGGGAACAAAGTTCCTGCTGATGAAGCTCAAGACATGGAAGAATCCGAATTTCAACTACAGCTTTGACGGGATAGTTTACGCTGTCTCCGTCTCGCTGGGCTTCGCCGCGTTCGAAAATATAAAATATGTCATGAACTTCGGTCTGTCCGTTGCGCTCCCGCGCGCGGTGCTCGCCGTTCCCGGTCATATGGGATTCGCGGTCTTTATGGGTCTGTTCTACGGGCGCGCCAAGCTCTTCTCCGACCTCGGCTGCAAGGGCAAAAAGGTGATGAATCTCCTCGCCTCTTATCTCTCTGCAGTGTTCCTGCACGGGTTCTATGACTCCTGCGCCATGATAGGCAACACCCTCTCGACCGTGATATTCATCGCGTTCGTGGCGCTGATGTATGTCATAGTTATAAGCCTGATAAAGCACGAATCGCGCAACGACAGAAGAATCTGAAATCTACCGTCAGCCGGCAGTTATCTGCCGGCCGGCGGTTTTGCGTTTATAAGAGCTGAAATATTGTTTTATTATTACTTTCCGAAAAAGAAG
>ENA-OPCN01002088-OPCN01002088.1-human-gut-metagenome-genome-assembly--contig:-NODE-2088-length-11763-cov-1.925606_pt1 | contig 11763 bp, 10 predicted proteins | sample MGYA00241567_ERZ501485 | MGnify/ENA primary metagenome ERZ501485 (study PRJEB25962, sample SAMEA2042579) | human gut metagenome | biome: human gut; feature: human-associated habitat; material: faeces...
TCGTGGATATCAGTTGGGGGCAAAATACCTTTTGACCCCAACATCATTTTTATGAAGAAGGATAACGATAAGAAAGGTTGAATAGTAGTGATACATCAATATAAGAGCCATGGCTACAACATTGTTATGGACGTAAACTCCAGCGCTGTGCATGTAGTAGATGACGTGGTATATGATATGATTCCTGTATATGAGAAGCAGGAAGATAAGGAAGCCATTTTTGCTTCTCTTGACAGTTACCCAAGAGAAGAGCTTGAGGCTGCCTACGAAGAGATCACCCGTTTAAAGAATGAGGGAATGCTGTATACAGAGGATATTTATCAGAAGTATATGACAGACTTCAAGAAGAGAAAAACGGTAGTGAAGGCGCTCTGCCTGCATATTGCCCATGATTGTAATCTTGCCTGCAAGTATTGTTTTGCTGAGGAAGGTGAGTATCACGGACGCCGTGCACTTATGAGCCTTGAGGTCGGCAAGAAGGCACTCGACTTTTTAGTTGCAAATTCTGGAAACCGCAGAAATCTTGAGATCGATTTCTTTGGCGGTGAGCCGCTTATGAACTGGGATGTTGTAAAAGAGCTTGTAAAATATGGAAGATCTCTTGAAAAAGAGCATAATAAGCTGTTTCGTTTTACACTGACCACAAACGGTGTGCTTTTAAATGATGAAGTAATGGAATTTTGTAATAAAGAGATGAGCAATGTGGTGCTTAGTCTCGATGGAAGAAAAGAAGTAAATGATAAAATGCGTCCTTTCAGAAATGGAAAGGGAAGCTATGATTTAATCGTTCCAAAATTCCAGAAGTTTGCAGAAAGCCGTAATCAGACAAATTATTATGTCAGAGGAACATTTACAAGAAATAATCTCGATTTTTCAAAGGATGTGCTTCATTATGCTGATCTTGGTTTTAAGCAGATGTCTATGGAGCCGGTTGTTGCATCACCAGAGGATGATTATGCAATTCGCGAAGAAGATCTGCCGCGTATCCTTGAAGAATATGATAAGCTTGCTGATGCTTATTTGGAATATCGAAAAGCTGGAAAAGGATTTAATTTCTTCCACTTTAATATTGATTTGACACAGAGTCCATGCGTAGCAAAGCGTTTGTCAGGCTGTGGTTCTGGAACAGAATATCTGGCTGTTACCCCATGGGGTGATTTCTATCCGTGCCATCAGTTTGTTGGACAGGAAGAGTTTTTACTTGGAAATGTTTACGATGGTATTGTAAAGCCGGATATATGCGATGAATTTAAACAGTGCAATGTCTATGCAAAGCCAGCCTGTCAGAATTGCTTCGCGAAGTATTATTGCAGCGGCGGCTGTAATGCAAATGCATACAACTTCACAGGTTCTATCACAGGTTCCTACGATGTTGGATGTAAGATGCAGCAGAAGCGTATCGAGTGTGCCATCATGATTAAGGCAGCACTTGCTGACATGGAAGAAGAGACAGGGGCATCTGCTGATGTTGCCGGTGAAATCTCCCACGTGTGTTAACATGAATTAGTACGGATCTTAGATCTGTATGAAAAAGGAGACTATCTTAGACAGCCTCCGAATAGAGAAGGAGATAGAAAGATGAGCAAGAAAAAAGGGATTATCCGTCTGGTTGTGCTTTTGGCAGTCATCGCATTTGTCGTATACACAGCCGTCAGCGGCCTTGGCAGTGATCGTTCAGGAAGCTTAAACGACATCAGCCTTGGTCTTGACCTTAGAGGCGGTGTCAGCATCACCTATGAGGCAGTAGGCGATGTAAACAGCCAGGATATGTCCGACACGAAGGCAAAGCTTGAAAAACGTGTGCAGGATTATTCGACTGAAGCACAGGTTTATTTTGAGGGATCTGACCGTATTACGGTTGACATTCCAGGTGCAACAGATGCAAATGCAGTTTTGCAGGAGCTTGGAAAACCAGGTACTCTGATTTTCTGTACGGATTCAAGTGATCCAGAGGGAACCAAGGTCATGGACGGAAACCAGATCAAGGACGCACAGGCCGGTGCGCAAAGCAAAGCAACAACAAATGCAAGAGAGTATGTTGTAAATCTGACTTTGACATCTGATGGTGTTGAGGCATTCTCTAAGGCAACAGAAGAGTTGGCACCGACAAAGGGCAGAATTTACATCATGTATAACGGCGAGGTGTTAAGTGCTCCAACTGTAAATGAGCATATTGCGTCTGATACATGCTCCATCACTGGTATGGGTGATCTTGAGGCAGCACAGACACTTGCTTCCAATATTCGTATCGGAGCACTGCCTGTTCAGTTGCAGGAGATGCGCTCACAGGTAGTTGGTGCAAAATTAGGACAGGATGCAGTTCGTACAAGCCTTATGGCTGGTTTGATCGGTCTGATCTTAGTATTTGCTTTCATGATTATTTACTACCGTATTCCAGGTCTGGCAGCATCCATCGCGCTTGTTATGTATACTTCACTTGTAATTGTACTGTTAAGTGCGTTTAACGAGGAAATTACACTGACACTTCCTGGTATTGCCGGCATTATTCTTGGTATTGGTATGGCTGTAGATGCAAACTGTATTATTTTTGCACGTATCCGTGAGGAGATCGGCGCTGGAAAGAGTGTTCGTACAGCAATTGATGCAGGATTTTCTAAGGCATTTTCTGCAATCATCGATGGAAATGTTACTACATTGATCGCAGCAGGTGTTTTGTATTTTATCGGTTCCGGTACAGTAAAGGGCTTTGCTCAGACATTGGCTCTTGGTATTGTTGTATCCATGTTTACAGCACTTGTAATTACAAAGAATATCTTAAAGAGCTTCTATGCAGTTGGTCTGCAGGATGAAAAGCTTTACGGAAAGACTGTTTACACAAAGACAATTAACTTTATTGGAAAAAGAAAGCTGTTTTACAGCGCATCAGGTATTGTTATTGCAATCGGTATTGTTGCGATGGTAGTCAGCGGTGTAAAGGGTCATATCTTCAATTACAGCCTCGACTTTATCGGCGGTGCTTCCACTAGCGTAACCTTTAATGAGAATTATAGTGTTGAGAAGCTCGAAAGTGATGTACAGCCAGTTGTAAGCGAGGTAACAGGTGACAATGATATCCAGATGACACCTGTAACAGGAAGCAACGAGGTTATCATTAAGACAAGAACACTTACTGTAGATGAAAGAGATGCACTTTACAGCAAGCTGTCAGAGACTTTTGGAGTAGATGAGAGTACCATCCAGACTGAAAATATCAGTGCTGCAGTCAGCAGTGAGATGAAGCGTTCTGCAATTTTGTCTGTCATTATTGCAGCAATCTTTATGTTAATTTACGTATGGATTCGTTTCAAGGAGTTTAGCTTTGGTGCAAGCTCTGTTCTTCCGCTTCTTCATGATGTCTTTGTTTTACTGGCATTTTATGCAGTACTGCGCTGGACTGTAGGAAATACGTTTATTGCTTGTATGCTGACTCTCGTTGGATATTCTATCAATGCGACAATCGTTGTATTTGACCGTATCCGTGAGAATCTGCACACTAACAAGAATTTGGCAGAGGTTGTCAATGTTTCTGTTACACAGACATTGTCACGAAGCATCAATACCTCTTTGACAACTCTTATCATGGTAGTGGTTCTTTATATTCTCGGTGTAACATCCATCAAGGAGTTTGCACTGCCGCTTATCGTAGGTGTTATCTGCGGATGCTATTCTTCTGTATGCATCGCAGGCTGCCTGTGGTATGATTTAAAGAATGCTCTTGACAAGCGTAAGGCAAAGAAGGCTTCTAAATAAGGTAAGTAATAATGGAATATGAAATTTTAAAAACAGAGGGACGGGCTAAAAGAGCCCGTGTCTCTACAGTTCACGGTGAGATTCAGACGCCTGTATTTATGAATGTTGGTACAGTTGCCGCAATTAAAGGTGCTGTGTCAACAATGGATTTAAAGGAAATCCATACACAGGTAGAGCTGTCTAATACGTATCATCTTCATGTAAGAACGGGAGACAAGCTGATCAAGCAGTTTGGCGGTCTGCATAAATTTATGAACTGGGATCGTCCGATTCTGACAGATTCCGGCGGTTTTCAGGTATTTTCTCTTGCCGGAATGAGAAAGATTAAGGAAGAGGGAGTTTACTTCCAGTCTCATATCGATGGTCATCGTATTTTTATGGGACCAGAGGAGAGTATGCAGATTCAGTCTAATCTTGGTTCTACTATTGCAATGGCATTTGATGAGTGTCCGTCTTCTGTGGCTGACCGCAGCTATATCCAAAACAGCGTAGAGCGTACCACAAGATGGCTTGCACGCTGTAAGACAGAGATGGCACGTTTAAATTCACTTGAGGATACAATAAATCCGCATCAGCTGTTGTTTGGAATTAACCAGGGCGGTGTTTATGAGGATATCCGTATTGAGCATGCAAAACGCATAAGCGAGATGGATCTTGATGGTTATGCAGTCGGCGGACTTGCAGTTGGAGAAAGCCATGAGGAAATGTATCGCATTTTAGATGCAGTGGTACCATATCTGCCAAAGAATAAGCCAACTTATTTAATGGGTGTTGGAACTCCGGCAAATATACTTGAGGGTGTTGACCGCGGAATTGATTTATTCGACAATGTATATCCAAGCAGAAACGGCCGTCATGGTCATGTTTATACAAAGCATGGCAAGCTTAATCTGTTCAATGCCCGTTATGAGCTTGATGCAAGACCAATCGAGGAAGGCTGTCAGTGTCCGGCATGCCGCGCTTACAGCAGAGCGTATATTCGTCATCTGTTAAAAGCAAAGGAAATGCTTGGAATGCGTCTGTGCGTTCTTCACAATCTGTATTTTTATAATAATTTAATGACTGAAATCCGTGAAAGCATTGACAACGGATGCTTTGCGGAGTATAAAAAGAATATGCTCGAATCTATGGCTGCAGGTCCGCAGGACTAAGTCACATTCACCTCGGGGCATTGCCTTAGAATTTTAGATTCGAATACGAAATTATAAGCTGCATATGCAGCGGAAATGAGAGGAAACTATGAAGAAGAAGTTAGCAGCTGCAGCAGCAGTTATGACCGCACTGTTTTCTATGACAGGATGTGCGACAACAGCAGATAGTGCCGCAACTGGCGCAAATGGAGCAACCAGCCTGATTATGATCGTTGGCTATATGGTAATCATTATCGGTGTTATGTATTTTGTTGCAATCCGTCCTCAGAAGAAGGAGCAGAAGAAGCAGTCTCAGATGTTATCTGCACTTGAAGTTGGCGATATCGTTTTGACAACTTCCGGTTTTTACGGAACTGTTATCGACATTACAGATGATACAGTAATCGTAGAGTTTGGAAATAACAAAAACTGCCGTATCCCGATGCAGAAGAGTGCAATCGTAGAGTCTGAAAAGCCAGACGCTGAATAATCAAGATATAATAAAAGAGCTACTGACATACTAGAATGTATGCCGGTAGCTCTTTTTTATTTGCGTTTTCGTTCTTCACGCTTTTCTTTTTCAGCAGCTCTTGCTCGTTCATCAGAGGCATCCTGACGTCTTTTTAATTCATCAATGACACCTGTTACGACCTGCTTTTTCATGTATATATCATAAATTGTCATGCAAAGAAACGTAAATAACTGCAGATAGGAGTCTTTTTCATCGTCACCGCAGGAAAAAGTTTCCTTTGAAGTCTCAAATTTATGTCTAAGATCGTCTGCAAGAGGTTTGATGCCATTGTCTGCGTATGAAAAAATCTTACTGTAAACCTCTTCAAAATTTGGGGAACTGTTTTCATCCCAGAAATGCTCTGTCAATGGCTTTAGCATAGTTTCAATATCGCTGATTGACAGAAAACTTTTCATATAGTAAATAAGAATTAGCTGTAAGATATGGTTTTCTGTGTATTTTTTTCTGACCGGAGAGGGAAGCAGGTTGTTTTTGGCATAATTATTGATCATAGTTTTTGTTAAAACCTTATCCTCATCATAGCGCCTTGTAGCACCAAGATGTGTATCCATAAAGGTTGTCACCTGATCCATGTAAAGATCAATGTTTGGAATCTGGTCAGCATGTATATAGTCAAAAGAGCTGATTTTATCAAGCAGCTGTGAAAAAAGCTCATCGTTAGTCATGGAAAGCCTCCTAAATATTGTGTAGCAATGTTGACGTTCACGGGACGCCAATTCACTTCGTAAAATTCTCATGCAAGCATGGAATTTTGCAAAGCTAACTGGAGGCGTGAACTGCAATAACTACATTATATCGTTTTCAAAACCAGATAGCAAGAGAAATTTTCAAAATCCTAGTGACAAACACATAAAGATACGATATAATAAAGTTAACAAGTTAACAAACATAGGTTTTTTTAAAGGAGGAAACGACTATGGGAGTAATTCAGAGATTTAAAGATATTATGTCAGCTAACATCAATGCTATGCTTGATAAGGCTGAGAATCCGGAAAAAATGATTGATCAGTACATGAGAAACCTTGAGGACGATTTAGGCAAGGTAAAGGCAGAAACAGCGTCAGTAATGGCTGAAGAAGCGCGTGCAAAGAGAGCTTATGACGAGGCGCTTGCAGAGGTTGAGAAGTATCAGAAGTATGCAGAAAAGGCTGTTGCAGCAGGAAATGACAATGATGCAAGAGTATTTTTACAGTCAAAGAAGACAGCACAGACTAAGCTTGAAGGCTTAAAGCTCACATATGATACGGCAGCAGCAAATGCACAGAAGATGCGTCAGATGCATGATAAGCTTGTAAATGATATTTCAGATTTAAGAGCACGCAAGGAGACTATCAAGGCGAAGGTAGCTGTTGCGAAGGCTCAGGAGCGTGTAAATCAGGTTGGATCATCATTAAGGGGTGTATCAAACAATATGTCAGCATTTGATCGTATGGAGGAAAAGGCAAATAAGATGCTCGATACTGCAAATGCTATGGCACAGTTAAATGCGTCTGCAGATACAAATGTAGATGATCTGGCACGTAAGTATGATCTTGATGATGTGGCAGGTACATCTGATATTGATGATGAATTAGCGGCACTGAAAGCAAAACTGAACTAACTACAAAAATAAGGAAGGTTGACGAGTATGGGATTATTTGGTGGACAATTCTCCAGTGTTGTAGAGTGGAAAGAATACTCGGATGATATTATTTTCTGGAAGTTCCCAAGCAGCGAGATCAAGAAGGGGAGCCGTCTGATTATTCGTCCTGGACAGGACGCGATCTTTATGTATAATGGAAGAATCGAGGGTATTTTCCGTGAAGAGGGAAATTTTGATATTTCTTCCGATATCATTCCATTTTTATCTACACTGAAAAGTTTTACATTTGGATTTAACACACCGCTGCGTGCAGAGGTGCTGTTTATCAATACAAAGGAATTTACAGTAAAATGGGGCACAAAAAATGCGATTAATCTGCCGGTTCAGGGCTTGCCTGGCGGTATGCCAATCCGTGCATTTGGTACATTTAGCTTCAAGGTTTCTGATGAGCAGGTTTTAATCGACAAAATTGCCGGCATTAAGTCAGAGTTTAATGTAGAGGATATCAAGGAACGTGTAATGTCTATGCTTGATATGCTGATGATGAAGTGGATTTCAAAAGAAGGAAAGGATATGTTTAACCTTCAGGCAAATGCATACGACATCGGCAAGGGTATTGCGTCAGATCTTGATATGGAGATGGTAAAGATTGGAATTGCTATTACAAGCTTTACGATCCAGAGTGTTTCCTATCCAGAGGAGGTTGCCAAGATGCAGCAGAAGGCGGCAGCTCAGTCCATGATCGGAAATGTAAATACATATACACAGATGCAGATGGCAGATGCGCTTACACAGCCAAACACAGCAGCCGGCAGCATGGCAGGCAATATGGCTGGCATGCAGATGGGTATGGCAATGGGTCAGATGATGGGCCAGATGATGAACGGCAATATGCAGAATAATGTACAGCAAAATCAGGCAGCTCCATCTTCAAACGGTACTGTGCCGAAGTTCTGTCCGAACTGCGGAACACCGACAAATGGTGCAAGATTCTGCTCAAACTGCGGTACAAAGCTGATTTAAATAAGCTTCGATAAATGAGTAAGTACTGAAAATTGCTGTGAAAAGATTTTATATATTTAGGTATCAAAATAAGGTAGTGTTTGATGCTATATGTATGGTAGAGGAGAAATTTTTATGTCTTGTGTTACTGAACGTATTAGAATGGTAAAACAACCATATGGAGGATATTTAAATAAAAAGCAATTTGATATTACTATTATTGATAATGAGGAAATATTGAATGAAACAGAAAATATTCATGCTTCATTAGTAGGCCTTGCGGTGGATTATTTGACTCGTTTTATGATGGGAACATTAGTAAAAGAAGCTTTCAAAATTTCATTAGAAGGTGCATTGTGTTGTGATTTGTTTTCATTAAATAAAGAAGGCGAGGCTTCAAAAAATGCCGAGAAACTTTTGAATGGAATAAGAGGTTTGGATGATGAGTCGGTTAGCAATGCATGTAAATTAGTTGGTTATGATGTTTGTTTTAGAGCAGGCATGAAGTACTATAAACCAGTAGAAGAAATTAATCCGGATAGTGACACAATTGAAAATATTGTGATAATGGTTAAACGAAGTTTAGCTTTTTGGAAAGAATATGGTCCGATCATAAAAGATGGATTTACATTTGAAGGTGGTGGTTATACGGATATAGTTACATCGGGAGATGGTGACTATTTAACAAAGGATACACTGTGGGATTTTAAGGTATCAAAAGAAGAACCTAAAAGTAAATATACATTACAGTTGCTAATGTATTATATTATGGGGTGTCATTCAAAATATTCCGAATTTAAGAAAATAGAAAAATTGGGGATATTTAATCCGAGAAAAAATAAAGTTTATATAGTAAATATATCTTCAATTAGTCCTGAAATAATAGAAGAAGTATCTCAGGAAGTTATTGGATACAAATAAAGTATTTTATTTGTCACTTGTTCGTAAAAAATAATTTGATAACGGAGGAGGACTGTGTAAACAGTCTTTCTTCCGTTTTTTATGGAGGAAAAATAGTGTCTGATATTTTACAATCATTAAATTCGGTTCAGAGAGAGGCAGCTAGCTGTACAGAGGGACCACTTTTGATTCTTGCGGGAGCAGGTTCTGGTAAGACGCGTGTATTGACTCACCGTATTGCCTATCTGATCGAAGAAAAGCGGGTAAATCCTTGGAATATTATGGCGCTCACCTTTACTAATAAGGCAGCGCAGGAGATGCGAAATCGTGTCGACCGTCTGGTCGAGTTTGGTGCAGAGAGCATTTGGGTGACGACTTTTCATAGCTCCTGTGTGCGCATTTTAAGACGATTCATTGACTATCTTGGCTATGAAAAAAAATTTACAATTTACGACACTGATGACCAGAAAAGTGTAATCCGAAAGGCTGTTAAGGAGCTTGATCTTGATCCAAAGCAGTATCGCGAAGGAATTATTCTTGATATGATTTCATCAGCGAAGAATGAGATGATCGAGCCGCAGGATTTTGAAGATCAGGCTGGCGGAGATTTTCGTCTGTGTCAAGAAGCTAAGATTTATAAGGCGTATCAGAAAATATTGATCGACAACAATGCAGTTGATTTTGATGATTTATTGCTGCTGACGGTGCGCCTTTTTCGTGAGAATAAAGAGATTCTTGAGATGTATCAGGAGCGCTTTCATTATATTATGGTTGATGAGTATCAGGACACTAATTCAGTTCAGTTTGAGCTGATTCGCCTGCTTTCTGGAAAATATCATAATTTGTGTGTAGTTGGAGATGACGATCAGTCTATCTATAAATTTAGAGGCGCAGACATTACAAATATTTTAAGCTTTGAGGAGACTTTTCCAGGTGCAAAGGTTGTCAAGCTTGAGCAAAATTACCGTTCCACAAATAATATTCTCGAGGCTGCAAACTCAGTAATTGCAAATAATGCACATCGAAAGGAAAAACATCTTTGGAGTGAAAATGGAGACGGAAAAGAGGTTTCCTTTATCCATTACGAGACTGCTTATGGTGAGGCAGAGGATGTAATTGACAAGATACAGACATCAGTTCATATGGGAAAGTATCAATATCAGGACTGCGCGATTCTTTATCGTACAAATGCACAGTCACGCGCATTTGAAGAAAAATGCATTAAAAAGAGTGTACCGTATCGTCTTGTCGGTGGCGTGAATTTCTATCAGAGGCAGGAAATCAAAGATATTTTAGCCTACTTAAAGACAATTGACAGCGGACGTGATGATCTGTCTGTTACAAGAATTGTCAATGTGCCAAAGCGTGGAATTGGACAAGTGACGCTAAATAAGCTGGCTGTCTATGCATCTGAACATGGAATGCGTCTGTTTCAGGCAATGGAGCAGGTAGAACAGATTCCTGGAATGGGAAAGGCAGCTGATAAGATAAAAGGTTTTGTCAATCAGATCATGTTATTTCGCGCTCTTGCAAAGGAGCTAGATGCAGCAGAGCTGATTGAAAGCATCTTAGAGCAGACTGGCTATTTAGAAGAGTTAGAAAAGCTTGAGGAAGATAAGGCACAGGCAAAGCAGGAAAATCTTGAAGAATTTCAGAATAAAGCAGCTGACTATTATGCAAATCATGATGAAGCATCGCTTACTGACTTTTTGGAGGAGGTAGCGCTTGTGGCAGATATTGACAACATGGACAGTGAGGCAGACAGTTTAACATTAATGACGCTGCATAGTGCAAAGGGACTAGAGTTTCCAGTTGTCTATATGACAGGCATGGAAGAAGGACTTTTCCCAAGCTACATGTCAATGAACAGTGGTGATCCGGGGGATATTGAGGAAGAACGAAGACTTTGCTATGTGGGTATTACAAGAGCAATGCGGCAGCTGACACTGACAGCAGCAAAGCAGCGTATGGTTCATGGAAATATTCAATATAGTGCAATTTCTCGTTTCGTTAAAGAACTGCCGCAGGAAAAGCTTGACTGGAAGGAAGAAACATTCGGTGGCCTTTTTAAGAAAGGACCATCTATGACTGCAAACTCACTATCAGGCAGTTCATTTAGTGCATCACAGGGAAGTCAAACGGCAAAAAAGACAAACTATGATAATGTCTTTGATTTAAAGTATGCAAAAGCATTTTCAAGTCCAAAGCCAGATAGCCTTGACTACAAAGAAGGCGACCGAGTCTCCCATATCAAATTTGGAAAAGGAACAGTGCTTGCAGTCGAAGATATGAAAAAAGATTATCAGGTAACAGTTGAGTTTGATACAGCCGGCGTAAAAAAATTGTTCGCAGGATTTGCAAAACTTAAAAAGATTTAATAAAATTTATCTAAAACGACAAAGATAAAGCTAGTAATTTTACAGATCATATGGTATACTATTCTAAATTGATCTTTAGAAAAAAGAAAGGATGGGTTTTATGGCAAAGTTTGATGATCTGCTGCAGGCAGTAAAGGTTCATGAGGTTCTCAAGTCTAAGGAAGAGAATGAGAAAAAGTGCAAATTTTGTTATGTGATTGCAGCAATCGCTGTAATTGCAGCAATTGCAGGTGCAGCATATGCACTGTACCGTTATCTGAAGCCGGATTATTTAGATGATCTGGATGATGATTTTGATGATGACTTTGACGACGATTTCTTCGATGATGATGACGAAGAAGAGGAGGAAGAGGACGAGGCTAAAGAAGAGGAATCTGATGAGGCTGAGGAAGAATCCGAGGAAGAAGAGTCTGATGATGAGGATGAAGACTGATCTGACATCAATAGGTAAGTAAATAAAAATGATATCCCCGCCGCAAAACGGCGGGG
>ENA-OPCN01002092-OPCN01002092.1-human-gut-metagenome-genome-assembly--contig:-NODE-2092-length-11747-cov-2.000342_pt1 | contig 11747 bp, 8 predicted proteins | sample MGYA00241567_ERZ501485 | MGnify/ENA primary metagenome ERZ501485 (study PRJEB25962, sample SAMEA2042579) | human gut metagenome | biome: human gut; feature: human-associated habitat; material: faeces...
GATGAGATCAATATGGCGAAGAATGATGCGGTTTCTGTACTTCACGCCACATTGGATTACCGTCGGTCTATTGATGTGCCAGGATATGACAAAATAGACCTTCACCCGGCGGCAAGATTTATTGGAACCATGAATTACGGGTATGCCGGAACCAAGGAGCTGAATGAGGCTCTGGTTTCCCGTTTTCTGGTAATCGACATGCCGGCACAGAATGAGGAAACGCTTGGATTTATTTTCAACAGGATGTTCCCTGATGCAAAGAAAGAGGCTGTGGAGCAGTTTATGGGAGTATTTCTGGATCTGCAGCAGAAATCCATGAACAGTGAGATTTCCACAAAGCCACTGGATCTTCGCGGCCTGCTTGCTGCCATGAAGATCGTGCGTACCGGGCTTTCCCCATGGCAGGCGGTACGCATGGGCATTGTTAATAAAACATTTGATGTGTTTGAGAAGGAAATCGTGGAGGATGTGGTGCGAACCAGAATTCCACAGGGCTGGACACGGGAAGATGTTTATGGAGAATAAAGAAAACGAATCTTTAAAAATTTCTGCCAAATTGGTTGATCTTGAAGATGCAGAGGAATTTTTGAAGAAATCAGCTATTGGGAAAGAAAAAATTAAAATTGCAGCTGGGGATAAGAAATCAGAAAAAGTTTCAATGGAAGTACCTGTAGCGGAGAAAAGCGAAAATTTTCAGGCAAGAGAGGATAACTGTGAAGAACTGAATCTCCAGGATTATCAATTAGAGCAGGAAAACCGTATCCGAAATCTGCTCTGGACCATCAGTGGGGACTACACCCAGCAGATGAAGCCGGATGTTTCCCTGTTCCTCAGGTCAAAGGATATTGCATTGTATGATGGAATTAAGCAGGGCGCATTGGCGAAATTCTTCGATAAAGATTTTCTGGGAATGTATCTGGTGAAAAAAATCTTCATGGGCGCGGATGAAGCTGCGCTTACCTTTGTTTCGCAGCTCTGTATTGAAGAAGCCATCGGAGAACGGATCTGTGAACAGCGCCCTGGGATCTGGGAGATGCAGAGGAAAGCCTGCGAGGACATACTGGATCAGGAATATGAGACTATGCCGTCGGCAGCAGATAAGCTGGGCTATCTGAGAGTGAATCTGCTGAGAAGGCGGATTGACAGAGGGGAAAATGCGGATGCATCAAACAAAACTATAACAAATATAACGGAAAAAGAACAAAAAGATAGAAAATACAAAGGAATCTATCACTATATTAACCTGATTTCCAGCGCAGCAGAGACTGCGGATACAATGTCTTTAATCCGCATCATAGACACGGTATACAATGAAGTTGCTGACCCCGATTTTTCCAAAAAGGCAACCCTTGAGCAGGTGCTTGCTGTCACTATGGAGGATCTGACGGAGTTCGACTGGCACGACTATCTTTCCGAAGAAATGTATGAGGATGCATTGGAAAGCTATATGGAGCAGCTTACCTCCAATGTGGCGGGTATGGAGAATGCGGATGTCACCCGGGAGATGGAAGAGGAACGGCAATCGAAACAGAAAATTACAGTTCTGCCTCCGGAGGCTTTGGAAAAAGCCCACACCTATGTGGAACTGAATTTTGGAAAAACTTATCTGAGCGAGCTGGAAGAGAAGCGGATGAACCAGCTGATGTGCCGTGACATTCACAGCGACTGCAGCCTGTATTTTACTGAGGGAATTCTGAAAAGTCCGGTAAAACGAAATTACCAGTATGAATATGCAAAAAGGTTGAAAAATAAGAATATCTGGCTTTATCATGACAAACACCGCATTGTGAAGCGGAATATCGCCCTTCTCACAGAAATGCTGAAAAAGTCACTGGTCATCAAAAGTGAAAATCAGGAGATTCTTTCAGACAGAGGAATGATTGTTCCATCAAGGCTGTGGCGGCTTGGAAGAAGCAGTGATGCACAGGTTTTTAGGCGGGAATTGAAGGGGGATTCTTCTGATTTTGTGGTGGATGTGCTGATCGATGCCAGTGGTTCCCAGATGAGCCGCCAGGGCGAGGTAGCGCTGCAGGCCTACATTATCAGCGAGGCACTTAGCAATGCAGAGCTGCCCCACAGAGTGATGAGCTACTGCACCTTCTGGGACTATACCATTCTCCACCGCTTCAGAGAATATGACGACCAAAGAAGTGCAAATGAAAATATATTTAACTATGTAACATCATCCAACAACCGTGACGGACTTGCCATCCGGGCAGCAGGATACGGCCTTCTGAACCGGGAGGAAGAGAAAAAGATTCTGATCATTCTCAGTGATGGACGTCCTTACGATGTTATTGTCAATCGTCCCAATGCGAAGAATCCGGCACCGTATCATGGGAAGTATGCAATTACCGACACTGCAGCCCAGATCCGTAAGCTGCGCAGCCAGGGAGTGAGCGTGCTGGGTGTTTTCGCCGGGGAAGAGAAAGATCTGGCGACGGAGAAGAAGATTTTTGGAAAGGATTTTGCATATATCCGGAATATTACCGGATTTTCCAAAATCGTTGGAAGATATCTTACAAAGCAATTGGAGGATGATGAATAAGAAAGCATAATACGGAGGTAACGCCATGTTCCAAAATAACAAAAAAGCTGCCTTCCTGGACTACCTGATGATCATTGTGGGTACAGCCCTTATGGCAACTGCCATAAACAGTGTTTTCGATATGTCCGGTATGGTAACCGGAGGCTTTTCCGGTATTGCGATCCTGGTAAAAGAGTGGACGGAGGGAGTCGTGCCGGGAGGCATCCCGCTGTGGATCACGAACTTAAGTCTGAATATCCCGCTGTTTCTGATCGGAATGAAGCTCAGTGGATTCCAGTTTGTGAAAAGGGCACTGGTGGGAGAAATCTGCCTGTCATTCTGGCTGGCGGTTCTTCCGGCATTTGATATTGCAGGAAATGATCTTTTGCTGGCAGCCGTTTATGGTGGTGTAATCCAGGGGATTGGAATCGGACTTGTGTTTCTTGGAAGAGGAACTACCGGGGGCACAGACATGATGGCGGCACTGCTGCAGCGGAAGCTCCGCCATTACTCCATTGCCCAGATTATGCAGTTTATTGACGGAGCCATTGTACTTGTAGGTATGTATGTGTTCGGTGTGCAGAAAGCACTTTATGCCATCATCGCCGTTTATCTTGTAACAAAGGTATCTGACAGCTTGATCGAAGGTCTGAAATTTTCAAAACAGGCGTATATCATTACCAGCAAGCCTGACGAGATTTCCAGAGAAATCATGGACAAACTGGATCGCGGCGTGACCGGAGTCCACGGAAAGGGAATGTACTCCGGCCAGGACAAGCTGCTTCTTTACTGCGTTGTGGGACGCAAGGAGATCGTGGCATTGAAAGAGCTGGTAGACCATATTGACCCGGATGCTTTTGTAATCGTGTCTGACGTGCGTGAAGTCCATGGTGAGGGATTTATTGAACGTAAGTAAAAAGAAAAACTTTACCAAAGCCTTCTGCGCACCGCAAAAAAAGGGGAAAATAGGGCTTGAAATTGGAGTGATATAGAAAAAGTTAAAAAAATATGCTGGAAATTTGTAAATTTTTTCTACTTTCCTCTTCCTTTTTTGGTGATTTTGTATTAAAATAGGTTCATGAATTTTTGGAATCAGTAGATTTTCCTAAGACTGTCTGAGGCTTTGTGCAATATTACAGATTTGAGACCGCGAATTTTGGCACTAATGGACAGCGATTCATGCCGGTTATACCGGCGAACATATAATGTTACTGCTCTCTTTGACAATGTTTTCACTATCCTGGAATACATTGACAGCTGTGAGACCAGTAGCCCTATAATTTACAAGAAGGGACGGAAGGGTAATGATATCAAATCAGGTACTGCAGAATACACTTGAGGGGCTCAGGGAGATATCCAGGACGGAGTTTTGCATTATTGACACAGATGGCAAGACACTGGCGTCCACCTACAGTGAATTTGAGATTCAGCCACAGGATATTCAGGCATTTGTGGAATCCCAGGCTGCCAGCCAGCTTGTGAAAGGTTATCAGTATTTCAAGGTCTGTGATGATTACCAGCTGGAATACATTCTGGTCGCCCACGGAGAAGATGAAGATACTTATATGGTAGGAAAGCTTGCCGCTTTCCAGATCCAGAGCCTGATCGTTGCATATAAGGAGCGTTTTGACAAGGACAGCTTCATTAAGAACCTGCTTCTTGATAACCTGCTTCTGGTAGATATTTATAATCGTGCGAAGAAGCTTCATATTGATGCTGACGTTCGACGGGTGGTTATGATCTTGGAGCTTGAGCAGGAGAGAGAGCACAGCTCCATGGAGAGCGTGAAGAGTCTGTTCGGCGGCAAGAGCAAGGACTTTATCACAGCTGTTGATGAGAAGAGCATTATCATTGTCAAGGAACTTGAGGAGAACGAAGGATACGAGGAGATGGACAAGCTTGCCCAGACCATCCTTGATACCTTAGGATTTGAGAAAGAGAATACTACACATATTGCATACGGAACTATCGTAAGCGAGCTGAAGGAAGTTTCCCGTTCCTACAAGGAAGCCAGAATGGCTCTTGATGTAGGCAAGATTTTCTCACCTGAGAAGGACGTTATTGCTTACAGCTCTCTTGGAATAGGCCGTCTGATCTATCAGCTTCCGATCCCGCTGTGCAAGATGTTCATTAAGGAGATCTTCGGCGGCAAGTCCCCGGATGATTTCGACGAGGAGACTCTGGTTACCATCGACAAGTTCTTTGAGAACAGCCTGAATGTATCCGAGACCTCCAGACAGCTTTACATTCACCGTAATACTCTGGTTTATCGTCTGGACAAGCTCCAGAAGAGCACCGGACTTGACCTTCGTGTATTCGAGGATGCGATCACATTCAAGATCGCGCTGATGGTTGTAAGATACATGAAGTATATGGAGACTCTGGAGTATTAAGTTTCATATTTGTAATTTCTGTGCCTGCTGCATTTGTTTGTGGCAGGCATTTTTCATCTTTGTGCTGGACTAGAGCCTGTTTGAAAAGCATTTCTGGACCTGCTTTGTGTTTCCTTTGTGAAATCTATTGCGTTCTTGGTTTTCTCTGGTATAATAAGGTACTGCAAAAAATAAGGTTGCATTTTTACCAGACATATATTACAATAATGTTACATAAAAATTAAGCAAACTGCTGAATTGAATTTTTACATGAAAAATTTAGGAGGATATCATGATTGATCTGATAGATGTGAGCAAGTCCTATGGACCGGGACTGCCGGCAGTGAATCACGCCAATCTCCATGTAGATAAAGGTGAATTCGTATTTATAGTAGGAAATAGCGGTTCCGGTAAATCCACGCTGATCAAACTGCTTTTGAAGGAACTGGATTCCACATCCGGTACGATTATCGTAAGCGGAGAGAAGCTTGAGGGAATGAAGCACCGCCGTGTGGCCAAATACCGCCGTAAGCTTGGTGTCGTATTCCAGGACTTCCGTCTTCTGAAGGACAGGGATGTGTATGAGAATGTAGCTTTTGCCCAGCGTGTTGTGAACCGTCCTACCAGAGTTATCCGCAAGAGAGTTCCGGAGGTACTTCAGGAAGTTGGACTTGCAGGGAAATACAAGGCGTACCCGGACGAGCTGTCAGGTGGAGAGCAGCAGAGAGTTGCTCTTGCCAGAGCGATTGTAAACCGCCCGGACATCCTTCTTGCAGACGAGCCCACTGGTAATCTTGATCCGAAGACATCCGAGGAGATCATGAAGCTCCTTGAGGAGATCAACCAGCGTGGAACCACCGTTCTGGTAGTAACCCACAATAAAGAGATTGTCAATTCCATGAAGAAGCGTGTACTGACCATGCATAATGGAGTGATCATCAGCGACGAGAAAAAGGGAGAATATTATGAGGCCTAGTACCATCTGGTATACTCTGAAGCAGGGTATCAAGAACATCAAGAGAAATTTCATGTTTTCCATTGCTTCTATTATTACGATGGCAGCATGTATTTTTCTTTTCGGAATTTTCTTTTCCATTGTAAATAATGTGAATACGCTGGCGCATAAGGTTGAGGAAGATGTGCCGATCACAGTGCTTTTTAATGAAGGAACCACACAGGAGCAGATGGATGCAGTTGGAGAACTGATCAGGCAGCGCCCGGAGGTTTCCAAGATTGAGTTTGAGTCCGGTGATGAAGCCTGGGAGAAGATGAAGCAGGAATACTTCGGTGATGACTCTGAGGCAGCAGACGGTTTCAAGGATGATAACCCGCTGGCAAATTCATCCAACTACCGTGTGTATATGAACAACATTGAGAAACAGTCTGAATTGGTTGCCTATATCAAGACACTGGATAATGTACGAGAGGTTAATCAGTCTGAGCAGGCTGCCAAGACTCTTGGTTCCATTAACCGTATTGTTTCCTATGTATCTGTGGCAGTGATCGTGATCCTGCTGTTGATTGCCATTTTCCTGATCAGTAATACCATTTCCGTTGGTATTACAGTTCGTAAGGATGAGATCGGAATTATGAAATATATTGGTGCTACCGATAGTTTTGTACGTGCTCCGTTCCTTCTGGAGGGTATGATCCTGGGACTGATCGGTGCGGGAATTCCACTGATCATTTTGTATTTCTGTTACAATAATGTGGTAACCTATGTATATACCAAGTTCAGCGTACTTCTGGGTGTTGTAGATTTCATTCCGGTTGGACAGATCTACCAGACACTGGTTCCGGTGGCGCTGGCACTGGGAATTGGAATTGGTCTTGTGGGAAGCTTTATTACTACAAGAAAACACTTGAAGGTGTGAGAGTTCTGTTTTACAATAAGGGCGGTTATTCGCATTCCGCCAGAATATGAGAAGAGGATATGGGGGCTGCTGGAGAGATCTGGCAGTCCTTTTGTATAAAAACAAGTAAGGTGTTTCAAGGCGGACGCATTGGGTCAAATGATATTCCACGCAAGTCGGTGCAACGCTCCGGTGAGCTAACAGCTAACTACGACTAAACATCTCAGGAGAGCCTTCGATGTTAAGTCTTCGTAAGCTGTGGATCTCACCTGCACTAAGGGCGCACCTGAAATGACTTGCTTAGGAATATCATTTGCCCCAATGCTGGTAATTGGATAAAATTTGTAACTTGTATAATGAGGAGAACTATAAATGGCAGATAAACAATTTATAAAGGGAGCTGTAACTGGTGTGCTTTGCGTATCCCTGGTGCTGGGCGGGGGATATGTGGGGCTTCAGAAAGCGGGACGTGCGGGAAGTAATGTACTGTCGGATGTGGCAGTTACCCAGAAGATTAAGTATCTGGAAGATATTATAGATCAGAATTATCTGGAAGATGTGGATGAGGATTCGCTGAAGGAGGGGATTTATACCGGGCTTCTTTATGGGCTGGGGGATCCGTATTCCAGATATTATACGGAGGAAGAATACGAGGAGGAGATGAGAGACACCGAGGGCTCTTACTCTGGAATCGGCGTGAGCATTACCCAAAATACGGAGGGTGGTATTCTGGTGGTGGATTGTTATGAGGGCAGTCCGGCAGATGAGGCCGGGCTGAAGGCGAATGATGTGATCACGGCTGTGAACGGAACGGATGTAACGGAAATGACGCCTGCTGAGGTCTCAAAGATGATACGGGAAAAGGAGGACGGTACTTCTATTCTGACCGTTTATCACCAGGAGGCAGATGAACCGGAAGAAATAACAGTGACTTTGAGCGATGTGGAGCTGCCCACTGTTTCTTATGAAATGCTGGAGGATTCTATAGGGTATTTGCGAATTACAGAGTTTACCATGGTGACACCCCAGCAGTTTGAGGATGCTTACAAAGATCTTCAGGCAAAAGGCATGGAGAAGCTGATCGTGGATCTTCGTGACAATCCAGGTGGGGTGCTTTCTTCTGTGTGCGATGTGCTGCGCCAGATTCTGCCCGAAGGACTGATCGTGTATACAGAGGACAAATATGGGGAAAAACAGGAGATGAAGTGTGACGGAGACACCCCGATCGACATTCCGCTGGCAGTGCTGGTAAATGAGAACAGCGCCAGTGCATCGGAGATTTTTGCCGGAGCTGTGAAGGATTATGAGATTGGAACGATTGTGGGAACCACCACTTATGGAAAGGGAATCGTTCAGAGCATCCGCCAGCTCTCTGATGGAAGTGCGGTGAAGCTGACTACGGCGAAATATTTTACCCCCAAGGGCAATGATATCCACAAGGTGGGAATCACACCGGATGTGGAGGTAAAACTGGATGCCAGCCTTTTGAACCGGACGGATTATACCCATGACGAGGATAATCAGCTTCAGGCCGCAATAGAGGCGGTTTCTCGTTGACAAAACCACTATGTTGGATTAGAATGATAAAAGGATTTTTGCAAAATAACGCGCCTGATCTGCGCGATAAACAGGCGGATCAGCCGACGGTTATTTTGTTGACAGGCAATAGCTGTGAAGGCATTGAACAGCTATGACAGGCACAATAAATGTGGAGGAACCATCAATGAAACACAATTTTAAGAAAATCGAGCCGAAATGGCAGAAAAAGTGGGAAGAGCAGCAGGCATTTAAAGCTGTTGACGGAAGTGATAAACCGAAATTCTACGGCCTTGTAGAGTTCCCATACCCAAGTGGTGCGGGAATGCACGTTGGACATATTAAGGCATATTCCAGTATCGAGGTACTTTCCAGAAAGAGAAGAATGCAGGGATACAATGTACTGTTCCCCATCGGATTCGATGCATTCGGACTTCCTACTGAGAATTATGCGATTAAGACGAATACACATCCTCGTGAGATCACAGACCAGAACATTGCGAAATTCACTAATCAGCTGAAGAGTGTTGGATTCTCCTTTGACTGGAGCCGTGTGATCGATACCACACAGGAAGATTTCTATAAATGGACTCAGTGGATTTTCCTGAAAATGTTTGAGAACGGACTTGTTTTCCGTGATAAGACATTAGTTAACTATTGTCCATCCTGTAAGGTTGTTCTTTCCAATGAGGACAGTCAGGGAGGAAAATGCGATATCTGCCACAGCGACGTTATCCAGAAGTCCAAGGATGTCTGGTATTTAAGAATCACCCAGTATGCAGACAAGCTTCTTGAGGGACTGGAGGATGTGGACTATCCGGCGAACATCAAGCAGCAGCAGGTAAACTGGATCGGTAAATCCACAGGTGCTTTCGTAAACTTCGCAGTTGACGGAATTGATGAGACACTGCAGATTTACACCACCAGACCAGATACCCTGTTCGGTGTAACCTTCATGGTTATCGCACCGGAGCATCCGCTGATCGACAAATATGCTGACCGCATTACCAACATGGATGCGATCAAGGCTTACCGTGAAGAGTGTGCGAAGAAGACTGAGTTCGAGAGAACCCAGCTTGTAAAAGAGAAAACAGGTGTATGCATCCAGGGACTTGAGGGCGTAAATCCTGTAAATGGCAAGAAGATCCCGATCTACATTGCAGACTATGTAATGATGGGATATGGTACCGGCGCGATCATGGCGGTACCGGCACATGACCAGAGAGACTATGATTTCGCCAAGAAATTTGGTATTGACATTATCCAGGTTATCAAGGGCGGCGACATTGAGAAAGAAGCCTACACAGGTGACGGTGAGATGATCAACTCCGATTTCCTGAATGGCTATACAAATAAGAAGGATTCCATCAAGCGCATGCTGGAAGAGCTTGAGAAGAAGGGCATTGGTAAAGCTGGCGTTCAGTATAAGATGAAAGACTGGGCATTTAACCGTCAGAGATACTGGGGCGAGCCAATCCCGATCGTTCATTGTCCGAAATGTGGTGATGTAGCAGTTCCATATGAGGAGCTTCCGCTTCGTCTGCCGAAGATCAAAGACTTCCAGCCAGGTGAGGACGGACAGTCTCCACTTGCAAAGATCGATTCCTTCGTAAACTGCAAATGCCCGAAATGCGGCGGCGATGCCAAGAGAGAGACTGATACCATGCCACAGTGGGCTGGATCTTCCTGGTATTTCCTTCGTTATGTGGATCCACACAATACAGAAGCTCTTGCAGACCGCAAGAAGATGGAATACTGGATGCCGGTTGACTGGTACAACGGCGGTATGGAGCATGTAACCAGACATATGATCTACTCCAGATTCTGGCATCATTTCCTGTATGACATGGGAATTGTCAATACTCCGGAGCCATATGCGAAACGTTCTGCACAGGGTATGATCCTTGGTTCAGACGGCGACAAGATGAGTAAATCCAAGGGCAACGTTGTTGACCCGCTTGACATTGTAAATGAGTATGGTGCAGATGCACTTCGTACCTACGTTCTCTTCATGGGTGACTACGGCGCAGCTGCTCCGTGGAACGACAGCTCCGTAAGAGGCTGCAAGCGTTTCCTTGAGAGAGTTGCAGGACTGACCGATATCATGACAGAGGAGCCGGCAGCCAAGGATATGGAGGTTAAGATCCATAAGGCAATCAAGAAGGTATCCTCCGATATCGAGGCTATGAAGTTCAACACTGCAATTGCCTGCCTGATGACTCTTATCAACGAGATTTATGCAGTTGGCAAGATCAGCAAGGATGACCTTGTAATCTTCATCAAGCTCCTTTGCCCGTTTGCACCTCATCTTTGCGAGGAAATCTGGGAGACCATCGGCGGAGAAGGCTTACTTTCCCTTTCCAAGTGGCCGGAATATGAAGAGAGCAAGACTGTAGAGGACTCCATAGAAATCGGTGTCCAGGTCAACGGTAAGGTTCGTGGAACTATCGTAATCCCGAACGGCTGTGCGAAAGAGGAAGCTCTTGAGCTGGCGAAGAAGGACGAGAGAGTAGCTTCCTTCTTGGAAGGCAAGACTCTTGTAAAAGAGATTTATGTACCGAATAAGATCGTAAACTTTGTTGCGAAATAAAGATTACTGGAATAGAGAAACTCTCCACTGAATGATCGGTGGGGAGTTTTTTGAATTACAGCAGTTATCTTCAAATAAAAGAATAAAAGACTATCTTATAAAGGAAGATCAGTGGTCAGATAATATGAAGACTGACGGCACACTTGGAAAATTATAGCCAGAGAAAATGCAGAGATAGTCCACTGCTGGCTATAGAAGTATATAGAAAATGCATAAAACGATTATGACTGTTTTAAGAAATTAAACGCCTGCTCATAATGGAGAATGCGGTTTTTTTGATTTTCCAATAAGGTGGTTCGCTTTAATTCAATGGCAATTGTGTAATCTACAAGTTCTTTTCCAGTGCAGTCGAGAAGACGATATTTCTCGATAAGCTGCTGTTCGGAGATGGATTGAACATCGACAGCTGTAGTCGCTCTTTCTTCTGTTAATCCTAACAGGTAATCGGTAGAGACATGAAAAAGCTGCGACATCTTTATAAGAAATGGAAAGCCTGGTTCCCGAATGTCCATTTCGTAATTGCGCAAAGTGTTGGCAGGAATGCCAAGCTCGGCAGCGAAAGCGTCGCGATTGCGATAACCATGTTCTTTACGCAGCTGCATAAGTCTTTTTCCAAAAGTCATGATAAAAATCCCTCCATTTTCTATTATTGATTGACAAAATCATATAGAATAGATATAATATACTCACCAGAACAGCTGGAAGGTAGATGCTCTCTACCTGATCCTGTTATATTGGGTGTTGACTATTGAGATAGCCGTTCCGCAACTTTTCCAGGGTTAGGACGGCTATTTCTTATGTATGGCGAATTCCAGAGCCTGTTTGAAAAAGCATTCCTGCAATCTGCACGCCCCACTTTGCGGTATATT
>ENA-OPCN01002097-OPCN01002097.1-human-gut-metagenome-genome-assembly--contig:-NODE-2097-length-11729-cov-1.799812_pt1 | contig 11729 bp, 6 predicted proteins | sample MGYA00241567_ERZ501485 | MGnify/ENA primary metagenome ERZ501485 (study PRJEB25962, sample SAMEA2042579) | human gut metagenome | biome: human gut; feature: human-associated habitat; material: faeces...
GTTACACGTAACTGGAAGTCTGTGCAATGATCGGTAGACGTGGAATCGCCTGGATAAACTTTTTGCTCCCAGAAGTGAAGTAAACCTTCTTTTTCCATATCAAGCATACATTTTTCAATTTCCTCATTTGAGAACTTGTCTGAAGAAATATTGATGTGATAGGGGTAATTACCAGGTAAGAAGACCTCTCGGAGTAATAAAGCTGCCAATTGTGTGTTCATTTTGAAACACTCCTTTCGTCATATAATGAAGCAATTATACAACAAGTCAGCGGTATATTTCAGTATCATTTGGTATCAACTTTGAGTTTTTCGTTTGATACTTGTTGACGTAAGTATAACAGAAATGTTATACAGGATTTCATATTATAGCAGATGTAGTTTGAGTAAATACGTCAAAATTGATGATATAGTTACGGATAAAAAATAGAAAAATATCTGAATGAATTGTAATTAATACTTCTGTATTCTCAACAATAATGATACAATATGAATATTAAAATTGTTGGGAGGAAGTACGAATGAAAAAAATGAAAAAGTTACTATCAATTATTGCTGTATTACTGATGGTTTTTTGTATGACCATTTCAGTATCAGCGGCAGGAAAAATCAACAAAAGCAGAGTAAGTTTGCTTTCTGGACAAACCTTGCAGTTGGAATTGCTTGGAACAGACAGTAATACCAAATGGGTATCAAGTAAAAATTCTGTTGCCACTGTCAGTAGCTCTGGAAAAGTAAAAGCCAAGAAATACGGTTCTGCAATAATTACTGCAAAGGCAGGAAACAAGAAATATACTTGTAAAGTTACAGTTGAAACACCGAAGTTGAATAAGAAAAATGTTACATTAAAAGTGGGAGAGAATATCACTTTGAAAGTAACAGGAACTAAACAGCCTGTAAAATGGAAATCTTCAAGAAAAAATGTTGTAACTGTAAAAAATGGGACGATTACTGCTAAAAAGGCAGGAACTGCCAATGTTACAGCAATGGTTCTTGGAAAAAAATTTACATGTAAAGTTTCTGTAAGAAAAACTCCTACATCTAATAATGTAAGACCGGAAATACCAACAGCAGGAAGTGGGGTATGGATTCCTAATTCTGGAAGTAAATATCATAGGTATTCTAGTTGCAGTAATATGAGAAATCCAAGAAATGTGTCTGAGAATCAGGCAATTAGCATGGGATATACGCCATGTAAGAAATGTTATTGATATTACTGAGTTTGCTTGATTGAAACTAAAATGAATATAATAACAGTATGTAGCCCAGAGGAAAATGTCCCACTGGGCTATTGCTTTATCTTTAGACTGAAAGCTTACTTGATATTCTAATCGTCTTGGATCACAGATAATATATAGGAAATCCTGCTGCCAAATATCTTCCGGTAATGGGGAACGAAAAAAGTATTACGCTGGCAGCAGGTTTTACGATTAACAGCTATTCTGACAAGCAAAAACATCAAGAATTATATGAGATTTAGACATATTGAATATCATTTGCGTATAGGGGGAATTACTCTTTTGGGTAAAAAGATTAACGGTTAAGCGATTTTTTGAGTGGATAAATGCTGATATTTACTGTGTTTTCAGCGCTGGAACAATTTCTGCGTATAGGGGGAAATTTAGTTTTGGAGATTATGAAATTATAACAGGCGAAAAATGCAGTATTTTCAAGGCGTTGCGGATTTTGAATATCGTCTGGTATATAGAGGGGAATAAAATAGGTATTGAGTAAGAATGCAAAATTGGCGAATAAGCAAAAATCGACCTTTGATAAAGCCAATAAAAATAAGGGTTTTTCAAAGGTGCAACAATTTCCACGTATAGAGGAGATTACCAAAATGAGTAAAAAACGGAGTCATTAGCAAATTTTAATGTCCGACAAACCCAGTAAACATAAGGGATTGTGAAATTAGAATAAATTCCACTTATAGGGGGAATATCAAAAACCTGGAATTGTGGTGAAACAAGAACTTTTGGACAAATCATTGATTTTACCAACAAATATAAGTGTTTACCAAAGGCCTAATAACTTCCCATATATGGAGAGAACAAAAATGTGATTCTGGTTTACTGCATTCGGCATTTTTTGACATGTGGCAACACCATATAAAATAAGGGATTGTAACATATTAAACAATTTCTCTACTATGGAAGGGATTACCCAAATAAGTAATCTGTAAGAAAACTAAATATTGAAAAGCTATTAAGAGCGTGCCGGTGATCTGGTGCGTTCTTTTATTATGCGAAGAATTATATTAACGAAAGGAGCAACATAATTATGAAGTTATTTGAAATTGTAAGAAAGTATCTCGAAACCAACGGAATTTCTATTCGTTATTTTTCTGACTGCATTGGTGTGAGTCCGAATGTAGGCGGTAAATGGCTACGTGGAGATATTAAGAAACTCCCGGCTGAGAAGATGGAAAAAATATATGCCTTCCTGAATGAAGAATACCATACAACGGTTGATGAAATGAAACTAACAGATAAGGAGAACAAGTAACATGAACGACAATTTCGAAATTAATGACTGGGTGAAAATCACCATGAAGAACAAATCAGTAATCTGCGGTCAGGTTACAGCACTTGGCAAAAAGCTTGTAGACGGTGAAGAGCATGACTTCTACCAGGTTCGTGTGCTGGATGATCGAGAGACTACAGTATTTGATGTGCAGATGGTAGCTATTGAAAAGGTGTATACCCAGGATGAATTGGGAGAACTGGTCATTGAAATTGCAGATAAACACGGAATTAATGTGGAAACGCAATCAGATTCTAATAATAAATTAGCTGATAGTATTTGGGGAATAACCGGACATTGGAAGGAGCTATCAGAGGACGAGAGAAAAGTTGTGTGTTAGTATTTTGAAAATCCTAAATGGTGTACTGTGATTATAGAAATGGCAAATGCGTTTTATTCTGCATACATGGGTGCGCTGGGAGAATTACAAGAAATTGTAGAAAAACAAGCCGAAAAAGAGAAGGCTGAACAGGACAAGGGTATAGCTGGTTTTATGGAAAAATACTATCCAAAAAGTGATAATTCCCCTTTGTCTGGGTATGGATTATCTGGTTATGGAGGAGAAACATCATGGCAACCTATAAATCATTAGACTCTCTGAAATCTGCCATCCTTAAAGAAGTCAGATCCGCGGTAGACGCTGCCGCGCAGGAATCCAAAAATGTTCTTCAAAAGAATGTGGATGAATTCTATACCATTCCGGAAGGGCGTTATCACAGAATTGGAATGCTTCAGGCAGCGCCGCAGCTTGATACTGTGTTTGAAACCAAAAATGGAGCTATGGCGCAGATTTCTATTAATACTGGTACACAGTACGATCCAGCTGGAAGAGATACGGAGACAATCTATGGTTATGCTGAGGCTGATGGACTGATTGGTAAGGGGCATTTCTGGGAAAGAAGCAAGGAAGAAATTCCAGAAATACTTGAAGAAGAAATTGAAAAGAGATTAGGGTAAAGAGTTTAAAATTCTATTATATTAGAAGATATTATTTCTATTTTAGGTTAATCTAAAAAATTCGTAGCTATTTTATATCATAATGGAAGGTTCTCTTCCGACAAAAAATCAAAAAATAAATTTAAATCCTGGGACGCTGGGATTTAACTAAAATGAAAGGAAATTGGTAAATTCTAGAATAAAGTGATTACGTAATCCCCATAAGGTAATGGGAATTGAATAATAATAAAAAATTATGTGAAAATAAAAAATGGGAACTTGTAAATTTTTGTGAATTTGATAAGTATGCAGAAAAATCATATTGTGCTATTCATAATGTAGATCCATCAAGGAATCTTGGGGATATAACTAAGGTTGATGAAAATAATTTATCTCCATTCAATATGATTTGTGGTGGAAGTCCATGTTTTGTCGCAGGTACAAAAGTTTTTACAAAGAATGGGTACAAAAATATTGAAGACATTAAAGTTGGAGATATGGTATTAACTCATACAAATAAATATAGAGAAGTTCTTGAAATAAAAAAAGAAGATACAGAAGGTTGCTATCGTTTGCAAACACAAGGTAGCCCCAATACATTTATGGGATAAATTAAAAGTACAAGGATTTTTAGAAACAGAATGCACAGATTATCATCCTTTTTATTGTAGAAAAACAAAAAATTCAGAACCAGAAAAAATTAAATTAAAGGATCTGAAAAAAGGATATTATGTAGGAAGTCATATCAACACTAAATCTGAGAATACATATAATTTATCTGACGAGGATTGTTGGATTCTTGGTAGGTATATTGCTGATGGTCATATTAGAAAGGATAAAAGAAAAAATAGAAAAAACAGTTATCAGTATCAGTGTATTTTATCAATAGGAAGTAACAAGGTTGATGAATTAAAGGATATTGTAAAGAATAGGCATTACAGCTGTTATCCCCATGCAAAATCCACACATAGAGTTGTATTTTCATCTATGGAACTTGTAGAATTTATTCTTGAACATAATTTTGGTACTGGCGCAGAAAATAAGATAATCCCTAATTTTATCTTGGATTTACCGGTGCATAAATTGGAATACTTTTTAGAAGGATATATGGCAGGTGATGGTTGCAATATTGGCAATATATATCAGGCAACAACAGTAAGTAAAGAACTTGCAATGTCTTTGTGCCTAGCAATTCAAAAAGTCTACCATGTAGGATGTTACATTTATTATGACAAACGTCCAGATGCTTGCATTATTGAAGATAGAGTGGTAAGTCAAAAGAGCACATATATGATTCGATTCAGAAAAAATTCACAGAAACATTTATGGTTTATTGAAAATGATATTGTATGGTACCCAATCAGAGAAATTTCTAAAACAGATAAGGTTGAAAACGTATATAACATTGAGGTTGAAGAAGATCACACGTACACTGCAAATAATATTATTACATACAATTGTCAAGATTTCAGTGTTGCTGGCAAACAGAAAGGATCTATATGGACTTGTAAGGATTGTAGTCATGAATATAATCCATTAACTGTCCATTGGTCTGAGCGAGACAAATGTCCTCATTGTGGAAGTACAAATCTTGAAAAAACTCGTTCATCACTTCTTGTGGAATATCTAAGAGTTATCCGAGCAAATAAACCCAATTTTGGTATTTATGAAAATGTAAAAAATATTGTTGGCAAACAGTTTAAAGAAACAACATTTAAGTTATTTACTGATGAATTAGAAGAATACGGTTACAATGTGTACTGGAAAGTGCTTAATGCAAAGCACTATGGAATTCCCCAGAATAGAGAAAGAGTATATCTTATTTTTATTAAGAAAGAACTGGATAATGGGTTGTTTAAATTTCCGGAACCATTTGATAATGGTACACGTTTAAAAGATATTCTCGAAAATAAAGTAGATGAAAAATATTATATTTCAGAGGAAAAGGTTAAGAAATTTATAAAGAATATTCATACATACAAGTCTAATACTTCTAATGAGCAGCATTTTATTGGAAATATAAATCGTCCAGATTTCGGAACAGGATATGCTGGTGGTGTATGGGATAAAAACAATATAAGCCATACATTGACAACAATGCAAGGCGGAGGCAGACAACCTCGTATAATAGCAGGAATTGTATCTAATTGTGGCGAGAAATTTGAAAAAGAGGTTGATGTTGCAAATACATTACTTGCAAGAGATTATAAAGGTTTTGGAAACCAGGGAATGAATGCAGTTGTTGAAATTCCACAAGCAACTAAAAAAGGGTATATAGAATGCGAAGTAGGTGGCGTTGCAGACTTATCTTATCCTGATTCAAATACAAGAAGAGGTAAGGTACAAGACTGTGGAAATATATCACCTACAATTACTGCGACAGAAACTGGCATATGTAGGATTGAATATGATGATAAAGTTATTTGTGCAAGTCGAGGAAGAAATCCAGAAAATCCATCAGATCGTACTCCTGGAATACAGACTGAACAGAGATTAGAATTTAATCATAATGGGTGTACAAATACATTAACTTCTGTACAAAAGGACAATTATGTTTTTGAAACTAATAATATTAGAATCAGAAAATTAACACCAAGAGAATGTTTTAGGCTTATGGGTTTTTCTGATAGTGCGTTTGATGCAGCAGAAGAAGTAGTTAGCAATACACAGTTGTACAAACAAGCCGGTAATTCTATTGTGGTAGACGTTTTATATTACATTTTTATTGAGTTATATAAAGCTATGCCGTTTTTGTTTGATGATTTAAAATTAAGCAGTTTCTTTTCTGGCATTGGTGCTTTTGAATGTGCGCTGGATAGATTATATAAAAGCATTAATAAAATTGAGAAGAGGCTTGGAAGATCAAAGCATAGATTTTCGAACCTGGCTGAGTTTGAGAAGAGATATCCGCAGATAGCAAAAAAATATTTCGATATAAAATGGAATAAATAAAAAATATAAAAAATACTCATATAAATTTATCTATAAACACATCAAAAAGCCATATATTATCGGCAAATTCACACGTTTATTTAAAAAATAAATATATATAAAATACAAAAATACTCGCATTTATATATTTATTATCTTATTAAAACCCAATGATTTTATAACAAAATAGCATAAATATATATTTATATATCTTTTATTTTTATGAAAAATATAAATATATTTACAAAAAACAGAATAAAGGAGGATGCAAAAGATGAGTGATTTTGTAATGCAAATTGGAGCTGACCTGGATTTATCGAAAGTCCAGGAACAGCTTGATTCTATAAAAAAACAAAAAGTAACACTTGACGTTGAAATCAAGGGGAATGACGATGCACACAATCTTGCAAAGAGCATTGAAAAAGGACTGAAAGCCACAAAAATTGATACGTCCGGACTGAGTAAGCAGTTAGCTGACTCTTTTAATATAACGGATAAATCAGCAATCAGTAAACTTAAAGGACAGATCAACAGTGTAATGTCTGAGTTAAGTAAGACCTGGAATGGTAAGGAATTTAATTTACAAGGTGGAAAGGGTAACGCTTTTGTTTCCGGACTGAGTGATCTTGCGAACAGTGTTTCTCAGAATGCCAACATTATTCAGGGCAAAATGGGGATTTACGACCAGTTCTACAGCTATTTCAAAGATAAGAAGATTTATGTATCAGATGATCTGAAGAAAGCTCTGTCCGGTGATGATTATAAGGAATTACTGAATAATAACATTGGTCACATTGTCAGAGATGCAAGTAAAGGTGTGTCTATTGACTCCATTTGGGGAGAAATGACAAACATGTTCCCGGAACATTTTGCGGATAATATTACCAACCAAGCAGATCAGATTAAAAGAGCTTTTGAGGTATTAGCACAGGCTCGACAAGACATGACACAGGTTATATCTGCACAAGATATGTCACCGGAACAAGCAGCTGGGATTAAAGCTGATGCATTTGATAATGTAATCGCAATGTCGAACCAGATTCGGGAAAGACTTCAGCAGAATATCGAGACTGCTTCCGAAGGCGTGAAAAATACATATGACCTTGATGTGGATATTAATACAGAGAAAATTGTATCTGATATCAGGAATGCTATTCAGTCTGTTACTGGTTCGGAAGATGCGGTTCAGATTAATGTGAAGATCAATGATGAAGAGTTGTTATCACAGATGAGGTCTGCTATTAGTCAGTTAGCAACTGGGGATGAGCCGGTTCAAGTTGATATTCAGGTTAATAAGCAGAGTTTGGAGAGTGATCTTGAAGTTGCACTGAAGGATGTGGAGCTTCCTATAAAATTCAAGATTGATGCAGAACAGATGGCAACTGATATTCAGGCGGCTGTTAATCAGATCACAGACGTTGAAATCAACTTGAGGGTTAATACAGATAGTTTAAGAAGCTCTGTAGAGGGGGCTATGAACAATGGTGGAAATAGCGTTCCAACAGTTGATACATCTGGAATGGCTGAAATGCAGAATATTCTTAATGGTCTTAATAACGCAGGTGTCCAGGGACAGAGTGTGTTCCAAAGCTTTGGTAGTACACTGAAAGACGCTTTTAGCACTTTTACAGCGGCTAATTTGTTGACGGATGCTATATATAAAGTGGGCGACGCTGCGAGAGAAGCTGTGAGTACGGTCAAAGAATTGGATGATGCCACAGTTGCATTACAGCTTGCCACGGGGGCTAATTATAATACGGTTCACGGTATGATGAATGATTATAATGCACTGGCAAAAGAGTTGGGATCACTTACTACACAGGTTAGTGAAGGAGCAGATGCTTGGTTAAGACAAGGAAAATCAATTGATGAAGTCAATAATCTCGTTAAGTCTTCAATGGTGCTTTCGAAAGTTGGTGACATGTCATCCGAAGATGCAACAAAATATCTTACAGCAAGTTTGAATGGATATAAATTACAAGCTGATGCGGCTGAGTCAGTAGTTTCTAAAATTTCATCTGTCGATTTGGTTTCGGCTACTAACTCTTCTGGCCTAGCTGAAGCTATGTCTCGTGTTGCAGTTACGGCAGACCAGGCAGGAATCTCTATGGATCGTCTGCTTGGCTATGTGGCAACTATAGGTGAAGTCACACAGCAGAGTATGAGTACGGTAGGAACTGCTATGAAGTCAATCCTAACTCGTATGACTAATATTAAATCTGGTAAGTTGGAGCTGGTAGACGAGGACGGAACTACTGAAAAATTGTCAGATGTAGAGACTACACTTGCAAATGTGGGAATTAATCTTAGAAAAACTATGACGGAATATAATAGTGCTTCAGATGTATTAGATGCACTTGCATCCAAGTGGGACACATTAAATCAGGCACAGCAAAACGCCATCGCGATTTCTTTCGGTGGATCAAGAATGCAGAACCAATTTCGAGTCCTCATGGAGAACTACGACCGTGTAAAAAAATATACTGATGTTGCAGCTAACTCAGAAGGCAGTGGCGAGCAGAAGTTTGATCTCTACTTAGAGGGACTTGAGGCAAAGACTAATTCCTTAAAAGCTTCCCTGGAATCTTTATCTTCTAGCGTGATTTCTCGTGACCTATACGCTGGATTTCTGGATGGTTCCAAAGCTGTAGTAGACTTTACGGAGAAGACCGGATTACTCAAAGGAGCTTTGGCAGGACTTGGAACAGCTGGTGCTACATATGCATTGAGTCAGTTAGTAAGCATGGCTACCAGTGCAACAAAAGAATTTTCAAATCTGTCTAATGCTCTGAAGTTGGTAAAAGCAGCGGAGAGTGCAGGAACATTTGATACCTCTAATATGGCAAGTCTGATTAATCTCACGAAAGGACTTTCAGAATCTCAGACAAAACTTGTGCTATCCAGTACAGCCTTATCAGATGCACAAAGAGTGGCAGTGTTGATGGGACAAGGAATGACAGAAGCTCAGGCAAGTGCTGCGGTTGCATCTATGGGATTAGCAAGTGCAGAAGGTGTTGCTACAAGTGCAACAGTTTCTCTAAGTTCTGCGCTATCTGGATTAATGTCAACACTTCTTGCAAATCCGCTGATTCTTATTGCAGCAGGAGTGGCAGCAGCGGTTAGTGCTTTTTCCGCATATAAGCATTCTATAGAAGAGGCTGTAGATAAAGCACAAGAAGCTGGAAATACCTGGGAGGAAAATAATACATCCTTACAGGATAATATAGATAAGATCACGGAACTTCGTACTGCGTTGGACAATGGTACATTATCAGAAGAAGAGGCTTACCAGGCTAAGTCTGATCTATTGGAAATTCAAGACTCTTTGACAGAGAGTTACGGAAACCAAGTACAAGGTTTGGATTTAATTAATGATTCTCTTGATACACAGATTGCAAAGCTTAAAGAACTTTCTACTGAAGAATCAAAACGTTTCCTTAATGAGAATAAAAAAGGTGTTGAAGAAGCAGAGAAACAGATGGAGAAAGAGCGCCATGCTTATCTTGGACAGTATTCTGATAATGGATCTGAAGAATCAAATGCCATTAATCAGGCAATCACCAAGCTCAAAAAGAAGTATGGTGATGATGTGTTTAAGCTTCAAGAAGGCATGGAAGGTACTGGAAATCTTGAAATCCAGTTTACAGCAGACGCTTCCACTGCTAAAGATGCACTGAATGATTTTATGAACGAGGTCAGATCTATTCAGGAACAATACGGCGAGAGTGATGTGCTGACAAGTTTGTCAAACTATGCTTCTGGTGGTTTGGAAGAAGCCAATGATATTCTGTCTGAATATCAGGACTTATACAATCAGGCGAAACAAGCTGAGTTATTTTCCGATAAACAACAATATTCTGGGAAGACTGCGTTAGAATGGCTTAATAAATATGAAGACGCGGTAAATAAATACAATGACGCAATATCAAATGGAAATGCAGACGAGATTGCAGATGCAAAGCAATATTATGATGATATTAATAAGAGTGTTCAAGTTCTTATGAACACAGATGCTTCTAAGTATTCCTCACAGTTTAAAGAGATTGGAGATCAGCTGAATACTGCAGCAATTAAAGCTAATGAGTTCAATCAAGCTCTTTCCGGTGAGGGTGAAAATGGATTCCAGAAGCATTTACAATCTGTAGCTGAAGAAATTAAGAAGTTAAATATGGATGATGCGGATTTTAAGGCTGCTGTTGCTTCAGGTGATGTGGACTCCATTAATTATCTTGTAGAAGCTGCTAAAAATGCAGGAATCATTACTGGAACATCTGCTAGTGAGATACAACCACTTATCACAGCGCTGGGAAATTTGGGCTATATCAGCAATATGTCCGCAGATGGATTGAATAATGTAGCTGATAGCGCGGACAATGTGGAGATGTCTTTCTCTGATCTTGCGAAAGAGGACAGTTCGAGTCTGTTACAAGAAATCAGTGCTGTGCAAGAGGCGTTAGATTCTCAGTCTATTGGTGTGTCGGTAAGCTATGATGATTTTAATTCAGATGCGCTGGCTGATTATAGAGATTGCCTTGAATTCATTAATGGAAGTTTAGTTCTAAATGAAGAGAATGTTAAAAAATTAACAAAAGAAAAAGTAGAGGAACAAGTTGCTACAAACAATACTGCAAAAGCACAGAAACAGCAAGAATATCTGGAAAATGCCAAGCAAATTGAAGCATTACGCCAGAAACTTCTTGATAATACAGATGCAACAGGTAAGAGCGCAGAGAGTATTCAGGAACAGATTGACGGATTGTTAGCAAGCAATGACGCAATTGTGGAGCAGTGTAGTCAGCTTGATTTGTTAAATTCTTCATTGATGGAATCTATTGGTATTTATCAGCAGTGGAAGGATGCGCAGAATGCTTCTGAATCTGGAGATATGTTTGACGACTCCATCAAGGCATTATCTTTAATCAATGATACACTAAATAATACAGAGTCAGATTCTTATGGAAGGATTGGGAGACAAGATTATAAAACATCTCTTGACTTGGTTATTCCAGATACAGTTGATAAATCAGATGAAGATGCAATTAATTCTTACCTGAACAGTATAGATAATCTCTTTACCCACAATGATAAAGGTGAGAAAGCTGGTCTTAATATAGAGCAGTTTTGTAAACAAGCCATGGACAAGGGATTAATGGTACTTGATGAATCAGGAGAAAACTATCAAGTTGCTGGTGGGAAAACCATGGAAGATTTTGCTGAAGGTATGAATCTCGCAATGCCTATGGTACAGTCAGCCTTTGGAGAAATGTCTGAACTGGGTGCCACGTGGGATTTTTCAGATGAAGGTATTCAAACCATGGGTGATATTGCTGTGGCTGCCAC
>ENA-OPCN01002111-OPCN01002111.1-human-gut-metagenome-genome-assembly--contig:-NODE-2111-length-11659-cov-1.459411_pt1 | contig 11659 bp, 7 predicted proteins | sample MGYA00241567_ERZ501485 | MGnify/ENA primary metagenome ERZ501485 (study PRJEB25962, sample SAMEA2042579) | human gut metagenome | biome: human gut; feature: human-associated habitat; material: faeces...
GACTCCTTATAGTGCTGTTGTGGTGTTTGCCGTAGGAATGTTGCTCAGCAATTTCGTATTTAACACGATTGCCATGAAAAAACCGGTTGAAGGGAATCCTTTACCTGTTTCCGGGTATTTTGCGGTAGGGCCGAAAACTCATCTGGTCGGTATGCTCGGCGGATTTGTCTGGTGTGCCGGAACATTGTTCAATATCATTGCGTCGGGTGAAGCCTGCCATATCTTATGGTTTGGGACAGGGAGCAACTCTTGTGTCGGCACTTTGGGGAATTTTGGTTTGGAAGGAGTTCAGTGGTGCTCCCAAAGCTTCAACCTATCTTAATATCGGAATGTTTGTTTTGTTCTTAGCCGGACTGGCCTTGCTGATATTTGCTGGTGCTTAGATATTGCAAACCGCCTAAATACTAACCATATGAAGACCTATTTACTCAATCAAGCGAAGAAAATCTCTAAATTCGGAGTCTTTGTTTTAGCTCAGCTTTTATGCGCGGCAGCGTTGAAAGCCGAAGTATTGCATCCTGTTTCGGGTGTTGTGTCAGATCAAAAAGGTAGTGGGCTGCCGGGAGTTGCGGTATTTGTGGAAAATACCCCATATGGAACGACAACCGATCGGGATGGAAAGTTTGTTCTTCGTATTCCGGAAAAGGCTGCTCTCACCTTTTCATTTTTGGGATATGTGACGCAAACGATTCCCGTTGAAGGGAAAACTTATCTGTCGGTTGTTTTAGCCGAAGATGCCCAAGAACTTAATGAGGTGGTGGTTATTGGGTTCGGCACCCAGAAGAAAGTTAATTTGACCGGAGCCGTGGCTACTGCGGATGTCAAACAACTCGAAGATCGTCCGGTTCAGAATGTGCTGCAATCGTTACAGGGACTTGTGCCGGGCCTGAATGTGACGGTTGGCGGGGGCGGTGGATTCCTGATTTTTATTCTGCTGTCCGTGCCAAGCGCGCTGATCTTCAGAAGCACCTCGATATTCGAGGCGTGGGAACGATCGGTTATGGATCGTCGGGTTCTCCATTGACGCTGGTCGATGGAATAGAAGCCGACCTGACGACGATCAATCCTGACGATATAGAATCCATTTCAGTCCTCAAGGATGCGGCTTCTGCCGCAATTTATGGATCGAGAGCTCCGTTTGGGGTGATTTTGGTCACTACGAAAAAGGGTAAGTCAGGGAAAGCAACGATCAGCTATACCAATAATTTCCGGTTCAGTTCACCGATCGGCCTTCCTGAAATGGCCAATTCATACGAATTCGCTCTGACGTTCAATACGGCGAGCAACAATGCCGGGTGGGGTAATTTCTTCAATCCGGATGTTGTTCAGCGTATCAAACAATATATTGACGGGGAAATTTCTACGCCGACCATTGCAGATCCCAACAATCCGAAATGGTGGGCGAACGGTTATGGCGGAGCTAATGCCAATGTCAATTATTATGATGTTTTTTATCGGAAAAATGCACCGGCCCAGGAACATAATTTGAGTATTTCGGGCGGTAACGATAGAACGAAATACTACATATCGGCCAATTACATGGGTATGAAAGGCTTGCTTAATTATGGATCTGACAGGTACGATCGAATTATTGCTAACGCCAGCATTGATACTCGTGTTAATAGATTCATAACACTTTCTTATTCGGGGCGTTTTACCAAAGAGATGATCGATTATCCGTCCCATCTCGGAGGTAATTTTTATGAGGATATCGGACGCCAGATGTGGCCGATGAAGCCTTTGTATGATAATAACGGATTGCTTTTCGACGATCATGTGTTGGGCCTTCGGGACGGCGGACGAAATAAGACCGATAACAATATCATGGTACAAAAGATTCAGTTGACACTTGATCTTCTCGAAGGATTTAAAGTGATCGGATCGTTTGATTATCGCCTTGACCATAACTTGATCCATAACGACGCATTGTCGTATCATCAAATGGCGGTCGACGGAGTAAGTAATGGACAAGAGTGGTATAATTCGAACGTCAGTGAATCTGCAGCCCAAAATCAATATCTCAATACCAGTATCTATGGCGAATATCAAAAACAGTTCAACAGCGGTCACTATTTCAAGGTAATGGTCGGATTCCAGACCGAAGCCAATTTTTATCGTGATTTTTCAGCCAAGAAAGAAGGCTTGCTCTCACCTTACATTACGGCTCTTAATGCGGCATCGGGAATCGGTCAGGATGGAAAACTGGTCCCGCCGGAGGTCTACGGATGGTATGGGAATTGGAAGACGGCAGGTTTCTTTTCCCGGGTGAATTATAATTATAAGGAGCGTTATCTGTTTGAAGCGAATTTGCGTTATGATGGCTCATCGCGGTTTGCTTCGAAGAATCGTTGGGGACTGTTCCCTTCGGTTTCAATCGGATGGAACATAGCCAATGAAGCGTTTTTCGGCGAGGCAAAACGAGTGGTGGATATGCTGAAAATCAGAGCATCGTATGGCTCGTTGGGCAACCAGAACACCTCCTCATTATATCCGACATACCAATTAATGAACTATAGCTGTGCCGATGGAAGTTGGTTGGTCGGAGGTTATCAACCCAATCAGGCTTGGGCTCCGAATTTGATAAATCCGGACCTTACCTGGGAAACGATCCGCACCTGGGATGCCGGGCTTGATTTTTCATTTTTCAAGAGTCGTCTCAGCGGTTCTTTCGACCTCTTTGAACGTTATACCAACAATATGGTGGGCCCGGCCGAGGAACTCCCTTCGATTTTGGGGACATCCGTTCCCGGCAGCAACAATACCGATTTGAAGACATCGGGATTCGAATTCAGCCTTTCGTGGCGGGATAGAACCAAGTTTGGACTCGGGTATATGGTTCGTGTCTCATTGGCCGACAGTCGAACGAAGATTCTCCGGTATCCGAATCCCACCAATTCGTTGGATCATTACCGGGAAGGACAATATTTGGGCGAAATCTGGGGGTATACGACCGTAGGTATTGCTAAAACCGATGAACAGATGGCCGAACATCTCAATTCGATGCCTATGGGTGGCCAGGATTGGATCGGTGACAGATGGGGTGCTGGAGATATTATGTATGCCGATGTCGATGGAAACGGCCGAATCGATTGGGGCGAGAGTACCGCAGATGATTCGGGTGATCTGCGTATCATTGGGAACAGTACTCCTCGATATACATACGGAATTACGCTTGCTGGAGATTATAAAGGGTTCGATCTCAATATATTTCTCCAAGGAGTTATGAAACGTGAGTATATTCAGGAAAGCTATTATTTTTATGGTATTAACGGCCGTCAGAGCGGTTGGGAATCGACGGTATTCACGGAACACATGGACTATTTCCGAGGGGATGCCGATGATCCGCTGGGTCAAAATCTTGATGCCTATTATGCCCGGCCGATTTTCGGTTCGAATAAGAATCAACTCGTACAGACTCGTTTTGTGCAGGACGCTTCTTACCTGCGATTGAAAAACATTCAGATCGGATATACGTTGCCGCATAAAATTACACGGAAAGTGGGTATCAGTAAACTTCGTATCTATTTTTCCGGAGAGAACCTGCTAACGTTTACGGATCTTTCGCCCATTTTCGACCCGGAGACGATCGATAAAGGATGGGGAGGCAGTGTTTATCCCATATCGAAAACTGTTTCGTTCGGTATAAATCTCACATTTTAAAAATGAAGCTCATGAAATCGTTATATATATCGACGCTCGTCCTGTTTTTGATGAGTTGCAACAATTATCTGGACGAAGCTCCGAAGGGGGATGTTACCCCGGATGAATATTTTTCAACAGAACAGGCTTTGGCCAATTATGCGATTGCTCATTATTCGATATTTCCGTCGCATGGAAAATTCGATTATGGAACATTTGCACTGGACGACTGTACGGATAATATGGCCGGTCCCAATGTAAGCGACATGTATATTCCGGGCCGTTGGAAAGTTCCTCAGACTGGAGGCAATTGGGAGGGTTGGTTTATCCGGGAATGCAACTATTTCTTTGATATGCTTGATGCACTTGAAAAACAAGGCCGAACCATTTCGGGAAATCCGACCAATATTAATCATTATATTGGAGAAATGCATTTCCTGAGGGCATATGGGTATTTCGAAAAATTGAAAGCCTTTGGCGATTATCCTATTGTGGAACACGCTTTGCCCGCAGATTGGGCTACATTGTCCGAATCGAGCAAAAGGGCTCCCCGCAATGAGGTTGCACGTTTTATACTCAAGGATCTGGACCAGGCGATCTTGTTGTTGCAAGACAATATCGATGGCAATAAGAATCGAATCTCGAAAAATGTTGCTCTGTTGTTCAAGTCGCGGGTTGCCCTGTTCGAAGGTTCTTGGCTGAAGAACTTCAAAGGTACTCCGTTTGTTCCTAATGGTCCCCAATGGCCGGGGAAGAGTAAGGATTATAACGCTGATTATGAGTTCCCCGAAGGAGATATCGACAGCGAGGCCAACTGGTTCTTCCAAGAGGCTATGGAGGCTGCAGAACTTGTCGCGGACAAGGTGGCTTTGGTTCAGATGAATACTTCGGGCGAGTATCAAGAGTGGCCGACACAAGAGGCGAATCCTTACTTTGACATGTTCGGAGACACGGATATGAGCAAATATTCCGAAGTTCTGATGTGGAAAAAGTACGATTTGTCATTGGGCGTTGTAAACGACGTCGCCGTGAATGCCGGTCGGGGCAACTATGCCGTCGGGACAACGCGCAGTATGGTTGATGCATTTCTGCTCCGTAACGGAGAGCCTATCTATGCGACTCCTCCTCGATGGGATGACCAGACTTATTGGGGTGATAACAATCGCCAGAATGTGACCAATAATCGGGATGCTCGGGCTTGTATATTTATCCAAAAACCGTGGCAACAAAATTATCATACCGAGTACAAAGGCCAGGAAAGTAACAGTATTGCATGGATCGATATGACTACAACCGATGCGAGATATCGTTCTACGACCGGTTATGCCTTGCGCAAAGGGTTGAATTTCGATGGACGACAGTCTGACATCAACAAATGTACGGTAGGATGTATTACCTTCCGAGCATCGGAAGCCTATCTCAATTACATCGAAGCCTGTTATGAAAAGACGGGTACGATCGATGCAAAGGCCGAGTATTATTGGACAGAACTTCGCTCCCGAGCCAAAGTCAATACGGACTTCAACTTCACGATCGGCAAGACCGACATGACAAAAGAAGTTTTGGATTGGGGAGCCTATACAGCCGGAGAATTGGTTGATGCGACTCGATACAATATTCGCCGGGAGCGACGTTGCGAATTGATGGCTGAAGGGTTGAGAATGATGGATCTCAAGCGTTGGCGGGCCATGGACCAGATGATAACCACGCCCTACCATGTCGAGGGTATGAATGTCTGGGAAGAGATGGCTGCAGCCGACTGGTTCACTCCTTTCCGGAACCCCGATGGATCGAGCAAATTGAAACCCGGAGAAAACATCTCACCGGCCAGCCGTAGCAAATATGCTCGTCCTTATGAAATAACGCCGGAAGATCCTGCCTATGACGGATATGTATGGAAGATGGCGCATTATCTGGAACCGATAGCTATTCAGCACTTTATGAATACAACGTTGGATGGCGATATTTCGAAGTCCCCTATTTATCAAAATCCGTGTTGGCCGACATCGGCAGGTTCGTCAGCAATCGAATAAATCATTGCGGGGCTATCGGTCCTGTTATCGGTAGCCCCTGCATTTAATAGGAAAAACATGAGTTGGGCAAGATATTTTTTATTGGTGACTTTATTGGCGACCCTCTGTTGTGAGACGGCGTGCAGTAAAGACGACGAAGGTAAGACCGGACTTGCTTCTCCGAAATTCAATTATGGTGTCAATTTCATTTGGTGGTTCCAAGCCGAAAGTGTTGAAGAAATGTATTACGATCGTTTCAGCAAATCGGATTTTGAGCATATTGCCCAAATGGGGGGCGGGATTGTTCGACTGCCTATATCTTTTGATTCCATGACTTCTGGTGCGCCGGATTATACAATTGATCCGAATCTTTTGGCTCGATTGGACTTTGTGATTGAATGGGCCGAGGATGCTGGCATTTATTTGATTATAGACAATCATCTTATTAATGCGGACAACGGCTATTTTGACCATATTGAACCGTTTTTGACTAAAGTTTGGACGCAACTTGCCGAACGATATAAGGACAGATCGGAACTTATTCTTTATGAAATATGTAACGAGCCTCATACGACGACAGACCAAGCGTGGGGTGAGATTCAACAAGCGGTCATCGATGCCATTCGACAAAAAGATACCAAGCATACGATTATTGTAACGTCGAATAATTGGAGCAACTATGCCAAACTGGAACAGTTGCCCTGTTATACGGATGATAATTTGATCTATACGTTTCATTTCTATGACCCTATGATATTTACGCACCAAGCCGCGGATTGGGAACATTACAGAGATATCAGAAACCTTCCGTTCCCGTATGATGCCGATCGGATGCCGGTATTGCCGACCGGTTATGAACCGGGCTGGGTCAAGGAGATGCTCGACAATCAGTATGTCTCGATCGGCAAAGTATCCGCCTTGAAAGAGGCCATGGATCTTGCGATTGCATTCCGAGACTCTCGGAATGTTCGGATTTTCTGCGGAGAACTCGGGGTATTGATGGATTCAGCTCCGGCAACTGACAGAATATTTTGGTATGAGACGGTTACTTCAATGTTACGCGAAAATCAAATACCTTATACGCTGTGGGATTATAAATACAATTTTGGGTTGTTCAATACGCCGAACAGCCAAAAATTCCCCGAAGATCTGAACAAAGAGTTGATTCAGGCAATGGGGTGGAAAATACCTTAACATTTGATAATTTATGCAAAGATTCATTAATTTATTCTCGATTTTCTTTGTTTTGAATGTTTGTGCTCAATCACCGGGGCCAGTTCTTACCAAAGAGAATATTCCAGAGGTGATAGCCGCTATGACTCCGGCGGAAAAGGTCGGTTTGCTGGTTGGTGTAGGGTGGATACCTCCTGGTGAGGGGGTGATGAAAAAGGCATCGGGAGTGGCCGGACGGACAATGTCGATTCCCCGATTGGGAATTCCATCCATTGCTTTGGCTGATGGCCCGGCCGGCCTGCGAATAACGCCTCATCCAGAAGGAGCCTCACATCCCTACTTCTGTACGGCATTCCCTACAGCTACGGCATTGGCTGCGACTTGGAACCCAGCACTCGTCGAACAGGTCGGAGCTGCAATGGGCAATGAGACCCGCGAATACGGAGTCGATATAATCCTGACTCCGGCATTGAATATCCAACGTGATCTTCTGTGCGGACGAAATTTCGAATACTATTCCGAAGATCCTCATGTCTCAGGGAAAATGGCAGCCGCAATGGTCCGAGGTATCCAATCACAAGGTGTTGGAACCTCGATAAAACATTATGCAGCCAACAATCAGGAGACCAATCGAGAAACCATCAATGCCGTAATCAGTCAGCGGGCACTTCGGGAAATATACCTTCGAGGTTTCGAGATTGCGGTCAAGGAGTCTGAACCATGGACGGTCATGTCGGCTTATAACCGGCTCAACGGATATTATGCTTCCGAACGTTACGATTTGTTGACAACCGTTTTGCGCGAAGAATGGGGGTTTGACGGTCTTGTTATGAGCGATTGGAAAGGAGGTCGGGATGCTGTTGCTCAGATGAATGCCGGGAACGATCTGCTGATGCCGGGACGTTATCAATATGAAGAGTTGATTCAGGCGCTTGCCGATCATACGCTTGATGAGAAAGTATTGGATCGAAATGTGGAACGATTGCTTGAATTGATCCTCAAAACTCCGGCCTATTCCAACTATGATTTTTCCACGCTTCCGGATCTTGAGGCACATTCCGCCGTTTCTCGCCAGGCCGCAACCGAAGCTGTGGTTCTGTTGAAGAATCGAGGCGTTCTGCCTTTAGAAAAAGAGGCCCGTCACATCGCCTTGTTCGGTAAGAGTTCGTATGAATTTATCACCGGAGGTACGGGGGCTGGGGAAGTGAATTACAAAAAGGCCGTTTCGATCAAAGAGGGCTTGCAAAATGCTGGTATTTCGATCGATGATGATCTGGAACAGTTCTATATGCGTTTTATCGATTCGGTAAAGCTCCATGCAAAAGAACCCGTTGAATGGTGGTTCCCGAAAAAGTATGTTGTGGCTTATGCTCAGGAGCCTATAGTCCCATCCCATGTTATTGAGGAACAGGCTGCCATTTCAGACTTGGCAATCATAACTATTGGGCGAAGTTCTGGTGAAGGATGGGATCGAACGGATGATACGTATTTTCGATTGTCTGATCGAGAAAAAGATCTTATTCACCGATGCTCGACAACTTTTCATGCAAAAGGTAAGGAGGTCATCGTCGTGCTTAATATCGGAGGAGCTATCGAAACGTCGAGTTGGCAGGATGATTCCGATGCAATTGTATTGGTGTGGCAGAGTGGACAACAGGGAGGTAATGCATTAGTAGATATCGTTACCGGTAAGGTAACGCCATCAGGTAAACTTCCTATCACTTTTCCGGTTTTGTATAGTGACGTGCCTTCGTCTGAATCTTTCCCTGGTGATCCCATTGACAATCCGGTTCATTCAATCTATAAAGAGGGAATTTATGTCGGATATCGTTATTTCGACACCTTCGATATCCCTGTATCCTATGAATTCGGTTATGGATTGAGTTATACGCAATTCGAGTATTCTGATATTCGGTTGAACGGAGAAATTCTTGAAGATAACTTGGAAATATCTTTCGAGATAACAAATTGCGGCAAAGTTTCGGGCAAAGAAATTGCACAATTATATATTAAAGCTCCAACAGAACGGATTGATAAACCGTTGAAAGAATTGAAAGGTTTCGTCAAGACCGGATTGTTAAAACCCGGAGAGTCGCAGAGGATGACGTTGAAAATTGGAATTAAAGATCTCGCTTCATTTTGGAGCGGTGTCGACGCATGGATTGCCGACAAGGGAACATATTTAATTGAAATCGGGGCCTCTTCGAAGGATATCAGACTGAAACATCCATTTGTTCTGTCCCGCGATGTAATGGTTGAAAAAGTGAGTGATTGTTTATATCCAAATGTGAAAATAGAGTCGTCGCTTCCAAAAAGATAAAACAATTGAAAGATGGAAATCGACCATTCGACAGATATTGTGGACAAGGTCATATCTTATGTGAAAGACAATTTTTCGAGGAGTTTCAAACTCGAAGATATTATAGCATATTGTGGATATTCGGCCTCTCAAGTTCGTCGTTTGTTTGTCAAGCGAACCGGTTGTTCTCCCATGAAATACATATCGCTTTTAAGGCTACAAGAGGTGTGTCATCTTCTGTGTAACAGTGATTATAAAATTTATGAGATATCTGGGATGGTTGGTTATGAAGATCCTTACTATTTGTCGCGTGCATTTAAACGGAAATATGGAATTTCGCCGCAAGGTTACCGGAAAAGGTGCCTTGTCTCAAAAATTGAATCAAAATAAGGATGACAATCGGTCTTCCGAAAAATAATCATTATGGTATATTTAGAAACAAAACCTGACTACGAGACTTGTATAGAGCGTATCGAAGCCTGGTTTCACGGATCTGTTATCGATCGGGCTCCCGTAAGATTCCATCGACATAATGCCGAGTATGACAGCGTATTGACCAACTCCGGTCATGCGACATTGGAACAACGATGGATGGATGCGGAATTTCAAGCTCGGACGTTTTTACAGAGCGTGAAGGGACAACTTTTCCTCGGAGAAACATTCCCGGTTTATATGCCGAATTTGGGCCCCAATTTTTATGCCGCGGTACATGGAGCTGAACTGACTTTCGGAGAGGTTACATCCTGGTGTGAACCAATGGTAAGGACTGAGTCAGACATCGATCAAATAAGGTTCGATCGTAACAACCGCTATTACAAATGTATGCATGAATTGACTCGGGCTGCACTTGAGATATGTGAAGGTCATTTTTTAGTTGGTTATACCGATTTACATCCCGGAATGGATTGTGTTGCGGCATGGCGTGGCACAGAAAATCTTTGTATGGATATGATGTTAAATCCGTCATTTGTCAAAAGATTGATTGAAAAATCGACCGAACATTTTGTTGAAATATATGACGATTTTCATACGATTTTGCAACAGGCTGGACAACCGTCCGTTACTTGGATGAATATTCCCGTTCCTGGAGGTCGTATGCATATTCCCAGTAACGACTTCTCCTTTATGATCTCGCCTGAACAATTCCGTGAATTTGCATTGCCTGTATTGAAAGATGAAATCAAAACAATGACTCACAATGTGTTTCATGTTGACGGTAAAGGAGTTGCCAATCATACGGACGACATCCTTGATGCTGGTATCCGAGCAATTCAATGGGTGCAAGGGATGGCCGACGATTATCCTATAATGCAGCACATCCCTTATATCAAGTATTTGCAAAGCCGAGGTGCGAGTGTGATTGTGGATCTGGATAAGCGGGATCTTGATGCTTTCATGCAGGAAGTAAGACCGGAAGGTATTTTCCTGTGGATTGCTACTGAAAACAGGCAGGAGGAACAAGATATCATGAACCGACTATTGAAATGGAAGTAAACGGTCGGAGTATAAATGCTGTTTCTTAGATGTTTCTAATATTGAAACGATTGTTTGATGGCTGAGGATAAAGCTAAAATGTGTGTCAATTGTTCTAAGATAAAGGTAACGAATCTTAACCCTTTGTGAGCCTAAAATATGAGATATTTCATTTTATTAATATGGATTATATCCTGGGGTTCCGCGAGTGCAGGAATCAAAACAGACCGTTGGATGGAAATTGATCTTTATTGGTTTGATTTGCACAATAAAGAGAAATCTGTCGAACAATTTTGGAAACGTTACCATCCTTTAGTAGCCGATGTGGACGGTTGGAAAGGAGTCATTATCAACGTCGGCTGGATCATGGATTATCTTTTGGAATGGAATGGGGACCTTTCGAGCGAAATTCCTCTGCCCGACAGCATGAAAACCTATCCTTGGTTCGAAAGCGAAGGAAATATCGGAGGTACGACACAAGAGCGATTACGCATATATAAGCAACGGTTCGAGAAAGCGGCCGCACCTCAAACCGTAGCGTATGAAAAATGGCGTTACAAAGACCTCAAAGAATTGATCACCTTGCTTAAAAAATGCGGGGAAGTAAAATATAAAATCCCGGATCTGAAAATCGGTTCGTTTGTATTGGGGTGGAAATCCATTTATGAAGGAGAAACTTCTTCATTCGGACAAAAACATCCGAATATTTTCTGGTTCAATTACCCCTTTATGGAGGCAACTCTTTCGGCAGATCCGGGTAAATACGCTTCTTTTCCTTCAGGAATTCCCGAAGGTACTCCTTTTGTCTCGTTTTTTGCCCGACAATGGGGCGAATTGTCCCGATCAATGGGTCTTGATGCAATTGTCCTACGGGACAGTTTCTTGGGGGTTGGAATGTATGGTCGATGGGGCCCCTATGGTAAAATCGCCCCTGAAAACCCGGACAAAGTTGCATCGTGGCATAGAGCTACGGCAGAACTGGTTAAACAAACCAAACAGGCAAATCCTGACGCGCTGGTCATCGGTTATTCAAATGCAGCAAGCGCGATTGCCGATTGGCGGG
>ENA-OPCN01002115-OPCN01002115.1-human-gut-metagenome-genome-assembly--contig:-NODE-2115-length-11644-cov-1.925274_pt1 | contig 11644 bp, 10 predicted proteins | sample MGYA00241567_ERZ501485 | MGnify/ENA primary metagenome ERZ501485 (study PRJEB25962, sample SAMEA2042579) | human gut metagenome | biome: human gut; feature: human-associated habitat; material: faeces...
GGCAGAACATATTACAAAAACATTCCATGGATTTAAGGCCTTAGATGACATGAGCCTGCACGTTCCAAAAGGAACGATCTACGGTCTCGTCGGTCCAAACGGTGCCGGCAAATCCACCCTGATCCGGCACCTGACCGGCATTTACCGCCCGGACTGCGGCTCCATCCTGATTGACGGACTTCCGGTATATGATAATCCGGAAGCAAAAGCAAAATTTACTTATATTCCGGATGATCTGTTTTACTTTCATGGAAAAGCAGGAACAAAATGGTCTTGTGATTGAAGAGATGATGTTTTACTTTCTTCAGGCAGATACGTTGGAAATGAAACGATTTTATCAGGGCATCTATCAGAAATTCGATACGGCACTATTTGACCGGCTGCAGGAATTTTTCCCGACCATCGACACCAGACGCAACATCCGCAGACTCTCCAAAGGTATGCAGAAACAGGTCGCTTTCTGGCTGTCTATCTGTGCCATGCCGGAACTGATGATACTCGATGAGCCCATGGATGGACTGGATCCTGTCATGCGCCGCCAGATCTGGAGTATCATTTTATCAAAAGCCAGCGAAAATAAGACTACGATCCTGATCTCCTCCCACAACCTGCGTGAGTTGGAGGATGTCTGTGACCATGTGGGCATCATGCACAAAGGCCGGATCATTGTAGAGCGTTCTCTCTCCGATCTTCAAGGAAATGTATCCAAGATCCAGGTCGCATTTCAGGAAGGTATGCCGACCCTTCCACCGGATTTTGAAATATTACACATGTCAAACACCGGCCGTGTATATACGCTGATCGTTAAGGGTGATCCGGAGCGCGCCAAAGCCATCCTGGAAGCAACACACCCAATGCTGATCGATATCCTTCCTCTTACATTGGAAGAAATCTTTATCTATGAAATGGGAGGAAAGAATTATGAAATCAAAGACATCCTGTTTTAATAAAGCAATTTTCCGGAAAAATATGAGCCGGTTCTGGCCGGTCTGTGCAGTTTATCTGACCTACCTTTTTTTCCACATGACTGTACGGATGTTTTTAAATACCCGCAGTTATATCACGGCACAGTCCGCAGATACTGTTTCACCGGCCACTTCCCGGTTAACGACCATGTTGGAATGCATCAGCGGAAATCTGGAACCATATGTTATCTTTTTTGCAGCACTGGTGGCGGCGATCACGGTATTCTCCTACCTGTTTTCCACCCGCAGCTGCCATATGATCCATGCACTTCCGGTAAAACGCAGTGAACTGTTTGTCACAAATTATATCAGCGGATTTCTGTTTCTGCTGCTCCCGCAGCTGATCACATTTCTGCTGAACCTGATCGTATGTATTTTAAACAACATTTCCTCGGTAGAATATCTGCTGTACTGGTTACTTTACACAATTGGCATGAGTTTTCTATTTTATACACTTGCCGTATTTTGCTGTATGCTCACCGGCCATGCAGTTGCCGCTGCTGTTTACTATTTTGTAGGACATTTTCTCTATATTGCCATCAAATCGATTGCCACACTGATCGTTTCTTCTATGTGTTATGGCATGAAAATCCTTGGCGATCAGGTCAGCACTACATTGACAGAAACAAGAGATGCGGTACTTTCACCTTTTGTGTATCTGCTAGATCATGTATCCCTGAACTGGTCCATGAACAATGATTTTACTGCAGTGGATCAGATCAATATGCAGGGCGGCATGCTGATCGGTCTGTATTGCATAGCAGCCGTGGTATTTTATATTCTTGCTTATGTTTTTTATCAGAAGCGGCCGTTGGAATGTACCGGTGATGTGGTTGCTTTTGGCTGGCTGTACCCTTGTTTTCGCTGGATGCTTTCACTGGTTGGCGGATTTGGTCTTTCCTACCTTCTTTCCAGCCTGCTCTTTGATAACACTGCACGTATGGCAACATCACTTTTTGTATTTCTGATTCCGTGTTCCTTTATAAGCTTTTTCGTATCAGAAATGCTCTTAAATAAACGGTTCCATGTATTTTCCGGAAAACGCTGGGTGGAATGGGCGGTCTGCATTGCAATCTGCCTGCTCGGAACCGGTCTGATCCGAAGCGATGCATTCCACATAGAACGGAAAATCCCGGAAACGGATCAGATTGCCGCCATTTATATGTACGCAGATTATGAGCATTTATACCGTGATGAGGCTGATTTTGAAACACTGAAAAAAATTCACCGGAACCTTCTGGATCACAAACAGGAATATCTGTCTTATTCCTACCAGCAAAACCATTCAAAATATAATCTTCCGGAAGCACAAAATGCAGAATTTGCAACATCGATATCCTCCGACAGCACCGGATCCAATACTTCTACTTCTGTTTCATACAGTAACGGCGATTATATATCTTCCATTCAGATTACTTATTATCTGAAAAACGGGCGTAAAGTGATGCGTCGCTATGAAATTCCGGTAACGAATGCAACGTTGAAGGACAAGACAACACCGGCTTATCAGATTTCCAGACTGGAAACCGGTAGGGAAGATCTGCTCCGCTACCTGCTCTGTAATAATTACGAAGATATCAGTTTCATAAACGGTAACTTCAGCCATGTGGATAAAAATGGGCATGATGAAAATGTAAGCCTGGATCAACAGCAGACAGAGACTCTGTATGAAGCACTCAAGGCAGATATCCTTGCCGGAAACTATCCTGCCGGACTTGGAATCCATGACACGGAAGACAACCCGATTTACTACGACAGTTTTTACTTCTACGGACAGGTACCGGGAGACATTGAATACCTGACAGACCTGCTGCCATCCGGGAAGTCAGCAAATACATCCGGGTATTATAAAGCTGCCCCGATAAATGCCGCAAATACTGCCGTCCAGAATACCAGACCGGAAAATTATTACTCCTCCATCGAAGTATCTTTTTCCTTATCTAAGTCCTGTACAAACACCATTCAGGCAATGATTGACCTTGGTCTCATCAAAAGTGCTTCGGATCTGATCACCCAGGATGCATTTTATGCGATGATAAATACGCAAGGATAACTAAGATCATTGAGGTAAAAATACAAGCCCCCGCTGGGATTCTCCCAACGGGGGCTTTACTACATATGATAAGTGAACTGTAACACTATAAATATTTCATTACTTCCGGTAACTGCTCCAGGCTCTCCACCTGCGGAACTTGGGCATCCACTGTTCCGAAACCATATGCCGCAAACAGAAACGGAACTCCTGCTTTCTGACATGCATTGTAATCTCCCTGAGTATCTCCAAGGTAGTAGTACGTTTCATAATGGTTACGCTCGATCAGTGCTTTCAGATTCACATCCTTCTGCTGCTGCGTGTTGCCATAACACTCGATATCTGCCACCAGATCACCCAGGTGGTAATACTCCAGGAATACTTCAATATATCCCGCCTGGCAGTTGCTGACAATGCCGATTTCATATCCCATGCCGCGCAAGCGCTCAAATACTTTTCGGACATCTCCGTACAACGTTGCACCAACATGACTCAGGTATTCATTTTCATCCCGCTCACAGGCATGAATGATCTCCATCGCCTGATCCATCTCATATTCCGGGAGAAGTTCCCTTGCAAAACAGTCCATGGTTTTTCCCATAAGGCCGATCAGCTGTTCTCTGCGGATGTGCATTTCCGGACAGGTCTTGTTCCAGGATTCCACGATTTCATCTACGGAATCCCACAACGTACCGTCCATATCAAAAATAACTGCTTTTTTCATAAATTATGCCTCATCAATTGCTTTTCCGATATCATGGCGCATATATTTATTTGCAAAATCAATCCATTCGGTTGCTGCGTAAGCATTTGCACGTGCTTCTTTTAATGTAGCACCTTTCGCAGTCACACCAAGGACACGGCCACCGTTTGTCACGATTCTGCCTTCTTCATTCAACTTGCTTCCTGCATGAAAACAATAATAACCGTCTTTATGCTCAAAGTTCTCCAGACCTTTGATCTCGAATCCTTTTTCATAAGAAACCGGATAACCATCGCTTGCCAGAACAACGCAGACCGCTGCGTTGTCTTCAAACTGCAGATCAATCTGGTCTAAGGTTCCGTCGATGCAGGCTTCCATGACATCGATGACATCATTTTTCATACGCGGCAGGACAACCTGTGCTTCCGGATCACCAAATCTGGCATTATACTCCAATACCTTCGGACCGTCTTCTGTCAGCATCAGTCCAAAGAAAATGATTCCTTTAAAAGTACGTCCCTCTGCTGCCATGGCATCTACCGTTGCCTGGAACACATATTTTTTACAGAACTCGTCTACTTCTTTTGTATAAAACGGGCTCGGGGAGAAAGTTCCCATGCCACCTGTATTTAATCCCTGATCACCGTCTTTTGCACGTTTATGATCCTGTGCGGAAGACATGATCTTGATTGTTTTTCCATCCACGAAAGACAGTACGGATACTTCACGGCCTGTCATAAATTCCTCGATAACCATATGATTGCCGGCAGAACCGAATTTTTTGTCCATCATGATTTCTTTAACGCCAGCTTCTGCTTCTTCTAAAGTATTGCAGATCAGTACACCTTTTCCAAGTGCTAGTCCGTCTGCTTTTAACACGATCGGCATTTTTGCAGTTTTCAGGTATTCCAGTGCTTTCTCAGGATCATCAAAATTCTCATATGCAGCAGTTGGAATATTATATTTCTTCATTAAATCTTTGGAAAATGCTTTGGAACCTTCCAGAATTGCTGCTGCTTTGTTTGGTCCAAATACACGCAGTCCCTCAGCCTCAAAAGCATCTACAACACCGCCAACCAACGGATCATCCATACCGATGATGGTCAGATCAATCTCGTTTTCTTTTGCAAATGCAACCAGTTTATCAAATTCCATAGCACCGATCGGTACACACTCTGCGATCTGTCCGATTCCGGCATTGCCCGGTGCACAGTAAATTTTATCTACACGACTGCTTTTTGCCACACTTGTTGCGATGGCATGCTCTCCTACGATCAGTACTTTCATGTCAGTTCTCCTCTACAATTGCTTTTCCGTCAACCACTTTTACTTTGCCATTTGCAATCAGATCAATGGCCTTCGGCATAATGATCCATTCTGCTTCTTCCATGACACGCTGCTGTAAAATCTTCGGTGTGTCACCGTTTTTTACCTCAACGGCTTTCTGTAAAATGATCGGACCGGTATCGGTTCCCTCATCTACAAAATGGCAGGTTGCCCCGGTCACTTTCACTCCACGATTTAATACACCTTCGTGTACTTTCAAACCATAATATCCGGTTCCGCAAAATGACGGAATCAGAGACGGATGAATGTTGATGATGCGGTTTCTGTATTTTCGGATCATCATCTCCGGAATCACAACTAAAAATCCTGCCAGAACGATCAGATCCACCTGCGCCTCATCCAGTGCAGCCAGAAGTGCCTCATGAAACTGTGCTCTGTCCGCATAGTCTTTCGGAGAGATACAACAATTTGGAATACCTGCTTTTGCGGCCCGCTCCAGGGCATAGGCATTTTTATTATTGCTGATGACTGTTGCAATCTCTGTATTTGTGATTTTTCCATCTGCGACAGCATCCATGATGGCCTGCAGGTTGGTGCCGCCACCGGATACCAGCACTGCAATTCTTAGCATAAATCTACTCCTTTTTCACCATCGATGATTTTTCCTACCACGTAAGGTGCATCGCCCGCCTGTCTGATTGCTTCCATCGTCTTGTCCACATCTGCCGGATCAACGGCAACGATCATACCAAGTCCCATGTTGAACGTATTGTACATCATTTCTTCTGTAATATCGCCTTCTTTTGCAAGCATTGCAAAAATCGGTGGTACCGGATAGCTGTCTTTCTCAACAACTGCACGTTTGCCATCAATAAGCATACGTGGAATATTTTCGTAGAATCCGCCGCCTGTGATATGGCTGCATGCTTTGACGGTCACACCAGCCTCACGGATGGATTTTAATGCATTTACATAAATTCTTGTCGGAGCTAATAATGTCTCGCCGAGTGTTTTTCCAAGTTCTTCATGATATGTATTCAATGTATCCTCATCCATCCGGAATACGTTACGAACCAGGGAGAATCCGTTAGAATGTACACCACTGGAAGCCATACCGATCAGTACGTCACCATCTTTTAATTCACTTCCTGTGATCATGTCTTTGCGGTCAACAACACCAACCGCAAAACCGGCCAGATCATACTCGTCCTCAGGCATCAGACCCGGATGCTCTGCTGTCTCACCACCGATCAGTGCTGCACCGGACTGTTTACATCCTTCTGCCACACCTTTTACAATCTCAGCGATCTTCTCCGGATAATTTTTGCCACAGGCAATATAGTCCAGGAAAAACAGCGGTTCTCCGCCTGCACATGCAATATCGTTCACACACATTGCAACGGCATCAATTCCGATGGTGTCATGTTTATCCATTAAAAATGCAAGTTTTACTTTGGTACCGCATCCGTCTGTACCGGATAACAGTACCGGATCTTCCATTTCCTTGATTTTGTTTAAAGAAAATGCTCCGGAAAATCCACCAAGTCCGCCAAGAACTTCTGCGCGCATGGTTTCCTTTACATGTTTTTTCATTAACTCTACTGATTTGTAGCCAGCTTCAATATCTACACCTGCTTTTTTATAATCCATTCTGAATTCCTCCGTTATGTATCAGCACATATTTTCATGTTCTTTCTATTTCACGGATTGCTTCTTTGAAAAAAGCAATTCGCTGTACCGGTTATTTCCCGTAATTTTTATATCCGGTTTCCTGCAATTTCTCGTCTTTTTCCACTACCTGGGATTTCAGTTCCTCTGTGTAAGCTTTCAGTTTTTCTAAAAGCTCAGGGTCAGAAGCTGCCAGGATCTTTGCTGCCAGAATACCGGCATTTGCGCCACCGTTGATTGCTACGGTTGCCACCGGGATTCCGCTCGGCATCTGCACGATAGAATACAGAGAATCCACTCCACCCAGATCAGATGTCTTCATCGGGATTCCGATGACCGGCAGCGGGAAGATTGCTGCGCACATACCCGGCAGATGAGCTGCTTTACCTGCTCCGGCAATAATTACTTTGAATCCTTTCTCCTCTGCGGATTTTGCATAGTCAAAAAACACATCCGGCTCACGATGTGCGGAGATGATACGCATCTCATAATCAATACCGAATTTATCCAAAATTTCTGCTGCCTTTGCCATGACCGGCATATCTGAATCACTGCCCATTACAATTCCTACTTTAGCCATTTGTATGTGCTCCTTTCATCCCTCATGTAATTATGTATCTATTGGTAACACCATCAGTGCAAACGCTCATTTGCTCTGATGGCTTACTACTCTTTTTACATCTTACCTTGAATCATGTAAATTTGCCAATTATATATTGTTATATTTTTTATAAGAGTTGCTAATATATTATGTGCGTTTCATTTATTTTTCTAATGATACTTTTATGCTCATATCGGGGCGGGTCATTAAGCCATAAAACCACTCCTGTGCAAGCACATCGTGGTTTCAGGCTTTTGACCCTGACATCATTATAAATTTACTATAGCATAACTTGACAAATGAAAATATTAGAATATCATAAAAGTAATCTATAACTTAAAGTTATAAAGGGGAGAGACAGTTATGGTGAATTATAATAAATTGTACTATTTTTATATTATTACATTGCGTGGCAGCATGAATCAGGCAGCGAAGCAGTTATACATCAGTCAGCCTGCGCTCAGTAAGTCAGTCAAGGATCTGGAAGCATTTTTTGGGGTCTCACTTTTTGATCGTGAGAAACGGAATTTGATGTTGACGCCTGCCGGGGAAACATTGCGCAGGGAATGTGTGCGGATTTTTTCCGGGGAAGAGCATCTGCTGCATCAGATGCGGCAGTTTCAGGATGATACGCAGAAAACGCTGCGATTTGGGTATATGATTTATAAAGAAATCTATGAGATGCAGGAAGTGTTTTCAGGATTTGAAAAAGAGTACCCAAATGTACATCTGAAAGCAAAATCATATATTGAACGGACAACGCTGACGGCAGATCTGATGGCAGGAAAGATTGATGTTGGTCTGAAATTATTTACATTGGAGGATGTGATTCCTGAACTGGACTATCGCATTTTGGAGGAATCACATTTAGCTGTGATCATGAATGAAAATCATCCATTTGCAGAGAGAAAAGAATTACATATGTCAGAATTGGCAGGTGAAAAATTTGTATTTTTGGGAAAAAACAGTTCTTCCAGTGAATATAACAATACACGGGAATGGTGCCAGCGCTGTGGATTTGAACCGAATATCGTTGAATGTTTTGATCATGTGGGGATGGTGCTGATGATGGTAAAAAGCGGATTTGGTATTACGATTTTATCCGACCTGGCGCCAATGGATCATATGACGGGACTTGTGACAGTGCCTCTGGTCAACGCACCGGTATTTTGCAGTGGATTGTTCTGGCGCAAAGACAGAGTGGATCTGGGAACGCTCCAGTTTGTAGATTATTATTGCAGTGTAGTGAAAGATAGGCATTCTTGAACAGATGAAAAAATATTAAAAGAAAAACCACTGTCTCAGCGGCTTTCTTTTAATGTCGGAATCGTTCCATACAGCATATGGCGTTTCATCATGGTTGTGATCTGACTTGCTGAAACAGTGTCACTGTGAGAAAACCACCAGCGGACGGTGACGAGAAAATTATTTACCAGCAATTTTGCATACCAGTCGGCAAGCTGCTTTCGTTCTGCTGAGATGGTCGGATGATTCAGAATTTCAGCTTCTACTTTGCGGGCACCGGCGTTCATCATTTCATCAAAGACATTTCTTCCAAGCAGGTTTTGATTCCACAGAATTTCCAGTCGGCACTTTTGTGAGGACAGGCGGATCAGTCCATCCTGCAGGGACCGTGTATGCACCTCATCCTCAATATTCATGTGGAGAAAATCCACTTCCATATGTTCCGCAAAATCCTGAACAATATCGTCCACAATTTCATCTCTCAGTGTGTATTTGTCAGAAAAATAGCGATAAAAGGTAGAACGGTTGATCCGTGCATGTTCCGCAATCTGCCCTACGGTTAGCTGAGAGAAGTCCTCTGTTTTCAGACATTCAAAAAAAGTCTGGATAATCAGTGATTTCATTCGTTCTGCGCGATGATCCATAATGTTTCCCCCATTATTTTATTCATGTACGTTCAGTGTTTTATCTTGAAAAATGCCGGGCGTACATTGCTATAATAGAATCATAGCATGATTTTTTGTATTTATCCAGATGCAATGCGACAAAAATGCTTTAAATATCGCAATATAAAACAGTGAAAAATAAGCTGGTGTTTGAAGAATATGGGCGGATTCTGATACAGTTTAGATAACAGAAAGAGCTTCCTGTTCATAGAAAAAATCACTCAGAAAAGATTGTTATGAGCATGAACACAGGCAGGACATATTATTTGGTACTTACATCAGATATTTGAGAAAGGACAAGGTAAGAGATTATGGCAGAAAAAAATCAGTATTTTCCACATTTGTTTGAGCCGTTAAAAGTTGGTTCAAAGACAATTAAGAACCGTATTGAGGCAGCGCCGGCTTTATTTGCATTCGAGCATTATATCGAACTGAATCCGGATCCGTTTGGCTATACCACACCGGTTCCGGAGCGTGCGTTCCGTATGCTGGAGGCAAAGGCAAAAGGAGGGGCAGGAATTGTATGTCTGGGTGAGTTAAGCCCGAATCATGAGTATGACAAACGGTTTCCGTTTGAACCGTATCTTGATTTTACATCCAGATCAGATAAGCAGTTTGAAATTATGAAGGAAACTGCGGAGATGATCAAAAGCTATGGGGCATTTCCGATGGGCGAGCTGCTTTCCTGCGGTGAAATCAAGACAAATATCGGAGATGGTATCAATCCGAAGGGACCATCTGAGAAAGATCTTCCGGATGGCTCTCATGTGGAGGCGTTTACAAAAGAAGAGATTTTAAGCTGCTATCAGGATTATGTAACTGCATGTAAATGGTTTCAGGCAGCAGGCTGGGAAGGCATTATGATCCACTGCGGACATGGCTGGCTTCCGGCACAGTTCCTGTCTCCGCAATACAATAAACGTACCGATGAGTATGGTGGATCTTTTGAAAACAGAGCAAGATTTACTGTTGATCTGTTAAAAACTGTTCGTGAAGCTATGGGACCGGACTTCGTGATCGAGATCCGTGTCAGCAGCTCTGAGCATTTACCGGGCGGATTAGAGCTGGAAGATGCTGTAAATTATTGTAAACTGTGTGAGCCATACATTGATATGATCCATGTCTCCTGTGGTCATTACCTGAGTTCTTCCAGAAGTTGGGAGTTCACAACTGCTTATGCACCGCATGGTCCGAATATTGAACCGGCAGCTGTTATCAAACAGAACGTATCCATTCCGGTTGCGGCAGTCGGCGGCATCAATTCTCCGGAACAGGCGGAAGAGGCAATCGCGTCAGGAAAAATCGATATGGTATCCATGGGACGTCAGTTCTTTGCAGATCCGGCATTTCCAAACAAGGCAAAAGAAGGGCATGCAGATGAGATCCGTCGCTGTCTGCGCTGCGGAAGATGCTATCCGGGTCCGTCCGGCGAGCATGAAACAGAGATCTGGACGGTGAAATTCCCACCACTGGATTCCTGTACCATCAATCCATATGATGTATGGCCGGCATCTCATCATAAAGTCCTTCCGGACCGCATGCCGAAACCGGAAGCAAGCCGTAAGGTATTGGTAGTAGGCGGCGGCTGTGGCGGTCTGCAGACAGCGATCACAGCATCAGACAGAGGTCATCAGGTAATCCTGTGCGAAAAATCCGGAGTATTAGGCGGTCTGATCAATTTTACGGATCATACGGATCATAAAGTAGATATCAGAAACTTCAAAGATCTGCTGATCCGCGATGTGGAGAAACGTCCGATCGAAGTAAGATTAAACTGTGAAGTAACACCGGAACTCATCAGAGAAATTGCTCCGGAAGCAGTTGTACTGGCCGTCGGATCCGATGATCTGATCCTTCCAATCGAGGGAATTGAAAATGCGGTAACAGCAATGGACGTATACAGCAATGACTTTGCAGGTCTTGGAAAGAGCACCATCGTACTCGGTGGCGGTCTGGTTGGCTGTGAGGCAGCCGCAGATTATATTGATCACGGTGTAGAGACAACGATTGTTGAAATGAAAGGTGCGCTGATGCCGGAGACAACCGGTCTGTACCGTACAGCTGTACATGATTTCATCGACAAAAACGGCGGCAAATACGAAGTAAATGCAAAAGTTGTCAAAGTTGGCAAAGATTTTGTGGTAGCGGAACAAGATGGGAAAGAGATTACCATCAAAGCAGATTCTGTTGTCAATGCAATGGGACGCCGTGCGCATGCGACAGAAGCACTTGAGACAGCTATCAAAGAAGCTGGTATTCCGGTATGGAAGATCGGTGACTGTGTCCGTGCGCGTCAGATCGGTGATGCGGTAAGAGAAGGCTGGACCGCAGCAATGGAAATTATCTAAATACATAAAGAAAAAAATCATACGCTGATTTTTATGGGATGATGCTCCCGCATTGGATTTTTCAATGCGGGAGTTTTTTTGATAAGACCAGGGTGTCACCCCCTAAAAAAATCTTGATATGAAAAATCCA
>ENA-OPCN01002122-OPCN01002122.1-human-gut-metagenome-genome-assembly--contig:-NODE-2122-length-11625-cov-2.471046_pt1 | contig 11625 bp, 14 predicted proteins | sample MGYA00241567_ERZ501485 | MGnify/ENA primary metagenome ERZ501485 (study PRJEB25962, sample SAMEA2042579) | human gut metagenome | biome: human gut; feature: human-associated habitat; material: faeces...
TGAATAGCAGAGACCACGCTATTCAGGTGCGGTTTCATGTCTGGCAGAACAGTAAGTGGCTTAAGGCTATTCACGAAGCCCGTATCCCAGAGGGATTACATTTATACTATGCTGATTTCCGGTTCAGGCGCTTCTGTCTGGAACGGCTGATCGGTCTGGATATATTTGCCACAAACAGGCTCTTTCAGACAGACTCTGTTCACAGCCTGTCATATCCAGTCGGTCATGATAAGGATGCTCTGCGTGCCTTTGATAGATGCTGGCTGCTTGAGTAAATATCATGAATTCTTCTGGAGGCATGTATGGAGCAACAAGGGCTTTTCAAGGTATCTGAATGTCAATGCCAAAACCTCATATTAAGGATAAATCACAAATTAGATAAATTTGTCTGGAGGATGAGATATGGTTTTAAGAGAAAAGAGTTCAAAGCAGAAACAAATGGGAGCTTATTATACTCCGCCAGAACTCGCATATAGGATGGCGGATATATTGACCAAAGGCCGTAACATAACAACAGCTTTGGAGCCAAGCTGCGGAGAAGGAGTTTTTATCGAAGCGTTGTATAAAACCATAGGTAAAAAAGAGATCCGGACTACAGCGGTGGAGATCAATGCGGAAGAAACGACAAAACTAAAGGAAAAATGGAAAGAATTTTCGGAAGTAACAATATACAATGAAGACTTTTTTTCATTCTGCCAGAAGTATAAAAACGATAGATACGACCTGATCATCGGCAACCCGCCGTACATAAGATACCAGTATCTATCCAAAGATCAGAGAAAGCAGGTGTCTGAACTACTAAAAGAGCATGGAATGAAAGCTAACAGGCTTAGCAATGCATGGGTAGGATTTATGACAGCATGTATCTCTATGTTAAATAAAGGAGGGCAGATAGCATTTGTGATACCGGTGGAGATCATCCATGTTTCTTATGCCATGGAATTGAGGGAGCATCTGTTGAGGGAACTGAGCAGCATAACACTGATCTCGTTTCATGAAAATGTATTTCCGGGACTACAGCAGGAGATCCTGATATTCATAGGAGAAAAAGGGAAAGAGAAAAAAGGAATCCGAATCGTGGAACTGGAAGACATATCCCAGTTGACAAAAATAAGATTGGAAACAAGGAAGTATGTCTGGAGTCCGGATGCATTTTTTTTAAGACGAAGCCAGCAATATCCAAGGTTTACATTAAACCAGAGCGAAGCGGTCTGTACAGACAACCTGCACCGGATCACTTTCACCGCCGGTGAGGAACCGGAGTATATCGTATTGTCGTATTACAACAGTATTTCTTTTGCATTTACTGAATTATGCGGCAGAAGCTATGGAGGAGGGGTATTGGAACTTCTTCCGACCGAAACCGGAAATATATACCTTCCGGTCATAACCGGAAGGTCCGATAAAGCTGTCAAAATTCTGTTGCAGCAGGTAGATGCGTATGTACGAGAAGATAATATAGAAGCTGCGCTTGACCTGGTGGATACGCAGGTATTGCAGAAGCAGCTAGGGATTCCGGAACAATCCTGTATGATGGCACGAAATATATGGAAGAAGCTGAGGAAAAGAAGGACAAAAAAAGAAAATATGCGTTAAGCAGCAAAAAAAGACTTCACCTAACGGATTTGGGAGAGGTCTTTTTTATTTTGCAATGGGTGTCAATAAATCACAAAAATCCAGGGATACGCTTTTGGGACGACAGATAGCATCAAAATGCAGTATACCGATAACCGGATTATCCGGAAAGACTCTCTGGATGAATTACCACGTCAAAACAGCTTTTTACACTTCCATACATTCACTGCCGTCTGATCTGACTGACGACTGACCAGGCGGGCGGGACTCTGTGTGATTTTTGACAGAAAGACCGTTTTTTACAGGGAATCAGAATCTTAACGGAAGATAAAGCCATCTTTTTGAGGAGTTTACCTGCATGATCTGTAAATAATTCAGGCAAAATCCTAAGTCAATCACAATTCCATATTGAGAAGGCAACTTAATTACCCAGAAATTCTCATGAAAGGAGTAAGACATGAAAAAGAGAATGAGAAAACTTGGAGCAATTATTCTGGCAGGAGCCATGACCTGTACTTTTTCTTCCGCAGCCTATGCAGGACAGATTTCAGAGAACAATGTGTTAGGGAATGCCGGAGAAGAGGAACTCTCACTTTCTTATGATGACAGATATGATATCAACGATACATATCCGGGTTATAAGATCGTGGAAGGGTCAGTAAAGACGAAAGAGGTGACTTCATACAAAGTCAGTGGAGGAAAAGAAACTTCTGAAAAAGATTCTTCTGTCATCGAAGTTGATACCTCTGACGGAAAACAGGAATTAAAAGTTTCCGGAGTAGGAGAAGCAACGGTACAGATCAAAAAGGAAAACTCCATAATTACTCTGGATGTAACAGCCGAACCGGCAAGGCTTACTATGATGTATCTTATGGGACAAAGCAACATGGAAGGAATGTGTTCGAATAACCTTGGATATACAAGAGACCGTTCCGTAGCATGTGAACCTGGAACTGTATACTCTACTTATGCACCGACGATATCTTCATTGAGCCAGAACATTACGGGAAATTATATCTCTACGGTATGCGGATCAAAAAACGCTTCCGCTTTTGTCCCGGCCTCTCTGACAAGCAATGTGTCAATTTCAGGAGACGTACTGAAATATAATCTGGATACTCTTACATCAGAAGGAGACGGAAAGACCGGACTGGATGGAGCCATCGCATATGAATGGAACAAAAAGACCGGGGATAAGGTATGGACCGTCAATACTGCCTGGAGCGGATCAAGAATCTGGAGCTGGCAGAAAGGAATGAGTAACTATGAAAGAGCCATGGCTGTTTCCAGTCTGGCAGAAAGCATTGCTAAAGAGGAGATTAAAGCCGGTCATTATACGGAAGGTAAGTCTCTGATGTTCTGGTTGCAAGGTGAAACAGAGGATCGTAGTCAGAAATCTTCAGAATATGTAGATTTATTCCGTAGTATGTATCAGGACATCAGTGCTAATCTCGAAATTGATGCTTGTGGACTCATTATTCCAAGATCCGCAATGAGCAGTAATAAATATGAAGATGAGTGGTATATGACAGGGTCAAGGCTTGCTCAGTATGGAATCGGCGGAGATAGCGATATATGCAAAAATGTTTATGTCGTATCAGCAGAAAATGAGCAGTGGATCAGTGATAAAGGAGTTGCGTCATACTTCAATACAAAGTATCCGAATGGGATAGACTATCCAATGCATACATCTGACACCGTAGTCGTACCGACAACAGTAAACGATGTTCATGCGGATATTCATTATTCACAGATCGGACATAACGAAAATGGTTTTCTTGCAGCAGATGGTATGTATCAGGTATTATATGGGACAGACCAGTCAAAGCAGGATTACAGCGGTTTTCATTGGAGAAATGAAAACGGAGCAACGATCTCAAGTATGGCAGTTCGAAATGGACAGTCAGAGGCATTAGCTTCATCCATGAATACTTTATCCAATAAAAAAAGCATCACCTGTAAAACCATTGGAGAGGGTGTATCTTATGATCCGATAACAGGTATGGTATCCGGATTAAAAGCGGGAAGTTCCGCAACGATCATAGCATACGGAACAGACGGCAGTATAATCTCATCCATTCCGGTAAATGTATTGGAAGAAACTGATTACTCTCAGGAAGTAGGAGACAGCTACACAGGATTATACAAAGATCAGAAACAGAATAAATGGTATTATCTGGTAAATGGAAAAGTAGATTATTCCTATAATGGATTTGTCCAGAACGAATATGGTTGGTGGTACATAGAAAATGGTACCGTCACATTCCAGAAGTATGACGTAATTAAAGGCACTGTCAATGGAGAAACTGCATGGTGGAAGGTTGTAGGAAGTAAAGTAACCTTCGACAATGACGTATGCAAAAACAGTAACGGCTGGTGGGTGGTCCGGAATGGTAAGGTAGATTTTACTTACACCGGATTTGCAGAGAACAGCAATGGTTGGTGGTACTGCAAGAATGGTCAGGTATGCTTTGATGATACCGATGTGATCAAAGGAACAGTCAATAATGAAACCGCATGGTGGAAAGTTGTAGAAAGCAAAGTAATTTTTGATGATGACGTATGCAAGAACAGTAATGGCTGGTGGGTAATCCGGAATGGTAAAGTAGATTTTACTTACACCGGATTTGCAGAGAACAGCAATGGATGGTGGTACTGCAAGAATGGCCAGGTATGCTTCAACGATACAAACGTGATCAAAGGAACGGTCAAAGGAGAAGAAGGCTGGTGGAAAGTAGTAGAGAGTAAAGTAATCTTCGACAATGACGTATGTAAAAATGAAAACGGCTGGTGGAAGATCACAAACGGCAAAGTAGACTTTAGTTACACCGGACTGGCACAGAACAGTAACGGATGGTGGTATCTGGTAAACGGCAAAGTTGACTTTACAGCAGACAGTGTTGTGAAAAACAATATGGGCTGGTGGAAAGTTACAAACGGTCAGGTGGACTTTGGTTTTACAGGTATCGCCCAGAACCAGAACGGCTGGTGGTGGATCGAAAATGGCAAAGTAAATTTCGATAAGACCGGATATGTGACAGTCAATGGGAAAATTTATTACGTTTCAGGCGGAAAGGTAGTTAAAAACTAAAGCATCGGATCTTTCGGCTGCATGACTCTAAGAGACGAAAGAATTCACGGCAATAAAAACATCCCGGGGAGGACGCAGTAAAATACCTGCGTCCTTCTTTTTTCGCAAAAAAATACATCCGGAATAAAACTGCAAAATATCATATTGTATAAGAAGTCAAGAGAGAGGATCGGAGGCGCATCCATATTGCGCCAGAAATATTGAAACTAGAAGATGGACAGAAATAAATCAATAGAAATAGAAATAGCTCTTTTTGCCAAAGGGAACACCAGATGCTGTACGATAACAACACCGGAAGAAAAAAAAGAATATACTGAAATATCGCTAGGAGAGATTTCGGAAAAGGTGAAAAACATCATACAAAGTAGAAAAGAGTTTTTCGAAGAAATAGAGAAAAAAAAGATAGAAAAAGAAAATAAGAAGAAAAAGAGATATCAGTTCACTCAGAGAGCCACAACTGTCGAAGAAGCAGCAAATCAGATAGAACAAAAGATACAGGAAGGATTCCTGTATGTAGATATGATCAATACCGGCAGTGACTATCTGATCATATATATAAAGGAGAATCAGGAGCAAAAAAGAAATGAGTAAAGAAAATATCTTAAAATTAAAGATCCAGATATATGAGAAAGATTCAGAAATATGCTATTTCGTGCATGATGAAGATGGCTATGGACAGGAATATAGTGGGGTTACACTGGAATGGATCATAGATTATTTAGAAATGGTGTTGCGCTGTAATGAAAGTGTTAAAGGAAAGGAATTAATTCCATAAAGAAAAAATCAATGTACAAAAACATAGATAGTTCTTTTGTGATTAAATATATTACATAAAAGTAAGAAAAATATTAAAAGTATACATCAAATCAGACATAAGATGTAGTATAATAAAACATAGTTTATAGACAAAGGAGAAGAAAAATGTTAGATAAGACCTTAACTGCAATCGAGAAAAAAATAATGATGACGATATGGAGTACAGATCATCGAATGGCTCTAAAAGAGATAGTAGGGCAGGTAAATAAGCGGTATCATGCAGAATGGAAGCCACAGACAATCTCTACATATCTGGCACATTTGATACAAAAAAGGTATCTGAGCATGGAGAGACAAGGAAAAGTATTCCTGTATACAGCAGAAGTACAGCAGAAAATATTTGTGGAACATGAAATTCAGGATTTTTATGAATATTACGATTTTTATGATCTTATGGATTTTATAAAAGCAATGAATGAAAGTGGATGCATTAAAAAAGCAGATCTGGAAGAAATGAAAGCTGTTTTGGACCATGCAGATGCTTAAGAAAATATACGGAGATACATGGCATGTATATTGACGATATTCTGATAAACAAGGACATATCAATCCGGGAGCTGGCAGGAAAAGGATATAAAGTTCATCATGGATTACGAACATCGAGAATCAAAACAGCACCGCAGACGGTTCTCTTTCTAAAACAGGAATTTCTGGCAGAATTCTTATTTTCCGGAAATAATATATGGAAGATCTTATTATATATCTGCCCGGATGAAGAAATAAATAAATCGCAGCTTCCAAGCAAAGACTCAGAGAATCTGAAGTGGGAGAAAAATACATCTTTATTGAAGGAGAATATTGGTTCTCCGGATACGAAGAACGAAAATGGATGGGTATATCTGTTTCCGGAATACAACATAACATGCCGGAAAGAACCGCATGGAAAAAGTCAGTATGAAGGTGGAAACATAATCATCGAATTTTGCAGATCTGGAATGAGAGATGCAGATCCGAAAGATACATTTTCTTGACAAAAAAATAGCTATAATACACGTTAATATGGTATAATTCACTCATCTGTATAATATTGGAGGAAAAAGATGAGGGATTATCTCGATACAGTCGAAACGTATAAACTTGTACTCAAAAAGAACGAGAAAACATTGACAAAAGAACAGCTTGAACATTTTGAAAAAGAGATCAAAACGCTGGAACTCATGAGAGACCTGGACAGAGAGGAACGGCTCATGATGTTTGACACAGGCGAATATAATAACGTCGTAAAGGCATATTGCAGAAAAGCAATGGGAATGCATGAGATGGATAAAAAAGACATTGATGCAGTATTATCAAACCTTGACTGGCTTTTTGATGCGATGACAGCAGAACTGGCGTTACAATGACAAAAGGAGGAGAGCAACGTGGGAAATTACTATTTAATGCACAAAAACATCAAATGTGGGAATATAGCCATTGATGATATTTCAGGCGCTATAACGGCATATAAAGATTTTTCTACCGGAGCATCTCCTTACATGGGAACAGCAGATCTCAACAAGATGAAAAAATGGTGGGAAATGAGAACCGTACCGGCTACCAGAAATATGATGCAGGAGATCTTGAAACGCAACGAATGTTTTTCACCAGAAGCATATCTGACCAAAAACCTTGGATTAAGCATGACTGATGCTTACTGGATCTGCCCTTTCGGAATGGATCTGAAGTATGAAGATGTTAAATTTCTGAATTTTAAAGAGTTCAATGAGGGAAAAATCCCGTATCATAATGCATCGTCTTATAATCCTGATTACGACCTGAATAGCTCTCTGGGAGGGCAGATGGAAAAATACTGGGATCTTAATGCGGTTCCGCCAACGCTGATAAAAGAAAGCAGCAAATATTACGGGCTGCAATCCATGAATGAAGTAGTGGCAACTTATATCCACGATGCTCTACAGGCCGGTATTCCTTATGTAAGATATAGTGCTATCAAAACAGATGATATCACTATATTGAGCAAATGCGATGCTTTTACCTCGGATACTGTAGAATTTATTTCTGCCTATGAGATTTTGGAAAGCCATAAGGGAGCAAATGATAAGGCTTTATATGACCAGTATATTGAAGCATGTGTGAAATACGGGATAGGAGAAGACGTTATCCAAAGATTTATGGACTACCAGACAGTGACAGATTTCATCATCTCCAATACCGACGAACATCTCCAGAACTTCGGAGTATTAAGAGATGCAGATACATTAAAACTGATCGGACCAGCACCTATTTTTGATTCCGGAAACAGCATGTTTTACAATGAAACCCGCAGCACTCCGTTTTCAAGAGTAGAACTGTTACAGCGGAACATCACAAGTTTTTATAAAACAGAAGATAAAATGCTATCAAAGGTAAAAGACAGAAATATCGTAAAAACAGAGCTTTTACCATCATCGGCGGAGATCAGGGATATTTATATGTCTGTAGGGATACCGGAAAGAAAAGTAGATTTTATCTGTAAAAACTATGAGACAAAAATTGAAATGACAAAAGATTTCCAGAAGGGGATGTCAATTTCGCTGTATCACGAAAAGAAGAAAGAAAAGATGCTGGCAAAACAGGAGAAAAGTACAGCTCCTGCTCAGAAATTTATTATGGTGTGTGGGCTGCCAGGATCAGGCAAAACAGAAAAAGCAAAAGCATTATTAAATGGATTAAAATTCTGCGGAGCTTCTCAGATCGAGGCAAAGGAAATTTATCCGCTGCCGGATATTTTAAAACACTGCAGATATGCTATTAATAAACAGGCCATCATGGATGGCATAAAAACCAATCCTGATTTCAAAGGTTGTGCGACGATAATATCCGCAAATGGAATCAGGGATGAGTTAAAACAGGTGAATGTCTCCTGCGACAACGATCTGGTATTTACTATAGTTGAAGCACGTATTGCTGCTGCCCTGAAAAACCAAGTATCTGTTGTCTACGAAGCTACAAATCTGAATACATCTGACCGAAAACGTTTTATTGCTCTGGCAGACCAGATAGGTGTATCCCAGAAGGAGCTTTATGTAAAAGAGACAACTCCGGAAGCTGTCGCTCCGTATGTAACTATTCCAACGGATAAACTGGAACGTATGTATGAACTTTTGTATAATAATCCACCGACTTCTGAAGAAGGTTGGACAAAAATATCTTCAGAGCCGTCAGAAGTAATTGGGCTTTGCGAAGCAGATCCGGAAGTGCTGCATGAAGATGAGTTAGAAGCAGCAATTTCTGAAACGGAAGAAACTGAATGGTAAATATTTCTGTAAATATGAAAAGAAATCGCCTGCTCCGTATAATAAAAAAAAGGGGGATATAGGTCATGTCAACAACAAATAATTATTTTACAAATAAGTCAAAAGAGGAACTTCGGAGTCTGTATCTGGAATATGAAGATTTTCAGAGAACCGGCGTATTTCAGAATGGCTCAAAGCTAAGCGATGCTGCTGATTTTTATCAGAAAACAATCCATGGAGCATGGATTGTTCCGTTTACGACAGATTTTTTGGAAACGATTGCACATCGTTGGTATTATGGAGATCCGGTTAAAAAACCGGACAGGCAGACACTGGAAAAATTAATGGAGGAGTATCCGAAGGGATGCCGGGTAGAGTTGGTCCATATGGACGATCTTAATGCTCCGCCGGTAGGGACCAAGGGAACGGTATACAGAGTGGACACAGTTGGAAGTATACTTGTAGATTGGGATAACGGATCAGATTTGAGCATCGCATATATGGTTGATAAAATCAAAAAAATAGAGGAATAACAATTTGCTAAAGCAGCGCCAGAAATGGTGCTGTTTTTTTGTGCCAATAAAGATTTGCAGAAACCAAAATCCTCATATTGACAATGTATCAATAAAAAAATTAAGGAGGAAACAAAAAATGGAACAAAAGAAAGTAAGAAAGGAAGAGGCTCAGATTCAGGATCTGATCTCACAGGTACGAAAACTCGTTCAGGAGATTCCTGATATCAGCATTGAAAAACTTCATGATCCGGATACGTTTCTTGTGGATGTTGTAGAAAAGGCAGATTGCAGTGAAACAGGGATTGCAGAGGAAGTATTTGGAATATGGGAAAATTCTACAGATAAGGAATCTGTAGAAAAATTATTCTATTCCATCTGCGGAGTCACATTTAAGGATTACCTGGAGTATTGCGTAAATAACACATACCGGACAGGCAGAAAGGAGTGTGACTGATCATGATGACATTCTGGGAAACAGTTCGAGGAGTACGGTTGGCAGATACGCTTATATCATGCCTGCCGAAGCTGACCGAAGATAAAAAGCAGTTTACTGTACGGATTACATCATCTGAGGCAGCAGCAAAAGTAGAAGAGCTGGTTGCAAAAGGGAAAAAATATGTAGACCAGATTCAGGACGGAACAGAAGTAGTGTTAGTATTTGAGGAGGAAGCGTAATGGAAGTAAGAACGAAATTAAAAGAATTCGTAGAGAAAGGAATGCTGACGGAAGCTGAATGTAATGTGATCATTGCTGCACTGGCTGACAGTATAAGACTGGATATCCCAGATTTTTACATGCTGCCGGAAATGCGTCATTGCGCCAGAGCAGTTACAGCAGAAAACCCGCATGTGGTATATGGTTTTTACAGATGTGAGATCAAAGACACAGAGCTTGGCCGGATGCAGTTACACTATATCGTAGATTTTAATGGACGTGAGCATCTTATAGAAAGAGAATCCATGCAGTATTGCATAGGAATAAAAGATGCAGCAGGAGAGCTGATTTATGTGGGCGACGAAGTTGAATTTGTAGACCGACGTTACAGCGGAGCGTATTTTACAAACAGCGGAGTCATCGCATACGATGACCAGAGGATGAGATATGTCATCAAAGGAAAGAAAGAGCAGCGGGATTCTACGCATAGCACAGAAAACGAAACCGCCAAGTTCTTTCATCGATGCAGAATCGTAAAAAATCCGGAAAATAAAGCTCCTGCTTATATGACAGAGGTGAAAAAATCAAAATCAGAATCACAGGTCTTAGGAAAAGACATGTTTGGAAATGAGATCTATCCGGGAGATAACGTGGATTTTTTTGATCATCACGAAAATGGAGAGCGGTTCAGAAATAAAGGAATCGTTTGCCTTATCGGTGAAATGATGAAACTGGATGTAAAAGACAAAGATTCGTTTTATCTTTATAAGCAGATCACGCCAAAATTCCTGTCAGGATGCCGGAAGTTTACAATCGCCAACGTAGATGACATTGAAAGGAGATATGCAAATGATGAAGATTAATGGGTATTCCATAGACGTCGTATGTGCTAACTACGATAGAGAGATCAGAGGTTATGGAGACATCTACGATGAAGTGGAAGAATGCTTAAAACATCATCCAGAGGATGAGGTCATTTTCGGATTTCATCTGAAAAAAGAAGGCGTTGAAACTCCGGATTGGTTTGACACAGTCGAGGAGGCGGTACAATGGGCGAGCAACGACTGATGTATTGTGTTGTATTATGTCAGATGAATAATGTTTACTTGCTGAGACATATAATCTGTAATGTTTCTGAAAATGAGGAATTATCGGAAATCAAAAAGAAATATTATGAAGATTATAATGAAATCGAAACGGATGAATTTCATTTGTGTATTGATAAAGCTGAAGTAAACAAATTGTTATCTGAGAAAAGCATAAACACGTTCTTTTGAGCCAGAAGAAAGCTGTCGTATTGTATACGACAGCTTTTCTTGTCAATGTTTCAATACGCACTCCCTTACGGGAGTGATTCTCCGGCCACAACCTTTTTGATCCATTCGATGTTTCAATACGCACTCCCTTGCGGGAGTGATTCTATACTTCTAATTATGATACTGAAACTATATTTCAATACGCACTCCCTTGTGGGAGTGATTCAGAGACGTTTGCCAAATCTGGGATCAAAAGATCCTATAAATTTTGCCAGATTGCTAAATGCTCTGTATTCATTATAACAGATTTGTGAAAGATTACCATACTTTTGAACCTGTTTTGTAAGATTCAGTGTAGGAAACCTCTCCGAATAATCCATTTTTCACAGGTCAAAAACTGTAGGTTTCACAAAAACCACTACGGCGGCACAAAATATCTGAGCATAATGATACCTCTTTTTTATTTATCAAAACAAAGGGAGAATCCCCCTGCCTCTAAGGCA
>ENA-OPCN01002123-OPCN01002123.1-human-gut-metagenome-genome-assembly--contig:-NODE-2123-length-11615-cov-6.571367_pt1 | contig 11615 bp, 10 predicted proteins | sample MGYA00241567_ERZ501485 | MGnify/ENA primary metagenome ERZ501485 (study PRJEB25962, sample SAMEA2042579) | human gut metagenome | biome: human gut; feature: human-associated habitat; material: faeces...
CTGATGTTTGCAAAGCGCGTCTGAAGTTCCTGCAAGAGAACAATATCACCACGGCAGATGATCTGACCGCCTGCTTGCAGCAGGCAGAGAATGAGGTCACACAGCTTGCCAAGCAGCGCACGATTCTGAACGTCCGCAAGAAAAAACACAAGAAGCTCTTTGACGCGCTGGCAGCAGAAGCTGCCTTCGCCGGATTTGAACCGAGAAAAGCAGAATATGACGATGCAAAAGAGGTCCTGGATACTTGCGGCATTCCACGCGAAGCCTTGCTGGCAGAAAAAGCGGATCTCTATGAACAGCTTGCGCAGGTCAATCAGCAGATCCGGCAGGAGCGCTGGAAGCTCAAGCAATGCAAGGAAATCTCGGAGACGGCAGTCATCATGCAGCTGGACATCGACCGCGTTGAACAGCAGCCGCAGCGGATAGCTGTCACGCGCCAGCGGTAAGGCGCGTTGTGCCGACGTGTGCGGTTTTGCGGGCCGACCGCGCATCCGTGCAGGTCTGCGCCACGCAAACGCCGCGTCCGCCCACCGTGCGGCGCAAAAAAACAAGGGCTGGCATCAAGCCAGCCCTCGCCTTACAAATCGAACGAAAGAGATGATCCATGACAGCATCACGCAGCCCACCAGTGCTAGAAAAATCCCATCCGCCAGTGCCGTGTGCGTGCGATACCATGGCTGAAATGCTGTGAGCATCAGTACCAAGTACACCAGCAGAATGGACAATCTCAATTTCATCGCAATACGAATCAGCAAGAGCAGCAGTTGAACCATCACGGAAAAACAAGCAGTTAACATGAACAATCCTCCTCAAACGGTTTGTCGGATGTTAACTCTCCTGGCTGCTTTTTGCAAGTACATTTTTTGAAAATCAAATCAGGGAGGTCGTCATGAACCAAACTACAAAACCAGCGGCCTGCCCTGATTCCGTCCGTGTTGAGCGCATTCAGATTTCGCACGGGCGAGCCATCCGCGTCGTCTCCGTTTTCCCCAAAAACGGAAGTCAGACAGCGGAAGAAAAACTCAGGGTTTTGGCCGCGTTGGAACTTCAGCGAAAAAAGTCGGCATAAGGGCTAGACTTCTCGCGCCGCTTGGAGTATTGTGTGCTCACAATGCTCTGAGCGGTTTGACTTAAAGGAGGACAGACAAATGTCAAACCAGAAGAAAACCGCCCTCTACTGCCGGCTCAGTCAGGACGACGGCTTAGATGGCGATTCCAACAGCATCCAGAATCAAAAAAGCATCCTGCAAAGGTTCGCGGAAGACCATCATTTCCCAAGCCCGTGTTTCTATGTGGACGACGGTTTTTCAGGCGGTAACTTCCAAAGACCCGCATTTCAGCAGATGATCGCAGACATGGAAAACGGGGAGATTGGGATCATCGTAACCAAAGACCTCAGCCGCCTTGGCAGAAACCAGCTTCACACCGGTCTCTACATTGAAGAGCGCTTTCCGATGTTCGGCGTCCGGTACATTGCGATCAACGACAATGTGGACACGGAAAACGCAGAGAGCAATGATCTCATGCCGTTCAAAAATTTGTTCAACGAGTGGTTTATTCGGGACACCAGCCGGAAAATCCGTGCAGTTCAAAAAGCCAAAGCGGAACGCGGAGAACGGCTTGGGACGCGCGCTCCCTATGGATATGTCAAAGACCTGAAGACCAAGAAGCTGATCGTGGACGAGGAAGCCGCTGCCGTTGTGAAACGGATCTTCGCCCTGTGTGCCGCGGGCAATGGCCCCAGCCAAATCGCCAGAATCCTGAAAAAAGAACAGGTGCTGACACCCACCATGTATGCCTATGCCAAGTACGGCATGACCCATACGGGATTGGATACCCAGCGCCCGTATCACTGGTCTGGGGATACGGTAGCCGACATGCTGGAAAATGAGCTCTACATAGGCAACACTTTAAACTACCGGTTCAGCACCCGGTCCTATAAGGACAAGCGTAAAATTGAGCATCCAAGGGAAGAATGCCTCGTGTTTGAAAATACGCATCCTGCCATCATTCCCAAAGAGGTCTGGGATATTGTACAGCGGGTGCGTAAAAACAAACGCCGCCCCACAAAGATGAATGAGCAGAACAAGTATTCCGGACTGGTAGTTTGTGCCGATTGTGGCAAAGCAATGGTGCTCCACCGGGCACATACGATGTCAGCAGATTACAACCACTTCACCTGCCGTACCTACAAAAAGGATGGCGAAGCCTGCACCGCACATTACATCCGAGAGTGCATTCTCGAAGAGATCGTGTTGGAGGATTTGCGCTGGGTGACGGCGGAAGCCAGAGAGCATCCGCAGGAATTTACCGAATATCTGAACAGCAAACAGTCCGCAGAGCTCCAAAAAGAGATCCGCAGACTGGAAAAGGAAAAGGCATCCATGCAGAAGCGCAAAGCCGAGCTGGATGCAATTTTCAAGAAGCTCTATGAGGACAGTGTGCTGGGCCGCATCACGGCAGAACAGTTCCAGATGCTCTCTGCCAGTTACACGGACGAGCAGGCAAAGCTGACAGAGGCTCTTCCGCAGCGAGAAGCAGAGATCCAGCAGCTGAGAGAAACGGTAAGCAATACGGCAGCCTTCCTCGACAAAGCGAAGCGGTACACAGACATTCAAGCGCTGACACCGGAGCTGCTGCGGCTCTTCATCCAGAAGATCGTGGTGCATGAAAAGGACGTGAAGTGGTCCAAGCACGCACCACAGACGGTGGAAATTCACTATGCCGACATTGGCTGCATGGAGAACAGACAAACAGCAAAACCGGAGCAACATAAAGAAATCCCGAAAGTGTCCTGAACTATTCCCAGCTATACGCCAATGGAAAACCCGGCTGGTGCCCGAAACACCAGCCGGGTAACCCCCGCCAACGTTGTTACCCCTGTCAGGGGGCAGCAAACTGTGGCTCCGGTTTTTTAAGCTTCGGGAAACAGGCGGGTCATTTCAGCTTGAATCGGATGTCGTCGCCGTAGAATTGGAAGAGACAATACGTACCCAACAGGCGTGAGGTAATCTGTGGCGTATAACGGGCGGCCAGCTCGCTCGGTGCAAGATTCGTAGACAGGATCACAGGCTTTTTTTCCATCAGACGGGTATTCAGAAGCTGATAAAGCACTGAAATAGTAAACTGCGTGGTCATCTCTGTACCGAGATCATCGAGAACCAGCAGATCGCTGATGAAAAACGCCTCTGTCCGAGATATATCCGGCCGCGGGCGGAATTTATCGTCTTCAAATGCGGAGAACAGCTGCCCAACGGGCGCATAGCAGACGGAAAAGCCACGGTCCGCAACGACGCGCGCGATGCAGGCAGATAAATAGGTCTTTCCTAGCCCGGTCGCACCAGAAAACAGTAGAGACTGTCCTTCTGCCGGAAAGCACTGTGCATAGCTCTGCGCCCGCCGGTACGTTGCACGCATCAGCTCGCGCGGGCTGCTGTGGCATTTTGCGTCATATTGGTCAGAATAGAGTTCCAATCGAAATTTTTCAAAGCTGTCCGTGCCGAACAGTGCAGCCAGCTCCTTCTTCTGCTCCTGCCGGCAAAGCTCCCGGAGGCATTCGCACATCTGCGCGCCCACATAGCCCGTTCCGCCGCACTTCGGGCAGAGCGGCTGGACGGTCAGATCGTCCGGCTCCAGTCCCTCGGCCTGTAAGATCCAATCCCGCTCCTGCTGAAGGGTCAGATTGTCCTTTTTCAGCTGCTGCATGGCGGCCACGGGGTCGCCCTGCCGGCGGAACGTCGCGGCAAGCACGTGCGCGGCGGTCCTGCGCAGCTCCCGCTCGATCTCGCCCAGACGCGGCTGCTTTTCATAGATCGCCGCGATGCGGGCGCGGGAGGACTGCTCGTTCTGCTCGTTTTCGCTTTGCAGGCGCTGCATGGCGCGCTGCACAATGGCCTGAGAATATGCCACGGTCAATCCTCCTTGTTATTCAACATCCGGTCAATAGCAGCAAGCTGGAAGTCGCTGAGCGTGTCGTTGTGCTGCTGGACGCCCTGCGAGAGCTTTGCACCCGCGTAGCTACGCTGCGGGGCACGGTCGCCGGATTCGATCTGGCTGAGGGTGGTGAAGCCCTGCTCGTGCCAGCTGCGCAGGATGGAGTTGCAGTAGGGCCATTTCAGCCCGCCGGTCGCCATGCAGGTCTTTTCATAGGCAAGGCCGATTTCCTGTTCGCCGAAGCCCCACGAGAGCCACGTCAGGATATAATTCTCCTCGCCCGTCGTCAGCCTGCGGCCCGTAATGCCGAACAGCTCCCGGATCTTGCCCAGCTGCGACTGCCGCAGAAGCTGGTTCTGCATATAGACCGCCGCCTGCTCCATCGTGTCGATGCCGTGGTCGGCCCAGTAATACGCTTCCTTTTCGATTGACCGCAGCGACGGCATCCGCGAAATGCCGCGCGAACGTTGTCGCTGGATGCAGTAGTTGACGAGGATCGAAATGACCTCGCCGGGAAGCCCCAGATAGCGGTAGATCGACAGCAGGATTTTTAATTCTTCATTGGACAGGACCCGTCCCAGCCGCCGCTGCGTCTCGCCGGTGATGGCTTCAAACTCGCGGCTGGTGCGCGTCTCGCGAATGACGTCCTGCTCGGTATAGACCGGGGCCTGCGACGCGTCGAGGTGTGTTCTTGCCTCCTGCGGCCAGAGCCCCAGCTGCTGGAGCGTCGCGCAGGCCAGATCGTACCGGGCCTGCGTCATGCGCAGCGCCGTCTGCGCGCCCGAAAGCGGGCGGTTCTCAAAAAGATAGAGATACAGCAGCGCAGCGTCGCCGTTGGCGGCGGCCAGCAGCCGCTGCGCGGCGTCGGCGGGGATGAGAAGCGGTTCCGCCAAGGCGAGCGCCCCCTTTCATAAAACCGGAATCATCCGAAATCAAACGCCAGATAGACATCCGGCATACGTGCATCCGAAAGCCATTTGCACATGGCAAACGGTGCGCTGCCGCCCACGGTGCGTACGCGGCACTGCTTTGCCGGAAGCTGTTTTAACAGTGCCGGAAGGACAGAACAGTCCGGCAAGATCTCGTCCACGACGAGTGTCTCGCCGTCCGGATGTGCGCAGGCGCAGCCGAAGTGGCTGCCGAGTTCCAGCCGGTAAAAGCCGGACATGGAGGCCTGATACCGAAGATCAGACAGGCCATAGCGCACATGCGGCAGATCATAGAGGACCGTCTCACGCAATCCGGCATATTCGGCGGGCGTCAGCACTTCGCACACGCCGCGTGCCTCCGGCGCGCCGCCCTCGTCGAAAAAGGCCGCGTTCTGCGAGACGAAGCCCAGCGTTTCATAATACGTGCGCAGCGCGTCCGTCGCCGGGACGAGCGTCAGGCAGTCGAAATACCGCTTTTTCAACTCCTTTTCCGCGTATGCCAGCAGCTTCGCGCAGATCCCGCGCCGCCGGAAGTCCGGATGCGTGGTCACGGCATACAGATAGGCCGTGCGGCAGCTTTTTTCGCCCCATGCAAGCTCCTGCGGCAGGGCGTAGGCGGCGGCGATGAGCCTGCCGTCCTCCTCCGCGCAGAAGCCGGTCGCGGTGGGATAGGAAATGGCGAAAAACGCCTCGATCTCCTGTTCCGTGTCGCCGAAGCCAAGCGCCCAGAGCGCCTTCAGCTGCGGCAGATCGCCGGGGTTTGTTTTGCGCAGGCGCATGGTTCAGCTCTCCTTCCAGTCGGCTGTGTATTTTTCCAGCAGCACCGTCGGCTGGTACGATTCCTTCGCGCGGCGCAGGCCCTCGGAGCCCATGTCGTCCTCGCGGTTGAGAAAGCGCACCTCGGGATATTTTTCCGCGATCATGCGGGAAAACTCGCGGTTGATCATGGCGTAGGCCCCGTTCACATCCGGGAACGCCTTTTCAAAGCCGACGTCATAATAGTCCCGGTTCATGCGGCTGCCCATGGAAAAGGCGATGATGCGTTCGCCGTCGGACAGCAGCAGGCCGTCCATCTCCAGCTCGTCAAAATGGTCGAACGCGCGCTGCAGCGCGGCCTTTTCCAGCTGCAGCTGGTCAAGCTCCTGCGCGTTCACGGCAGGCTCGTGCTGCTCGTACCAGATGCGCAGCATCTCATGGCACTGCGGAAGATTTTCATCGGTAATGGGAGCCGTGAACCAGTCTGGGAATTCGTCTTCAAAGCGGTTGCAGTGGTTGCGCTTGGACTGGAGCTTTTTTCCGTGCAGCTCGGAAAGCTCTTCGACGGTGTAGATATAATCGTAGGAATTGCGGCAGGCGGTAAATTCAAATTTTCCCGGATAGAGCGCCTCCAGCTCCGCACGCGTTTCGTTCGTCAGACTGCGCAGGCGCATGGGATTGCCGCGTTCGGCCGCGTCGGCACGGATGGCCTCAATGGCCTCGCGCAGATCGCCGGTCCCGGCGGGGTAGAGATAGACCTCGCGGCCGCGCCACGGCGCGTGCTGGGTCAGGCGCTCCCCCGCCCGTCCAAGCTCGCCGAAATAATCTGACCAGAGATACATACAGCTGAACGCGTACTCCGCGCCGGGATAGGCGCAGCGTTTCAGGATTTCATGCGCCCACGCGCGGTCGGCGGCCTCCGCCTTGTGAAAAGAGATCATAGAAAAATCGGAACTCCTGTCTGTATTATGATAAAAATCGATTCATTGTCAGTATACCACGAATGTCAAATATTTCGCAACAGCGTTGACAAAAATACGGGAAAAGGATACAGTATAGAGTAACAGCCCCTCTTTCATTCGGAGCGGGCAGAAAAGAGGAAAAAAATATGTGCGAAGCATGCAAGAAACCGTTTTATATCACCACGCCGATCTATTATCCGTCGGATAAGCTGCATATCGGCCATACCTACTGCACCGTTGCGACCGATGCCATGGCGCGGTACAAGCGCCTGCAGGGCTGCGATGTCATGTTCTTGACCGGCACGGACGAGCACGGCCAGAAAATCGAAGACAAGGCGAAGGCCGCCGGCGTCACGCCGCAGCAGTTCGTCGACAACATCGTCGCCGGGCCGAAGGGCATTCTCGATCTGTGGAAGCTCATGAATATCTCCAACGACCGCTTCATCCGCACCACGGACGATTATCATGTGGAGGCCATTCAGAAGATCTTCCGGAAGATGTATGAAAACGGCGATATCTATAAGGGCGAATACAAGGGCAAATACTGCACGCCCTGCGAAAGCTTCTGGACGGAGAGCCAGCTGGTGGACGGCAAGTGCCCCGACTGCGGCCGTGAGGTGCACGACGCGTCGGAGGAGGCCTATTTCTTCCGCCTGTCCAAATACGCGGGCCGCGTGCGCGAGCTTCTGACGACGACGGACTATCTGCAGCCGAAGTCCCGCGTCAACGAAATGGTCAACAACTTCATCGATCCGGGCCTCGAAGACCTCTGCGTCTCCCGCACCAGCTTCAGCTGGGGCGTGCCGGTCGATTTTGATCCGGGCCATGTGGTCTACGTCTGGGTCGACGCGCTGTTCAACTACACCACAGCGCTCGGCTTCATGAACGAAAAGTACCACGATTATGAGAAATACTGGCCCGCGGACGTGCACTTTGTCGGCAAGGAGATCGTGCGCTTCCACTCCATCATCTGGCCCGCCATGCTCATGAGCATGGGTATGCCGCTTCCGAAGCACGTCTACGGCCACGGCTGGCTCGTCATGGACGGCGGCAAGATGTCCAAATCCAAGGGCAACGTGGTTGACCCCTATATTCTGGCGGAAAAATTCGGCGTCGATGCGCTGCGCTTCTTCCTGCTGCGCACGTTCCCCTTCGGCTCCGACGGCAATTTCTCCAACGAGCTGCTCATCAACACCATCAACATCGATCTGGCCAACGATCTCGGCAACCTCGTCTCCCGCACGACGGCGATGGTCGAAAAATATTTCGGCGGGACGCTCCCCGAGGCGCGCGAAGCGGGCGAGGCCGACGAGAGCCTGATCTCCATGCTCTCCGGCCTTCGCGACCGCTATGAGGCGCAGATGGAGAAGTTCCAGTTCCAGAACGGACTGGACGAGATCTTCAAGTGCATCCAGCGCGCGAACAAGTATATCGACGAGACGATGCCCTGGGCGCTTGCCAAGGACGAGGCAAACAAGCCGCGTCTGGCCTCCGTCATGTATAACCTGCTCGAAACCATCCGCATCTGCGCGACGCTCCTGCTGCCGTTCATCCCGGCCTCCTGCGAGAAAATTTTCGCACAGATCGGCGCGGACGCAGCTGTCCAGACCTGGGACAAGGCCAACGTCTGGGGCGCGCTTTCGCAGACCGCATGCGTCCACAAGGGCGAGGCGATCTTCCCCCGCATTGACGCGGCCAAGGCCCTTGCCGAGCTGGAGGAACTCGAGGCCGAGCAGAAAAAGGCCCTCCTGCCCGCCGTTGAGGTCGAGCCGCAGCTGGAGGAAAAGGTCGACTTCGACACCTTCTGCAAGTCCGACCTCCGCGCCGTCAAGGTCAAGTCCTGCGAGCGCGTGAAAAAATCCGACAAGCTCCTGCGCTTCACGCTCGACGACGGCAGCGGCACGGACCGTCAGATCCTCTCCGGCATCGCGAAGTTCTATGAGCCGGAGGCGCTCGTCGGCAAGACGCTTGCCGCGATCATCAACCTGCCGCCCAGAAAGATGATGGGGCAGGAATCGTGCGGGATGCTCCTGTCCGCCGTCCACAAGGAAAAGGGCGAGGAAAAGCTGAACCTTCTCATGCTGAACGACGCCATCCCCGCCGGCGCGAAGCTCTGCTGAGGCCCCCTGTACAGCCAAAAACCGTGAAGCTCCAACGCCGGGGCTTCACGGCTTTTTTATCAGACGCTTCCGCGTGGAAACGCCCAAGGTTAGCCCCTTTCTTTATGTTCTGTTTCTAGGGTGTATCTGAAAACTCATGATGTGACCGGCAGCGAGGGATTTTTGCGTTGCGCAAGACATTTTTTCGCAGGAATACTGACGTATTTCAAGGAAAAATGACGCGGCGCACCGCAAAAAGGCCCGCTGTCCGGGTGCGTTGGGAGTTTTCAGATACACCCTAGTTTAACTGTGATCCGGCATTCCATCAATCCCCATTTTTCAGGACGCAAAACGGCAGCCCCCGGACACGGGGCTGCCGTCTGCTGCTATATTATGGGTTTGTATCGAAACTCAGGCAATCCATTTGGACGGTTGGATGCTGAAATATAGCTGAGAAAACTCAGATCGTAACGCCGGCCTTTTCGAGGATGGCCGGGACGTTCTTTTCTGCGCCGATGGCCATGATATGCACGCCGTCGCACAGATGCTCGTCCTTGATCTTCGCGATCATCTCCGCTGCCATCTCGATGCCGAGCTGCATGGGAAGACCCTTGACACCCTTTTCCTTGCCCTCGGCTGCCGCTGCGGCAAGCTTGTCGATCATATCCTGCGGCACCGCGATGCCGGGGACGTTTTCGTTCATGTACCGCGCCATGCCCGCAGCCTTGAGCGGGATGATACCAGCCATGATATGCGTCTTGATACCGGCCGCGTCGACCTTATCCAGGAAGCGCTTGAACGTTTCCAGATCAAAAATACCCTGCGTCTGGATGTACTCCGCGCCGTTTTCGACCTTCTGGCGCAGCTTGTTGATCTGCAGCTCGATGGGGTCATAGACCGGAGTGACGGAAGCGCCCTTGTAGAACTTCGGCGCGCCGCCGGCGATCTCATTGCCGCCGCAGTCGCAGTTTGTCTGCTCCATCTTTGTGAGCATTTTCAGAATGCCGACGGAATCCAGATCATAGACCGGCTTGGATTCCGGACAGTCGCCGACGACGGGATGGTCGCCCGTCAGAGCCAGCATCGTGTCGATGCCGAAGGCCGCTGCGGACAAAATATCGCCCATGATGGCCATACGGTTGCGGTCGCGGCCGGTCATCTGCAGGATCGGCTCGATGCCCGCATTCTTGAGCGCGACGCACAGGCCGAGGCTGGACGCCTTGAGACTGGCGGACTGCATATCGGTCACGTTGACGCCGTGAACCTTGCCGTTCAGGAGCTTTGCAGCCTCCAGCTGCTCGGAAAAATCATAACCCTTCGGGGGGGCCATTTCGGCGGTGACGCCAAATTTACCGGCTTCAAAAGCCTCTTTCAACATACTCATATTATTTCTTCCCCTTTAAGCTGATCGTTCTCGGATAGCTGAACTTCGCGTAGCCCTTGTCCTCGCGGGTGTGGCCGAGTTTGTCGAGCTGGCCGATCTCCTCGAGCCGCTTGTAGATCTTGATCCATGCGCAGTCGTTTTCCGGGTTGACCTCGCACTTGCCGTTCTTCTGGCCGCCGCAGGGGCCGTTGACGAGGCTCTTGGCACACTGGGTCACGGGACAGATGCCGCCGGTCTGGCCCAGAACGCAGTCGCCGCAGAAGTGGCACGCCTCTTCCCAGACGCCGAAGCGGACGGCTTCGCCGAGGTACATGGTGTTGTTGGACGGATAGGTGGGGATGCCGGGGGCATTTTTTGCGACGCACTGCACGCCGTCGCCGCAGGACATACAGATCACACAGTCCGGCTTTGCCGCGACGAGGGGCTTCATCTTGCCCTTGACACCGAGGTTCATGCAGCAGTAATCGGCGATCGTCGTGCCGACGACCTTCTTGCCTGCTGCCTCCAGTGCCTTTGCCAGCGCGGCGACCTCCGGCTCGCCGCCGGTGTGACAAGCCGTTGCGCAGCTGTTGCAGCCGACGATCGCGACTGTTTTTGCGTCGCCGACCATCGCCATGAGCTCTTCCATGGGCTTCTTTTGCGTAATAATCATGCTAACGTCTCCTTGCGTATGAAATGCGGGCGCGGTTTTTGAAAGCCGCGGACGTATGTCTCGAACATGGCACTATCATACTCCAAACCCGCGCAGAAATCAACATGATTCCAAGGCAAACAACGAAAAATTTCTGGAATTCTTACAGAATTCCAAGACTGGCAAACAGAAAGCCAACATGATATAATACAGGCAAACACAAACAGGAGGCATGAGCAGCCATGCAGGCAGTTTTTTTTGAAAAGCAGATCGTTCTGACCCCGGATCTTTGCGGCAGCGCGGCGGCGCTTTCGCCGCTGGCGGCGTTCACGATCTTTCAGGGCATCGCGTCGGAGCACGCGGAGAGGATCGGCGTCGGCGGCGCGGCCATGGCAAAGCGGGGCGAATTCTGGCTGACCGTCCACAGCCGGGTGGATTTTTACGAGCCGGCGTATCTCATGGACGAGCTGACAGCCCGCACGTGGCCGGAGCAATGCGAGGGCCGGGACATCCGCTGCTTCCGCAGTTACCGGCTGGCGAAGGGCGAACAGACCGTCGCGCTGGGCCGGACGCAGTGGGCCATTCTCGGCCCGGAGCAGAAGATCCTGCGCTTTGAGCAGTCCGGCTTCCCGGCGGACTTCCCCTTTCCGGACGCAGCCGCCATTGCCGAGCCGCCTGTGCGCTTCCACGACGAGCTGACGCAGGACGAGCTTATCTACACGCACCTCGTCCGCGCGACGGATATCGACATGGGGCGGCATATGAACAACGTCGTCTATATCCGCCTCCTGCTCGACTGCCTGCCGGCAAAGGAGCTTGCCTCCGGCAGGATCAAAAGCATTGAGGCGCACTATGCAAGCCCGTGTCTGGAGGGCGAAACGCTCGGCATCTTCTGCCGCCGGAAGGAGCAGCTCTGCCGCA
>ENA-OPCN01002127-OPCN01002127.1-human-gut-metagenome-genome-assembly--contig:-NODE-2127-length-11606-cov-6.710155_pt1 | contig 11606 bp, 6 predicted proteins | sample MGYA00241567_ERZ501485 | MGnify/ENA primary metagenome ERZ501485 (study PRJEB25962, sample SAMEA2042579) | human gut metagenome | biome: human gut; feature: human-associated habitat; material: faeces...
CGACACCTTCGTAGTTGATGCCCTTGGGGTTATACTCCTTGGAGCAGAAAGGGAATTTCGCCGTGCCGAAGCCGTTGAGCTCTTTATAGGAGCGCTCCTCATATGCCTCCGGCCACTGGATGCCGTAGCACGGGATCTTGCGCTTTTTCATCTCGTTGACGAACGCGGGCGCATCGATCTTGAGCGCGTCGAGGTTCAGCGTCACGGGGTACCACCAGTAGGCGTTCTCACGTTCCGCCGTGTTGACCGGCAGCGCTTTCACGCCCTTGAGGCCGGCAAACGCCTCATCATACATCTTGGCATAGGCTTTGCGGCGCGGCAGATTCCAGCTGTCGAAGCGTGCCAGCTCGTTGATGCCGCAGATGGACTGAACCTCGGTCATGCGGTAGTTGAAGCCAACGCGCGTGTGGATGTAGGGGAGAGACTCTTCCAGCGCCAGCATGTTCATTCTGGCCTTGACATCATAGCCGTGGTCGCGGAACGAGCGGCATTCCCAGCCGAGATCCTCGTCCATGGTCAGAACCATGCCGCCCTCACCGGCGGTGGTGAAATGCTTGGACTGGCAGAAGCTGAAGCAGCCGACGTTGCCGATGGTGCCGACGGAACGGCCTTTATACTTGCCGCCGATGGCCTGCGCGCAGTCCTCAATGACGTACAGATTGTGCTTCTTCGCGATGTCCATGATGCGGCCCATGTCGCAGACGACGCCATACAGATGCACAACGACGATGCCCTTGGTGCGGTCGTTGATCTTTCGTTCGATATCGTCCGGGTCAATGGTGTGGTCGTGGGTCACGTCGCAGAAAACGGGGATCGCACCGGCCTGCACGATGGCATAGGAGGACGCGATGAAGGAATACGACGGAACGAGCACCTCGTCGCCGGGGCCGATGCCAAGCGAGGAGATACCGATGTGCAGCGCGGCCGTGCCGCAGGAGCAGGAGATTGCCATCGTTGCGCCGGACCACTGGCGGAATTTTTCTTCAAACTCCATGCCCTTCTTGCCGGTCCAGTAGCTGACGAGGCCGGAATCCAGCGCGTCGGCCATATCCTGCTTGGTTTTCGGGTCAAACTGCGGCCACATCGGGAAGCCGAGCTCGGCGACTCCCGCGCCGTTCATTGCGATTTCTTTTTGATCCATGTTCATGCACCTCATAAAATTCAGATTGTTTCACAGCGCTCCGGCTGCGGCTCTTACGAATTCAACATACCGCGCACAAATTATTTTGTCCACTAAAATAAATCGGAAAAGTTTATAAATTTGCACGTAATGGAGAAAGCGCAGCGCGTGCTTGTATTTTGCGTTTTGATATGCTAGATTAAATCCATATTGGGCTGAAGGAGGGCGTACCATGATTCAGATTCGGGCGGGCATGCCGTCGGCTTCTTATCAGCAGCATTTGAAAGATCAGAATGCGACTCTGCTGTTTGACCTTGTGCGCCGCCGCTCTCCCATTTCGCGTGCGGAGCTGACGAAGGCATCCGGCTTATCGGCGGCGACCGTGACGGTGCTGGTCGATGAGCTGCTGCAGGGCGGCTGGCTGGTAGAACTGGGCGCAGTTGGAAGTACCGCGCGTGGCAGGAGACCGATCAACCTTGCGGTCAATGCTGCGCGGGGCGCAGTCGCAACGCTTGAAATTCTCTCTGACGGCTCGATCCTGAGCGTCTATGATATCTGCCTGCACAAGCTGACGCAGACACGAAGCAGGCTTCCGGCAAGCACAAGCGCGCCGATCATCGCACAGCTGCGCGCACAGCTTGCTGCGCTGGGGCTTGCGGAGGAGCAGCTGCTCGGAATCCACATCCTGTATCCGGGCCTGATCGACGCCATGACCGAGCGGTTGAGTTTTTCCGCCGTGATCCGCAGCTGGCAGCAGTGTTGTCCGACGATCCTGCCCGATTCCCGGGCGGCGTTTCCGGACGCATATGTCATGTTGTCTAACAATGCTGCAGCTGTGGCATATTCTGCGTTTCTCCGGGATACGGAGCCGCCTCCTCTGCCGCTTCTGGTCATGACCGTACAGGAGGGCATTGACGCGGGCACAGTCCTGCCGGGCGGACGCAGTATGCCGCTGGAGGCCGGGCATATCTCGATCGACCGCAATGGGCCGGTCTGCAACTGCGGAAACCGGGGGTGCCTCGAAACATTCTGCTCGACGACCGCGCTGTTTGCCCGCCTGCGGGCGGCTGGAATTCCCGTCAACTATCAGGATAACTACGGTTCTGACCCAAACGAGGCGGCGATTGCGGAGCTTGCGGTGGCCTTTACATCTGGCGACGAAGCAGTCACAGCCTGCCTGCAACGCTATGGCATGGATCTATGCTGCGCAATCGTGTCGCTGGTCAACCTGTTGGACGTGCGCGCGGTCCGGCTGGGCGGCTTCCCATATCTTTTGGGTGAGCAGTTCGCGGAGCTGCTGCGCAGCATACTCGCGGAGAAATTTCACATCCTGACCAGCACTGGAGCGCTGAATCTCCAGTTATTTGACTGCAAATACGAGGATGTCCGAAAGGCAGCTGTTTTGCAGACGCTTGAGGCAATCTTCTCGAAGCATTGACACGGAAAACGAAGAAAGGAAAAAGAGGAAAAAAGATGACCAGACAATATCAGATTCAAAAAATCACCGGGAAACCGGACTGGAATAAGATCGAAAAAGCGCCGATCGACCAAAAACTGTGGCTACTCTGTGAGCAGGTCAGCGCCTACGCGCAGCTTGCGTACGATGACAGCAGACTGTATGTGCGCCTTCACGCGGAGGAACCAACGATCCGCGCAGAAAATACCGGCATGCTTGACCAGCCGTGTCAGGACAGCTGCCTGGAGTTTTTCTTCAGCGCCGCAGAGCAGGATGCGCGATATATCAACATTGAGCTGAACCCCAGCCTGTGCATCTATTTCGGATTTGGGACCGGAAGAGAGGATCTGATGCGGATCCTGCTTCCGGACGGCGCAAAGACCTTGCATGCAGCCAGCGAAAGAACGCCCAGTGGCTGGGATGTGACGTACGAGCTTCCTTTTCAGCTGCTGCGGCTGTTCTTCCCGGATTTTGCTCCGTCCGGAACAATCCGGGGCAATTTCTACAAATGCGGCGATCTGACCGTGCAGGAGCATTATCTTGCGTGGAACCGCGTGGACGCGGAACGGCCCGATTTCCATCTTCCGAAGTACTTTGGAGCGTTGATTTTTTCTGAATAAGCAAGCAGCCCGGCTCTGAATTCCGAGTCGGGCTGTTAAAGATGGCGGCATCTCATTGTATCAATGGGATGCCGCCACTTTGCTAATAACAGATATATCTGTGCTGTTTTGTTTGATTTGTCATGTTTTGTTTCGACTTTATTTCAGACATATTGCAACTTCCCTTTTGTCACTGTAAGCTGTCATTGTCAACAAAATCGCGGCATATGTCATCCTAAAATCGTGCAAAGTGTTCGTTTTGCATATGTGTCTGCCGCAGCTTTTACTGCAAACAGAAGGAGGAAGTTTATGAGAAAAAGACAACAAAGCCTGCAAATACGGATTGTGCTAATGTTCCTATACGCAGCGATGGTGCTCTCGAGCAGCATTCCCGCTCTTGCGATCCAGCCTGCCGCAGCACAGGAGATTATTCGCCTTGGAACGGACAAGACGACGCAGGGGCACTGGGAAGGAAAATATGGCGCTGATGCTGCCATTCTCTTTGGCTATGCCTATACTGGTGATCGAACCCCAGCTGACTCAAGCGGGCGCTTCTTAATTGGTCCGGGCAACGATGTCAATTTGCTGCTGCAGTCAGAGAATTCATCGCTCCAAAGCTATTCTTATTATTGCGGCGGAAGATTGCACTGCTACAACAAAGACGATAATTTCATTCTGGATATGCCTTCTAGTTCTACAAGCACGAAGTTTTTGGCTGGCGCATACTGCGGCGCGAAATTACCTGCAACAGGCTATTTCTCGTCTAATTTTACGCTCAACATGAAAGATGAGGGCTATCATGTCATAACAATTTACGGCTGCACTGCAGCAAGCAACGCGTTCGACATTGTTTTTTTGAAAAATAGTTCGGAAGTTTTCCGGGATACGCTTCCCAAGGACACTTTTAAAAACGGCGAGTACGTCAGCTACCTCGTTCCCGGCAGCGTAACAGTCTTTATCCATGCGCCAAACGTCACCGGTGCAAGCGGCATTTTTGTTGACGATGCATCGGCGTGTGCCATTGACACGTTCTCCGTGGCATCCGATTCTGCGTCAACAGCCTCAAAGCTGACATGGTCTGAAACCAGTGTACCGAACAGTGCTAAGATCATTGTTGAAAAAGAAGCAGACAACGGTTGGGCTGAGATCGCAGAACTGACGGTTCCGTCCGGCGGCAGTTATCTTGACAATAATGTGACTGACGGAAATACCTATTCCTACCGTCTGCGGACTGTCTCCGGCACTGCGTATTCTTTACCTACGGAGACAAGATCCTGTACGATCACCGCTCCGTTGACAGGAACAGACGTGTTCCGCCTTGGCACAGATAAAAAGACACGCGGCCATTGGGACGGCAAATATGGCAGTACAGATGCTGCGATCCTGTTCGGATATGCCTACACCGGTGAGCATGAGCCTAAAGATAATGATGGACGTTTCAAATTCGCCCCGAACCAATATGATTACGTTTTCAGGGCAGCTGATAGTTCACTGAACAGCTATAACGTGTATAGCGGCGGTTATCTTTGGTGCTATGATGAAAGCGATGATTCAATTCTGGATATGCCGTCCGGGTCGGAAAATCAGAAGTTCCTTTGCGGCGCTTTCCATTATGCTACGAATGACTCTTTGTTTACATTGAACCTGACAGACGAGACATACCACGTCGTCACGCTGTACGGCAGCAAGAAAATGACCGGTGATTTTACGCTTATCTTTGAGAAAAGTGGTGAAGCAATATTTACAGATACATTGCCAGAGGACACGTTTGACGGCGGCGGCTATATAAGCTATCTTGTCCCCGGTAGCGTTACGATCAGGCTCAAAAAGGCGGCTCCAGCAGAGTGCGGTCTGTCTGCAATGTTTATTGACAAAGTTGACGCATTCCCTGCGGGTATCTCTAATTTTGCGTTGTCGGCTGGTGATGCCGCGCGCTCTGTTAAGCTGACCTGGAGTGAGCAGAACCTGCCGACTGGGATTACGCTTGTGCTGGATCGGGAGGTCGAAGAAGGTGCATGGACGGAATATGCCAGACTTCAGGCCGGCGTATGCGAATATCTGGATTCTGACCTTGCGGCAGGAACAACGTATAGCTACCGCCTCCGTACACTGGACGGAACCAGCTATTCGGCTTGTAGCAGCATCCTCACCTACATAGTTCCCGCATATCAGAATACGACGCTGACATTTGACAAAACGCTTTATTCTGCAAAGGATTCCACTGTTGCCATCGAAGCAACGGTAACACTGCTTGATGAAAGCAATGCAGGATGCACGAATCAGACAATCGATCTGACCGCGGATTGGGGGCACGATACACAGTCCATCGGTACTGCACAAACTGACAGCGATGGCATTGCAGCATTCACGTTCTATCCTGCTTATCTTGGTGAAGCAACTCTGACTGCAACATTTGAAGACAACGACGAAGCCAAGCTGAGTCACAGCAGCGCCACAGCTTCTGTATATGTCGGCGAAGTGGACTGGCAGCGTGCACCGATCATTTATAAAATCTCTGATGCGGTGCTTCCCGGTGATTTGGTCAATATCAATGGTTACGGCTTCTGCAACGAAGATATGACCAAGCTGTCTGTCAAGTATGCGCCGCATACATCTGACACCGTTTCCGCCGAACCGCCTGCGGATGCAGAAAATATGGAAATCGTGCAGACTGATGCACGCGATGGTTTCTATATTGTCACCGAGCTTCCCGCGAGTGCGGCAGCCGGACTGTATGATATTTGGGTTACGAACAGCTATGGCTATGCAGAACCGGTTACGCTGAATGCTGCGCGTCCGCTGTTTATCAGTGAGTACGAAGCATGGGACGGCCAGACGATCAAAATCTCCGGCCGCAACCTGCTTGCCGGTCAGTTTGGGGCTGATCTCAAAACGAAGGTTCGTCTGACCAACGACACAAACAGCTACGAGCAGACGCTGGTTAAGAATACCCCGTATTCCGTTGCGTTCGCCGTCAGTGCTCCGCTTGGCACTTACAATGTCGAGGTCTCCAACGACAATGGAGTCACCTGGCGTGGCCTTATTACCGACCAGACATTGACCGTTGTGTCCAAGGGCAGCGATCCGCTGAATATCGGCGTAGCGTGGATGGGTGATTTTGCATGGGAGAATGTCTTTGATATCACTGACTATGGCGCAGATGGCACAGATACAGAAGATGATACAGAAGCGGTTAACGCGGCAATCACAGCAGCATGTGCATCTGAAACGCAGGGCGGTGTTATCTACTTTCCAAACGGCAGCTATTATGTAGGTGAATTGAAACTCCCTGCAAATATTGTCCTCCTCGGTGAAAGCACGGATGGTGTGATTCTGTATTATAACGGCATGGGTGGTAATATGTTTGAAAGTGCTGATGCCGGTCAAACCATCGGGTATCAGGGCTTTGCTAACTTCTCGATCCGGCTGAGTGATGAAAACACCCGGCCCGATGCGTTTTTCTGGCTGGGGCCTGCTTGGAATTCATCTGTTGCACATGATCAGGCCAAGCGTCAGCCCACCGAATTCTTTATCAAGAACATTGATTTGCGGTATTCAATGGAAAGTATTGACCAGAGCAAAACTGCCGGAAGCGGACGAGGTTTGGCCGTTGTCGCCATCATCAAAGAGCGTTACCTTGTTCAGGACACATCATTCTCCGGCGAGAAAGCAGGCTGCAATAACGTTTATGTGAATGAGTATGGCAGCTACACGCGTGTTACCTGTAACTTCGACACAGGCTATTTGCTTTGCAGCGCAAAATACAATTTCACAGAAGATTGCCATATCACCGGCGGTCTTCGCAAGAGCGGCACAAAAGACAATCACGGCATTTTTGTACGCGCATTTTCTCATGTAGAGAACAACTATGTTGAGAGCGTTGGCAGTAATACGAATAATGATGGTGAGAGTTTCTGCGCTGAACCGCCGAAAGGATACTTCAACTACGGTAAAATCATCAATGCAACGAAAAACAGTATTACCGTTACACCAGACGTTGCATTGGATGACACCTATACGTTAAGCTACGGACGCCTTGTGGCTCGCATTATTGATGGTCGTGGTCTCGGTCAACAGTTGGAGGTTGCTTCTGTTGATCCATCAACAAATACCATAACCTTCAAGGGTGAGTGGAATGTTACACCTGATAGCACCAGTAAATTCTCATTATATCTTCCGCTGGAATACGTTACATTCTTCAATAATACTTCCCGCGATGCAACAAAGGGAATTTATTTGTATGGAAACATTTATGACGCTGTGGCCGCCAACAATATTGGGGTAAATACAGAAGGTATCTTTGTACACTCGGCCAACGGCCAGTACAACGGACGCGACAATCAGAGCAGCTTCGTCACCATTCGGGAAAATCAGTTGACAGGTCTTTCCCCTAAGTCAAATAGTTGCAACATCAGTTTCCATTCTCAGCGGCAGGCGAACGGTTCCGAATATTTTTGCGCCGATATCTATGGCATGGAGGTTCGTGATAATCAGATCGCCGCAGAACGCGGCGCAGTTCCTGTCGACAAGACAGAAGCTCCGGAGGGACACGGTGTTGTTTCTTTCTCCGGTGTTAGTTCGAGCCAGCAGGGATCAACAGCGAACTATCATGGTGATACTACGAATGTCTTGATTGAAAACAACCTTATCAAAGACGCAGACACTGCAATCACATCTAAAAAATACGATTATGGTCTGATTTTGAAAGGCAATATGTTCGATAACGTCGGCGAAGAACCGGAGATTGGGGCAGCCGAAAACGTTGCGATTCGAAACATGACTGCAACAAAGGCGATTCTCGACAGCTTTATCTCCGTCTGGGAAAAGGCTTCTTCCAAGAACTACACAGAAGAATCCTTCAAGGCTCTGACAGATGCAATTGCCACAGCGAAGGCCATTTCCGCAGATTCCAATGCAACACAGACGGCTATCGCGCTTGCGCTTCAGGCGCTGCGTATTGCCTCCGGCAGTCTCGTGTGGGTCATTGCGGAATCCGCTGATCCGGTCGAGCCCATCGATCCTATCGATCCGATTGATCCGACGCGCCCGGCGATTCCTTCCTACATTCCCGCAGTCAGCGATTCCAAGTTCCCGTTCAAGGATGTCGGCCGCAGCGATGCGTTCTACGACGCTGTGAAATATCTGTACGAAAACAACATCATGAACGGTACCAGCAGGACGGAATTCAGCCCCAACGCAGAACTGACGCGCGGCATGGTCGTTACCATTCTCTATCGAATGGAGGCCGAACCGTCCACCAGCGGTGCAAAGACCCTCTCCGATGTCAAGAATGGTCTTTACTACAGCAAGGCTGTGGATTGGGCGGCAGAGAAAAATATCGTGAACGGCTTCAGCGACGGCACGTTCAAACCCGAACAACTCGTCACCCGTGAGCAGCTGGCCACGATCATCAGCCGCTATGCTGTGAGCAAGGGCATCGCAGTCTACGAAGCGGCAAATGCGCTGGCTTCTACCGATGTTGTTTCGGCATGGGCCAGAAGCAATGTCGCGTGGGCGGCAGCGGAAGGTATTCTGGCCAAGGATCAGACTGCCAACACAACGAAGAATGCGACCCGTGCGGAAGTCGCTACAGCGATCTATATCTATCTGACCAAAACTGCAAAGTAAGCAATTTCAAGCACAGGGGTGCGCCGCTTTTGGCGCATCCCTGTTACGGATATTATGAGCACAGGAGAAATATCCATGCCGCTTAACTGAGTGAAGACGTAGCTCCCGCACCGCCGAGAAAGCAAACACAGAGTTGGAGAATATGACCGAAGAAAATAACACTCTGCAATCCAGTGCTACAAGATTCTGTTAAATTATCAAGCGTTCCAGAACTCTTATAAGTAAAAAACAGCGGCATGGACTTCTTCTGATTCAACCCATGCCGCTGTTTTTTATATTTTTGCCGCCACAAACCAGCGTCCCTTTTCAAACCACAGGTACGTCTCCTTGCCCAAGATCCGGCAGGTGTAGCGGTCGCCGACGCCGCCGACACTCTGGCGGGCGGCTCGGCGTACGTCGAGAATGCGGTCAACGGCGAAGGTCTGTCCTTCCTCGAATTCGATCTCGACCGGACGCATTTTGCCCTCTGCGTCGAAGCGCACGAGCACCGGCACATATTTCTTTTCTCTGTCCATCGTCATCCTCCAAAGAAACCGACCGGGTGGACGGTGTGATCGTCGCGCGGGTTGATGCTGCCGAGCAGCTGATCGCCGTACATGACCGCTCTGCGGATGCTGTGATAACCGTAACGGCTGCGCAGTCCATCCACAGTCCTGTCGAGTTGCTCCCAGCGTTCCCGCCGCTGATCCTCCAGGAAAACAGAGCATTGCGCGAACGGAGAGGCTTCCACCAGCCCGGAGCCGCGGATGCCAATGCTCCGGATGGGGCTTTGCCAGCGGTAATTTGCCTTGAAAAGCTGAAACGCCACCTCCGCAAGTTCGTCGCTGGAACAGGACGGCATGGGAAGCTTTCGCTGGCGTGTGAACCACGACAGGCTGGTATCCCGAATTGAGACTTCGACCGTCGTGCTTTTGGAGCAGAGTTCCCGCATCCGCGAGGTCACGCTTTCGGCCAGCAGCAACAGCATCAGATGCACGTCTTCGTCACAGGTCATATCGCGCGGTGTCGTTGCGCTGTTGCCAACGGACTTGATCGTCGGAATGTGATCAGTTTTCGTGACCGGAGTACGATCCTGCCCCATCGCAAAGGTTTTGAGGACAATGCCCATCTTGCCGAACTTATGGACAAGGCAATCTGTATCCAGCTCTGCAAGCTGCCCAATCGTGTGAACACCGATGCCGTGCAGCTTGCGGCTGGTCGCGGGACCGACATAGAGCAGATCGTCTACAGGAAGCGGATACACGATTTCTTTGTAGTTGTCCGCTTCGATCCGCGTAATGGCGTCCGGCTTTTTGTAATCGCTGCCGAGCTTGGCTGTGATCTTGTTATCCGCAACGCCGATGCTGGCTGTGATACCGAGTTCAAACTTGATCCGTTCACTGATCTCCTGCGCAATCGCCATCGGAGAACCTTTGCAGCCGACGCTTCCGGTCACATCCAGCCAGTTTTCGTCCAGACCGAACGGCTCAATCTGGTCGGTATAGTCCTCGTATATCTCCCGCGCCATATGGCTGAAGCGGATGTATTCGGACATATCCGGCGGCAGCGTGACCAGCTCCGGGCAAACCTGCTTGGCCTGCCAGATTGCCTGTCCGACCTTCACGCCGCGCGGCTTGGCAAGATAATTCGCTGTCAGGACGATCCCATGCCGATCCTCCTGCGAACCGCAGACCGCCAGCGGCACGTTCCGGTATTCGGGGTGTCGCTGCATTTCAACGGAAGCGTAAAAACAGTTCATGTCTATATGCAAAATGTGCCGTCCCATCCACACCAGCTCCTTTCCATGCCTAGATAATAGAACGAATGTTTTATAAAATCAAGAGGAAATTTGCGGCTGCGGCAAATAAGTCCCGTTAAACGGACAATAACGTGCTATAATAGGTACAAATGGATTATGCGGAGGTTTATCATGTGCGGGCGGTATCTCTTTTCAGCAGAACAGAATGCAGAGCTGACGCAGATCGTCAAGGCGGTCGAGCGCCGATATGGGCAAAACAGCGTGCCGCAGGGCGAGATTCGCCCAACTGCCGTTATGCCGATTCTGCATGAAGAACACGGCCGCATCCAGCCGGTGCTTCAGACGTGGGGCTATAAGCTGCCGACCTCGCTGGTTATCAATGCACGGGCAGAATCCGTGTTGGAAAAGCCGCTGTTCCGAGACAGCGTCCGGCAGCGGCGGTGCATTGTTCCAACCTCCGGCTTCTACGAATGGGATGCGGAAAAGCATAAGTATTTCTTTCAGCAAGGGCGCAATCAGGCGATGTATCTGGCTGGTCTGACGCTGATGCAAAACGGCGCACCGTCCTACTGCATCATCACCACCGCGGCCAACGATTCCATGAAGGCCGTACATGATCGGATGCCGCTGATTCTAAGCAAGGAGCAGGCAGCGGGCTGGATTCTTGATTCGTCTGCCACGGAGGACCTTCTGCATCTGGTTCCGCCGATGCTGGCGAAAGAGAATGCTGACGCACAGCTTCGTTTTTTCTGATTTATGAAAGAGAAATCCAATCCGCTGACAATTCTTCAAAATACGCATACGTTTCCGGAGTCAATTCTTTAAGCTGTGCCAGCGTCCGCGTGCTGCCGGAAAGCCAGTACGAGAAGAACTCCGCGAAGTATTCGAGGCTGTTGCTTTTCGCGTGCTGCTTCATCGGTGCAGATGCGGCTTCAAGCGCATACAAGTCCTTATGCTCCTGCGGGAAGCCCATTGTGCAATCAAGAAAGTGTCCGAATTCGTGCAGAATCGCGCTGGCCTCGGAAACGTAAATCCGCTTCTCTGTGTATGCCGCCGCGCCGATGC
>ENA-OPCN01002131-OPCN01002131.1-human-gut-metagenome-genome-assembly--contig:-NODE-2131-length-11590-cov-1.685999_pt1 | contig 11590 bp, 12 predicted proteins | sample MGYA00241567_ERZ501485 | MGnify/ENA primary metagenome ERZ501485 (study PRJEB25962, sample SAMEA2042579) | human gut metagenome | biome: human gut; feature: human-associated habitat; material: faeces...
AGGCCGAGTGTGGCTGCAAGGAATATTATCTGATTTATTACAGCTTTATGCGCCCAACCTTCCGTGAGTTTCATTTCGATGATACATCCAAGTGGAGAGTGCGTGTGCTTGACACATGGAATATGACGATTGATGACAGGGGCACCTTTACCGGCAAGTTTAAGGTGACACTTCCGGCAAAGCCGTACATGGCAGTGCAAATCTGGCGTGAAAGCGGCACAGAGCAATAAAAAGATAAATTTACTTTCGATTGCGTTTGTTTGACTTTGCTGCGTGCATTTCACCAGTCAAAAAAAGCATCTTACCCCGATTTGCTTGCCGCAATCTTGTGTTTACGCTATTCTTCTAATAGAGAGCTTGATAGAGAGGAGTGGCTTATGATGCAGGAAGATTTTATGCAAACAAGTTCGATGCAGGAAATTGAAATTCGAGTGAAAAACCTCAAGAAATATTTCAAAGAAGTCAAAGCGGTGGATGACATTAGCTTTGAGGTGCAAAAGGGTGAGCTGTTTGGTTTTTTAGGTGTAAATGGCGCCGGAAAATCAACGACAATCCGCATGATGTGTACACTATTTGCTCCGACAGATGGAGAGATTTGGATTGGAGGACAGCAGGTTGGATTACATGATGAAGAGATTCGCCAGAAAATTGGAGTAGTCTGGCAGGAAAATGTGCTGGACGAGCGCCTGAGCGTAAAAGAAAATTTGCAGGTGCGCGCTGCGATGTATAAGACAACGCGTGCATGGCAAAAGGAACGCATTCAGACAGTATGCGAGAGACTTCATTTGGAGGATATTTACACGAGGCGTTATGCAAAGCTTTCCGGTGGACAAAAGCGGCGATGTGAAATTGCAGCAGCTCTTTTAAATGACCCTGAGGTTTTATTTTTAGATGAACCGACAACTGGCCTTGATCCGGCTACGAGAAAGCAGGTCTGGAATAGTGTGGAATCGCTTCAGCGTGATGATCAGGTGACGGTTTTTCTGACCACTCATTACATGGAAGAGGCAGCGGCGGCAGGTCATATTGCCATCATCGACAAGGGAAAGATCTGTGAGTTTGGAACACCGCAGGAATTAAAAATGCGCTATGCAAAGGATACATTGACGTTATATTATAAAGAAAAGGCACCGCAGACAAAAACATTTGACCATAGTATGGAGGCGCTTCCGATCTTGAATCGTCTGGCAGATGAATTGGAAGGCTTTGAGCTGCAGCAGGGAACCATGGATGACGTGTTTCTGGCTGTTACTGGAAAGAGCCTGAAAGGAGGTGCACTATGAGTCAAATAAAAGCAATGACAAAACGAAATCTGTTAATCTATTTTCGAGACAAGGGAACAGTTTTTTTCTCAGTGCTGTCTGCACTTATTGTGCTTGCAATCATGGTAATGTTTCTTGGAGAATCGTCATCGAGCGGTCTGCTTGAAGCACTGAATCAATATGGAAGCGGCATGGCAGAGGACAATGCTAAAAATGCTTCATGGATGGTACAGCTATGGATTTTGGGCGGCATTCTTGGAATTAATAGCGTAACAGTATCGATGACAGCAATTGGTGCAATGGTAGAGGATGAAGAAAGAGGACGGTTACGTTCATTTTATGTGACGCCCGCGAGTCGCTTAAATTTGTCACTTGGCTATATTTTATCCGCATGGTGCAGCGGCATGGTGATCTGCCTCATTACACTTGCGGCAGGCGAAGGATATTTTGCAAAGGTCATCCACTGCTTCGTGCAAGTGATATTGCAGCACTTGTTGGTGTGATTGCACTCAATGTTTTTACTTTTTCTGCTATTGGCTACCTCATTGCACTATTTGTGCGCACGTCAAGCGCATGGAGCGGTTTGCTTACTGTAGTGGGTACACTAGTCGGATTTGTGGGCGGCACGTACATTCCGGTATCATCAATGTCAGCAGGACTACAAAATGTGGTAAAGCTTCTTCCAGTAATTCATGGAACTGCTTTGATGCGCCGTATTTGTATGCAGGAGGCAGCCAAAACAGTATTTGCCGGTATGTCAGGTGATGTGCAAAAAATCTTTTTTGAAGAGATGGGCGTTGTCCTGAAAAATGGTACAGAAAATATCAGCATCGCAGGTAATATATTGATGCTAGTTGTGTGGGCTGTCGCAGCTATCGCCGCGTCTTCTGCCTTTGCCAAAAAAAGAAAGCTAAAAGACAGGTAAGATAAAGAAATGGGGAGTTGAATGAAAGTAACTATACAAGAGTGCGCAAGTGATGAGGAAGAGGAAATCATTATCAGGTGCCGCGAGATTGATGAGCGGATCAGCCGTCTTCTTAAAGCACTTCAGACTGACCAGAAAAAGCTAACTGTGTTTGATGGTGAGAAGATGCATCAGGTACAGCTTTGTGATGTCTGCTATTTTGAAGCAGTTGATAACCGCGTTTTTGCCTGCATGGATCGCGATGTATTTGAGGTGCGGTCAAAACTGTACGAAATCGAGCAGCAATATGGCAGTGCCGATTTTTTTCGGGTTTCCAAATCGGTAATACTGAATCTGTCAAAAGTAGATCATTTTAGCCCGATGTTTCAAGGACGAATGGATGCCTGCATGACAAATGGTGAACATGTCGTGATTTCCAGACAATATGTTTCACTTTTAAAAATCAGGCTTGGTCTTAAATAAGGAAGGAGAAAACGAGTGTCGAGATTTGAATTTATTGCGAATAAATTTTATGAAATTACAGCTTGGTCATTGTTGGCATCGGTTGTGATGACTCTGATAAGCAAAAGTGATATGATTCCGTCCTCTCTTTTATGGCAGATTCCATTGTTATCATTTTTGGGAGCAGTTTCTTGCCTTATTTATCCATGGGATCATAGCATGACAAAGAAAGAACTTGTCCTTCGGATTATAGCTCATTATTTTATTATGAATGGGATTATACTTGGAGGAGGCGGATTTTTTGGATGGTTTGATATTCATGAGCCGCTGCAGGTTGCTATGATGGCATTATCCGTTGCCATTATCTTTTTCATTATTTCCCTGTATTCGTGGACGAAGGGAAATCGGGAAGCACAAAAACTGAACCAGCGTTTGAAAAAGCGTAATGACAACGAATCATGATAAATCGAAAAAAATATAGTAGATCACACAATTAGACTAGCAGTTAAGTGAATCACAAATGAAATTAACTTTTATTGTGTGATTACTTCTGCCTTTTAACTTCAATGTGGTGCCGCCTTCTAAATTCATCAATGGTGGCAAGACCGGCATCAGATACAGGACGGATCCACTTTCCAGAGTAGAGATGGCACTGCATGATAATATAGCGGATCGGCTCATCAATATAGCAGAACGCAAACACGAGAAGAAATGGTGCATGAAAATAAAAATTAGAAAGATATACAAACGGAAGCACCATAATATACATAAATGTAATCTCCATAATGGAACCAAAAGCGGCATCTCCGGCAGAACGGTAGGTGTCGTTTTGTGCCCAGTTTCCCATACGAATGATGGCAGCAATGCTGTAAATGATAAGCATGCCAGTACCAATTTCATATGATTTTCCTGAAAGTCCGAGCGTATGAAGAAGTGGATTGTGAACGAGCAAAAGTGTCAGACAGGCAATGCTTATAATGGCGCTGCACAGATAAACCAGACGCTTAGCGCGCTCAAAGGCAAGCTCGTGATTGCCGGCGCCAACTTCTTTTCCAACGAGAATCGAGGCTGCATTGGAAAAGCCACTGAAGAATGCAATAACGAGACCTTCCATAGTACGAAAGACAGCGACTGCAGCGATTGCCTGTTCACTTTGACGTCCCAGAACAACATTGATCATCATATTTCCGACACCAATCAGAACTTCGTTGCAGATGATTGGGAAGCATTTGATCAGGTAATTTTGCAGAGATTCCTTTGTCCAGCGAAAATGTTTGGAAAATTCCAAGACAAATGGAATCCTTTGATGAAGTATAAAGCCAATCAAAATTAAAAGATTCACAACACCGGCAAGAACAGTTCCGACAGCGGCACCAGCAGCACCCATCTCTGGAAGTCCAAATTTTCCAAAAATGAAAAGATAATTAAAAAAGCAATTGGCGATAACAGAGGCGATGCCGCCATAAAGCGGAATTTTTACGCGCTCAATGGAACGAAGGAGTGCACTCATTGCCATTGACAAAACCTGGAGCGGATACGCAAAGCCAACAATTCTAAGGTAAGAAATACCAATCGCCTGAATTTCAGGCTTGTCGGTGTACACCCCCATGATAAAAGAAGGTGCTCCGATTGCAAGACCGGCAAAAATAAGAGCGACGGTCATCATAAAAAGAAGCGTCATTCCATAAGAGCGTGTAATTCCGTCATGATCCTTTGCTCCCCAATATTGAGCGAAAAACAGCATGCCGCCGCCAATAAAACCCCAGTATCCGGAGAACATCAAACTGGAAAATTGAGCACATAATCCGACAGCACCGACCGCTTTTTCTCCGATAGAAGCCAGCATAATGGTGTCAACCATACTGCCTGTGGTGGTGAGCAGATTCTGGAGGGCTACTGGTATTGCAATAATTGCAATGTGCTTTAGAAAGTACCCCCAGTCAAATTTTTTCTGCTTCATAAGAAAAACCTCCCCAAAAACAATAATAAAATGCAGAAACAGCGCTATTATATCATGGTTTAATATGTTTTTCCATGTAGGATTTTGCTTAAATGATATACTTTTTGGAAGAATATGGTCTTGCCATTTTTGTCGTGCTGTACTATAATGACGACAAAAGAAAAGACAGGCAGGTGATGTAGTGAAAGATAAAAAAGGAAGATTATGGAAGATTCCAACGCTTGTCGTATGTGCAGTTTTATTTGGACTATTGGCGGCTGATATCAGTGGATCATATGTGACTGCGCCGATTGATGTTGCAGCGTATCATATTTTAAGGTCATTTAAGAGCAGCGCAGCGACAGGATTTTTCAAAATAATGACTAACATGGTTCATCCAGTAGTACTTTTAGTAATAAGTCTTTCGATGATTCATATTTTAAAGCAACGCAAGTATTTTATCGCTTTGCTTGGAAATCTGATTTTGACAGTTCTTTTGAATGTAGCAATCAAGGGCAGTTTTATGAGAATACGTCCGCCGCAGGAGATGCATCTTGTTATGGAGAGCGGTTATAGCTTTCCAAGTGGACATGCCATGGTGGCAGCATCCTTTTATGGATTTCTTGCATATATGCTTAAGCAGGCAGACTTGAAAAAAAGTCAAAGATATGCGCTTACAGTGATGAATGCGCTGATTGTATTTTTAGTTGGATGCAGCCGAATTTATCTTGGCGTGCATTATGCAACTGACGTTATTGGTGGATTTTGCGTTTCAGTAATGTATCTGATTTTATATACTGAGGTTATTAGTCATTACTTTGCAGCAGAGGCATTAGATGCGGCACATCATCATTTAGATGTAAAGCAAGAGCTTGTTTTAAGTTTTGCCTATGCATTTCGCGGCATATTTGACGGCATCAAAAATGAACGAAATATGATGATACATTATTCAGCAGTTGTATTAGTTGTAGTTTTTGGTGTTACATTAAAGCTGACAGTGACCGAATGGGGCATTTGCCTTATATTATGTGGAATGGTCATTGCACTTGAGCAGGTCAATACTGCAATAGAAGCAGTAGTTGATCTGGTGACAGAGGAACACAAAGAGCTGGCACGTTTAGCGAAAGACACAGCGGCAGGTGCTGTGCTTGTAGCAGCCATCACGGCAGCCATTGTAGGCGGATTAATTTTCTTCCCTAAATTAGCACAGCTTTTTGGATTATAAATTTAACACAAACAGAAAGGCAGGTAACAGTATGGATTTTAAGGTAACAGATCTTGTAAAGAATGTAGTTTTGGCAGGTATTGGTGCAGCAGCCGTGACAACCGAGAAGGCAAAGGATGTTGCAGATGAACTCGTAAAGAAGGGAAGCCTGACCGTAGAGCAGGGAAAGGTGTTAAACGAGGAGCTTAAACACAACATTAAAGAAACTTTGGATAATAAGAAAAAAAAGGATGCTTCTGTTGAAGAGCTGCTGTCTGCAATGACACCAGATCAGATTGATGCTTTAAAGGAGCTGTTAAATAAGGCAGCTAAGCCACAGGAGGAAGAGCCAAAGGCAGAAGCACCACAGGAGGAAGAACAAGAGGCAGAGCAAAAAGAGAATACACAGGATGAGTGAGAGAGAAGACAGATCAAGACTTTCTGAGATCATGCAGGTACTGCGGCGTTATCGCATTACAAAAGGGATAACGCCGGTAAAGGTACGTGAGATATTAGAAGAACTAGGACCAACTTATGTAAAGCTGGGACAAATTCTTTCTATACGAACAGATTTAATTTCGTCTGAGTATTGCAAAGAGCTGCAGAAGCTGCGCTCTCAGGTCAGCCCAATGCCATATGAGGAGGTTAGGGCTGTACTTTGCGAAGCATACAAAAAAGACCCGGAGGATGTTTTTGCATCAATTGTAAAGACTCCAATCGGGTCTGCTTCAATTGCGCAGGTTCATGAAGCATTTCTTAAAAGTGGTGAGCATGTGGTGCTCAAGGTTCAAAGACGCGGCATTTATGGCACAATGGAAAGAGATGTTGCCATGATGCAGCGTATGCTTCGTTTTGTGCCGCCTGCACTTAAAGGTCTTGTTGATTTAGAGCGTGTGATAAGTGAGTTTTGGTCAGCAGCGAAAGAGGAAATGGATTTTCTTCGCGAAGCTGCAAATATGGAAACATTTTCAAAAAACAATGAGAACGTTGTTTTTGTTGCATCTCCTAAGCTATATAGGGAACTGACAACAGCACAGGTTCTTGTAATGGAATATATTGATGGCTACAGCATTTCAGATACGCATACATTAGAGCAGGAAGGCTACGACCTTGTTGAAATAGGAGAAAAGCTTGCCGACAATTATGTGCGCCAGATTATGCAGGATGGATTTTTCCATGCCGATCCACATCCGGGAAATCTTCGGATTCGCGGTGGAAAAATTGTCTGGCTTGATATGGGAATGATGGGACGCCTAACGCCAAGAGACAAAAGCTTGATAGCAAAGGCAGTAAAGGCAATCGCAAGAGGAAATAATTCCGAGCTGGTTGATGTGATACTGGCGCTTGGCATTTTTCATGGAAAGCCAAATCGAATCCGCTTATATACCGATATTGAAGGACTCATGACACGCTACGGCACGATGGATATCGGCAGTATTGATATTGCTGCACTTTTAACAGATCTAATAGAGATAATGAGTGCCAATGAGCTTGCAATGCCGGCACAGCTGACACTTCTCGCAAGAGGAATGACGACGATTGAGGGTGTAATTGCAGATTTAAGCCCTCAGGTAAATATCGTGGAGGTAGCGTCTGGGCGGATTTCGGCATCATTTTGGGAAAATGTAAATTGGAAAGAAGAACTCAAAAATGAGGGAAGCCAGCTTTATCGCTCCATCAACAGGGCAATGGACATTCCCGTACTAATGGCAGATCTTTTGCAGAGCTATCGAAATAATGAGACGAGAATTAAGCTTGATCTTCACGCGACAGAGGATTTGTCACAGATGCTTGAAAAGCTTGTCTCGAAGATGGTTATGGGAATTGTTATAGCAGCACTTCTTCTGGCATCAAGTATTTTATGTACCACAAAAATGCAGCCGCGCCTGTTTGGAATACCAGCACTTGGTTTCCTGGGCTATATAATGGCGCTTGGTCTTGCAGGGTATCTAGTGTGGGAGCACTTTAAGAACAAAAATAAATAGCATGCATCCGGTGTGTGATGGCAAAGGCAGGTTTAGGATGATACCATTTGCGATTTTATCAGGCAAAATAAAGACAAAGACAGATGAAAAGGAGATTCGTCTGTTGGAGCTGTCGCCTAATTATTTTACCTTTCGTCTGTTAAAAGAACAGGCACAAAAATATTTACAGCAATTATCAGATGCAGGACAGCAAGGCAACATAGTGCTGTCCTTTTTTCAGTTTCAGAAAAGAAGCTATCATGAAGTGATACTAGATTGTACAAAGGACGTTGCAAAAATTGAATTGATGCCACAAAAACAGATGGAGGGGCTTGTCTTTGAGATTCGTGTTGATGTAAAAAACGAAGAATACCGTATATATACGGAACGCTTTAATAAGGAGTATCTGAATTATATATATTTAAAGCTGGATGAGACAGAGGCAGATATGTCACAGGCATTAGTTGGCTATCCGGCAGAAAAGGAACATACTTTTTCAGATACGTTAAAGAAACAGCGAGCAGCATGGTCACAAGTGCCTGATGAAACAAAGAAGTCACTGGCAGAGCGAGTAGATGGCATTGAGCTAGATAACCCGGCCTGGTATCAGGCATATCTGTCAAAGCCTCTTAAGGATTTTATTTCTCTTTATTGGGAAAGCAGTGGATGGATTGATATAGATTTATGTAAGATTGCATGGCGTGTACCAAAATATTTTTATATTGGAAATGCATATTGTTTTCATCTGTTTCCTAAAAAGGCACAGTTAGAGGCTATGCTTGAAAAGACATGGGTTGATCATATTTTTCCTGTTTGTGTGTTTGCACCTGTTGAAGAAAAAGACCTCATAAAAATAGAAGAAATATTAAAGCTTCTTTCAGACTGGTGTCAAAATAAATGTGTAAAAATTGAACTTGTAATAAATGATTGGGGAATGGCAGGTCTGATCAGGGAAAAATATCCGAATCAGTTTTTGCTGACGCTTGGATGCCTTTTGTCAAAACAAAGACGTGACACAAGAATGAACTATGTTAATAGAAATGATAGTGAGTTCAGTAAAGAAAAAAGCCAGATGGATGCTCCGTTTTACAGACAGTATCTTGCCAAGCATTTTAATATAACGCGTGTGTCATTTCAAAACAGTGGCATTGCCCAATCATTTTTTACGCCGGACAGTATGATTGGCATGACGCTTCATTTTCCGTATTTTCAAATGAATACTTCTGGATGGTGTCCGCTTTTGGCAATGCTTTACAGAGGCAGCAGAGGAAGGCAGAAAGCAGTTGATGATTGCCATTGTGAATGTATGACATATGCATTTGAGTATCCTGATTTTCTTTGCATGACAGGGCGGTATAACAGTATTTTTGGATATAATGATTTGATTAGAATAGAAAAAGAAGGAGTTCGTCTTGTGGCTGGATTTTTAAATACACCATTAAAAAACGATTCGGCAAAGGGGACAAAGCTATGAAAATTACAGCAGGATTAGGCTCGGTGGATGATTATCTTCCTTATGTGGAAGCAGGGGCAGATGAATTTTTTTGCGGCTATGTGCCATATGAATGGATGAAAAACGGAGGATTGACATATCCGCTAAATCGCAGAGAGGTGCTTTATTATAACGTGCAGATCGGATCTGAAAGTGAAATGGAGATCTTAGCAGCACTTGTCAGAAGAAAGAAAAAAATAGTCACAGTAGCGTTAAATGGATTATTTTATGCACCTCATCAATATCCGATGATAGAAGCACTTATTAAGCGTTTGTTTCATATGGGTTTTTCATCATTTATTGTTGGAGATATGGCGCTGCTTGTATTTTTAAAAAAGAATCTGACAGTTCCGGCAGAAATTCATGTAAGTGGTGAAATGTCGGAATCAAATCATATAATGATTGATGAGATGAGGAGTCTTGGGGCAAAGCGGATTATTTTTCATCGTAAGGTAACACCGCAGGAGATGAAAAGCTGTATTGATTATCAAAAAATGCAGTATCCAAAACAGCCGCTCGAGTATGAAGCTTTTGCATTAAATGAGCTTTGTCATTTTACAGGTGCATTTTGCAGTAGTCTTCATTGTGATGAATTAGCACCTGCCTGCCGTCTACCTTATAGGCTTATAAGAACAGAACAAGCAGATATTTTGAATTATAAGAGACAGCCAGCTCAGGCAGATCAGGAAAATGCAGGAGAGAATTTTGTGCTTGGACAAAGCGGATGTGGTCTGTGTGCACTTTGGCAGCTGCGAGATGCAGGCATTACTCATATTAAGCTTGTAAGCCGGGGAAATTATACGGCGGATACCATAGAAGATATCCGCCAATTAAAAAATGCTCTTAATATTTTAGAAAAATCAACCTGCGAAAAAGACTATAAAAAACAAATGAAAAGCAGGCTGTTTGCAAATGACTGCAGCCATAATTGTTACTATATTACAGAAAATTGACTAGCTGCTGATATGTTGTAATTTAAGATGCAGACAATATATTAGAGTGACCATTGTGTGCGAAGCCATGCATCTGCAAGACAAGGCCAAATGGAAACTTCTGCGTTAGGCTCACGTGAACAAGGATTACCAGGCATATGGTTTGGAAATTCTCTTTCTAAATCTGCCAGCTTTTCTTTGGATACGTCAACATTGGCAGTACCAGCTTTAATCGCATCAATAGTATATTTGAATGGATCTAGTGTATACAGTTCACCGAAGATTCCCTGTGCCCAGGAAGCTGTTGCCAAAGAAAGTCCATGAGGACCCTGTGAGAAAACATGATGAGCAAAGGAAACACCATTTTTCTTGCAGGCATCAGCAAAAAGATAACTGTTTTCAACAGGAACTACTTCATCAGTTACAGTCTGCCACAGAAAGCTAGGAGGTGTCTGTGAAGTTACCTGCGTCTCAAGAGACATATATTTTAATTCATCTGCTGTTGGGTTAGCACCAAGCAGATTTTGCATGGAGCCTTCATGTGTATAAGGACCAGAGGTAATAACAGGGTAACATAGAAGCATTGCATCTGGTCTTGCACTGACATTACTATAGAGCGGATTTTTTTCTTCAATATCATTATAATGTACGCCCTCGCTGGCAGTCAGATGGCCGCCGGCAGAAAAGCCACATGTTGCAATGCAGTCTGGCTTGAGGCTGTATTCATTGCTGCGGCTTCTGACAATGCGAACAGCACGTGCAAGATCACGCATTGGCTGATCCTTAAGAGGGATCGTTCCAAGCAGATTTGTCGTGTAGGTGAGAACAAAAGTCTGATAACCCTTATGGTAGAAATCAAGAGCGACAATGCCTGCCTCTGTTGGTGATGCAATATAGTAGGCGCCTCCTGGAACAACGAGCACACAAGGACGCTCTTTATTGTCTTCATGAAGATAGCCAGTTAGAAACGGAACAAATCCGTAGCCCTGAGGCCAGGTGTATTCACCATCTTCCCAGATTGAAAAACGAATTGTTTTCATAAAAAAATACCATGCCTTTCCGTATAAATTGCAGCAAAGCTGCTTTTCTTTTTTTATAGCACTATTCAGGCTGAATGGCAAGCAGAAAGTTAAGTGTAGACATTTTAAAATGGATATGGTAGCATTATTATGAAGAGTTCGGGAGTGCAAAGTACGTAGCAATCTGGTATTATACATCATAATGATGGAAAGAAGGAGGAAAACCATATGAGAGTATTAATTTTATCGTGCGGTACAGGCGGAGGACATAATGCAGCAGCAAGTGCGATGAAGGAAGCGTTAGAGGCGCGTGGTCACAGTGCAGATGTATTGAATCCATATACATTAAAAACTAATAAGCTAGCCAAAATTATCGACGTTGTCTATGTACGGCTAGTGCAGATATCTCCGA
>ENA-OPCN01002132-OPCN01002132.1-human-gut-metagenome-genome-assembly--contig:-NODE-2132-length-11587-cov-2.285813_pt1 | contig 11587 bp, 14 predicted proteins | sample MGYA00241567_ERZ501485 | MGnify/ENA primary metagenome ERZ501485 (study PRJEB25962, sample SAMEA2042579) | human gut metagenome | biome: human gut; feature: human-associated habitat; material: faeces...
ATGCTACGGATCACCGGCTCCAGCCGCTCCGGCTTCTGGGCGCACCAGCAGCCGATGTAGTAGTCCAGCAGCATCCGGTTCTGCATCACCCCGTAGCACAGGCGGGTGGCAAAGGCCGCGTCCCGGCTGTCCAGCCCGTTCTGGGCGATCAGACGGCGCAGGGCCTCATCGGACCAGGCGTTGGCCTTGTCCACCTGCATCAGCGCATCCAGGGCCACATCCCGGGCGCTGCGCTTCTCCCGGGGGCTCATGCCTCCACCTGCAGGGGATGGCCCCGCAGATAGTCCGCCGCCGCCATCCGGCGGCCCCCCTGGGGCTGCAGCTCCAGGATCCGCAACAGCCGCCCGTCGCCGCAGGCCACGTCGATGCCCGCCTTTCCGGCGGCCGCCACGGTGCCGGGAGCTTTCCCGGTATCGCCCAGGACCTCCGTGCGGAACACCTTCACCGTGGCCCCGCCCAGCTCCGTGGAGGCGCAGGGCCAGGGAATCAGGCCCCGGACCTGGTTATGGATATGCCCGGCGGGCTTTGTCCAGTCGATGATGCCCATGTCCTTGGTGAGCATGGGGGCGTAGGTATAGGCGCTGTGATCCTGAACCGTGCGGTGAGCGGTTCCGGCACGAAGCTGTTCCACAGTTTCGGACAGCGCCTGGGCCCCCAGCTCCGCCAGCCGCGCCGTCAGCGCCTGGGCATCCTCCTGGGGGTCAATATCGGTTTTCAGCACATGCAGAATGTCCCCGGCGTCCAGCTCCCTGGCCATGTACATGATGGTCACGCCGGTCTCCCTCTCGCCGTTGAGGATGGCCCAGTTGATGGGAGCCGCCCCCCGGTATTTGGGCAGCAGGGACGAATGAACGTTGATGGAGCCATAGGGCGGGGTGTTCAGAATGTCCTCCGGCAGGATGCGGCCATAGGCCGCCACCACGATCAGCTCCGGATGCAGCTCCCGCACCAGGGCCAGGGCCGTGCCGTCCCGCATTTTCGTGGGCTGATACACGGACAGCCCCTGGGACAGGGCGTATTCCTTCACCGGCGAAAAGGCCAGCTTATGCCCCCGGTTTTTGGGGCGGTCCGGCTGGGTGAACACGCCGCAGATCTCGTGTCCGTCCACCAGCCGCTTCAGGGACGCCACCGCGAAATCCGGCGTGCCCATAAACAGGATCCTCACTCCTCGTCGTCTCCCTCTTCCTGCTGCCGGATATACTCATCCAGCTCCTCCTCGGTCAGCAGATGGTCCGTGCGCTCCACGAACAGATGACCGTCCAGATGCTCGATTTCGTGGCAGAAGCACCGGGCCGTCAGGGCCTCGTCCTCCACCTCGAAAAATGCGCCGTCCCGGTCCTGGGCCCGGACCCGCACCGTGTAGGGACGGGTCACAATACCGAACTTTCCCGGAACGCTGAGGCAGCCCTCCAGGCCGGTCTGTTCGCCGTCGGTGGCGATGATCTCCGGGTTCACCAGCTCGATGATCTCGTCATCCTCGTTCATCACCACGCACACCCGGCGCAGAATGCCCACCTGGGGCGCGGCCAGGCCCACGCCGCCGGAGTCCAGCAGCGTGTCCTTCAGGTCGTCCAGCAGGGTGTGAAGCCGGCCGTTGAAATCCGTCACCGGGCGGCACACCTTGGTCAGGCAGGGCTCCCCCTGCAATACGATTTTTCTCAAAGCCATGGTCGTATACCTCTTTTTATCAGTCCATCAGATTACAATCGGTGTAAATATGCAGCGCTTTGTGCTCCGGCCGCCGGGAAAACTCCTTCATAAACGCCGACAGCAGGCCCCGCAGGGTCTTGTCGTTGCGGCCGATCACCGTTACCCGGTAGCGGTAGCGGTTGTTGACCTTCACCACGGGAGCCGGGGCCGGGCCCAGGATATCCAGGGCCATGCCGCGATAGGGCTCCTGCCCGGCGGCGGAACGCAGTCCGTCCCGCAGCCCCGCGGCGGCCCGGCGCACCGGGCCCTCCTCGGGGCCGGTGACGGTGATGAAAAACTGGTCGGCAAAGGGCGGGTCCCGCCGCAGCTGCCGCAGGCGGATCTCGCCGTCGTAAAACCGGTCATAGTCCTGGTCCGCTGCGGCCAGGATCACGTCGTTCTGGGGGGTGTAGGTCTGGATTACCGCCCGGCCGGGCTTGTCCCCCCGTCCGGCCCGGCCCACCACCTGGGTCAGCAGGCTGAAGGTCCGCTCCGAGGCCCGGTAGTGGTCCACATACAGGGACATATCCGCCGCCAGGACGCCTACCAGCGTCACATTGGCAAAGTCCAGCCCCTTGGCCACCATCTGGGTCCCCAGCAGAATGGGCACCCGCCGCACCTGGAAATCCCGGAGGATCTTCTCATGTCCCTGGCTGACGGTGTCGGCGTCCATGCGGAGGATTTCCGCTTCCGGGAACAGGGCGTGCAGCTCCTCCTCCGCCCGCTGGGTGCCCACGCCGATGTGCTTCATGGCGCCGCCGCACTCCGGGCAGGCTTCGCTGCTTTTTTCGGAATAGCCGCAGTAGTGGCACATCATCCGCCCGTTGGCGGAGTGATAGGTCAGATACACGCTGCACCGGGGGCACTGGGGCACATAGCCGCACTGGGGGCACAGCAGCTCCCGGCTGCTGCCCCGGCGGTTGAGAAAGAGAATGCTCTGCTCGCCGTGCGCGAGATTTTCCTCCAGCGCGGAGCGGAGCGGTTCGCTGACGGCGGTCTCGTTCCCCGCGCGAAGCTCGTCGCGCAAATCGGCGATGAACACCTCGGGGAGCGCTTTTTCATTGTAGCGTCTGTAAAGCGGGAAAACTTGATAGCGTCCTTCCCGCGCGTAGTACATCGTCTCGACCGTCGGCGTCGCCGAGCCGAGCAGCAGCAGCGCGCCGCTCTGCGCGCAGCGGAACTGCGCGACATCGCGCGTATGGTAGCGCGGCGGGTTTTCCGAGCAGTAGGTCGGCTCCTGCTCCTCATCCATGATGATAAGTCCGAGATCCGGCAGCGGCGCAAACACCGCGCTGCGCGTGCCGAGCACGACCCGCACGTCGCCGCGGCGGATGCGCTTCCACTGGTCGTAGCGCTCCGTCAGCTGGAGACCGCTGTGGAGCATGGCGACGTTCTCGCCGAAATAGGCGGTAAATTTCGCCATCATCTGCGGCGTGAGCGCGATCTCCGGCACAAGCAGCATCGCCGTGCGGCCCATCGCCAATGTTTCCTCAATGAGGCGGATATACACCTGCGTCTTGCCGCTGGCGGTCACGCCATGCAGCAGCGCCGCTCCCGCCTCGCGGCGGGCAATGAGCGGCAGCAGTCCGTCAAAGGCTTGCTGCTGCTCGTCGTTGAGCACGATGGGCAGGGCCATCTCAACGGGCTCATGCCTGCTGACACGCAGGACCTCCTGCTTGGCAAAGGAGACGATGCCCGCCTTTTCCAGCCCGCGCAGCGTTTGCAGCGACGCGCCGGTATAGTAGCAGATATCCGACGAGGAGAGCGTGCCCTGCGCGCAGAGCATTTCGACCGCCGCATAGCGCAGCGGCGCGCTGCGGCGTTTTGGCTCGACCGCGGCGAGCGCGTCCTCCGCGCTCACGGCAAGGCTCACCATGCGCACCGACTTGTCGCTGATCTGCCGGATGGCCGTCGTCTCGGAGTACAGCACGCCCTGCTCGCACAGGAGCTTGAGCCGCTTCATCGTCTGCGCGCCGCCGAGCTCCTCGAGCTCGCTGCGATCCAGCTCGCCGCGGGCGGTGACGGCCTCAAGCAGCAGCTTATCCGTTCGGTTCGCCGCGGCAAGTGCTGACAAGTCGCTCTCCTGTACACCGTCCGCCAGGCGGTAGGTCTCGCGGTAGCGGAACCAGATGCCCGCGGGCAGAATGGTCTTGAGCGCGTCGTAGACCGTGCAGAAATAGCGCGCCTTCATCCATTTGGCAAGGCGCAGCAGGGACGTGTCGAGCAGCGGCTGCTTGTCCAGCACGGTAAAGACCGGCTTGAGCGGCTTGTCCGCCGCTTCGCACAGCGTTTCGAGCACAAAGCCCTCGGTGCGGCGGTTGCCGCGGCCAAACGGTACGCTCACACGAACGCCCGCGCGGCAGGCGTCAGCCAGCTCGGGCGGGACGAGGTAGGAATACAGCTTGTCCGCACTGTAGGGTACGCCGGAGAGGGCGATCCTTGCGATCTGCTGTTCCATGCTTCTCCCCCTCTCCGGCGAATCGTTCGTTCTTACTTATTGATGTGCGTATCAATGTCCGCCGCGGTGATCTCGCCGTCGGCGACCTCATTGATGGCTTCGGTGACGGGCTTTTCGGTCAGGTGGATCCCCTCCATCTCAGCGTCCTCTGCGATCTGACGGGCGCGGCGCGCGACCACGTTGACCAGCAGGTAGCGGTTTGGAACATTCTTGGTGAGGGTGTTCATAGCGGGATAGAGCATCATAGTCGTATACTTCCTTTCGCCGCGGCGCGGCATGATTGATAAATTAAATTAGGTATCTTACTGCAATATCTCCATGCGCTCGCTCGGGCGGCAATGCTCGGCGAGCATGATGGCGTTGATCTCGCGCACGGCATTTTCCACCGTGTCGTTGATGACAAAGTAATCGTAGGTGTCGGCAGTCTGAAGCTCAACCTTGGCGCGGACGAGGCGCTTCTGGATCTTCTCGGGGCTGTCCGTTCCGCGCCCGGTCAGGCGCTGCTCCAGCGCGTCCCACGAGGGAGGGGCGATGAAGATGCGCACGGTATCGGGCCGCTTGCCGATGACCTGCAGGGCGCCCTGCACCTCGATATCGAGGATAACGTCCTTCCCCTGCGCCATGGCTTCGTCCACATAGCGCTTGGGCGTGCCGTAAAAGTTGCCGACATACTCGGCATACTCGAGGAATTCATCCTCCTGGATCATTTCACGGAACCGATCGACGTTGATGAAATGATAGTGAACGCCGTTGATCTCACCCTCACGCGGCGTGCGCGTTGTGGCGGAGATCGAAAAATAGAGGTCGTCGCGGTCCCGCAGCAGCTCACGGAGCACGGTGCTCTTGCCGACGCCGGAGGGGCCGGAGATGATAAAGGTCTTCCCTGTTTTCATTCGTTTTCTTCCAATCCTCCCAAAATTTCAAGGCCGAGCCGCTGCGCGAGCTTCTCCGCCGCGATGGCGCTGAGCACCACATGGTCGCTGTCCATCACGAAAACGGACGCGGTTTTTCGGCCGTAGGTCGCGTCGATCAGCATACCGCGCTCGCGCGACTCCTGAATGAGGCGCTTGATCGGCGCGGAGTCGGGGCTGACGATGGCCAGCACACGCTCGGCGGAGACCAGATTGCCGAAGCCGATGTTGATGAGCTTCATCGTCCCCTCCTCACTCGATGTTCTGCACCTGCTCGCGGATCTTTTCGACCTCCGCCTTCAGGGCGACCACATCGCGCGCGATGGTGATATCGTTGCATTTGGAGCCGATGGTATTGCTCTCGCGGTTGACCTCCTGAATGAGGAAGTCCATCTTGCGGCCCATCGGCTCGTCGGAGACGAGAATGGTACGCAGCTGAGAAACGTGGGAGCGCAGGCGGACGGTCTCCTCGTCGACGGCGATCTTATCGGCAAAGATGGCGGCCTCGGTGAGAATGCGGGCCTCGTCGATGGTGGTCGATTGCAGGACCTCCTCCATCTTGGCGGTCAGGCGCGCGCGGTACTCCGCAACGGTCTGCGGCGAGCGCTCCTCGACCATGCCGGTGATACGCTCGATGGTATCGAGCCGGCTGCCGATGTCGGCGGCAAGACGCTCGCCCTCGGTCGCGCGCATCCGATTGTACGCAGCAAGCGCGTCATCGAGCACGGCGCAGAGGTCGACGGCGACGCTCTCCAGGTCCTCCTCCGCCTTGGTGACGGTCAGGACGTCGGGAAAGCGGGCGATGGCCGACGCGGTGATCTCGCTCTCAAGACCGCAGGCCTCGTTGATCTCGCACAGCGCCTTGTAGTAGCCCTGCGCAAGCGGGCGGTTGAGCTTGACGACCGCCTCGTCCGCCGCCGAGGTGTCGATGGTGATGAACACGTCTACCTTGCCGCGCGAGACGGCCTTCTGCACCCGCGCCTTCACGGCGTCTTCAGCGAAGATGTAGGCGCGCGGCATCTTCACGGTGCAGTCAAGATAGCGGTTATTGACCGAGCGGACCTCAACGGTGATATCGCGGCCACTGCGCGTTTCGCGGGCTCTTCCGTAGCCCGTCATGCTTTTGACCAATGTGATCTCCTCCTCATTCAAATCAGAACATACACGGCAGGCAGAAGTAGCCTCCGCCGCCGAGAAGATTGCAGCACAGTGCCGCGAGGCACCAGTTTGAGCAGACATCGTTGCCGCAGCTCGTGGAAACGGTCTGATAGCCCTGCGGACGGTAGCCGCGGTTGTTGAAGGCCGCGAGCGCCCTGTCCCATCCGCACGAGCGTATTCTGATACTCGCTGTTGTACGGGTCCATCCGGCAGGCCGTCTCGAAATAGCGCTTTGCCTCGTCCAGCCAGCCGCGGCGGTAGCAGACGTTGCCCATGAGGAAGCTCCACTCGGCATTGTGGTCGCTGACCGCGTTCAGCAGGCGCTCCGCCTGCGAAATGTCGCCGCGGGCGATGGCGAGACGGATCTGCTGCATGGTCGGGTCGGCACTGGAATAGCCGTTGCTCGTCGTGCCGTAGTAGCTCTGCCGCGGCGCACCGTAGCCGCTGCCCGCCCTGCGCTGCTTCTGGATCTGCTCGTAGGCCTCGTTGATCTCCTTCATCTTCTCCTGCGCGAGATCGGCAAGCGGGTTATCGTGATAATTGTCGGGATGATACTTCCGCGCAAGGTCACGATAGGCCTTCTTTACCTCCTCGTCCGATGCGGAGGGCGAGACGTTCAATACTTTGTAGGGGTCGTTCATAGTGCTTCCTCGTTGCTTTTCTTCTTGCGTTCACCGTACCGCGTCCGCGTGCGGCGGCGGTAGGTCCCGTCCAAAACGGCTTTGCCGATGCCGTAAAGGCTCTCATAAAATATACTGTCCAGGATCGGCGTCCATACGCCGTAGTCGTAAAGTGCGTAGGCGCTCGCCATGCGCTCGATGGAGGCGTCCAGCGTTTCGGCCAGCGCGAGCCTGTCCGCGTCGCCGAGAACGCCGTTTTCCGTATGATAACGGTAAAGCAGTGGGTTATAATTCCCGCTTTCGGTATCCTTTTTCAGGTCGTCCGCCGCGTCGATGAGGTAGATCCAGCGGCCGAGCTGATAGAGGATCTGACCGAGGATGCGCCGGCGCTTCTCGTCCGTGAGGTCTGCCGCCGCGTCCGCCATCAGCGCCGCGAAGGGCTCTGCCGCCATATCAATAGAGGCGCAGCGCGCATCCTCCAGCGCCGCGAGCGCTTGGAGATGCAGCCGAAGCGCGGCAGCCGCTCCCCCGCCCTGCGGTAAGCACCGCGCAGAAAGAGCGAAGCAAAGCGGTATTTGAGCCCGCTCCAAAAGCCGTGGTCGGCGATGTGATCCCGCAGCTGCCACCAGGAGAGGATCACGGTCCGGTCCGCCGCGGCCTCGAGCGCCGGCGTGCTTGTCTGCGCGCGGCAGCCCTTACAGGGATGCACGGCGCAGCGCCGCACGGTGCAGGACTCCTCGTCTCCGCTTGAGAGCAGAATGGCTAAAAGGGTAAAATCGTAGTTGAGCAGGAGGCTCGCGGCAAAGCCGTAGCGCTCCCGGAGCGTGTGGCACAGTCCGCAGTAGACGGCGCGGAAGCGCTCGCGTTCCCGCTCGTCGAGCCGATCCCGCGAGGGCAGAACGTAGCCGAACATATCTGCGCTACAGGGTTCGTATGATGGTGAACGCCAGCCCGCCCTCGCGCTTCAGCTTGCGGTCGTAGAGGATCGCCGGCACGATGCCGAGGCAGAACGCCGCAATGGCGATGGCATAGCGCAGCCCCTCGGAGGTCAGCGCGTAGGAGGCAAAGTAGCCGATCAGAAACAACACGATGGGCACCGCGTAGACCAGCAGCATCACGCCGTAGAGCCGCTTGTTGCTGCTTTCGACCACGACCTTCTGTCCCACCTGCGCGCCGATGGGATTGAGCGCCACCGCATGGGTGGACGAGCCCTGCATCCCGCAGCCCGAGCAGCTCTCGCAGTCGTGTCCGCAGGCGGACTTGCGGGGAACGGAGATCTCCGCCCTGCCGCCGCGCAATATTTTTTCAACCGTTGCTATCTGGGTCATAGGTTCTCCTTCAGTTATGCTCTGGACCGTTTTCCGCTCCGCCGCTCAACCGCACGGTCACCTGATAGCTGCCGACGGCGCCGACGTCCAGCCCGTCCACATAAACCGTTGCAGGGACGGTATAGACGCCGTCCGCGTCGGAAACGTTCGTCAGGTCCGCCACCACGCGGAGGTTTTCTTCATTCACCTGCGCGAGCGCCGTGCTCGTGCCGCGCAGCGTCACGCTCAGCGTCGAGGTCACGACCGTCACATCGCGCTCGGTCGTCAGGTTCTCGTAGCCGAACTGCGTGGCGTCCACCGTCAAGGAGTCGATGTCGTCGAACAGGATGGTCAGCGTCACGCTCGTCACGCCGCTGAGATTGTCCACGCCGTCAGGAAGCGGAATGTCGTAGGTAAAGGTCTCCGCCGCCTTGAGATCGGCGAGCGAGAGCGTATCGAGCTTGATCTCGTCGATGGCAGCCATCGTCGAGGCGTCGCCCGAGAGCGTGATCGTGTCGATCGGCGTCAGCGCCCACTTGACGTTCTCGAGCCGCGAGCCGGGCGTTTCGACAAATTCGACCGTGAGCGGGACCTCCTTGACCGTCATCACCGGCATCGTCACCTGGATGCTCTCGCTGGCCGGATGGATGCGGTTCGAGCGGATGAGCTGGTCGCTGAAATCGTACAGCTCAAAGCCCAGCAGCTCCACGACCGTGGAGGTCGCGTTTTCAATGTTCAGCGTGACCTGCGCGTAGCTCACCTGCATGATGTCGACCTGCTGGCCGCGCACCTCAAGCGTCTCGGGCAGCATACGGACCGTGCCGGCGATATAGCCCTCCGCCACGTTGCCGACTACCTTGCAGCGGATCTCCACATTCTTGCGGAACAGCTCGCCGATCTCAATGGTGGTCGAGCGGACGGTCGGCTCTTTCTGCGTGATGCTGCTCGAAAGCAGCTCGCCGCGCGGCCCGCGCGGATAGAGCACGCTGTAGGTGATCGTCTGTGTGCCGGTCGTTGTGACCGAGCTGAGATCGACCACGATGCGGATCTTGCCGGGATCGAGCTTAAAGTAGGTGCTGCGCGGCATACTCAGCTTGAGGTCGATCGCCTCCTCCTCATACGAGAGGAGCATCAGCCCCTTGTCCGCCAGTGAGGTATCCTCATTGGTGAACTCAATGGGGACATCGTTGACAGAGATCTCAACCTCCGTGTCGCCGTTGGCGTAGAACCAGACAAGCAGCGCAATGAGGACGGACAGGCCGATGTAGAACGCCTTGCGGCCCTTAGTTTGCTCCATCTTTGTCGTCCTCCTTCCGCTTTTTCAGGATGCGCGGGATATAGAACGGAGGCTTGTCCGCCTCGGTCTCCTCCGTCTGCGGCATGAGCTCGTTGATGAGCAGCTTCTCGAGCGTCTCCGGCTTGAGGTGACGCTTGAGCAGTCCGCCGATGGCGACGGAGATGGTGCCCGTCTCCTCCGAGACGATGACGACCACGGCGTCGGAATTTTCGCTCATGCCAATGCCCGCGCGGTGGCGCATACCGAGGTCGCGGCTGAGGTTCACATTCTTCGACAGCGGCAGCATACAGCCGCCCGCCAGGATGCGCCCGTCGCGGATGATGACCGCACCGTCGTGCATCGCGGCCTTGACGAAGAAGATGTTTTTCAGCAGCTCGCTGCTCACCTGCGCGTCCACGATAGTGCCGGTGCGCGCCATCTCGTCGAGGTTGATCTCACGCTCAAAGACGATCAGCACGCCCGTGCGGGTCTTGGACATCTCGGTGCAGGCGAGCACCGTCTGCGCGATGGCGTTTTCAATGGCGCTCGACTGCTGCTTTGCGGCAAAGGGAATGAACGAGCGCAGCTTACTCGAGCCGACCTGCTCTAAAATGCGGCGAATCTCCGGCTGGAAGAGGACGATCAGTGCGAGGATGCCGACATCAAGCATATGGTTGAGGATAAAGTAAATGCCATTGAGCTTGAATACATGCGAGATCCACAGCGCCAGCAGAAACACCATGATGCCCTTGACCAAGCTCTCCGCGCGAGTGCTGCGCACGAGGCGGAGCAGCAGATAGCAGCAATAGGCCATCAGCGCGATATCCAGATAGTCCGCGATGCGGATGGTCGTCACATAACGCCACGCGCCCTCGAGTATGGTCATCACAAATTCCATGGCATATCCCTCTTAAGCAATAGTTATTCATATTCTAATATAATCCGCAAAAAAAAGCAACCGAAAGAGCATGAATTTTCCATGAATTTGTGCAGCGCAGCCTTCAGCCGCGCACGATGCTCCGCAGCACATGGGCAAAGGCGTCGATATCCGCCGCCGAGGTGAAGGCGGAGACGCTCAGGCGCACCGTTCCGTTCGGCAGCGTTCCCGCCGTGCGGTGGGCGTAGGGCGCGCAGTGCAGTCCGCCGCGCAGGGCAAAGCCCCGCTGCGCCAGCGCGTCCGCGGTCTCCTCCGGCTCCCTGCCATCCAGGTTGAAGGACAGCACCCCGACCTGCTCCGCGGCGTCCCGCGCGGCATAGACCGTAACGCCGTCCATTCCGCGCAGCGCAGCGGCGGCCCGCGCGATCAGCGCGCGCTCGTGGCGCTCGATACGCTCCCGTCTTTCCCGCACGAAGCGCAGCCCTGCCTCCAGACCCGCGATGCCGGGCATATTGTGCGTGCCGGCCTCCAGCCGGTCCGGCAGGAAGTCCGGCATGGTCTGCTCGAGCGACGCGCTGCCCGTGCCGCCGTAGAGGAGCGGCGCGGCGTCGTGCGCGCACAGCAGAAGTCCCGTCCCCTGCGGGCCGTAAAGCCCCTTGTGTCCCGGCATGGCGATAAAGGCCGCGCCGAGCGTGTCCAGCTCGAACGGCAGGATGCCCGCGGACTGCGAGGCGTCCACGATCAGGGGAACTCCCTCCGCTCGGCAGAGCGCAGCGATCTCCTCGATCGGCAGAACGAAGCCGAACACATTGGAGACGTGCGTGCAGACGACGGCGTCAAGCTCCGGTGAGATGCTGTTTTCAAAGGCGCGCAGCAGCGCGGCGCGGTCAAAGAGCGGCGAAGCGGCGACCTTGATCCTCGCGCCCAGCGCGTGCAACGGCCGCGTGACGGCGTTGTGCTCATAGCCGGAGACGGCGACGCGCCCGCCCTCCGGCACGAGCGAACGGATGGCAATGTTCAGGGCGTGCGTCGCGTTGGAGGTAAAGACGACCTGCTCCGGCGAGGGTACACCGAACAGCTCAGCGGCAAGGCTTCGGCAGCGGAAGGCCGTCTCCTCCGCCGCTCTGGCCGCGGCATAGCCGCCGCGCCCCGGCGAGGACATGGTGCGCATGGCCCTCTGCATCGCATAGGAAACGCTCAGGGGCTTTTGGAAGGTCGTCGCGGCGGAGTCCAGATAGATCATGGCTCTACCTCCGAACGATCTTGACCGGCTCGACCTGCGCGTCCTGCA
>ENA-OPCN01002137-OPCN01002137.1-human-gut-metagenome-genome-assembly--contig:-NODE-2137-length-11575-cov-4.321354_pt1 | contig 11575 bp, 8 predicted proteins | sample MGYA00241567_ERZ501485 | MGnify/ENA primary metagenome ERZ501485 (study PRJEB25962, sample SAMEA2042579) | human gut metagenome | biome: human gut; feature: human-associated habitat; material: faeces...
GATGGCCTCGTTCGGGCGGAAGTAGCCGTTGGCGCTGTCGGTAATGACGCCGGCGTTGTTCAGCGTCGCGACATAGGTGTTGTACCAGCTGCCGGAGGCGACATCGCGGAAGCCGCTCTTGGTGGAGTAATAGGTCTTGCGGGACGCATCATCCATGAGACGGAAGAGGATCGCGGCCGTCTCAGCGCGGGTGATGTTGCCTGCGGGCTTCACGGTGCCGTCGGGATAACCCTGGACATACGCGAAGTGATCAGCGGTGTTGAGCTTCGGGGTGTTCTTCTTGACGGTGACGCCGGGCAGGACGATCAGGAACCACTTGGCATAGATCGTGATGTCCTCAGTCAGCGGGGTCGAGAAGTCGTAGCGATGTCTGAAGGTCTTGTCGGTGTACCAGCCGTCGAAGATGTAGCCGCCGTTGACGGGATCCTTGGGCTTTGCAACCGTCAGGCCATGGCGAACCGTTTCCGGCGCGATCTTGGAGCCGCCCATGGTGTCGAACGTCAGGGTATGGAAGTCCAGATCGTAGTAGACCGACAGGATGGTGTAGACAGGCTTGCCGTCCACGCCCATGTAGGGCTGGATAGCCGTGCCGGTCAGCTTGCTCAGCGTGCGGTTGACATTGACGTGATGCGTTGCTCTGTAATCCTTGATGACCGCGGTGACGGTGGTGTCCTTCTTGGCGCTCAGGTGCTCGACCTCAGCGTTGGCCAGATCATAGGTGCCGTCGGGCAGCTGCTTGATGTGCAGAACGTCGTAGCGGACATAAATGTCGCCGATCGGGGTGGACGTCAGTTCAAACTTGGCGTAGATGGTCTTGTCTGCTTCCAGAACCGTTGCGAAGTCATACTCCTCGGTGAATTCGGGGTCGGCATACCAGCCAATGAACGTGTACTTGTCCTTGGTCGGGTCAGCGGGTCTTGCAACTGCATTGCCGTGGCGGACCGTGACCGGGTTGATGGCGGAGCCGCCGTTGGTTTCGAAGGTCAGGGTATGCTCGTCGAGATCATACTTGACATCGATCGTCAGACCCTTTTCGATCTTGATGTTCTGCTTCGTGTCTGCGTCGTTGGTCGGATAGTGCTCACCGTAGTCCTTCGCGGTCACGGCTGCGAGCGCTTCAAACTTGCCGCTCAGCGTTTCGACCTCAGCGTTTGCCTCGTCATAGGAGCCGTCGGGCAGCTGCTTGATGTGGCGGACGGTGTAGTCGTAGGTGTTGCGGGTGTAGAACAGCTTCAGAACCAGAGAGCCGTCACCAGCGATGTTGCCGGAGGCAACCGTGCCGGGAACTGTGCTGTCATAGGTGAAGTTATCGTAGGACTTTGCGGCTGCGGTCACGGTCGTGTCGGTCGTGCCTTTCAGAGGCTCGGTCGTGTCCAGAGCATAGCTACCATCGAGTTTTTCCAGATAATGCTCGACCGTATACGGGGTGTCGGTTCTGGCTTCCCACTGTGCGGTGAAGACCATGTCGTCCTCATCGACGGTGTAGGCTGCGCCAGCTGTGAGCACTGCATTGCCGATCTTCCAGCCCTTGAAGTCATAGCCGGGGCGGGTCGGAGCGGCGGGCAGATTGAAGCTTTCGCCGGAAACAAAGTAGTCGAGATACGCGCCGTAGGCTGCCGTGGGCATACCCGTGACATCGTTGGCACCAGCTTCGAACTTTGCGCCGTAGAGCAGCAGCGAGCCGGACAGCTGATAGCCATCTGTATCCTCAGTGGGGTAACCGGCAATGCGGTCATCCACGTCGGACGGCTGATAGAGCCAGCTCCAGTTGATCTTGCTGCCGACCTTGTCGAGGGAAACGCCAGTCTCGGGCACGAGCTTCGTCTGCAGCTCTGCGAGGACATCCAGGAATGCCTCGTCCTCGTCGAAGCCGTAGTACTCGTCCTGCGTGAGCAGCGTGTCGGAAACAAATGTGCCGATGGAGATGAAGCCCTCGGTGTTGTACTTGGTCAGGCCAAGGCGGTTCAGCGTGGCTTCGTTCAGCTCAAGCACGTCGCCGATGGAATCGCCGGTGCGGAGGTATGCGTAGATGTTGTGCGGGGTGACGGTGTACTTGAGCAGAACATTCGTCCAGCCGTTGATCGTATCGTTCGCGCCGAACGTCCACTTGGGGCTGTCCTTCTTGTACCAGTTGGTATTGCCGTCTTCGTCCGTGTCGAGCGTATAGCCAGCGACATCGAGGTCGAGGCCGAGGCCGTTCAGGAACTCAACAACGTTGGTGCCATAGGGCGCAGTCGTGGTGTGGAGGGTCGTAAGATCCGTCTTGCCCGCAAAGGACTGGAGGATCACGACATTCTCTTCGGTCTTGACATTGACCTTGACATAGTGCGTAGCCTGATTGGGCTGATGTTCGCCATAAGTCGCGCAGACGGCGTTCGGCTCGTGATCCTCAAGGATCACAGCGGTGTAGGAAGCGGAAGCCTTCTTGATCTGCTTCGCCTGCTCCACTGCTTTTGCCTTGATGGTGTCGAAGTCGATGTCTTCGCCGTAAGATCCGGAAACTTCATAGGTGTAGAAGTCCGTGTTCTGATAGTAAGCGGGCTTGCCGTTTACATACAGCTTGGCAACGACCTTGTAGGTCTTCTTTTCCCACTTCGCCGTCAGGGTGATGTTCTGCTCAACAGCAGCGGAGAAGTCATACTTTTCATCGCCCAGATACCAGCCGTCGAAGGTATAGCCGGTCTTCTCGGGAGCAGCAGGCTCGGTCGCGGTGAGGCCGTATTCCACTTCCTGCGCGGGCGGAACAGGCGTGCCGCCGTCCGTATTGAAAGCGACGGTATACTTGTTGATGTTCCACTTCGCCGTCAGGGTGATATCAGCGGTAACGGGGGTATTTTCGAAGTCATAGGCTTCGTTCTCGTCATCCAGATACCAGTACGCGAAGGTGAAGCCCTTGAGCGTCGGCTCTTCCGGTTCCTGTGCATACAGACCGTATTCGACCACCTGCGGGTCAACCTTGCTGCCGCCGTAGGAATCGAAGGTGACGGTGTACTTGTTGATCTCCCACTTTGCCGTCAGGGTGATATCGGAGGTGATGGTGGTACCAAAGTCGAACGGTTCTTCTTCCCCGTCCAGATACCAGCCGACGAAGGTATAGCCCTTGAGCGTCGGCTCGACAGGCTCGGTCGCGGTGAGGCCGTATTCCACTTCCTGCGCGGGCGGAACGGGCGTGCCGCCGTAGGAATCAAAGGTGACGGTATATACCTCTGTCACAAGCACGCGGCCCTGAGTCTTGATCTGCCAGCTGCCCCCGGCCCAGATCAGCGTGACCGGAACGATCTTCTCATCGTTTTGGACATGTTTCAGGTTCTGGAACGTCGTGTTGAACTCGGCCACATAGCGTTCGGGGTAATAGCTGATGTCGCAAAGCCAGTCGTCCCCTTCCTGCCTCGGCTCGAAGACGAAGTAGTCTACATCGCACTCGCCGAGCAGACCGTAGGCGGCCGTATGCTGCTGCGAAGCATCTACGACGCACTTGACCTGAACAGCCATTTCAAGCTTTTTCAGCTCGTCAGCCGTCGGGGCTTTGGGCTTGCAGATGACTTCAACGACCGGCAGGTCACCCTGCTGCTTCCATTTCCTGTTCCCGTCAACAGTTGCTTCGGTGTCATAGCGGAAGGTGATGGTCAGCGTTGCGTCCTGCTCGTCAACGAGCCGATGCTCGACGCGGGTGGCCTTGTTATATGCCACCAGATTCGGCGCTACCGTGACCGTCGCGGTGACGTAGTAGCCCTGCTCGTCCTTCTGCACATCGCTGATCGTATACTGAGACGGGGTGGCAATATAATCCGCCTTGTAAGGATGTGTTGCTTTGTTGTTCTTGCAGACGATAGCAAAGCTGCCGTCCAGCGCCGTGGGCTTTGTGGGCGGGGTCACTTCGTGCGTGGCTTCGATCCGCGGGTTCGCTGCCGGTTTCACCCACGTCTTACTATTTTTATCATAGATGAGGTTGAACGTGATGGTCTGCGCGGTCGGGGTGTGCTGCACCTTCCAGACCAGATTGCTGGCCTGCTGCACGAACCATGCCGTCCGGACAGTCACCGGGCAGATATATCCGCCCGCGCCATCGCTTACGACCTCGCCGATCGTATGTTGTGCGTCGGTCGGGTGTCCGAGCGGATACTGTACCGTATCATGCGTTCCGGTTGTCGTAACGCAGACAATATCTACAACAACGCCGGTCACATCGTTTTCCGTGGGCTTGGCGGGCTTGTCGGTGGGCGGGGTGTTCGACTGCCAAACGGCGTAGAGTCTGGTGGTCGTGGCGGGTGTTGTAACCCAATTACCAGGTTGGAAGGTGGGCGTTGTTGCGTCCGGTTTCCCATTCCAGCCGAGGAAGTTGTAGCCTTCTCTGGCAGGAATCGCGCTGGAAACGGTGAACGTCACCGGGCTGGTGCTGCTCTTCTGCGTCACCGGGTTGGGGCTTGGCATGTTGGTGACGAGATCCGTCGTGTTGGGGTAGTAGGTCAGGGTGTAGGTGACTTCGGGGTTCGGGTTCTTCGCGACCAGATAGATCGTCGTGCCCTTGTTGCAGGCCGTATCCCCACTCTTGTTGAGGGGCCAAACCGTCGGGTTCTCATTTGCTTCCTTGCTCCAGCCGACGATCTGATAGCCGCTGTTCACAGACGCTCTGTCCGCAGCCGCCTTGATATCGCTGATGGCGATCGTGTGGTTGGTGTAGGCCGTGTCGCTGTGCGGCGTCGAATACTGGCATACAAACTGCGTCTTTTCAGATGTGCCGTAATTGTAGCCGATACGGAACTCATCGCCGACATAGAGAACGGTGAACGTTACATCGATCTTGTGGCCGGTATCCAGCGCCTGCGGACTGACACCGTCGTCAGCCGCAAAGGCCGACACAGGCAGCATGCCGAGCACCATAATCAGAACTAATAAAAAAGCAACTAATCTCTTCTTCATTACTTCGGATTTCCTCCTTTTTTATTGTTTGTTTCGTGTGTGGAAACTGCATCTATGTTAAAAATGGCCCAAGCCATTGGATTTTACAGGCGCTTCGCGCCGGGCAGGAGTTCTCTCCGTCCGGCATTCTGGGTAGACGTCTTCATTTTTTCTTTAATTTAATATAACACATCCTGCCGCAATGCGCAAGGAAAATCAGGAGAAGTTTTCCAAGAATTTATGGGCGCTTTACGCGCCGGACGTCACTGCAGCGCAGGGGCTGCCGGCAGCGCCGTCAGAACCGTGGTCACGCAGCAGAAAGCAAACTGCCGCGCGGAATGAGCAGTATTCTTCATCGTATTCCCCCCAGTTGAGGTTCTTTTATTTATTTTACCCTGAATATGACAAAAAAGCAACTGCCTGCCCATCCGCAGCGGACGTTGACAGGAAAGATTTTGGTCATTATAATAGAAGTATCTATAAAGGAGGATACGCTATGAAACGAAGCGAGCAGGATATCCGGTTCCAGTGGGACCTGACGAAGATCTACCCGGACACTGCGGCGTGGGAAGCCGCAATGCAGGAGGCTGAGGCCGCGCTTGCACCGCTGGCCGCAATTCCCGGCACACTCGGCACGTCCAAGGAAGCGTTCAAGAAGGGGCTTGACACCATCTACGCCTCTATGTTCAAAGTTGAGTTGCCTTATACCTATGCGTTTTTGAAGAAGACAGAGGACGGCTCTGTTGCGGAAAATCAGGAAATGGCCGCCCGCGGCGAGAGCCTGATCATCAAGTTCAACGCCGCAATAGCATTCCTGAGTCCCGAGATTCTTGCCATCCCGGCAGAAAAGCTGGACGAGTGGATGCAGGACGAGGCGCTGGCGACCTACCGGCACACGGTAGACGATATCGTCCGTATGCGCGCGCATACGCTCGACGCTGCGCGGGAGCAGATGCTGGCGCTGCTGGGCGACGCAGCAGGCACGCCGAAGGCCGCGTTTGAGATGCTGACCAACGTTGACCTGCAGCTGCCGATGGTCAAAAATGAGGCGGGCGAGGAGGTACGCCTTACCGCCGGTACGTTCCCTGTCTTCCGCGAGAGCCGCGACCGCTCCGTGCGCGAGGGTGCGTTCCGCGCCATGTTCGGCACCTACCGGCAGTTCGGCGACGCCATTGCCACGCTCTATGGCGGCTCCGTCAAATTCGACACCTATTTCTCCAATCAGCGCGGCTACGCCTCCGCGTGCGAGGCGGCGCTGGACGGCGGCAACGTGCCCGTGTCCGTCTATGACAGCCTGATCGAGGCCGTGCATGAGAGCCTGCCCTCCATGCGCAAATATCTGGAGCTGCGCCGCCGCGCGCTCAAGCTCGACAAAATCGACGTGTTTGATCTTTACGTCCCCATCGTGGAGGACGTCGACTATCCCATCGCGTTTGAGGACGCGAAGGAGCTGGTCAAGAAGGCGACGCTGCCGCTGGGCGAGGAATACCAGAAGCTGCTGGACCGCGCGTTCGCCGAACGCTGGGTCGACGTGTATGAGAACGACGGCAAGCAGTCCGGCGCGTTCTCGTTGGGCGTGTTCGGCGTGCATCCGTATGTTCTGATGAACTATGCCGGTACGCTGGGCGACGCGTTCACGCTGGCGCATGAGCTGGGCCACTCCATGCACTCCTGGTTCTCCGATACGACGCAGGATTATGTCAACCACGATTACCGCATCATGGTCGCCGAGGTCGCCTCGACGGTCAACGAGGTCCTGCTGACCAAGTATCTGCTGAAGACCGAGACGGACGAAAAGCGCCGCGCATACATCCTCAACCACTTCCTTGAGAGCTTCCGCACGACGCTCTACCGTCAGACGCTGTTCGCAGAGTTCGAGCGCAAGGCGCACGATCTCTACGCTGCGGGTCAGCCGCTGACGGCCACATCGCTCAACAAGGTCTATCACGATCTCGAAGCCACCTATTATGACGGCATCGGCATCGACGCGGACATCGACCCCGAATGGTCGTATGTCCCCCACTTCTACCGCGCGTTCTACGTCTATCAGTACGCGACCGGCTTCTCCTCCGCCGTGGCCATCGCCGAGCATATCCTGACGACCGGCGACGCAAGCGGCTATCTGAAGTTCCTCACGACCGGCGGCAGCGATTATCCGCTCGAAGAGCTCAAGATCGCAGGCGTCGACCTCACGAAGCCCGACACCGTCCGCAGCGCGCTGCGCGTGTTCGACGAGACGATCGACGAGCTGGCAAAGATCCTGCTGTAACCCGGCATTCCGCGACGTCCCCTGCCATACGCATGGCAGGGGACGTTTTTTGCGCACCGGAGGCGCAGACTGAATCCGGCATTTACAGTCCCGCTTCCTGTGGTACGATGGTCAAAGCAGCGCGGCTGGCTCAGTCTGCAGGAGTTCGCCGATCTTGTCGCCATCGCGGAAATGACCCCCGGCCCGATTGCGATCAACGCGGCCACGTTTGTCGGGACAAGGCTTGCGGGCGTACCCGGTGCGCTGACAGCCACGCCCGGCGGTCGTGGCCATGATCGCCTCGGCAGGCGTCCTGATTCTGACGAACGCAGTCTGGGCCGGAGAGGCCGTGACGCTTGCGGACACGAATTGGGCCATGGCGGCGATTTTTGCCGTCTGCCTTGTCCTGCTCCGCAAAACAAAGCTCAGCCCGATCCTCGTCATGCTTCTGGCCGGAGCCGTCAATCTGCTGCCGGCATAGCCGGACGGATGCCCCGGCGGATGTGCGTCATTCCTCCTATATGGGCTTCAGCCCTTTTTCGGCGGCAGACGGCGCAGGAGCAGATATCCGATGAGTCCGAGCACCAGCACGATCCCGGCGGCGATCACGTCTGCCCAATCAAAAATCTGCGGCCCGGCGATGAAAATTTCCGTCGGCCCGTCCGCGCCGCCGATAACGCCGACGGACGCAAAGCCGCGCAGATTCGTGACGGTTTTCAGAAGCCCGGCCAGCAGCGCAAGCACCGCCGCGCCAAGGCAGACGAACCGCAGCGGGCTTTTGCGGAACGCGTAGCCCGGCAGCTGCGCGGTAAGCTCTGCCGCGGCCTGCTTTGCCGGGCCAAGCGCGGCAAAGATCTCCGCATCCGTCTGCCCGGCCTCGCGCCGCTCATTGATCGAGCTGCGCAGGTCGTCCATCACCCGATCCTTCATTTGCCCCGATAGCGGCAGCCGCCGTCGGACAGCGCGCAGATAGCGCGCAAGCTGTTTTTCATTCATGTCCTGCATCCTCCCCGCAAAAATGGTCCACTGCCGTCCGGAATCCGGCCCAGAGGCCGAGACGGCGTTCATTTTCTTCTCTGCCCTTTTCCGTCGCGGAATAGATCTTCCGCGGAGCCGCACGCCCTGTCTCCTGCTGCCAGACCGCTTCGATCAGCCCGTCGTCCTCCAGCCGGTATAAAATCGGGTAGAGCGTTCCCTCCCTGAGCGTAAACAGCCCGCCGGAGCGACTGCCGAGCTGCGCGATCAGCTCGTAGCCATAGGTCGGCCCCCGGCAGATCATCTGCAAAACCAGCAGCTCCAGCACGCCCTTCTTGAGCTGCTGCAAAAAACGTTCTTCCATCCGCACCATCCTTGCATTTCTAAGTATTTTGTATTGCTAAACATAAAGTACCATATTTCCCCCAGCCTGTCAAGCAAGACAGCGCAAAAAGACTCCCTTGAAACCCACACGAATTCCAAGCAGAATGGGAAAGAATACGCCGGACCGCATCGTTCGGATTCCAATTTTTTATATTTTTGCGTCCATCTCTTGGGCGTTCGGATCGCAGTGGTGTTCTCAGGAGCGAAAAAATCCAGGCATCATAAGGATGTCTGGATTTTTGTGTTATCTGAAGGCTGCGATATTACATACCGCTGCCATGCTTGCGCATGGAATTGCCGGGCGATCGAACCCAATGGGTTCGGTCCGACATACGAATCACCAAAAAAGAAACCATCCGGATGGATGGTTTCTTTTTTGGTGACCCGTACGGGAATCGAACCCATATTACCGCCGTGAAAGGGCGGTGTCTTAACCTTTTGACCAACGGGCCTGGTAGCGGCAATCTGACTCGAACAGATGACACTCCGGGTATGAACCGAATGCTCTACCAACTGAGCTATGCCGCCATATTTACTTGCGCCGCATCTCACGGGCACGATGTATTATAAGGGATTCAGATCGATTTGTCAACCGGAATCTTTCACTTTTTTAGAAATTTTTCTGTGTATTTGCTCCATACTAACGCCGGGGTGATAAAATGACGCTTCGATATTTCTGCCTGATCGTGCTTGCGGGCGGGACGGTCTATGTCTGCATAGAGCTTCTCTGGCGCGGCCGCTCCCATTGGAGTATGTTTCTGGACAGCGGCCTGTGCGCGGCGCTCATCGGTATGCTCAACGAATGGGCGCCGGGGCTGCCGCTGAGTGCGCAGGCGCTTCTCGGCGCCTGCGTCATAACGGGTTCGGAGCTGGTGTTCGGCTCCCTGTTCAACCGCTCGTATGCCGTCTGGGACTACCGCGGTCTGCCGCACAATGTTCGCGGGCAGATCTGCCCGCAGTATTTCTGCGCGTGGCTGTTCATTGCGCTGCTGGCAGTGCTTCTGGACGATGGACTTCGGCTTCTGGCTCTCGGCGAGCCGCTGCCGCAGTACCGCTTATTCTAATTCCCCGAACACCCCGTCCCGGCAGAGGTCCGTCACGCGCACGGCGCGCAGCTCGTTATGCAGCTGCGCCGCCTGTACATAGACCTTAACGTAATTCATGGCATGACCGGCGTACAGGCCGTTTTCCTCCTGCTCGAACAGCACCTGCTGCGTCGTGCCGAGCATGGACGCGTGGTACGCGGCCTCCAGCTCTGCCGCGGCAGATGCGGCCTCGGCCGCGCGGCGCTCCTTGACGGCGTTCGGGATCTGGTCAGGCATATCTGCCGCAGGCGTTCCCTTGCGGCGGGAGTATGGGAAGATGTGAAACATGGAAAGCCCGCAGGTCTTCAGGAATTCCAGCGATTCCGCGAATTCCTCCTCCGTCTCGCCGGGGAAGCCGACGATCAGGTCGGTCGTGACGGCGCAGCCGGGGAAATACTTCCGCAGCAGCTGGACGCTTTCGAGGTACCGGGCCGTATCGTATTTGCGGTGCATCCGCTTCAGGACGGTATCCGAGCCGGATTGCAGGCTCAGGTGGAACTGCGGGCAGAGATTCGCATATCCGGAAAGCGTCTTGCAGAACGCCTCGTCGATCGTGCGCGGCTCCAGAGAGCCGAGCCGGATGCGCACGCCCGGCACAGCCTCGCACAGCGCGGCCAGCAGCTGCCGCTCTTCCACTCCCAGCCCCAGGACGAAATCTCAATGCCGTTGATGACGATCTCGCGGTAGCCCTCGGCGGCAAGTCCCCTCGCCTGCTCCACGGCCACGTCCAGCGGCATGGAGCGCACGCGGCCCCGCGCGTAGGGGATGATGCAGTATGTGCAGAAATTGTTGCAGCCGTCCTCGACCTTCAAAAGCGCTCTTGTGCGCGCGGCAAGTCCGCCTGCGGGCAGGATCTCAAAGGTACGCGAGCCGCCCGCGTCGTCCACGCAGTCCCATTTCTGCCGCGTCTGCGCGGCATCGATCATATGTCGGACGAAAGCCTCCCGTCCATCTGTGCCGATCAACACATCCACGTCGAGCTTGCGGATCTCGTCCGGGCTGCTCTGCGCATAGCAGCCGCACACGCCGACCACGGCGTTGGGGTTCAGCTTGCGCACGCGCCGGATGGCGTTGCGGGACTTTTTATCGGACACGGCTGTGACGGTACAGGTGTTGATAATGTAGCCGTCGCAGATCTCATCAAAGCTGCCGAGCGTATGGCCGCTCTGCATGAGCAGCTGCTCCATGGCCTGCGTTTCATATTGGTTGACCTTACAGCCGAGCGTATAACAAGCAAATTTCATAAAACCACCAAAATCAGAGATTATGCACAAAAAAGGTTTGTATTTTTTGTGGATAGTATAAAATACCGTTTTCGATTATACTGGATAAAAGAGAATCCAATCCCAGCATTTCTTCTTTTTTCAGTATGATTATACTGGATTTCGAGCCGATTGTACAGTCCATTGCAGGAGGATTTTCCGTGAGAGAGTTTACCGTCATGTTCCATTCCGTGAACGAGATCGCGCAGTTTGCCACGATTGCAAACCGGCAGCCTTTCCCGGTTCATTTCAATTACAAGGATTCCCGGCTCGACGCAAAATCGATTCTGAGTCTCTGTGCGCTCCCGCTGCAGACACCCGTTTCCGTCGAACTGCCGGATCGCGCGGCGGACGGCTCCTTCCTTTCGGACATTGCGCAGTTCCTCTGTGACCCGGACGCATAAACAAAGTGATATCGCACCCTTTCGTTTCATATGCTTGTACAAATGAAACGGAAGGGTGTTTTTCTATGAAAAAGAAGCTGCTCTGCATCGCGCTTGCGTTTGTTTTCACAGTGGGACTGGGCCTGACGGCGCAGGCGGAGGATCTGGCGCTGCCCGCGCCGTCGTGCATCCTGATGGAAAAGGACACGGGACAGATCCTCTATGAATCCAACGCGCACGAAAAGCTCCGCCCGGCCAGCGTTACGAAGGTCATGACGCTGCTGCTGGTGATGGAGGCGCTGGATAACGGCTCCATCGGCTGGGACGATACCGTCACGA
>ENA-OPCN01002147-OPCN01002147.1-human-gut-metagenome-genome-assembly--contig:-NODE-2147-length-11530-cov-4.717473_pt1 | contig 11530 bp, 16 predicted proteins | sample MGYA00241567_ERZ501485 | MGnify/ENA primary metagenome ERZ501485 (study PRJEB25962, sample SAMEA2042579) | human gut metagenome | biome: human gut; feature: human-associated habitat; material: faeces...
GAGCAGCGCACCGGCAATCAGCCCGATGAGCAGATCGACGGGATGAAAGCTGGGCAGCGGATTTGCGAAGGCAGTGCCGAACACGGCAAAGCCGTTTGTCAGCTTGTCGATGAACTCCGTGCCGGGTGCAAGTCGGAACACGGCGGCAATCTTATCCGCAAAGTAGAAGGCGAAGACATACGGGAGGTTCAGAAGAATGAGCTTCTTCACATCGGGTTTGTTCACAGCTCCACACCCCGATCCTTGGTCTTGACCTTGACTTTCTCTTTGTGCTGCGCCTTGCTCTTAGCCTTCTCCTGATCCAGCTTGTGCCGGATGGACGGCTGTTCCTTCTGCCTGACGGTTTTGGCGGAGAACTCCTTGAACGCGGCGGTCATCACATCAACATCCCGTCCCTTGAAGAAGACAAGATAGCTGGGCGGCTCAACGGAAACGTCCTTCTTGAGCGCAAAGTCCAGACCGTATTTGCTGGCAGTACGCTCAAAGGACTTGATGTTGCCGTCCGTCACTTCAATGTTGGAGATGGCGGCATTCTGGCTCATCAGATGCTTGATGGACTGCTTGCCGCGATAGGTTTTTGGCTGCTGCATCTGTTTCTGCGCCTTCTCAATCTCCTGCACGAACTTGTCCAGTGCCTTTTTCAGCACCTCGGCTGAGATTTTGCCGCCCTTGATCATGATTGCAACAACTTTGGTGTTGACTTCATCCTGCATTGCGGCGTTTACCTCCTTTCGTTGGAATGATTATGGGGACTGCTGCCGAAGCTAAGGCGGCACAATCCGGCGATAGATGATTTTCATTTACACTGTCCTCCTTTCCGAGCATTGCTCACGATGGTATTCATTAAAGAGTGTCTTCACAAAGGCTATAATCGTAGGTCTTCGGCTTCTTTGACCCTGCCGATCTGTCCTGCCCGTAGAAATCATGATTGACGAGCGCGGAGTAGTAATTGTCTATCGTCAGAGAGGCGTTATACAGAGCGGTCAACAGGTACGCCCGGATATTACGGATGTCTGACGGGTTCTTGTTCATTGCTTCCAGAACGTACTCTATGTGGCTGCTATTCAGCTTGAGAAAGCGGGACTTAACCACTTGCTGCGGCATATCCTCGCCATTGATACGGATGGTCGGAGCGGTAGAGCAGACGGCATCCAGCATGATGTCCATGATCTCCCGGAAGCGGTCTTTATCGAACTTCGGATCCTGACAGAGAATGTCGTAATCAAGATTCTCTTTGATAATCTCTTCATACTCGCTTCGCTCATCCATCCTGTCCATCCCATCAAGATTGATGGATTGATAGTTCTTTGAGAGAGTATTTCTTTCTTGGGTAATTACTTGATCAGTATTTATTTGTGCGGACTTATCCCCGCGTGGATTATCCACATTTGGCTTCTCCACACATGGATTTTCCGTGTGTGGCATTTCCCGTTCTGGCGTGGACTCCTGCGGCTCTTCGTATATCTCAAAGATTGTGCTGCTCATCCTGCCTTTACCGTCTCTCTGCCGGTGCCGGACAAGGTAGCCGTGCTTTTCAAGCTCACGGAGCGCGGAGAGAATGGCATCCGGGCCTTCCTTGCAGATTGCAGAAAGCCCCTTGGTTGAGAACTTCCAGCCATCATTGAACGAGAGCATCTTTGAGAGAAGACCGACTGCCTTGAGTGACAGGCTCTTGTCTCGAAGGTGGAAGTTCGCCATGACGGTATAGCCACGATTCTTGTTTACGCGATAGACTGCCACGAAAATCACCTTGCTATCTTGGGAAGCAGCTCTTCGGCACACTTTTTCTGGAACTTCATTCGGATGACCTCCTTGCCCTTCGGCGTGAAGTAGGTCTGAGAACCAGTGTAGCAGAACGTCACAAAATCGCGGACGATGAACAGTCCGGCATTGCTGTCCTTGTTGTAGGGAAGAAGCTGACCGGAGGGAGATCGGAACAGGTACTTCTCTCTGAGAAGGAACTGGATGAACTTGCGCTCCGGGATTTTCAGTTCCTTCGCCGTCGTTCGGATATTGGTGCAGTCATCCGGATTGATGAAGGCGTCGTAGTAATCGGCTTTGGGCTTTGCCGTGTTCAGCTCACACTCAAGAGCCTTCACGCGATTCTTTTCCAGAATCAACGCCTGAGCAAACTCCACAATGACCGCCGGTTCCTTCTGAATACGTTCCAGAAGGGAGTCCGTCATGTAGCCGCCGGTCTTGCGGATCATGGGGATGACATCATGTGTGATCCAGCGTTTGAAGGCTTTGGCTTCGGGCTTACGGCTGCTCAGAATAAGCGTGTAAAGTCCGGGTTCGTTCACCACCGTCATGTTGGGATTGCCTCGTTTATTACCCTCATTTGAAATGAGGGTAATCATCTTCTCGTCCGCATCCAGCCGTGAAATGGCTTGTGACGAATTGCCGATCTCCAAAGCCCTGCACACGTCTACCGCCACAAACCACGGCTCGTTTTCGATCAGGGCTGTTCGGATTTCTCCAAACTGTTCATTCTTGAAGACTTCGATTTTGTTATCCATGATTGACTTCCTTTCCGGCAGCAGATGTGCCACTTTGATTTTTGAGGGTAGAAACGGGATTGCAGCAGTAGGGACACTCTGCAAACACGCAGGACTGATATTTCCAGAAGGGGCGATGAAAGCGGCAGCTTCGGCACTCAGGGAGAATGCCATCCGCGCCGCTGTCAAAATGCTCAAAGCCGGGTGTGGTCTGCATCAGCAATTCGAGTGCTTGCAGATCACCGGCTGTCATGCGTTTCATGCTTAAAAACTCCTTTCCTTCGCCGCATCGCCAGCAAATATTCCGGCTTTTGGGCAACAAAAAAAGAGGGCTTGCTTCTTACTCCAAATTGGAGAAGAAACAAACCCTCTTCGTTTACGATGTAGTTCAGATGATTTCTCGGATGGTATGAATGACACCGAGCAGCAGCCCGATGAAGAAGGCAAGTCCTCCGATAAGACCGCCTATGATTAAGTTCAATGCGAAGATGCCGACTGAGCCGGAGATACCGTAGCCGCTGGGAACGAGCCAGAGGCACATCCTCCGGATGCCGAACGGTAATCCAACGCAGATCCACATAAGGAAGTAGTCGCATACGCCGTCAGGCATATAGATCGGCTTGAGAAATGACGCGAGGAAGAACGCAAGCGCGATTGGAAGCAGAACCTCCTTCAAGAAGACTTTGATAGCACCCACTATATCCTCCTTCTGCCGGAAGTGTGCAGCAGCACCCTCCGGCTTGCTTGATTATTGTGAAAGTCCTTTGTTTTCGGTCAAAAAAGAAGGGACTAAGCCAGAATGCCTTGGTTTTCAAGGTCTTTCTGATTTAGTCCTATTATCGCACAATAATCCTTGACGATGACCGCTGTCACATAGCCCATTTCGACATCCTCAATCATTTTCTGAAAAGACGGACGGTTGAAATTCGTGCCGGTATAACCGTCGTCCACATAGAAACGAGTATTACCGAGGCTATTTTCTTTGGCGTATTTCTGCAATAAACGCTTTTGATTGGCTACGGAGTTACTGTCGCCTTCCGCTCCATCATCACGGGACAGGCGGCAGTACAGCGCTGTTAATCCCAATTGTTCTTTTTTCTTTTTCGACTGCATAAGTCCTCCTTCCCGGCAGCCGAGCACACATATTCCGCTGCTATTGTATCGGATGCTTGACCGGGCGTCAAAGGTATGAGATTGCTGACCACTGTTCTTTGTACACGGTCACGCAGATTGGTTTGAGAGCTGCGCTCAAATTCTGCAGAAACAAAATAGGTCACATCCCCAATTTTGTATTCGTGGACTTTTCCGTCGGATACGCCGACGATCCAATTCGTTTGCCGCTTCATTTTCTATCACTCCTTATCGTTCCTCCCGCCCACGCTGGCGGATGAGGTATTTGCGGTAATGCTCGCAGGCTTTGAGAACGAAGTCCTCAAGCTGCCGTGGGTTGGCATCTGGCGCAAATTCTCGCAGCTTTTCGGTGGGGATCTTCACTGTCTCCCGCTGGTTCGGTTTCTCTTCGCTCATAAGGAACTGGATCACATCATTCGTCAGCAGCCCTTCACGGCCAGCCTTGTGCATCCGCCACGCCTGCGAATAAGATGGCGTGCAGTCGTTGATCTCACATTGCTCCAGCACATCCCGCTGGCTGTATTCATCGAGATAGGACAACTCCACGCCGACAGAGAACGCAATTTCCTCCTTGTCCATCTTTTCCAGCAATTCCGGGATGAGGTAGGTCAGGCGAATATAGCGCTGAACCTGCCTGCCGCTGTCTGTATCGGAAATATCATCCCGGGACTTGTGGCCAACTTGTCCACAAGCGATTCCCTGATGGGACAGTGCTTCCATTTTCAACTTGTAAGCATACGCCTTTTCACTGGGCAGGATATGCTCCCGGTGCAGATTGCTGTCCACCAAGGCAATGGCGGCGGCATCCCGGTCAAGGGTACAAATCAGCACGGGAACTTCTGTCAGACCTGCCTTCCGGGCAGCATACAGGCGGCGGTGGCCGCTGATGACTTCATATTCATCGCTGTTTTCAACGGAACGGACGATCAACGGGGAAAGAACACCATTCTCCCGGATACTTTCCGAAAGAGCGGCCATCTCCTCGTTGTTCTGTACCTTGTAGGGATGGCCTTCAAACGGGCGCAGCTGTTCAATTCTTAAGAGCGCTGGTTTCATTGGCACTGTGTTTTTGTTATTCATTGTTGACCTTCTTTCTCTTTTTCGGGTAGTAAATATCACTCTCTAAGTCTTATTTCCTTCCGATTCCCGGGCTTCTGGAATTCCGATAATCGGACTTTTGGGTAAACTCCTTTAAGTAGATGCGGTTGGCCTTGCCCTGCCCCTGACGGCGGCGCTCGATAAGGTCGGCTGCATCCAGCTCTGCAAACAGGCGGCAGACCTTTTCGTGTCCGAAATGCAGCAGCTCCTGCGCCTGATGGATGGTGAAATATTGGTAGACCCGACCATGCTCGTCTTTCCAGTCGTTCTTCTCGGATAGGGACAGCCGATCCAACAGCAGGCCGTAGAGCATCTTGGCATCGGTGGAAACAGTTTGGTAAATCTCATCTGTGAACAGCAGCTTTGGGATACGGTAAAAGGTGAAATGTTCGGAGTCGTTGACTGTAAAATATGGGTTCATTGAATTCCTCCTCTCGCTTGAATTTGTCACGCTTTTCAAAGCGGATTTTTGCGGTTAAGGTGTTTCTGTATTGCTTGGGTTGATTTGGGTTCAAAAAAGCCTTGTGTTTCAGGGCTGTCCGCACCTTAAAAGCGTGACGCCGATGCCCGCTTTCGGCGCTGCCGTTCGGCTGCCTTCAGCCGTTTCTGCTTAGCGGCGCAGGCCGGACAATAACGCTGATTCTTCGCCCTTGGTGCAAAAGACTGACGACACAGCACACAGCGCTTGCCGCCGGTCGGCTTCATTATCTCGGCGTGCATCCTTTCATCTGCCGGAAGCACGGCATTCTTGAAGTAGTTGCAGTAGATGCCGTACTTGCTGATGCTCTGGACGCAGACACAGGGCTCGCCGTCGTCCAGCAGCAGGCAGTTGCCACCGTCGTAGTTGGCGCACAGCTTCTGCAGCAGGGCGTTGACTTTTTTCGCCTGCTGCGGTGTGATTTTGATGACCATTGGAAAAAACCTCCTCTCACTTGTTACTAAAAAGGGTAGGTGTTTGGTAACCCTCTTCTCCAAAATTTCCGCTATTTAATTTTCAAGGTGCACACGGAAAACCACAGAGCGGCGGACTACGCTAGAATCTTCTATCGCCTTTCACTTTCTCTTTGCCGAATTTTTCTGCGAAATTCCCGCACTTTTTCAAAAATTTTCCTCTTTCAAGGCACAAGAGAAGAATCCCCTCAATAGGTAGGCAGCGAGAAGGGCTGTTTATTAACCCCCTGTGAAAAAACTCTCCCTATTAGGTAGCCAGCGAGAAGATCCATTTATAGATCCCCTCACTAATCAACTGGGAACTTTTTCACAGAAAAAACAAAGAAAATTTTGTAAACTTTTTGTGAACAGCTCGATGGCTTTGAGTTCCGCAAAGACCTCCTCACTTACTTTGAATTTGGGTGTCCTTTTGTGGGGGTGTTTTTGGACGGTTCTCAAAATTCTTCTCTCTACTTACTTTGAATTGAGCCGCAGATTTTGAGGGTGTTCTTGAAAATTTTCTTCCGAAACGCAAACAGAGGCGCAGCCAACGGATCACTCCGAAGGCTGCGCCTCTGTATTTTGGTATTCAGTTTTTCCAAACGGTGTTGAGAAAATGATAGGTTTATGGTATAATGCTGTTAATCTTCTGGAAGGAGAACTGTTTGATGACGCCTTTAAGTGAGTTAATACGGATCATGCGCAAGAAAGCCCTGCTGTCGCAGGAGGACTTTGCAAAAGCGCTGAATGTATCCGTTGGAACGATAAACCGTTGGGAAAACGCCAAAACCAAGCCAAATATCACGGCAATGAAGAAGATCAAGGCTTTTTGCGAGGGAAACAACATCCCCTTTGACGAGATCGAAGCGGCGTGGATCGCCCAGAAGGAGTAAATACGATGGCTGATGTAAAGAAAGATCAGGAACGGGACGAGTTGTTCCGTAGAATATATAAAATTGCCACCGACCTTGTTCACGCAGGTCATGTGGCAGAGTGGGACTTCAAATCTTATGTGCTGGGCACGATGTTCTACCGCTACATTTCGGAGAACTTCACTGCCTATATCAACGAGGGCGAACACGCCGCCGGGAACAAGGCCTTTGACTACGCCAAAATGCCGGACGCCGAGGCGGAGCCTGCCCGTGAAGACCTTGTGCAGGAAAAGGGCTTTTTCATCCTACCCTCGGAGCTGTTCTGCAATGTTCTCGCCCGTGCGGATAAGGACGACAACCTGAACGAAACGCTGGAGCGGGTATTCAACCACATTGAAAGCAGTGCCGCAAGCGGCGATGCGGAAAACGACTTTGCGGGTCTGTTTGACGATTTCGATGTGAACAGCAAGGCAATTGGCGAAACTGTTGCCAAGCGCAACAAGGTGCTGGTGGAGCTGCTGAACGGCGTAGCGCAGATGCCGCTGTTCTCTACTGATGGCATCAATCCCGACCTGTTTGGCGATGCCTACGAATATCTGATGGGAATGTACGCCGCCAACGCAGGTAAAAAGGGCGGCCAGTATTTTACGCCTGCCGATGTTTCAGAGCTGCTGGCTCGCCTCGGCACCATCGGCAAAACAAAGATTAACAAGGTCTATGACCCTGCCTGCGGCTCCGGTTCCCTGCTGCTGAAGGTGGAAAAAGTGCTGGGCAAAGATAATATCGAGCGAGGCTTCTACGGTCAGGAGATCGACCTGACCACTTACAACCTCTGCCGCATCAATATGTTCCTGCATAACATCGAGTTTGACAAATTCAGCATCGTGCGGGAAGATACTCTGCTCAGCCCGCAGCATTGGGACGACCAGCCCTTTGAGCTGATCGTATCCAATCCGCCGTTTTCCGTGCCGTGGGAGGGCGATAAGAACCCGCTGCTTATCAATGACCCGCGCTTTTCGCCTGCCGGAGTGCTGGCTCCTGCCTCCAAGGGCGATATGGCGTTTATTATGCACAGCCTTTCGTGGCTGGCTTCCAACGCAGCAGCCATCGTCTGCTTCCCCGGCATTATGTACCGTGGCGGAGCCGAGCAGAAGATCCGCAAGTATCTGGTGGATAACAACTTTGTGGATGCCATCATCCAGCTGCCCTCTAATCTGTTCCTGAATGTTACGATCTCCGTGGACATTATGCTGCTGAAAAAGAACAAGACGGACAACGCCATTCTGTTCGTGGATGCCTCCAAGGAGTTTGTGAAGGTCACGAAGAACAACCGACTCTCCGAGGACAACATCCGGCGCATCGTATCCGCCGTGGCGGAGCGTAAGGACGAGCAGCATTTTGCCCACCTTGTGCCAAACGACGAGGTCGGCAGCAAACAGAACAATTATAATCTCTCTGTTTCTACCTATGTGGAGCAGGAGGATACCCGTGAGAAGATCGACATCGTAAAGCTGAACGCCGAGATTGCCGAGATCGTCGCACGAGAGCAGAAGTTGAGAGAGGAAATCGACCGGATTATTGGGGAGATCGAGGGGTAACAAGGTGGCAATATACAGTTGGATTCTTGAACATAGCGACATTATCGGATTGATAATTGATTTTATTGCGTTGGTTGTAAGCGTTATTCTTACAGTAGTTATTTATAAACTCGAGCGCCGTCACGAAAAGGAGCACGAAGCAGCAGAAGAAAAAGCACAAAAGGCGGCTTTGGCCGAGGCGGCAAGAGTGTTTTTAATCGATAATGATGACGAGGTAGACTATCTCCCACTTGCTGCAATTGCTGCAAAATTAAAGCTCAAAAGAAAACATTGCCGCAATATTACTACCCGATTTATACGCTGCTCTGAAAAACAGCAGAGGGAGATTCTCTGCCAGGCAAATATACCAGATATCCAAGTATCAATGGATGAGGCTTGGGCTGCGCTGGAAAAATTGCAGGCCGATTTGCAACGATATGAATTCGGTCGCAGCATTCTCTACGATGGTGCAAAATACCTTCATCGTGCCTTCGAACGTTGGGCAGCCGTTGAAATTGACGATGTTAATCCCTATATATTTGAAGACCCTGAAAAAAGCGAATGGCACAACAGTTCGGAATGTCAAGGAAAGTCCTCTTGGCGTTTTTCCAATAATTCGTCTCCCTTTAGTTCTTATATATGGAGTTATCTGAATGCAGAGGAATTAGGCCTTAATAAAAATCAAATTGAGCCGCCGGTAGATATGGTTTTTCAGCAGTGCAATCTCGGAACCTGCGACGAGCAGAAGATGACTTTTTGGACTATGCGAATTATCATAGATGCTTGCCATTCTTTCTGTACGACGCAGGCGGCTGATATTTTTGACGAATGCCTGATAAAAACGCAAGAAGATATGTACTACTACACGCTTGCTACGTTGTGCGCAACATACACGGCTAAAGAAGGTGAACAAAATGACCAAACTTGATGAACTAATTCAGGAATACTGCCCCGATGGAGTCGAGTACAAAAGACTTGGCGATATTGCTACAATAAGCAGGGGCGGTAGTTTTCAGAAAAAAGATTATACTGAAAATGGCATTCCTTGCATTCACTATGGGCAAATCTATATGAATTATGGACTTTTTGCTGAAAAAACATTGTCCTATATTAGTGAGAAAACTGCTCAGAAACAGAGATTTGCCGAGTCTGGTGATATCATTATGGCAGTCACCAGCGAAAATATAGATGATGTTTGTAAATGCATGGCGTGGCTTGGAAACGAAAAGGTTGCAGTAAGCGGGCATACCGCTATTATCCGTCATTCAATCAATCCGAAATACCTTGTCTATTGGCTTCATTCCTCTGCGTTTTACCAGCAAAAGGCAAAAATCGCTCATGGCACAAAAGTAATCGAGGTTGCACCAGTGAAGTTGGCTGATGTGATTCTTCCCGTCCCGCCCCTGCCGGTGCAGCGTGAAATTGTCCGCATACTGGACAATTTCACAGAGCATATTACTGAACTTACTGAACAACTTAACTTAGAACTTACCGCCCGAAAAAAGCAATATGAATTCTATCGAAATCAGCTCTTGACTTTTGATGCACAGGGTGCGACGATTTTGACAGACAGACAGACAGACAGACAGACAGACAGACAAGCCTAACGACCTAAATCGTCTGTGTCAATATGTTTCTGAATTTATTTTCGTTAAATTAAGCGATATTTCCGTGAACTGCGATAGCCTGAGGAAACCCGTTACCAGCGGAAATCGTGAAGCTGGTAATATTCCGTACTATGGTGCATCTGGCATTGTTGACTATGTAAAGGACTATATTTTTGATGGTGATTATCTGCTGATTTCCGAGGATGGTGCAAATCTATTGGCACGGAACACACCGATTGCATTTTCTATCAGCGGGAAGAACTGGGTTAATAACCACGCTCATATTCTCCGATTCAACAATCGCATAACACAGAGATATGTAGAAATTTATTTGAACTCTATTGATCTATCGCCGTATATTTCAGGTGGTGCACAACCAAAGTTAAATCAGCAAAACCTTTACAAGATCCCTATTCCATTACCGTCGTATCAAAAGCAGAAAGAAATTGTTACCATTCTCGACCGCTTCGACACCCTCTGCACCGACCTTTCCTCCGGCCTTCCCGCCGAAATCGAAGCACGGCAGAAACAATATGAATATTACAGGGACAAGCTGCTGACATTTGGAGAGAGATTCAATTAGGAAGGGAGCGCTATTGATGCCAAGCGAAGAGAATAATGGATATGTTTTTCCCATATTGAATGGCATTGCCACCTTCATGCAAGGCGCAGTAGCTGTTTTCAAAAAAGCTGGTGAATGGTATCGTGACAACGAAGAAACCATCAGAAACTTTATAATCAGTTTTTCGAATTTTAGCACTTGTTGTTCTGCAATAGAAAAGATGGCTCAGCGCCAAATTATGTTTTCTGATGATATTTCCATCGATTTTGCAGAAGCAATTTGCAATTCTGATAATATTGATACGCTGGTAGAGGATTATTACTTTGGCACAGATACTCATCATATTGATATTGTGATGAATCGGTGCGACAAGGCTAAATGTTTACGAGATTATCAGAATTTGTTTTTACAAATCACCGATACATACAGCCGGCAACAGTATCATCTTGCTTGTATCGGACTGTTTGCGATTGCAGACGGACTAATGGCAGATATTTCGACTATGAAGAAGTCCACCAGTTTTGAGAAACGGATAAAATCCATTGAACAAAAAATGGCGGATAAAATTGAACTGGACACCATCGATCGTCGGACATTTTTCATACACTTGCAGTTTGACTCTTTGGGTGACAACCTCTCGAATTCTGTATTCGGCTTTTCTGATTTTACCAAGGACGAACCCAACGAACTGAACAGGCATTGGCTTCTCCACGGAAGAACACATAAAACATATAGTCGATATGATTTTTTGAAAATATTGCTTTGGATTGATCAATTGGTATTCTTGGATAGTATAATCAACATTACAAGCGGAGGTGACGATAAGTGAGCTATTTCAACATCGTTGCCCAAAGCAGCGAAAGCACTGTTGTTACCGAATATAAGCCACAGGCCAAGCGCTCTGAGGCTTATCAGAGCGAAGCAGACTTGGAAAAGGAGTTTATCCGCCTGCTCTGCGAACTGGGCTATGAGCGCCTGACCATCCATAAAGAGGCTGACCTGATTGCCAATCTGCGGACGCAGCTGGAAAAGCTGAATAACTATCGCTTTACGGACGGCGAATGGAAGCGGTTCTGGGACGAGGTGCTGGCAAACACCAACTCCGGCATTCTTGAAAAGACCCGTCTGATTCAGGAGGACTATGTGCAGGTGCTCCGCCGGGATAACGGGGAAAGCAAAAATATCCAGCTCATTGACAAGAAGTGCATCCATAATAACAGTTTGCAGGTCATCAACCAGTATGCCATCTCCACAG
>ENA-OPCN01002150-OPCN01002150.1-human-gut-metagenome-genome-assembly--contig:-NODE-2150-length-11516-cov-1.545851_pt1 | contig 11516 bp, 9 predicted proteins | sample MGYA00241567_ERZ501485 | MGnify/ENA primary metagenome ERZ501485 (study PRJEB25962, sample SAMEA2042579) | human gut metagenome | biome: human gut; feature: human-associated habitat; material: faeces...
CTAGATATTATACAGGAAATATTGTAGAAGCAGTTAAGTTAACTATGGATCAAATAAAAGGTGCTTATTCATTAATTGTAATGAGTCCGAGAAAATTAATAGGTGCAAGAGACCCATATGGTTTTAAGCCATTATGCATTGGTAAAAGAGATAATACATATATTTTAGCTTCAGAGACATGTGCACTTGATACTATCGGTGCGGAGCATGTAAGAGATGTCTTACCTGGTGAGATAGTAACTATTACTGATGGTAAGATAATATCTGATACATCATTATGTCTGCCTAAAGAGAAAGAAGCAAGATGTATATTTGAATATATTTATTTCGCAAGACCGGACAGTATAATTGATGGAATTTCAGTATATCATTCAAGAATTATGGCAGGAAGATATCTTGCCATGGATCATCCTGTAGAGGCTGATTTAGTAGTAGGTGTGCCGGAATCAGGAAATGCGGCAGCATTAGGATATTCTTTAGAATCAGGAATTCCTTATGGTACTGCATTTGTTAAGAACGGATATGTCGGACGTACATTTATAAAGCCTAAGCAGAGCAGCAGGGAATCAAGTGTAAGAGTTAAACTTAACGTTTTGAAAGAAGCAGTTAAGGGTAAAAGAGTAATTATGATAGATGACTCTATTGTAAGAGGTACTACGAGTGACCGTATAGTAGGAATGCTTAAGGAAGCAGGTGCTACAGAGGTGCATGTAAGAATAAGTTCACCACCATTTTTAAATGAGTGTTATTTTGGAACGGATATTCCAAGTAAAGAACAGTTAATTGCGCATAACAGAACGATTGAAGAAATCAGACAGATTATCGGTGCGGATTCGTTAGGTTATCTAGGAATAGACAGATTATCACAGATGGTGGAAGGACTTCCTATTTGTACAGGATGTTTTAATGGAAAGTATCCTATAGAACCACCTAAGGAAGATATTCGTGGTGAATATGAAGCATAAAAGTGTTTAAAATATTAGCATTAGCTGATATAATACTAAGGAAAAGATACCTTAGATAGATTAACTAATATGTATAAGAAAAAGGAGAACTAATATGTACGATAAGTATCAAAGCCCATTGTCAGAGCGATATGCAAGTAAGGAAATGCAGTATATTTTCTCACCTGATATGAAATTCAGAACATGGAGAAAATTATGGATTGCATTAGCAGAAACCGAGAAAGAACTTGGCTTAAAGGATGCAGATGGAAATCCACGTATCACAGACGAACAGATTGAGGAGTTAAAAGCACATGTGACAGATATTAATTATGATGTTGCAAAAGCTCGCGAAAAAGAGGTGCGCCACGACGTAATGAGCCATGTATATGCATATGGCAAACAGTGTCCAAAGGCAGCAGGAATCATTCATCTCGGAGCAACTTCCTGCTATGTTGGTGATAATACAGACGTCATTATCATGACTGAAGCACTTAAATTAGTAAAGAAAAAACTGGTGAATGTCATTTCCGTATTATCTGATTTTGCAATGAAATACAAAGACCTTCCGACGCTTGCATTTACTCATTTCCAGCCGGCACAGCCGACAACAGTTGGTAAGCGTGCAACGCTTTGGATTCAGGAACTTGTGATGGATTTGGAAGATTTGAATCACGTGCTGTCTCATATGAAACTTCTTGGTTCGAAAGGAACTACCGGTACACAGGCAAGTTTCCTTGAGCTGTTTGACGGTGATGAGAGCAAATGTAAAGAAGCGGACAAACTGATTGCAAAGAAAATGGGATTTGACGCATGCTTCCCTGTTTCCGGACAGACCTATTCCCGTAAATTGGATACTCGCGTAGTAAATGTACTTGCCGGCATCGCAGCCAGCGCACATAAATTTTCAAACGATATCCGTCTTCTTCAGCATTTGAAAGAAGTGGAAGAGCCATTTGAAAAGAGCCAGATTGGTTCCTCTGCAATGGCATACAAGAGAAACCCAATGCGAAGCGAAAGAATTGCATCCCTGTCCCGCTATGTAATGATTGATGCCTTAAACCCAGCCATTACATCGGCAACCCAGTGGTTTGAGAGAACGCTCGATGATTCCGCAAATAAGCGTCTGAGCGTAGCAGAAGGCTTCCTCACAATCGACGGTATTTTGGATTTGTTCTTAAATGTAGCCGATGGACTTGTTGTTTACGATAAAGTAATTACAAAACGTCTCATGTCCGAACTTCCATTTATGGCAACCGAAAATATCATGATGGATGCCGTAAAAGCCGGCGGCAACCGTCAGGAACTGCATGAGAAGATTCGTGAGCTTTCCATGGAAGCAGGCAGAAATGTAAAAGAGCGCGGCTTAGACAACAACCTCTTAGAGTTGATTGCCGCAGACGATGCCTTCCCAATGACTTTGGAAGAATTGCAGAAGACTATGGACCCAAGCAAATACGTTGGTCGTGCACCAAGTCAGGTAAAAGAGTTTGTTGAAGACGTGGTCACACCAATTCTCGACGAAAACAAAGACTTGCTTGGAATTAAAGCAGAGATTAACTGCTAATTAAGGAAAGTAAGTATTATGTAGACAAAGTTGGTGCTAGGACTGTTCTGTTGTCCCAGCACCATTTTTCTTTGTTTGTGGGGTTGCAGCAGTTGTGGAGCAATGGAGAAATCCGTTATATATAAGCATCAAAAGTCTTAGGCAACGCTAATCCGTTCAAAATTAAAAAAGAGTTGCAATTTAAACTCCATTTTCGCCAATTTATCTCAATTTTTCCGTCAAAAGCAACTCTATTTGCTAAATTTCTAAAAAAGCGTTGTACAAAATAGAAAACCACTTGCAAGCAAAGCAACCATAAAGTAGAAAATTTGGGAAAAGAGTTGCCTCGTCTGGAAAAATTCGATTGGAATTTTAACAAAACTCAGATTAAAGGAATAAGTTTGCGCTAAATGTTCGCTGTCAATTCCTTTGGATTCCAGTAATTCCGTAGAAAAACAAAAAAAGTCCCACCGAACATTTGACACAAACACCCACTAGTTTCTTCCCCCATCTTATGATATAATCATACCAAATGACAAGGAGGTGGCGTTATGCCATTATTAAATAAAGAAAAAATGATGGATGGTTTTGGCAAGGCAGTTGACGCCGTGAACAATGCGGCAGACAAAGCCGGCAGGTACGCCAAAGAAAAAGAACTGGACAAGAAAATTGACCATGCCGCAGAGGTTGTCACAAAAGAGGCAAAAAAAGTTGGTAAAGAAATCAAGAGTGTATTTTCAAGCGAGAAAAAATAGAAGAAGAGGATTGTAAATTATGTGGATTGCAGATGGATGGAACGATTATGAAGTGTTAGATACTTCGGCGGGAGAAAAATTAGAGCGGTGGGGTGATTATATTCTTGTACGCCCGGACCCGCAGGTGATTTGGAACACACCGCATAAAGTAAGAGAGTGGAAACAGAAAAACGGACATTACCACAGAAGCAATAAAGGCGGCGGACAGTGGGAATTTTTTGATTTGCCGGAGCAGTGGGAGATTTCCTATGGAAATCTCAAATTTCATTTGAAACCATTTCATTTTAAACATACCGGACTTTTCCCTGAGCAGGCGGTAAACTGGGAGTGGAGCGGAAATTTGATTCGCGAGGCAAAGAAGAAAAATCCGGGAAAAGAAATTAAGGTGCTGAATTTATTTGCATACACGGGTGGCGCGACAGTGGCATGCGCCGATGCGGGGGCAGCTGTGACACATGTGGACGCATCCAAAGGGATGGTTACATGGGCGAAAGAAAATGCGGCAGCGTCCGGGCTTGCCAATGCGCCGATTCGCTATCTGGTGGATGACTGCGTAAAATTTGTGGAGCGTGAAATTCGCCGGGGCAATCATTATGATGCGATTATTATGGACCCGCCTTCCTATGGAAGAGGTCCCAAAGGCGAGATTTGGAAAATAGAAGAAAAAATTTTCCCACTGGTACAGCTTTGCACGCAGACAAGCCATTATTTTTCCTGATTAATTCTTATACAACAGGATTACAGCCGGCAGTGCTTTCTTATATGTTAAATTTGGAATTAAAAAGCCGTTTTGGCGGAACGGTTGAAGCAGATGAAATCGGATTGCCGGTGCGCGGTAAGCAGGGACTTGTTTTGCCGTGTGGCGCAAGCGGAAGATGGAGCCGTAAAGAGAGAGAGTAAGAGGAAGGGGTGAAGCGATGAAACTGATTCATTGTGCGGATTTGCATTTGGATTCAAGCATGACGACGCATTTGACAAAGGAAAAAGCAAAGGAGCGAAAAGCAGAATTACTCGCTTCTTTTAACCGGATGATGGAGTATGCCGACAGGGAAAATGTGTCGGCGGTTTTGATTGCGGGTGATTTGTTTGACCGGAAAAATATTTCGGCAACGGCACGCAATGCAGTTTATCATGCGATTTCGACACGCCCTGAGATGACATTTTATTATCTGAAAGGAAATCATGATGTGCGTCTTTTTTTGCCAAATGGCAAAGAATGTCCTGAAAATTTAAAATTGTTTGGTGAAGAGTGGACCGCTTATGTGCAGGCAGATGAGGGATGCCGTCTTGTGATTAGCGGCGTTGAGTTGTGTGAGGAAAATCATGCGCTGATAGCCAATTCGCTGACTTTAAACCGTGAGGATGTAAATATTGTGATGCTTCACGGACAGGAAGCGGAATACGCTGCACAGGACAAGGCGGAAGTCGTGCCGCTGCGTGATTTGCGTGGCAAGGGCATTGATTATCTGGCACTTGGGCATGTGCATGGTTATAAAAAGGAAACACTGGATAGCCGAGGCGAGTATTGCTATCCGGGGTGTTTAGAATGCCGTGGCTTTGATGAATATGGGGAGCATGGCTTTGTTCTTTTAGATGTGGATTTGGAAGAGAAAACCGTGGCGAGTGAATTTATCCCATTTGCCCTTAGAAACGGACATTATGTGGAAGTTGATGTCAGTGACTGTATGAGCACGGCAGAGATTATGGATGCCATCAACGAGACCGCACAAAGGGAGCATCTGCCGCATGAGGATTTTGTGAAATTTGTATTGGTTGGCGAGATGGCGCTTGCCAGCGAAAAAGATTTGGATTATTTGAATCAATGGATTCAGGATGATTATTATACCGTGAAAGTGACGGACAAAACAAAAATCCGAATTGACTATGAGGATTATCGAAACGATGCGTCACTTCGCGGCGAGTTCGTTCGTTTAGTGCAGGCAGATGAGGTACTTTCTGACGAAGAAAAGGCGCAGATGATTCAGTATGGCATACGAGCTTTGGAAGGGGAGGAAATCGAGTGAAATTATTACAGTGTAAAATAGAAAATTTTGGTAAATTAAGCGATGTCTCCTTTGACTTTTCAGAGGGTGTCAATACATTCTGCGAGGAAAACGGATGGGGAAAAAGTACGCTTGCGAATTTTGTCCGAATTATGTTCTTTGGCTTTTTAAATGGTAATAAACAGGACAAACTGGTAAATGAAAGAAAGCGTTATTTCCCGTGGCAGAGCACGAAAGGCGTGTATGGCGGAAGCGTGAAATTCGAAACAGAGGGGAAAAGTTATCAGCTTAACCGCGTGTTTGGGAAAAAAGATAAAGATGATATTTTTGAACTCTATGACCTTTCGACAAACCTTCCGTGCGAGGATTTTTCCGAGAATATCGGTGTTGAATTATTTGGTATTGATGCGGCATCCTTTGGCCGCACAGTATTTTTTTCACAGAAGGACTGCGAGTCTGCACCGACCAACGGGATTCATGCGAAACTTGGCAATCTGATTGAGCAGACGGATGATATCCACAATTTTCAAAGTGTGTATGACAAATTGAAAGATACCACGAATAAAATGACGCCAAAAAGAAAAACCGGTTCGCTGAACAGAGAAAAACGTGAAATCGAAGAAAGAGAGCAGAAACTTCGTGAAGAAGAAAGCATCCGGCAGGGGATTTTAGAGGCGGAAACTTATTACAAGCAGTGTGAAGAAAAAGAAAAAGAGCTTTCCGAGGTGATTGCTGCGGAGCAAAAGAAGCAGGAAAAACTTAGTAAGGCAATGGACTATGCGGTAAATAGAAAAGAGTATGAGACACTTGTGTCTGCTAAAGAACAGGCGGGAAAACAGTGGGAAGACAGTAAAAATGCATTTCCTTACGAGGATAAAATTCCTTCGATGGAGCAGATGGGAAAATGGCAGAAGCAAAGACGGGAGTGCGAACAGTTCCGTGAGCAGATGGTGAGAAATCAATTGACTGGCGAGGAAAATGCACTTGTGTCTTCTGTCAAACAGCGGTTTGGACAGGAGATTCCGGAGGATGCAGCACTGCAGTCGATGGAGGAGGCTCTTACCGAATATGAATCGCTCAAACAGACCATTCGCAAAGGAGAGTTTACACCGGCGGAACAAAATGAGTGGGAAACTCTGAAAAAACGCTATCCGAATGGGATGCCGGGGAAGGAAGAATTGCTGAAATTAAATCGAATCTGTGAAGATGTTCGACATAGAGAAGATCAGCTTGCAAATGCGCAGACAACAGCCCGTGCATTAAAGCAGGTGGCGGCACAGAAAAAGCCGGAAAAAGCGTCACCGCTTCTACTTGTTCTTGGCTGTCTTGCGTTGGTTCTTGGTGTGGGGCTTAGCTTCGTACAGGTGATTGCCGGCGTGGCAGCATTTGTTGTTCTGGCGCTTGTTGCTGTGGTCCTTTTTGTACAGCAAAAAGAGAAAAAACAGGAAGAAGATTTAAGTGAGCAGCCGCTTTTGGAACTTGAACAGGAGATGGAACGGGCAAAAAGAGAGATAGAGCAGGGAAATGAAAAGATTTCTTTCGTGCTTTCTGCCTATTTCCCGGAAGGAATTTCCGGCGATTTCCGCGATGTGATTCAGCAGATGCAGATGGATACGATAGCCTATGAGACGCATCAGGCAAAGAGCGAGGCGGTAAGTGAAGAAGATGAGGTTCATTATCAGACTCTTCAAAAATCGCTTCGTGAGTTCATGGATGGTTATGTAGAAATGGGAATTTCAGAAGAGCGGTTTGCATTTGGCTTGTCAAAGCTTCGCAGCGAACTGAAACAGTACCGTCGTCTCTGTGAAAAACTGGAAAGTTTTTTGGGAGCAGAAAAGAAATACGAGCAGGCAAAAGAAGAACTTGTACTTGGCGGAAAAGAGTATGGTCTGATTTTTGAAGAGCCGTTTGACGAGGAACTGCAAAAGATTGCCGGGGCCATCAACCGTGTTCAGGTGGCAGAGCAGTCATGGCAGACGGCAGGAAAAAAGTTGTCACAGTTTGAAAATGACCACGATATGGAGCGTATTCGCGAGACAAAGGAGGCCGGGGAAAACGAAGGGCTGAGTGAAAGCCATGAGCGTGAAAAACGGTGGATGACCGAGCAGGAAACCAACCGCAAAAATATGGCTGCATACGAGAAACAATTAGAGCAACTGGAGGAAAAACTTGATGAACTTGCAGAAATCCGTCTTGAGTTAGAGGAGCGGAAAGAGCACTTTTTAAGCGGCAATAAGAAGTACGAACTTTTGCTAAAAACAATGGACAAGTTACAGCAGGCAAAAGACACGCTGACCGCGCGTTATATTGAACCGGTGCAGAAAGGATTCACGAAATATTACCAAATGGTAGATGGTGGCGATGCTAAAGACTACCGATTTGATGCCGGCGTAAATTTGACTGTGGAGGAAATGGGCATGCCGCGGGAAATTCGTTTTTTGAGTGAGGGACGCAAAGACCTCGCCGGAATCTGTGCGCGTATGGCAATGGTAGATGCCATGTATGAAAAGGACAAACCATTTCTTGTTTTTGACGATTCCTTTGTGAATCTGGACGACGAAAAAATGCGTCATGCGCTTACCTTTTTGAAGGAAGTCGGAAAAGAATATCAGGTTATTTATTTCACATGCCGGGAAAACAGAAAGGCATAAAAAGGAGGAAACCATGCGTTTTGTAATACAAAGAGTCAGCAGTGCTTCTGTCACAATCGACGGAAAAGTACGTGGAGAAATAGGAAAAGGTTTTGTTGTGTTAATCGGCATTGGAGAGGATGATACAAAAGAAATTGCAGATAAACTTTTACACAAACTTTTGAATATGCGTATATTTGAAGACGAAAATGGGAAAACAAATCTTGCCCTAAAAGATGTGTCCGGCGAATTGCTTATGATTTCCCAGTTCACCTTATATGCCAACTGCAAAAAGGGAAACCGTCCATCTTTTACAGACGCCGGCAGACCGGAGATGGCAGAGCCGATGTATGAGTATATATTGGAAGCCTGCCGCAAAGAAATCCCGGTGGTCGAGCAGGGGGAGTTTGGTGCCGATATGAAAGTTGCCCTTGTGAATGATGGGCCGTTTACAGTCGTGCTTGACAGCAGGGATTTGATGTAGGATACTTATAAAAACATAGAAAAAGAAGCTTATTCGTGAGAGACTATAACGCAAAGCGTTATCCCGTCTCGATACGAATAAACTTCTTTTTCCATTATATTCAGAACTTTTATGTACCCCTGTTCGCTTTTTCTGGTGTAACTCTCTATATACACAAGTTCCTTTAAACACTTTCTCTCGCCACCGATACTGTAATATATAACGGATATATCACAGAACGCATCTACCCAAATTGCTTCTGAGAAGTCAAGGTCCCTGCTTATTCGCTTTTCCTGAAATTATGTAGTGAATATCATCCTCCCTTCTGAAAATTTCAACTCCGTTTATTATCATAGCACATTATGAGCACCATGAATCGTAAAAGTCGTGAACGGCACAAAATTGGGAGTGAACGGACACTTTTGTATAAAAAATGTTATTTTTTGCATAATATACATTACAAATATTCCCTATTTTGAGACGAAAATAGATGTTGACACCTGCCCGTTATTTGCATTATGATGGAGCAGGAAATATAAAACGAAAAGAGGAACAACATGAATATCGATGAAATGTTAGAAATTAGTGACTGCCCATTGTGTGAGGGCGGCGCATTATTGGAAGAGGAATGTGGCTGTAGTTATTATGTGATGTGTTTGGAATGTGGCTGTCACACGGTAAATATTGATTTCCGTTCGGAACAAGAGCGTCTCGATGCGGCAAAAAGAGCGGTTATGCTTTGGAATACCGGAAAAGTAATATCAAGCAGCCCCGGCGAATGAGGATGTTGAACGTAAATTTTGCAGGGGGAAATTTTTCAAGGGTGCTTGACACATTTTTCCCTCTGTGCTACAATACATGGCAAAGCAATGAAGGAAACGATTGTTTATGCAGTGACTTTACGACAGGGAGAGGCGTCATGGACTGCGAGCGTCTTGCGGAAGCGGTAAACAGGAGAACATTCCGGAGCTGATGAGTTGAAACGATTATAAGAGGTAGGCTCATCCGGGTGACACCGTTATTGGTTGAATGAGTGGAGATACGACGGGGTGTCTCAATGCGGGTGGTACCGCGGGTTTTTAGGCTCTTATTTTGATGAACATTTTTCCCGTCCCAGAAGGCAGAGATGCTTTGCTGGGACGTATTTATTTCAAAGCAATCTGTCGAAGGCAGGTTGCTTTTTTTGCAACCTTCAAAATCATTTGGTGGAATCATGTGAAGACACATGGGAATGGAGGTTACTATGGAATATTTAACAGGAAAGACAGAAAAAAAGACACTTGGCATTCAAGACATTTTAGCCGGTGAGTATGAGGGAAAAGAAGTAACGGTAAATGGTGCAGTTCACAAAATCAGAGACATGGGCGATGTGGCGTTTGTGGTTTTGAGAAAGAGCGAGGGGCTTTTGCAGACCGTTTATGAAGATGGCGTTACGGATATTTCGCTGAAAGAATTGCAGGAAGAAGATACCGTTTGTGTGACCGGCGTTGTGGCAAAAGAGGAGCGTGCACCGCATGGATTTGAAATCCGCCTGCGTACCGTAACCATTTTGTCAAAGCCAACGGAACCAATGCCGATAGCCATTAACAAATGGAAAATGAATACCTCGCTGGAAACAAAATTGGATTTGCGTCCGCTTTCTCTGCGAAATGTAAAGGAGCGTGCAAAATTTAGAATCCAGGAAGGAATCATCCGTGGATTCCGGGATTTTCTGCATGAGCAGGGCTTTACCGAAATCCATTCGCCAAAAATCGGCGCCAGAGGTGCTGAGGGCGGTGCAAACTTATTCCGTCTCGAATATTTTCATAAACATGCTGTGCTTGCACAAAGCCCGCAGTTTTACAAACAGATGATGGTTGGCGTGTTTGACCGTGTCTTTGAGGCGGCGCCGGTATTTCGTGCAGAAAAGCACAACACAAAGCGTCATTTGAATGAGTATACTTCTCTTGACTTTGAGATGGGCTATATTGACAGCTTTGAAGATATTATGGAGATGGAAACTGGATTTTTGCAGTACACGATGGAACTTTTGCAAAAAGAGTACAAAAAAGAATTGGATCTTTTGAAAGTCACACTGCCAAAGGTTGATAAAATTCCACAGGTTCGGTTTGACAAGGCAAAAGAACTCGTGGCAGAAAAATACAACCGGACAATCCGCAACCCATTTGACTTAGAGCCGGAAGAGGAAGCACTGATTGGACAATACTTTAAGGAAGAAATGGATGCCGATTTTGTGTTTGTTACCCATTATCCTTCAAAAAAACGTCCGTTCTATGCGATGGATGACCCGGAAGATACGACGTATACACTGAGTTTTGATTTATTGTTCCACGGACTTGAAATCACAACCGGTGGACAGCGTATTCACGATTACCAGACGCTTGTGGACAAAATCGCGGACAGGGGAATGACGCAGGAAGGCATGGAGCAGTACATGATGATTTTCAAACATGGCATGCCGCCACATGGTGGACTGGGAATTGGAATGGAGCGCTTAACAATGAAACTGTTAGGGGAAGAGAATGTTCGTGAGACGACCTTGTTCCCAAGGGATTTGAACCGTCTCGAACCATAAAAGAAAGGAAGTGTTTGTATGGCAAATCATATTTCAGATGAAACAATTGAATATGTAGGAATTTTAGCAAAACTGGAATTGAATGAAGAAGAAAAAGAGCAGGCAAAAAAAGATATGGAAAGTATGCTCGATTACATTGACAAATTAAACGAACTTGACACCGAGGGCGTGGAACCGATGTCTCATGTGTTCCCGGTTCACAATGTGTTCCGTGAGGACGAAGTGACAAATGGAGATGACAGAGAGAACATGTTGAAAAATGCACCGCAGAAAAAAGAAGGAACATACATGGTGCCAAAAACCTTTGCTTAATAAGCGGAATGGAGGAAGCATATGAGTTTAATGAGTTTGACGGCGGTTGCACTCGGAAAAAAGATTCAAGCCGGGGAAGTGACTGTAGAAGAGGCAGTATTGGACGCCTTAGAGCAGATTGAGAAAAAAGAAGATACGATTCACAGTTATGTTACTGTGTTAGAAAAAGAAGCTATTTTAGAAAAAGCAAAAGAAATACAGAAAAAAATTGATGCCGGTGAGCTGACAGGCCCGCTTGCGGGAGTCCCGGTGGCAATCAAAGATAATATGTGTACCGAGGGCGTGCTT
>ENA-OPCN01002155-OPCN01002155.1-human-gut-metagenome-genome-assembly--contig:-NODE-2155-length-11492-cov-3.390400_pt1 | contig 11492 bp, 10 predicted proteins | sample MGYA00241567_ERZ501485 | MGnify/ENA primary metagenome ERZ501485 (study PRJEB25962, sample SAMEA2042579) | human gut metagenome | biome: human gut; feature: human-associated habitat; material: faeces...
AAGTCTGCCGGCACCGTAAAAACCGACCTTGCCGCCATTCGCTTCTTCCACGATAAGATGTCCCGCCCAAAATACACGCTGCCAACGAACAGCGAGTTAGGCGTCGAGCTGGAGCGCCGTCGATTCGGACAGCTCGACCGGACATGGAGCGGGCCGGAGTTCAACCGTCTGCTCGGCAAGGCAATGGCGGAAAACCGCGATGACGTCATTCTCGCGCTTTATCTTGGGCGCTATGCGGGGCTTCGTATCCACGAGTGCTTTCGCATAGACACCGCAGCGGCGGAGCAGGCGCTGCGCGAAAACGCCCTCACCGTGAAAGGCAAGGGCGGCAAGGTGCGCACCGTCCCCATCGAGGACGAGCGTATCCTAATGATGTTGAAGAGAGTGTTGGCACAGACCGAGCGTGGTCACAAGCTGCTGGTGCCGGACGGGATGCCTACCGACCGTTCCATCAACGCCTTGGAGCTGTTTATCTATCGTCATCGCAACGAGATCAGCGACGAGGGCTCGGACCGCCGTCTGACCTTCCACGGGCTTCGGCACACCTATGCCGCGGAGAAGTACACGAGGCTGACGGAGGGCGGCATGAGCGCCATTGACGCACACTATGCGGTCTCTCGTCTGCTCGGTCATGAGCGCGCCGATGTGACGGATATCTACCTCGCGTCGGTCAGAAAGCGGGGCAGCGATGGAGAATAACGGAATGAAGTCCCCCCTCCCCGGTCAAACTATGGTCGGAGGTGGAAGCATGGATCATCAGGAGCTTTCCATTGGTTCTGTTATTTACGAGGTTCACCGTATTTATAACGGCAGCCGCTCCGCAGAGGAACTCGTACTGGAGCGAATACTGCTCGAGCAGCCAGATCCTCCCTTTGACGAAGGGCACACTGGTGCGGTATAATACGCTCAGTGGGTCGGTTCGTCGTAAGGAGGCGAAAGTGAGAACCGATAAATTAATGCTGGGATTTGCCTACCTAAGACTTTCCAACGAGGAAGCGCAGGGTGGGGAATCCTCCAGTATTACAAACCAGCGCATGATCGTACAAAACTACTGCAAGCAGAACGGCATCAGTCTGGTTCGGGAATTTGTGGATGATGGCTACTCCGGCGGCAACTTTGACCGTCCTGCCTTTCAGGAAATGATGAAGCAGCTCCAACAGGGCAAGGCCAACACCGTCATTACCAAAGACCTGTCCCGTCTGGGCCGCGATATGCGGGAGGCCAGCTACTACGCTGAGCAGTTCTTCCCCGAGCACGGCATCCACTATATTGCCATCTCGGACAACTTCGACACCGAACAGGAGAATATCATGGCCCCCTTCCTTTTTGCCATGAACGAGGTCTACCTGCGGGACGGCTCCCGCAAGGTCAAGGATGTGCTGCGCAGCAAGCGGGAAAACGGCCAGTATTGTGCCTGCCCTCCCTACGGCTATCGCAAGGACACCAAGGACAAGCACCGCCTGGCACCCGATGAGATGACGGCTCCCGTGGTGCTGCGGATCTTCGAGCAGGCTGCCAGGGGAGATTCCTCGCGGAAGATCGCTCTGGATCTCAATGAGGACGGCGTCATCCCGCCCTTGAAGTATCGGGTGCTGTACCGAGATGAGTTCAGCGAGGACGGAGCGGCCCGGGCATCGGATCTGTGGAGCTACACGACGGTCAAGCGCATTTTGAAAAACCCGGTCTATCTGGGGCATACCCTATTGGGCAAGAGTAAGAAGGTCAGCGTCAAGTCCAAGAAAAAAATTCCAGTCCCCAAGGAGGACTGGGCGGTAACGGAGAACACTCATCCGCCGCTGGTATCCACCGATCTTTATGAGCGGGCGCAGGTCAATCTTGGACGGGGCTCACGGGATTACCGAGCCTACGAGCAGGTGCGCAAGAGCATCTTCTCCGGCATCGCCGTTTGCTCCAAGTGCGGCTACTCCCTGTGTTCCTGCGGGACAGTCTATAAAGGTGAGCGGGAGAAATACTGGTATCTCTCCTGCACCCATCAGCGGCAGGACATTGCCGATCCCTGCACTGGCGTCCGTGTACGGTACGCCGACCTGCTAGAGATCGTGCGGCAGGATCTGAACGCGATCCTTTCTCTGACCGATGAGCAGGTGGAGGCCATGGTGCAGGAAGCGCTGAAGCAGTTCGGCAGCGAGGACAGCATAAAAGCCAGAAAGCTGCAAAAGGAACAGGCCGAGGCGCGACTGCTGACCATCGACAAGGTAGTGGCCAAGCTCTACACGGACAATGCCGAAGGCCGTTTGGATGACGAACGGCTGCAACGCATGGTGGGAGACCTGGAGAAGGAGTCCGCCGGACTGCGGTCCCTGTTGAGCGAACCGGAACTGTCCAACTCCGCGCAGGAAACCAAGGACGATTATACCTATTTCTTTGCACTGGCCCGGCAGTACACCCATATTGAGAAGCTGGATCGGGAGGTTTTGCAGACTTTTGTAGAGAAAATCGAGGTTGGTCCCAAAGAGCTGCCCGAGGGGCAGGAGAAGGCCACGCACCGCAATCAGCCCTATCGTCAAAGCATTCGCATCTTCTACCGCTTTATCGGCGAGGTGAAGGGCGAGGCAAAGCGTGATTTACCTCTTGATGTCCCATCCAACAAAAATGGGGTTGTTTCCATCTTAAACACGGATGAAGCTGTGGAGTGTGAGCAAAATCCGGCGTAATGTTTTGGGTGTTTTGCAGATGGATTTGGCTCTTAAGATGGAGAAGGAACATCAAACGAGGTCGGCGTCAACCTCAAGCAGGGCTACAACGGCGACCTGACCTCCCGCGAGGCCGGTTCCGTCGGCGGCCAGATGGTCAAGAAGATGATCGAGAGCTACGAGAAGAGCCTGTAAGCTCCTCTTATGGCAAAGAAGGAAGTCCGCCGCGGCGGACTTCCTTCTTATTTCCTTAAAACTTAAAACCATTTCTTGCGCTTGAAGTAACGGATCAGCACGGCGACAATGACCACCGCCAGCACGATGACCACAGGATAGCCGTATTCCCAGCTCAGCTCCGGCATATCGAAGTTCATGCCGTACCAGCCGACGATGAGCGAGAGCGGCAGGAAGATCGTCGTCACGATGGTCAAAAGCTGCATGACGCGGTTCTGCGCGATGTCCACCTGCGACTGGTACTCGCCGCTCACCTGCATGGCGTATTCGCGCAGGCGCTCCGTCTCATTTTTCAGCGCCTCCACGCGGCGCAGAAAATAATTCATGCGTCGGGTAGAGCGCTTGTCAAAGAGGTCGTCCGCCTCCTCCAGCAGCGACGCGCCGAAATCGGCGAGCTGAGCGTAGAAGCGGTCCGCGCGGCTGACCTCCTTGCGGATGGCGCTCATGCGGTGGATGAAGCGGTCCGTGTTGTCGGCCAGGACCTCCTGCTCCAGATTCGTGATGCGCTCCTCAAGCTGCTCGAGCGCCGCAAGATCGTCCCGCACCAGCGTGAGCAGCAGATCGGCAAGAAAATTGTCCGCCCCGTCGGCATTATGCGGACGCATGGCGCGGATGGCGTCGAGGCAGTTCGCGACCACACGGTCGTGATCGACGATGAGCACATTTCCCTGCGACCACGAAAACGTGAAGCGGCGGGCGGCCTGACTGCCCCGTGCCGGGATGCGGATATGGCCGGTGATGCCGTTCTGGTCGGTCAGGAGCGCGCACAACTGCGAGCCGTACACGCTGTCCGACGTGAGCGGCGGCGTGAGCGTATCGGGCAGCGTGACCGCGGAAAGCTCCGACGGCTCGAGCAAAGCCAGTACATTTTCCCATTTCTCCGGCGCTTTTTCGCCCAGCGGACGAAGCGCGTCGCCAAATTCATAAAACTGCATAACGCGGCCCCCCTATCTTATGCCTATGATAGCAGGACCGCGTCGCCGCGTCAAGAGATTCGGTTTTGAAGGACTCAGCCGCCGAGGTACGCCTTACGCACCGCGTCGCTGGCCATCAGCTCCGCACCGGTGCCGGTGAGCGAGATCTTGCCGGTCTCGAGCACATAGGCGCGGTCGGCGACGGAGAGCGCCGCCTGCGCGTTCTGCTCCACAAGCAGGATGGTCGTGCCCGCGGCGTGCAGCTCGCGGATGATGTCGAAGATCTGCTCGACCAGAATGGGCGCGAGACCCATGGACGGCTCGTCGAGCATGAGAAGCTTGGGCTTGCTCATGAGCGCGCGGCCCATCGCGAGCATCTGCTGCTCGCCGCCGGAGAGCGTGCCGGCGATCTGACGGCGGCGCTCCTTCAAACGCGGGAAGCGCTCGTAAACGTCCGCGATGCCCGGCTCGATGGTGGAATTGGGCTGCGTGTACGCGCCCATCTGCAAATTCTCCTCCACGGTCATCTGCTGGAAGATGTGGCGTCCCTCGGGGACCTGCGCCAGACCGTGCTCAACGATCTTGTGCGGCGCGACGCCCTTGAGGTCATGGCCCTCAAAGAGGACGCTGCCCATCTTGGGGTGCAGCAGGCCGGAGATCGTGTTCAGAATGGTGGATTTGCCCGCGCCGTTCGCGCCGATGAGCGTGACGACCTCGCCCTCGTTGACCTCAAAGGAAACGCCCTTGACGGCGTGGATGCTGCCGTAGTACACATGGATATCATCAACTTTTAAGATCTGCGCCATCGTTACGCCTCCTTCTTCTTGCCGAGGTATGCTTCAATGACCTCGGGGTTGTTCTGGATATCGTCGGGCGAGCCCTTGGCGATGATGCGCCCGAAGTTCAGCACGGCGATGCCCTCGCAGATGTTCATGACGAGGTTCATATCGTGCTCGATGAGCAGCACCGCGATCTTGAAGGTATCGCGGATGGAGCGGATGTTCTCCATCAGCTCCGCCGTCTCGCTGGGGTTCATGCCCGCCGCCGGCTCGTCGAGCAGCAGCAGGCAGGGATTCGTCGCCAGCGCGCGGAGGATCTCCAAACGGCGCTGCGCGCCGTAGGGCAGACTTCCGGCCTTGGCGTCGGCGAACTCCTCCATGTGGAAGATGGAGAGCAGCTCCATCGCGCGCTCGTGGACCACGCGCTCCTCGCGCCAGAAGCGCGGCAGGCGGAGGATGCCCTCGGCCATGTTGTAGTGCATCTGGGTGTCCATGGCGGTGGTGATGTTCTCCTCCACCGAGAGGTTCTGGAACAGGCGGATGTTCTGGAAGGTACGCGCGATGCCCGCGCGGTTGATCTGCGCGGTGTTGAGCCCGTGAATGTCCCTGCCGTTGAGGAGGATGGTGCCGTGCGTGGGCTGGTAGACCTTCGTGAGCAGGTTGAAGATGGTCGTCTTGCCCGCGCCGTTGGGGCCGATGAGGCCCGCGATCTCCGTGCGGCCGATGGTGATGTTGAAGCTGTCGACCGCCTTCAGGCCGCCGAAGGTGATGCCGAGGTCGATGCACTCGAGGACGGGAGACTTGTCCGCGTCGCGCTCCGGCAGCAGCGCCGGCTCACGGGTAACGGGAACGAGCTTTGTTTTCTGCGTCATAGTCAAACCTCCTTTTCTTCGGCGCTGTGCCGGCGTGGGAGCAGCTTTGCGAAAAATGCCTTGAACCGGGGATTGTTGGTCGCGAGCATCACGAAGATGAGCACGATGGCGTAGACCAGCATACGGTAATCTGCGAACTGGCGCAGTGCCTCGGGCAGGATGGTCAGCGCGGCGGCGGAGAGGAGGCTGCCCCAGATGTTGCCAAGCCCGCCGAGCACCACGAACACCAGCACAAGGATGGAGGTGTTGAAGTTGAACTTGACCGACTGGAGCGAGGAGTAATTCAGACCGTAGAGCGCGCCGGCCGCGCCGGCGAGGGCGGCAGAGGTGACGAAGGCCATGAGCTTATACTTCGTGAGGTTCAATCCGACGGACTGCGCGGCGATGGGGTTATCGCGGATGGCCATGATGGCGCGGCCCGCGCGGGAGCGCGTGAGATTGAGCACGATGATGAGCGTCACCATCACAAGGATGAAGCCCGCGGTGAGACCCGCGATGGTCTTGGTGCCGGTCGCGCCCTGCGCGCCCTTGATGATGGCGTAGCCCGTGGCGTCGAGACCGAGATCGTCGATCGTCTTGGTGCCGGAAACATTGAAGAGGATGTGCAGGCCCGAGGCGTCATAGCCGACGAGCAGGCAGTTGATGAGATCCGCGATGATCTCGCCGAAGGCGAGCGTCACGATGGCGAGGTAGTCGCCCTGGAGCCGCAGCACCGGCGTACCGACGAGCAGGCCCACGATGGCGGCGAAGATCGCGCCGACGACCATGGCGATGGCAAGGCGCACCGGCGCATTGGGGACCGCCGTGAGCAGGCTCTGCGAGACGATGACGCCGCTGAACGCGCCCACGCTCATAAAGCCCGCGTGGCCGAGGCTCAGCTCACCGAGGATGCCGACGGTCAGGTTCAGCGAGACCGCCATGGACATATAGCAGCAGATGGGTACGAGCAGACCGATCGTCTTGCGGTTGAGCATCCCGCCGTTCTGCAGAACGGTAACGACGATGAAGACGGCAATCACGCCGAGGTAAGTCGCGAAGTCGACCTTGGTGGTCTTTTTCAAGGACTTGAATTTCGTTGTCAGCTTTGCCATAGTTGCCACCTCACACTTTCTCCGGCACATACCTGCCGAGGAGTCCCGCGGGCTTGACGAGCAGCACCACGATCAGCACCGCGAACACGATGGCGTTGGCGAGCGCCTCGATGATGCCGAGGAGCAGTCCGCCGAGGAACGCGCCGGGGATGGAGCCGATGCCGCCGAACACGGCGGCGGTGAACGCCTTGATGCCGGGCATGGAGCCGGTGGTCGGCATGAGCGACGTATTGAACGAGCAGAGCAGCACGCCGGCGATGGCCGCGAGCGCGGAGCCGATGGCAAAGGTCGCGGAGATGGTCGCGTTGACGTTGATGCCCATGAGCTGCGCCGCCGCCTTATCCTCCGAGCAGGCACGCATGGCCTTGCCCATCTTGCTCTTGTTGACGAAGGTGGTCAGCGCGAGCATGATGACGACACAGACCGCGATGGTCAGAAGCGAAATGTAGGAGATGGAGAGCCGTCCGTCTAAGAGGCTCGCCGTCCCCGTGACCACGGGGGTGTAGGACCGTGCAGCTGCCTTCCAGATGAGCAGCGCGGAGTTTTGCAGGAAGTAGCTCACGCCGATGGCGGTGATGAGCACCGCAAGGCTCGGCGCGTTTCTCAGCGGCTTATAGGCCAGCCGCTCAATGAAAATGCCGAGCACCGTACAGACGACGACTGCGAGCAGTACCGCGACGACATTCGGCAGGTGCAGATAGAACATCGCGCAGAAGGAGATATAGCCGCCGACCATGATGACGTCGCCGTGGGCGAAGTTCAGCATTTTGGCGATGCCGTAGACCATCGTGTAGCCGAGCGCGATGATGGCGTACACGCTGCCGAGGCTGATGCCGCTGATGAGATAGGATAAAAACTCCATACCAAAGAACACCTCTTTTTCCGAGCTTTTTTCTGTGGCAGAAACAAGGGCAAGCGACGCCCTCTTCCCTGCCTTTGTTTCCGCCATAGAACAGGGCTGTGGCCGTCGGGGCTTGCGCCCCCGACAGCCGGCCCCAAAGAGAGAGGAACGATTTTTTACTTCATGACATACTGGCCGTTTTCGATCACGGCGGCGAGAGGCGCCTTGGAAACCTCGCCCTCGGCATTCCATGTCATGGCCTTACCGGTCAGGCCGTCCACGCTGAGGCTGGTCATAACGCCGACGATTGCATCACAGATCTCGGGGGCGGTCATGTCGCCGGTGCAGCCTGCCTTCTCCAGCGCAGCCTTGACGATATAGACGGCATCGTAAGCGTCGGCAGCGAACTGGTTCGGCTCCACGCCGAACTCCTCGGTGTATGCCTTGACGAAGCTCTGGGTCGCCGCGTCCTCGGAGTTGGCGGAGAACGGAGTGAGGAGCATGACGCCCTCGGCGAGGGAGGTATCGAAGTTCTTCATGGTGAGGATGCCGTCCATGCCGTCCACGCCGAAGAAGGTGGGCGCATAGCTCATGGCCTTGGCCTGACTGAGGATGACGGAGGCAGGCTCATAATAGATGGGGAGGAACACGACATCCGCGCCGGCGTTCTTGGCGGCGGTGAGCTGCACGGAGAAGTCGGTGGCGGTCGCTAGGGTGAAGGTGGTCTCGGAGACGATCTCAAAGGCGCCCTTGGCTTCGGCTTCCTTCACAAAGGTGTCGCGGATACCCTGCGAGTAGGCGTCGTCGTTGCGGTAGATGATGGCAACCTTCGCGCCCGCCATGTTCTCGGCGATGTAGTCAGCCGCGCCGGTACCCTGGTTGGTGTCGGTGAAGCAGACCTGAAAGACATTGTCCTTATCGGCGGTGACATCGGGCGAGGACGCGGACGGGGTCAGCATGAAGGTGCGTTCGGTATTGGTGACCGCGGCGACCGCGATGGACGCGCCGGTGGTGGTGGGACCGACGAGGACCTGCATCCCTTTATCCATCATGTCGTTGTAGGCGTTGATGGCCTTTTCGCCGTCGCCCTCGTCATCCTGCTTGAGGAAGGTGAACTTGACGGCGGAATCGCTGGCGTTGATCTCCTCCACGGCAAGCTCCGCGCCGTTGACGACGGCCTGACCGTAAATGGCATAGCCGCCGGTCAGCGGACCGCAGGTGCCAAGCACGAAGGTCTGGGCCTCGGCGCCGGACTGGTCGCCGGAGCCGTCCGTGCTGGGGGTGTCGGGGGTGTCGGCTTTCTGGCCGCAGGCTGCCATGGTGAAGACCATAGCGGCTGCCATAAACATGGCTGCAAACTTCTTTTTCATCTTGTTTTCTCCTTTTCAATAAAAATTGTCTTTTCATTATTTATACAAAAAAGCGATCCCGCCTGCTTGGCGTGACCGCTTTGCTGTATCGAACTGCTTCAATACTTACGCTTGCGATTTCATGCCAAGTGCCGCGTGAGAAAGAATCAGGCCCAGAATGGACAGGACCAATACGCGCAGGCCGAAAATGGGCAGGCAAATCAAAATGGACGCTGCGTAAACAGCGTCCATCACCTTGCTATTCATCCCATTGTTGGTGTTGGCGGCAGCGCAGGAGAAGGTGGCCTCTGCACGGTTGGCAGCGGCGGCACAAGAACCGTTATTCACTTTTGTATCAGCAAAACGGAACATTGTATTAGAACTCCTCATGTATCTGTCATATTTGATGGTGTTATTGTAGCGCGTAAATATCCATTCGTCAAGACGGCAAGATTGATAAAATATGCAGCGCGCTGAAAAGAGCTGTTGTCATATTGCACAATTCCCATCCCAAAAGCTCGACACATGGCACAAAGTCCCTCGCGCGAAGCCGCGCGAAATACGGCTTGCAAATGTCTGCAACATTTGATAGAATGCGGATAGCTCAGCTAAAGTCCGCGCTGCGGTAGCGGACTCCTATTATAAGAAAGGAAGATCACCATGATTTACACGACCGAAGTTCAGCATATGTGCCCGGTCGCCAAGGGCGCATATCACGGTCCCGCTCCCATCCCCGAAGAGGGCAAGTGGGTGCAGGCCAAGCAGCTCTCCGACATTTCCGGCTTTACCCACGGCATCGGCTGGTGCGCTCCCCAGCAGGGCGCGTGCAAGCTGACGCTCAACGTCAAGGAGGGCGTCATTCAGGAGGCGCTGGTCGAGACCATCGGCTGCTCCGGCATGACCCACTCCGCCGCGATGGCGTCCGAGATCCTCATCGGCAAGACCATTCTTGAGGCGCTCAACACCGACCTCGTGTGCGATGCCATCAACACCGCCATGCGCGAGCTGTTCCTGCAGATCGTCTACGGCCGCACCCAGTCCGCCTTCTCTGAGGACGGCCTCGCCGTCGGCGCGTCCCTCGAGGACCTCGGCAAGGGTCTGCGCAGCCAGATCGGCACGATGTTCGGCACCGTCGCCAAGGGCCCGCGCTACCTCGAAATGGCCGAGGGCTACTGCACCAGAATGGCGCTCAACGCGCAGGACGAGATCATCGGCTATGAGTTCGTCAACCTCGGCAAGATGATGGACTTCATCAAGAAGGGCGACGACGCCAACACCGCGCTCGAAAAGGCCAAGGGCCATTACGGTCAGTGGGACAGCGCGGCGAAGTACATCGACCCGCGTCAGGAATAAGGAAGGGAGGACGAAACAATGGCTCTGTTTGAAAATTACGAGAGAAGAATCGACAAAATCAACGGCGTCCTCGCGCAGTATGGCATCTCCTCCGTGGAGGAGTGCCGCGAGCTCTGCCAGTCCAAGGGCTTTGATCCCTACGAGATCGTCAAGGGCATCCAGCCCATTTGCTTTGAAAACGCCTGCTGGGCGTACACCGTGGGCGCGGCCATCGCGCTCAAGGCGGGCGTGAAGTCTGCCGCTGAGGCCGCCAAGATGATTGGCGTCGGCCTTCAGTCCTTCTGCATCGACGGCTCCGTCGCCGAGGACCGCAAGGTCGGCCTTGGCCACGGCAACCTCGGCGCGATGCTGCTCTCCGACGAGTCGAAGTGCTTTGCCTTCCTCGCCGGTCACGAGTCCTTCGCCGCCGCAGAGGGCGCCATCGGCATCGTCAAGAACGCCAACAAGGCCCGCAAGGAGCCTCTGCGCGTCATCCTCAACGGTCTCGGCAAGGACGCTGCTCAGATCATCAGCCGCATCAACGGCTTCACCTACGTTCAGACCCAGTTCGACTACTTCACCGGCAAGCTGAACGTCGTGCGTGAGATCCGTTACAGCGAGGGTGAGCGCGCGAACGTGCGCTGCTACGGCGCGGACGACGTGCGCGAAGGCGTGGCCATCATGCACGCCGAGGGCGTGGACGTTTCCATCACCGGCAACTCCACCAACCCGACCCGCTTCCAGCATCCCGTCGCCGGCACCTATAAGAAAGAGTGCATCGAGCAGGGCAAGAAGTACTTCTCCGTCGCCTCCGGCGGCGGCACGGGCCGCACCCTGCATCCGGACAACATGGCCGCCGGTCCCGCTTCCTACGGCATGACCGACACCATGGGCCGTATGCATTCCGACGCTCAGTTCGCCGGCTCCTCCTCCGTGCCCGCGCACGTGGAGATGATGGGCTTCCTCGGCATGGGCAACAACCCGATGGTCGGTGCGACCGTCGCGGTGGCTGTCGCCGTGGCGGAGAGCCTGAAGTAAAAGGCCGCGTAACCGCTGCAAAAGGCTTCCGACTGTACGAGTCGGAAGCCTTTTTCCTTTCCCGGCAGCAAAAGAGAGAGCCTTGTCGGCTCTCTCTTTTCGTTTCGCTATGTAGGCTTTACTTCTTGCTCAACTGCTCGTCGATGCTCTTGGCGCCGAGCTTGCCCGCACCCATGGCGAGGATAACGGTGGCCGCGCCGGTCACGGCGTCGCCGCCGGCGTAGACGCTCGCGTGAGAGGTCAGGCCCTCCTCGTTCACCACGATGCCGCCCTTGCGGTTGACCTCAAGGCCGGGCGTGGTATTCTTGATGAGCGGGTTCGGCGTAGTGCCAAGGGACATGATGACGCAGTCCACCGGCAGGTCGAAGTCGCTGCCGACCTTCTCGAT
>ENA-OPCN01002156-OPCN01002156.1-human-gut-metagenome-genome-assembly--contig:-NODE-2156-length-11484-cov-3.044798_pt1 | contig 11484 bp, 8 predicted proteins | sample MGYA00241567_ERZ501485 | MGnify/ENA primary metagenome ERZ501485 (study PRJEB25962, sample SAMEA2042579) | human gut metagenome | biome: human gut; feature: human-associated habitat; material: faeces...
GCTGACAATTGTGTCCACAACAGCCACCTCCTGTAATAATGTATTTATTGGCAATCTTTTTCAATATATTCGAGAAAATCGGCAACGGCGCCCTTATTACAGTGACACGCAACAAATGTTGCTGCATCCTTCATCTCCTGCGGCGCTTGACCGCAGACCGCCGGAACACCGACACTCTTTATCATATCAAAGTCGTTAAAATAGTCGCCTATTGCTCCGGTGTGCTCATGCGGAACACCGAGCATATCGGCTATTTCAAGCGCCGATGTGCCTTTGTTGGTCCCCTCGAGCAACATCTCGTAGCTCGCTACCGAGGACGACATATACGTGACACCGTCGCTGTCTGTGGAGTTAAGATACTTCACCATACGCGAGACCACGGGCGGAAGTCCCATAAATATAACCTTGCCCCAATTCTTCTTCGGGACATCATCAAACTTTTTGAAATTCTGATGCGGTATGCGATCCGCAAGCGACATCGCACCGCTGAAAACGCCGGGATTGAGAATAAATATCTCTTTGTCCGTGCAAATTTCTATCTGTATATGCGGAAAGTTTTCGTTCACGCGCTTTACTATGTCTATGCCGCGCTCGTCTATAGCATGAAATGAAAGCATCCTCTCATGCTCATAATCGTAAATTCCGGCACCGTTTAAGATAACCGCAGGCGTGGATTTTATCGGCAGGCGCTCATAATGCTTTCTGAGCGAAGATATATTTCTTCCCGAGGCAAGAGTAAAATGACCGCCGAGGTCTTTGACAAAATGCGTAATAGCCTTCAGATTCCGCTCCGGCAATGTTCTGAGCTTGGTGTTCAGAGTGCCGTCAACATCGGAAATTATCAGCCAATCGGAAAAGTCTGTCTTCATATTTATCACTTTCTGATTTTTCTTAAAAATTTTTCAAAATATTCAGGCAACTCGGAGGAAAGTTCTATCCTCTCCCCCGTTACCGGATGGTCAAAGCCCAAAAGCCTTGCGTGCAGGCACTGGCCGCCGAGCTCTGTTATCACATTCTTCTGCGGGCCGTATACCGCATCGCCCGCCACCGGATGACCGATATACGCCATATGAACTCTTATCTGGTGAGTTCGGCCTGTTTCGAGCCGCAGGCGGACAAAAGTAAATTTTTCATATTCTTCTACTGTGTAATAATGCGTGACCGCAGGTCGGGAATTTTTATCCGTAACGGTCATTTTCTTTCTGTCATTGGGATTTCTGCCTATCGGAGCGTCTATTATCCCCTCGGGCTCGCGCAGCTTGCCGTAAACCACCGCCGCATATTCGCGGGTCAGGCTGTGTTCTTTAATCTGATGCGCAAGCGAGGCGTGCGCCATATCGTTTTTCGCAACCAGCAGCAATCCGCTTGTATCCTTATCTATCCTGTGAACTATGCCGGGGCGCAAAACCCCGTTGATTCCCGAAAGGCTGCTGCCGCAGTGATACAGCAACGCGTTGACAAGTGTTCCGCTCCTGTTTCCCGGCGCTGGGTGAACCACCATGCCCTTAGGCTTGTTGACAACGAGCATACAGTCATCCTCATACCGTATATCGAGCGGAATATTTTCCGGCTGCGCCGTATCGTCCTGAGCGGGTTCGATATAGACAGCCACCTCATCGTCGACCTTAGGCTTGAAGCTCTTGCCGACAGTCTTTCCGTTGACCGTTATACAGCCGTTTTCCGCCATATGCTGAATACGGGAACGTGAGAGCTCCGGGAAAGCATCCGCTACCGTGCGATCAATACGCTGATCCGCCGTTTCGGAATCGACCGAAAAGCTCAGCGAATAACCTCCGGGCAAGGGCTCAGACATTTTTCTCATCTCCGCCGTCTTCGGCTTTCCTGTCGTCGTCCGACAGATATTTCTTGTTTTCTTTTATCAGGTCATATACCGTTTTCACTATAAGCAGAGCGGCGCCGACGGTAACACAGCAATCGGCAAAATTGAAAACCGCAAAATTGACAAAGGTGGGCTCGATATAGTCGACAACAAAGCCTCTTGCAACGCGGTCAACAAAGTTACCCGCACCGCCGGCTATAATAACCGCCACACACCAGTAAATAAAACCGGGCTTAATTTTCTTCGTCATGAGCAGGAAAATAAACATGACTATAACAACCGCCGTAAAAATCGTCAGAAAAACCGTCTGATTCTGCATGGAGCTGAACGCCGCACCGGTGTTCTCGACATAGCGGATGCGGATAAGACCGAAAAGAATATCCATGCTGCCGCCCGCCGCAAAGCGGTTGACAACAGCAACTTTTATAACCTGGTCGATAGCCACAAGCGCGGCAATCACCAGAAGGGTTATTGCTTGGATCATAAAAACCTCAAAAACTTATTTTTTAAAGAAACCTCTGAAGCGAGAATGGCGGGGATGATCGTCGTCATTATCATCATCATCGTCGTCATTATCGTCATCATCGTCGCCGTCTAAAAAATTATCGACATTGGCAAGAACTTCGTCGGTGTCGTCCTCCGCGTCGTCGTCATCCTCAAACTCGTCGGGCGTGATATGATGCTCTATAACGCCGAAGTTTATCACAAAGCCGTTTGCGGAATCGCCGCCGTCCTCCGTCTCGTCGGAATCGGAGACAGTCTCCTCCGCCGCGGCCATGGGATCGTATGTATCGCTCTCCGAATCTTGCGACTGCATGAGTATATCGTTGGCTACAATTTCATCGGGAGCCGCATTCTCTTCGCTGAATTCGGGCTCGTCCTCAAACGCTGCAACAGCGTCCTGCGGTTCGGCGTCTTCAACCGAATCGCCGTCGTTTTCCGCGGTTTCGGTCTCTTCGGGCTCTTCTGTCACTTCTGCTTCTTCGACTTCTTCAACGATATCGACGTTGTTTGTCTCATCCTCGACAGATATGGGGCTGTCCGAAATATACTCGTCCGTATTTACAGTCGGGATAACAGGCACATCCTGCTGCTCGGGAAGCGAAGATATGATATCTATATGCTTACGGTAAGCGTCGAGCACGGAATTGCGAAATGCCGCAACTTCGTTTTCAAGCTTCTCGAGCGCCGCCGAATTTACGCGTATAGCGGCATTTATTCTGTCAAGCTCAAGCTGTGCATTTTTCTTTGCGCTCTCGATTATCTCGTTAGCCTTTGCTTCCGCATTGCTTATCATGGCGGAGGCGGTGCGCTCTGCGGAGGTTATGCGCTCGGTTGCGTTGCGGTTTGACTCTTCAGTGAGCTGCGACGCCTTTACCGAAGCCGCTGTTTCAAGGACATCGGCTCTGTTCTGCGCCGAGGAAACAAGCTCCTGCGCTCTCTTTTCGGCGGAATCGAGCTGCTCCTGCGCGCTCTGCTGAGCCTCGCGCTGAATTTTGTCCGCCATGCGCTCTGCGGTAAGCAACGCACGCCTGATATTATCCTCATCCTTCTTATACTGAGAAACTCTCTCTGCAAGAAGGCTCATTTTTTTAACGAGATCCCCGTTTTCCTTAAACATCTTTTCGTAAGATGCGGATACCTCGCGTAAGAACGAATCAACATCTTCTGCCTCATAAGTCCCGCGTCCGGCGGAAATAAAACGATGAGATTTGAGCTGTTCGGGTTTAAGCATTATCTACACCTCTTAACTGGGAAATAAACATCAATCGAAATATCCTTCGCTCATGCTCTCGATATCCTCGAGCACGTCACCTGAAAGCGGTACGCTGTCGGGAGTAATAATATAAGCCTTGCCGGCAACCTTCTTGATATCGCCGGAATTTGCATATGCGACACCGGAAAGGAAGTCGATAATACGTCTCGAATCGTCTGCGGGGCAGGTTTCAAGATTAAGGATAACTATTCTCTTCTCGTTGAGAACATCGGCTACGCTCTGAACATCAAGATATCTGTCAAGCTTCTTAAGTACAACCGGAGTGCGGCTGGAAGAGCGCAGATCGACTATATTGGGCATCGAAGACGCAGCAGACGGTCTTGAGGCTGCGCCGAAATCCCCGAAAGACTTCGCGGAATCGGTGCTGTCGGATGCGTATGTGTCATCGGCAGAATCGTCATAGACGTTTTCGATATTTTCATCGATAGTGTCCTCATCGGAATTGTCGATAAAATTTTTCACCTTATCAAAGATACTCATAATATTTTCCTCCCGTATTTATAAAATAACTTAATATTGCCTGTCTCCGAATATCGCCGAGCCCACACGCACAAGCGTCGAACCCGCCGCTATAGCTTCTTTAAAATCGCCGGACATGCCCATAGACAATATGTCCATATATATATTATCCATTTTTTTGGCACCAATGTCAATAAACAGTTTGTGCATATTATCAAAAACACACTGATTTTTTGCAGAATCTTTGAAATTCGGAGCAACTGTCATCATTCCGCGCACCCTGATATGCTCAAGCTTGGCTATTTCGGCGAGCCGGTCGGCGACCTCGTCGGCGGAATAGCCGAATTTTTTCTCGTCCTCGCCTATATTGACTTCGAGAAGTATATCGGTTTTTATCCCCTGCTCCTCCGAACGGCGGCTTATCTGGCGGGCGGTCTCAAATGAATCGACGCTCTGTATCATATCAACCTGTCCGACTATTTTCTTTATCTTATTGCTCTGCAGATGACCGATGAGATGAAGCTTGCAGTGCTCAAGATTGAGCTCGGGGCGCTTTAGCAGCACCTCCTGAACCTTGTTCTCTCCTATAAGGTCGACTCCGCAGGCTATCGCGTGATTTATAAGCTCTACGGAAACCGTCTTTGTCACCGCCATAAGCTTCACTTCCTGCGGGTCTCTGCCGTTTTTGACGGCGGTCTCCGCTATCTCGTCGCGAACTCTTTTCAGATTATCTTCAAGGAGTCTCAAACGCGCATCAGTAACCGATAAGTTTTCCATCTTTAAGATCCTTTCCCTCAAGTATGACCGCATCGTAGATTTTCAGATACGGCACTTTATTTTCATCGTATACGTCCTCTTTTATCATCTTGGAAATCACATAGTCCTCGCCCGTATATATAATGTCAAGCTTTTTGAATCGGACGATATTGCCGGTGAGCACGTATACACCCTGAACTCCGTTAATAACTCTGACAGCCGATTTGTTTACTCTTATTCCGTCGGTCTCGTTTATCACTATTTCGACATCCTCCGTTCGGAGTCTCGCTATGTCGGAATCCATTATCTTCGAAGAAAGTATAAGAACCGTCTCGTCGGTGTTTATCGGGCCTCTGTAATACACCGAGGCATTTATGCTGTCGCGCGACATATTGTCGCATCTGAGCGTTATGCTGTCTCCGTCGTTTAATCTTGTGGCGTCGGACTTATTGACTATTCCGACAAAGTACCAGGTATATCCGTGTATCAGCTTGCCCTTTGTGTTGGCGGGTACTGCGGCGGGAGAGGCGGACAGCGCCGCCTTTATCTTGTCGCTGCTGAGATTTTTAATATTTGAAAAGCTGAGCGTATTTTCATATCCGTCGGCGGACGAGACATAATATCCCGTATCGTCTGCCTTGAGGTAGTCGACACTTCCGACCTTTGCGGTAAGAGAGGCTATTTCGGACTTTAACGACGCTATCTTCTTTGAAAAATCGATATTTCCGTTTATCAGTATCTGCTTTGCGGTCATCTTGTCGCTGAATTTTCCCGCACTGCTCTCAAGCCCGGAGATTTTGCCCGAACGCACACCGTCGAGCATCTCATAGAAATACGAATCGGCCTGGAGATTTATCTTCGATATGTCAAGCTCGTTCAAATTCTGCTGGCTGTTAAGGCTCTCGTACCTTGCAAGCTCGCTTTTACGACTCTCGAGGTCAACATATGCAGAAGCCGAATCGGCCTTTACGAACTGTGCCGCAATAGCCTGACCGCCCGCCACGCGCTCGCCGTCCTGCAAAAGCGGGACATAAGTGAGTGAGGACGAACCGTTTATCAGAGACTCGTCACGCACGGCAAACATCTTTACAGTTATGCTGTTGCGGTATGTCGTGGCGGCGGCGGGCTGGGTTTTCACGTTTGAAGAATTGAAATTGCTTATCTCATAGCACAGAACGGCAACGGCCAAAAGCACCGCAACTGCCGCGATTATCTTTTTTACGCCGTTTTTGTTCACCTTTACCTTTTTCATTCCGCAGTCCCCCTCTCTATTATTTCAACGGCTCTTTTCAGCAGCTCGTCATACGGCATTTCGTCGATGTATAAATGCTCTATACGCCCGTCGCGCTTAAACCATGTCAGCTGTCTTTTGGCGTATCGGCGTGTGGAGCGCTTGAGATTGTCTATTGCGTCGCCTAAGGATATCTCTCCGGAAAAATACGGCTGCAGTTCTTTATAGCCTATCGCCTGACCCGCCGTCTTTCCGAGCTCGCCCGAAAGAAAGCGTCTCGCCTCGTCGATAAGTCCGCTGTCTATCATCATATCAACTCTGCTGTCGATACGGTCATACAAAAACTGCCTGTCGCGCACGTCGAGGCATATAGCCGTGCAGTCATATTTCGGCTCCGCAAGGCGCGACCTGCGCTGCTGTTCGCTCATTGTGACCCCGGTTTTATAATAGACCTCAAGGGCTCTTATGATACGTCCTCGGTTATTGAGATGCAGCTGCGCCGCGGTATCCGGGTCAATGCCCGAAAGCTCCTTATGAAGCGTTTCCATGCCATCTCTTTCCGCACGGCGTTCAAGCTCGCTGCGGATATATATACCGTCGTCCTCCTCGGCAAAGGTTATATTGTCGACAAGGGATGAATAGTAAAGTCCTGTTCCGCCGACCAAAACGGGGAGCTTTCCCCTGCCGGATATTTCTTCTATACACCTGCCCGCCTGCTCGCAGTAGGCTGCGACACTGTACTTCTCGCCCGGCTCAAGGAAGCTGAGCATATGATGCGGTATACCGCCCATCTCCTCCTCAGTCGGCTTGGCAGTCGCAATATCCATATATTTATATATCTGCATTGAATCGCAGGAAACGGCCTCGCCGGAAAGTGCGCGGCAGATATCGACCGCCAGCTTCGTTTTGCCGGACGCCGTGGGACCTACTACCGCAGCTATTTTAATCTTCTTACACCCGTCCAAAATTCTTCTCCAATTCACGCCTGGTTATCTCGATCATGACCGGTCTGCCGTGCGGGCAGTATCTTATCTCCGGGCTTGCGAAAAGACGCTTTATAAAAAGCTCGCGTTCGTATTCCGTGGTGTACATTCCGCCCTTTATCGCAGCCTTGCACGCCATGAGACTGAAAAGCCACTCCTTCTTTTCGGATATGAGCTTCTGTCTGTTTTCAACAAGATATCCCGCAAGCTCCGCGACAACATCGGCGACCTCATCCGCCGATATCTCCATGGGACACTCGCGGACTATCACGACGGAATATCCGAAATCCTCGACCGCAAACCCCGCCTGCATAAGCATATCAAGGTTATCGAGCACCGAAGAATATTCCTCTTTGCTGAGCGTCACGGTTATTGGGGTCAAAAGCATCTGCGTTGAACGCTTGCTGTCGTTTTTGACAAGCTCGTTAAACAGCATTCTTTCGTGCGCCGCGTGCTTGTCAACAAGAAAGATGCTCTCCCCTTGTTGAACAATAATGTATGTTTTGAACGCCTCTCCGATAACGGTTACGGGCAGCTCCGCGGGCTTCTCGTCAACAGCCGTATCGAGAGCCCGAGCCGTTTCTTCCGGCTTTTCGTCGGGAAGCGTTGCGGCTTCTGCCGAAAGCTCCGGCCGTATATCCGCTTCAATGGCGGCGGTCTCTTCTTTTTTTGCCCTTTGAGCGTCAAGAAAATGCTGAATGGTCGAGGGCTCGGAGTCTGCGGTTTCGGGCTTTTTATCCGGGCTTGCAACTGTAATTATATCCTCGCGCGCAGCGGGCTGCTGATATGTCGGTTTTTCCGGCTGCTGCGCCGAGCGATATTCGGAGGATGACATCCTGTTCCAGAAATCGGGCTGCTTTTCCGGTAATCTCATCTGCTCGGTTTTCGGGCGCACAGGCTCGAAGAGCTCCGTCTGCGCCGTTCTCGGAATAGTCACCTTCGGCGCTTCGTCCCTATGCTCAAGCGCGTTTTTGGCGGCATAATATACCGCACTGAATACCGTGCGCTCGTTTGCAAAGCGCACTTCGATTTTCGCGGGATGGACGTTCACATCGACAAGACCCGGTGCGGTTGTTATATTGAGCACACAGTACGGGAACTTGCCGACCATTATCGAATTTTTATATGCCTCACTCAGAGCCGCCGAAGCCGTGCCGGACTTCACAAGTCTGCCGTTGACAAAAAAGAACTGCATATTGCGATTCGGACGCGATTTTGTCGGCTTCGAAACAAGCCCGCTTATCTTCACGGACTCGAAGCTGTAATCCGCTTCAATAAGTCCGTCCGCAAAGTCCTTGCCGAAAATCTCATAGGCTGTGGTTTTGAGGTCGCCGCTTCCGGAGGTGAACAGGGCGCTCTTGCCCTCTCTTATAAATCTTATCGAAACATCCGGGTTCGAAAGCGCAATCTTGTCAACTATACCGGCGACTGCATTGGCCTCGGAGACATCCTTTTTGAGAAACTTCATTCTTGCGGGAGTGTTGAAGAAAAGATCTCTGACTACTATCGTCGTCCCGAGCGGGCAGCCGGCATCATCGACCAGCGTCTCCTCTCCGGCGCTTATGCAGTAGCGCGTTCCCGTCTCCTCTTCAGTGGTTCTTGTGAGCACCTCGCCTCTGAATCCGAGAGTACCGATCGCATACAAATCGTCGCGCGTGCTTATCTTGCTTGTGGCGTGGCTTATGAAGGCGGTGCGTATATCTTCGCGGCTTATTCCGCAGCCGTTATCGGTTACACGGATATAAGTTATTCCACCGTTTTTTATTTCAACCGTGACCGAAGAAGAGCCCGCGTCGATCGCGTTCTCCATAAGCTCCTTTATAACGGACGCGGGTCTCTCGACCACTTCGCCCGCAGCTATGAGCTCCGCTATTTCTTTTGGCAGGACTTTAATCTTCGGCATGGCTTCCTCCCGTTATATTTCCTTTGCGCTCTTTGTCAACTCGTACAGCACGCCCATCGCCTCTATCGGCGTTAAGGTGTTGACATCGAGCACCTTCAGCTTTTCGACTATCTCGTTTGAGCTGTTCTGACCGAACGATATCTGCCCGGTCTCCGGCTCGGCCGCGGTGCTCGGCTCACGCTCGCGCACAAGCACAAGTCCGCTCTCTTCAATCTCCTTGAGAACCTTTTTCGCTCTGTCTACAACGGGCTTCGGAACTCCTGCGAGCTTTGCGACTTCAATTCCGTAGCTTCCGTCCGCTCCGCCGCGAACTATACGGCGCAGGAAGGTTATGTCGTCGCCGCGCTTTTTGACGGCTATATTGTAGTTCTTCACGCCGTCTATCTGCCCCTCAAGCTCCGTAAGCTCATGATAGTGCGTGGCAAAAAGAGTCTTTGCGCCGATGCGCTTTTTGTCGGCGGCATATTCGAGCACGGCGCGCGCAATGCTCATGCCGTCAAAGGTCGAAGTGCCTCTGCCTATTTCATCAAAAATTATGAGGCTTCTCGAGGTTGCGTTATTCAGTATGGACGCGACTTCGCTCATTTCGACCATAAACGTCGATTGACCGGCGGAAAGATCGTCGGACGCACCTATTCGAGTAAACACGCTGTCAACTATACCGAGCTCCGCGCTTGCGGCGGGAACAAAGCTTCCCGCCTGCGCCATGACGCAGATTAGAGCTACCTGGCGCATATATGTGGACTTACCCGCCATATTGGGACCCGTTATTATCGCACAGCGGTCGTCTCCGCAGTCGAGAACGGTATCGTTCGGCACAAACGGCTCACCGTTGAGCATCTTTTCGACAACGGGATGGCGTCCCTCTTTTATTTTCACAATCGGCTCTGCGGACATCTGCGGGCAGACATAGTTATTTTCAAGCGCTGCCTGTGCAAACGAACAGAGGACATCAAGCTGCGCCACTGCCGCCGCCGTGCGCTGAACGCGGGCGAGCTCCGCGCCGGTGCGCTTTCTGATATCGTCAAAAATCTCGTATTCGAGCTTGACGATTCTGTCCTGCGCGCCGAGAACCTTTGCCTCAAGATCCTTGAGCTCCTGAGTTATGAATCTCTCGCAGTTTGCAAGGGTCTGTTTTCTTATATATTCGTCGGGTACAAGCTCTTTATATGAGTTGGGAACCTCTATGTAGTAGCCGAATACCCTGTTATAGCCTATTTTAAGTTTTGCTATTCCGGTCTTTTCCTGCTCCTGCTGCTGTATGGCGGCAATATAATCCTTGCCGTTTAATACTATATCGCGCAGGGAGTCGAGCTCCGGATGGAAGCCGTCCTTTATCATGCCGCCCTCACGGACGGAGAACGGCGGCTCCTCGACTATCGCGGCGTCGATGAGCTCGTAGATATCGGAAAGCGCGTCTATATTTTCGGCACATTCGCGCATAAGCGACGAAGAGAGCACGGAAACTTTTTCTTTAAGCTCCGGCAGGCACGACGCGGCGAGCGCCAGCGCACGCAAATCCTTAGCTCCGGCTGTACCGAACGATATTCTTGTTATGAGACGCTCGAGGTCATGTATGCCCGACATACTTTCGCCGAGTTCCTGCCTCACCATCGGCTGAGAGACAAGCTCCGCCACAGCGTTATGGCGCTTTGTTATGCGCGCCATGCCGATAAGCGGGCGCTCAAGCCATGCGCGTATCATTCGCTTGCCCATTGGGGTGCGCGTCTTATCGAGCACCCAGAGCAGGGAGCCGCGCTTTTCGCGGTTTCTTAAAGTCTCGACTATTTCGAGATTGCGCAGAGCGGAGACATCGAGGCGCATGAAATTGAGTTCTGAATAAAATGATATCGAAGAAATATTTTCGAGATCGTTGCGCTGAACTTCGGTGAGATATTTAAGCGCCGCTCCGAGCGCCGGAACAGCCGCGCTGCCCTCATGGAGCTCAAGCTCCGACAGGCTGTCTTTTTTGAAATGAGCGAGTATTGTTTCGGCACTTTGCCGAGGGTCAAAATAGCTGTCGCCGAGCTCCTGTGCAAGAGCTTCGGTCTTGTTTGAAATGAATGAAAACACCTTCGTAAGAGACGAAGAAGCGGAGTTGAACACGATTTCGCTCGGCATGAATCTGCCTATCTCGTTGATTATTTTATCGGGAACGGCGGGAGAGGCAAGCTCGGTCAGATTGACGGAGCCCGTTGATACGTCCACAAAGCAGACGCCGGCGGACCCGCCCGCAAAATATACGCTTGCGAGGAAATTGTTCCTGCCCTCGTTGAGCATACTGTTTTCTATAACCGTACCGGGAGTCAGAACCCTGACGACTTCGCGCTTGACAAGTCCCTTTGCGAGAGCGGGATCCTCCATCTGCTCGCATATGGCGACTTTGTAGCCCTTTGCGACGAGGCGCGCCATGTAGCTGTCCGCGCTGTGAAACGGCACGCCGCACATCGGGGCGCGCTCCTCCTGACCGCAGGCTCTGCCTGTCAGCACAAGCTCCAGCTCACGCGACACTGTTACCGCATCGTCAAAGAAATA
>ENA-OPCN01002167-OPCN01002167.1-human-gut-metagenome-genome-assembly--contig:-NODE-2167-length-11451-cov-1.784574_pt1 | contig 11451 bp, 8 predicted proteins | sample MGYA00241567_ERZ501485 | MGnify/ENA primary metagenome ERZ501485 (study PRJEB25962, sample SAMEA2042579) | human gut metagenome | biome: human gut; feature: human-associated habitat; material: faeces...
TGTGAACTTTGTTCACAAAAAACACCTCGCGGAATGTTACCAGTGAACAGTAACCACGCAACACTTCGTCTTGACAATCTTGGAATATTCCACTATAATCAACATTGATTTTGCATTATCGTAGTAGTGTGATAAAGTGTTATGTAATTAACAAGCAAGAAACAACATGGAGGAAACATGATATGCAGAGAATTTTTCATACGCCGGAGGGTGTACGGGATATTTACAGTCAGGAATGCAGCCGAAAACAAAAGCTTCAGGAAAAGCTTCACCGTGTATTCCATCAGTATGGCTTTGAAGATATAGAAACTCCCACATTTGAATATTTTGAAGTGTTTAGTAAAGAAGTGGGAACCATTCCCTCCAGGGAGCTTTATAAATTTTTTGACAGAGAAGGTAATACCCTTGTTCTTCGACCGGATTTTACACCGTCCGTTTCCAGAGCCTGTGCTACCTATTTTAACCCTGAAAAAGAAGTAGTAAGTCTGTGTTATACAGGCAACACTTTTATCAATAATTCCAGCTTTCGCGGAAGATTGAAAGAGACAACCCAGATGGGCGTTGAGCGTATGGGCGATGATTCACCGGAAGCAGATGCAGAGATCCTGGCTATGACGGTAGAGTGTCTGCTTGCAACAGGACTTACCGAATTTCAGGTAAGCGTTGGACAGGTTGATTATTATAAAGCGATTTTTGCCCAGACAGGCATGAGCCAGGAAGAGGAAGAAGAGCTTCGGGAGCTGATTTCCCAGAAAAATTACTTCGGTGTGGAAGAGCTTGTAAAGAATAAGAACATGGATAAATCCCTTGCAAGAGTTCTTTCCCAGCTTCCTCAGATGTTCGGATCGACAGAAGTTCTGGAAAAAGCAAAATCCCTTACGGACAATCCACAGGCATTAAAGGCTGTTGCTCGTCTGGAAGAAATCTATGAGCTTCTGAAGGTTTACGGCTATGAAAAATACGTTACTTTTGATTTTGCAATGTTAAGCAAATATCATTACTATACCGGAATCATTTTCCAGGCTTATACCTATGGTACAGGAGAAGCGTTGATCAAGGGCGGACGCTACAATCAGCTGATGAAGCATTTCGGCAAGCCTGCTGCATCCATCGGGTTTGCCATTGTAGTAGATAACCTTCTGATGGCTCTTTCCAGACAAAAAATCGAAATGGAGGAAGAGGAGGGCGTTACGGTTATCACTTACCGCAAAGAAAACCGTATCCAGGCAATCCAGAAGGCCAAAGAGCTTCGCGCCCAGGGCAGAAATGTAGCCCTTCGCCCAGAGAAAGTAACTAAGGTTTGTGAGGTGGATTTATGAGATATCTGACTTTTGCCCTTACCAAGGGAAGACTTGCAGACAAAACCCTTGCCATGCTTGAGAAAATCGGGATCACCTGCGAAGAGATGAAAGATAAGGATTCCCGTAAACTGATTTTTGTAAATGAAGAATTAAAGCTTCGTTTTTTCCTTGCCAAAGGACCAGATGTACCTACATATGTAGAATATGGCGCAGCTGACATCGGAATTGTCGGAAAGGATACGATCCTGGAAGAAGGCCGTAAGCTTTACGAGGTAATGGATCTTGGATTTGGAGCCTGCCGCATGTGCGTTTGCGGACCTGAAAGTGCAAAACCCCTTCTGAATTCAAACCAGCTGATCCGTGTGGCAACCAAATATCCAAACATTGCCAAAGATTATTTCTATAATAAGAAGCATCAGACTGTGGAAATCATTAAGCTGAATGGTTCTATTGAGCTTGCCCCTATTGTAGGTCTTTCTGAAGTGATCGTGGATATCGTTGAGACCGGAAGCACACTTCGTGAAAATGGACTGAAGGTGTTAGAAGAAGTTTGCCCTCTTTCAGCAAGAATGGTTGTGAATCAGGTAAGCATGAAAATGGAAAATGAAAGAATCAGTAAGCTGATTGAAGATTTACGAAAGGTAATCTGAAATTACTGTTTTTTCTGGAATAAAATAAAATTGGAAGGATCGATCACAATGCGTACAGTAAGATTAACAAAAGAATCTACCAAAGATATCCTGGAAAATCTTTTAAAACGGAGCCCTAATAATTACGGCAAGTTCGAAGCTGCAGTAGCAGATATTCTTGCAAATGTAAAAGAAAAAGGGGATGAAGCTCTTTTTTCTTACACAAAAGAATTTGATAAAGTAGAGGTTACTCCGGAAACCATACGTGTAACCGAAGAGGAAATCGAAGAAGCCTATAAAGCAGTTGATGCTTCCTTACTGGAAGTTATCCGCAAGGCACTTGTAAACATCCGCAGCTACCATGAGAAACAGCGTCAGAACAGCTGGTTTACCAGTACCGAAAAAGGCACCATGCTTGGTCAGAAAGTAACACCATTAAATCGTGTAGGTGTTTATGTTCCAGGCGGAAAAGCAGTTTATCCTTCTTCTGTATTAATGAATATTGTGCCGGCAAAAGTGGCAGGAGTACCTCACATCGTTATGACCACACCTCCTGGGAAAGACGGTAAAGTAAATCCATCCACTCTGGTTGCTGCCAAAGAAGCAGGCGCTGATGAGATCTATAAAGTTGGTGGTGCACAGGCAATCGGAGCACTTGCTTATGGTACTGCAAGCATCCCAAAGGTAGACAAGATCGTAGGACCTGGCAACATTTTTGTAGCCCTTGCAAAAAAGGCTGTTTATGGACATGTGAGCATTGATTCCATCGCTGGTCCAAGTGAGATCCTTGTCCTTGCAGATGAAACTGCAAATGCACACTATGTAGCAGCAGATCTTCTTTCTCAGGCAGAACACGATGAGATGGCTTCTGCAATCCTCATTACTACCAGTACAGAACTGGCACAGAATGTAGAGAAAGAGATTGAAGGCTATCTGAAGGTTCTTTCCAGAAAAGAGATCATCGAAAAATCTCTGGAGAATTTTGGATATATCCTTATTGCAGAAGATATGGATGAAGCAATTGAAGCAGCGAATGAGATTGCTTCGGAACATATGGAAATTGTCACTAAAAACGCTTTTGAGGTAATGATGAAGGTACGAAATGCAGGCGCTATTTTCATTGGAGAGTACAGTTCTGAACCTCTTGGTGATTACTTTGCGGGACCGAACCACGTTCTTCCTACCAACGGAACAGCTAAGTTCTTCTCCGCACTTTCCGTTGACGATTTTATTAAGAAATCCAGTATTGTATATTATTCCAGGTCTGCATTACAGGAAATCCACAAGGACATCATCCAGTTTGCATCCTCAGAGCAGCTAACTGCACACGCCAACTCCATTGCAGTCCGCTTTGAAGAGGAAGATAAAAAGGAGCAGCCATGACAAGAGAAGCTACTGTTGAACGAAATACAAAGGAAACTAAAATTGCCATAAAGCTGAATCTGGACGGAACCGGAAAAAGCAGTCTGGATACAGGTGTGGGATTTTTCAATCACATGTTAGATGGCTTTCCCCGCCACGGACTTTTTGATCTAGATATAAAGGTGAAGGGTGATCTTCAGGTTGACGATCATCATACCATTGAAGATACGGGAATTGTTCTTGGCACAGCTATTAAAGAAGCGGTTGGAGACAAGAAAGGAATCAGGCGTTACGGAAGCTGCATCCTTCCAATGGATGAGTGTCTTGTGCTTTGCGCCATTGATCTCGGGGGACGCCCGTATCTTTCCTTCGAAGGTGCGTTTACCAGTGAAAAAATTGGAGATATGTCCACAGAAATGGTGAAGGAATTCTTCTACGCCATTTCTTATACGGCAGCCATGAATCTTCACATTAAGGTTCTAACACCGGGAAATAATCACCATATGGCAGAAGCCATGTTCAAAAGCTTTGCAAAGGCGCTGGATATGGCGGTAGCTTATGATCCTCGTATTACAGATGTGCTTTCTACGAAGGGAAGTCTCTAAAGGCAGAATAAACAGAATTACAATTAAGACGATATGATATATGCCACTTGTTTTCATTTTTTTCGAATTGAGCATGAAAGCAGGTGGCATAATTGCAGAAGAATTTTTCATAAAGGAGTATTAAAAATATGGAACAGAACCAATTAAAGTCCAAAATGTCCTGGTCAGATTTCAAATTAAACAGTGACGGTATGGTTCCGGTTATTGTGCAGGATTACAAAACAGACGAAGTTCTTATGCTTGCGTACATGAACGAGGAAGCATACCTTACCACTCTGAAGCTGGGAAAAATGACTTACTGGAGCCGTAGCCGCAACGAGCTCTGGACCAAAGGACTAACCTCCGGTCATGTTCAGTATGTGAAATCATTGACTATTGACTGTGATAATGATACAATTCTGGCAAAAGTAGAGCAGGTAGGGGCTGCATGCCATACCGGAAACCGGACATGCTTTTTTACCCCATTGCTCTAAAGCCTGTTTGAAAAATCATTCCTGCAATCTGCACGCCCCACTTTGCGATATATTTTGCAGAAAGCCTTTTTCAAACACGCTCTAAAAAAGACTGCAAAAGGTAAAATTATTACATGAAAAAACAAGTGAAAAACGGTGTGATCAAAGTTCTGATCCTGGTTCTGATTCTGGCAGGTGCGTATGGGCTGTGGTGTCATTTTCTTACAGATAATGTAATCTGGAAGAAGCTTAAAATAAACGGCATAGCCATTCAGGGAATGACCAAAGAGGAAGCCATTGACGCAATTTCAAAAGATTTTCAGGAAAAATATGAGAACACACAGATGACCATTACCCTGAATGGAAAGAACTTTAAGGTATCCATCTATCCTGTTCTCGGTCTTGATGTAAAATCAATTGTAGAAAGTGCCTATGCTCTTGGACATGGTGCCTGGTTTACTCATGGAACTGACCGCATCGAACTGATGAACAGCAAGACAAAGGAAGAAGTCACCCTTATGCCAGAAGCCCGAAACAAAGACGAACTGGACAAGCTTCTGGAGGATGCTGGAATTTTAAAGGGATCCACCACTATACAGACTTCCTGTGAACTTACAGATACAGAGCTGGTTATCACGAAGGGAAAAACCGGAATCGGTCCGGATATGGATGCATTGAAAGAAGCGATTCTAAAAGCAATTTCCATAGAAGATTATGAAGCTGTTATCGAATGTCCTACTATGAAGACACCTCCAGAGGAACTGGATCTGGAAGCCTATTATGAAAAGGTACATACAGAAGCCACAGATGCTTCTCTGGGGGAAAATAATGAAATTATTCCGGCAGTTACCGGAATTTCATTTGATGTGAAGTCAGCGGCAAAGAAGCTGGAAAAAGCAAAAGAAGAGGCAGTGATCACCATCCCCCTTGAAATTACCCTGCCCGAAGTTTCTACAGAAGAGATAGAAGCCCTTCCTTATCTGAATCTTCTTGGTACTTATACTACATATGGCGGCGGTACTGAAAACCGTGTTGCCAATTTGAAGCTTGCCGTGGAAGCCTGTGATGGAGTGGAGCTTCAGCCAGGACAGATTTTTTCCTACAACGATACTTTAGGTCCCCGTACAGAGGAACGGGGGTACAGGGAAGCAACTGTAATTGTAGGAGGCGAACATGCCCAGGATATCGGAGGCGGAATCTGCCAGATTTCCACTACGTTGTTTATGGCATGCCTGCAGTCTGATCTGACCATTGTTGAGCGTCATAATCACGCTGCCCGCATTGATTATGTTGAGGACGGTCTGGACGCAGCAGTGGTGTGGGGAGGTCAGGATTTCCGTTTTCAGAATAATACCGCTTATCCAATTAAAATTGAAGCCTCTTACGATGAAAAAGAGGAAGCCGTAACGGTATCCATTTACGGAACCGAAACTGACAATAATACGGTAGAGATTACTACAGAGCATTCCGATCCAAACACCTGTAAAACCTACCGCAGTGTCTACGATGAGAACGGAACACTGCTCCGCACAGATGAAGTCGGGTACAGTAAATACAAGCAATAACCCTATAAATCTATTGATTTCGACATAACGGTCTGCTATAATGAGGTGAATTGAATAAATCCGTTTTCAGTGCCAGACATATCTGTCTGCTACAGCGTGCAGATTACGGGAATGTTTTTTCAACACGCTCTAAGAGGGAATCAGGTGAAAGTCCTGAACGATCCGGTCACTGTAAACAGGGAGTAGAATCCAGTGAAACCATTGGTATATTGCTGAGAAGGTTGGATTCTGTGTAGATCTGTAAGTCAGGAAACCTGCTGAATTCGTTTAATGAAAGCTTCCGAAGAAAGTACTTCATTCTCATTAATATATTTGATAATACAATATATTGAATTTTTAGTGCCTGTTTTCTCAGAGGAAGCAGGCATTTTTTTGAAATAATCCTGTCAGAATTGCCCATTGTACAAACAGGCTCCAGAAGCAATTGGGATTTATTCAAATTATAAAATAATAGGAAGAATCGAGGAAAAAGAAATGAAAAGAAATTCAAAACGCTTTCTTGCACTGTTCCTTTCCGTCGCCATGACGGTCACTCCTGCTGTACTTACACAGGCAGAGAATGAGGATGCAAATGTACAGATTTCTGTTACACCAACTCCAGAGACAGAAGCGGAGAAGACTGCAGTTGCTGCAGAGACTCCTGTGCAGGAAAACGTAACAACTGAAGAAGAAAACACCGAAACTACAGCAACTCCGGCAGCCGGGGACGCTTCCGCTGTGGAAGAGACACCTGCAGTTACAGAAGCACCTGCCTCTGAGACCACTCCTGAGGTTACTGCATCACCTGCTGAAGAAAGCAAAAATGAGGAAGCAGAAGCTCCACAGCCTACAGCTGCACCAGAAACAACAGAAGAGGGCAAAACCGAAGAGACAGATAAACCAGAAACAAAGCCAGAGGATCTGAACCCAGATGGTTCCAACATGACCATTGACAAGGAAGATAACAGTGCATATAAAATGCTTAAAATCAAAAGCTCTTCTGCTGAATTAAATGGTGATAAAATTAAGATAACCCTCAATACTGACGGAAAGAACTATGAGAAGCTTTATCTTGGTTCTAAAGAAGATCCTGACGAAGCAAAAAATGCAGCAGCAATCGTTGGTACAGAAAATGAAGATGGTTATACTTTCATTTTTGAGGTTCCTGCCAGTGAACAGGTCCAGACTTTCAGCATCGTACCATTTTCTGTGAAAAATCAGAAATGGTACACAAATATGGCTTTGAAACTGAACGTTCCAGGAATGAAAGCCCCGGAACCAACAGCTACTCCAGAGCCAACTGCAGCCCCTGAGCCAACTGCCACTCCACTGCCAACTGCAGCTCCAACCCAGGCACCAGCCCAGAATGAGATTACAGATGCCGGAATCAAGCTTGTAAAAGAAAACGGTGATGAATTTGCAATGTTCGTAATCACCGGTTCCACTGTAAAGGTTTCGGAGGATAAATATATTGTCACACTTTCTACCGCAAAACAGAATTATGACATGATCTATCTTGGCAGTTTCAATGACTCCGATAAAGAAGCAAATGCCATCAAAGGAGTTGAAAACAGTGCAGGAGGCTATACCTACACCTTTGAAGTTACTGCAAGCAAGGAAGCTCAGACAATAGCAGTCGTTCCTCATTCCAAGAAGAGCCAGAACTGGTACGCAAAGGGTATATTGACGATTACCGTACCGGCGGTTCCAGGATATGGAGAGGCTGCTCCAACACCGGAACCAACTGTTTCCCCAGAGCCTACCGAAGCACCGGTTGAGACTCCTGCACCAACTGAAACTCCAGTGCCAAGCACAACTCCGGAAGCAACCAACACCCCAGAGCCAACAGCAACCCCTGCTCCAGGCAGCTGTGCAAGCGGAATTTATAATGTTACAGTAAACTCCAGTTCATCTATGTTCCGTGTAATTGACTGTGTCCTCACTTCCAAAAACGGAAAAATGACAGCTGTTCTTACTTTAAGCGGAACTGGTTACGACTATCTATGTCTGGGAACAAAAGAAGAAGCTGCCGCAGCAGATTCCTCCACCTGGGTTCCATATGTGGCAGACGCAAATGGCAAATATACATATGAGATTCCTGTTGAAGCCCTGGACAATGGAATTGCAGTTGCTGCTTTTTCCCACAAAAACCAGATCTGGTATGACAGGATCCTGACTTTCCAGTCCAGCACTTTAAATAAGATAGGTGACGTACAGGATGATCCGCAGCCAGATACTGCTCCTGACACAACAATCACAGCAACTCCTGCACCCACTGCAAAACCAAATAAAAAACCGACAGCAACCCCTACACCAACAGCAACTCCAAAGCCAGACAAGAAACCGGAAGAGGAATCCAAATACGAATCTGACTTAAGCGGCGGAACAGCATCTGTAAACAGTTCTACTACATTAGCAGATGGAACCTATACTCCTGACAGCTTCTCCTGGTCTGGTGGTTCTGGAAAGGTCAGCATTTCCTGTAACAAAGTTACGGTAACAAATGGTCAGGCATATGCGACTATTGTATTCAGCAGTGAATATTACGGTTATGTAAAAGCCAATGGAAATAAATACTACGGTGCATGCGGCGGCGGAACTTCTATTTTCACAATTCCGGTAGCACTGAACCAGAATAATACGATCATTGGTATGACAACCAGAATGTCCCAGCCCCATGAAATCACTTACACCATTTATATCGCTTTAAAGAGTGCAAACGATTCGAAGAAAACAGACAAGGATAACCCGGCAGATGACAACAGCATGCTTTCCACAGGAAACAAGAAGCTGGATGATTCTGCACCAGAGATCACAGGTCTTGAGTATAAAGACGAAACTACTCTTGAGCATGCAAAATACTTTAAGCTTTATCACTACGCAAAGGGCATTACCCTTCTTGAAGTAGATATGACAACAGATACTGCAAGAAAACCGGAAACTGTTGATTCCGGAAAAGAAAATGCAAAAACAGAAGCTGCTGATTCCCAGGAACTTACAGGTACAGAAAAGCTCTACATGGGCAATGTTGTAAAATACCTGATCGTACCTGAGGGTGCTGTTATCCCTGCAGGACTTGATAAAGATGTAATCGTGATCAACCAGCCGGTAGAATCTGCTTATGTGGCTTCCACAGATGCTCTTAACATTTTGGATAAGCTTGATCTTACAGACAACGTTACTGCTCTTGGAATGGAAAAAGAGGACTGTACGGTAGACAGCCTTACAGCTGCTCTGGAAGATGGTTCCGTAACTTTTGCAGGAAAAGATGAAGATACAGATTACAAAGCTCTTGTAAAGAGTCAGTGTGGTATTTCTATCCTTTCTTCTGATATTCTCCCGACAGAGGAAGCAGACACAGAAGCAAAAGAAAACCTTCTGAAAGATTCCGCAGAGAAATATTCCACTCTGAAAATCCCGTTTATCGTGGACCGTTCTGCAGATGAAAAGGATGACAATGCAAAAGCTGAGTGGGAAAAAGCTTACGAAGCAATTTTTGTAACTGATGAGGAAGAATAAATTATTATTCTTCACCATATGCACAGTAACAAGAATAATCAGCAGGAGAAAATAAAAATGTATGACAAAAAGCTGAAATATAAAATTTTAAGTATTTTTGCGGCAGCAGTTATGACATTTACTGCCATTACTCCGGTATGGGCAGAAGAGGAGAACCTGGAAGCAGATGCTTCTGGGGAGACTTCTTCTGACACATCAGAAGAAAATGCTGCACCTGAAATTGCAGGTCTGACTTATGAATCCACCATGGATCTGTCTTTTGCAGAATGCTTTGATGTGTATTATTATAATGACGGTTACAAACTTCTGGACATCCATGATAGTGCCAGATATCTGATCGTCCCAGAGGGCAAAGAGGCACCCGATGATCTGGATCCTGAAATCCAGATCCTTCAGCAGCCACTTGACACCATCTACATGGCAGCCACTTCCCCAATGGCATTGTTCGATGCAATCGGAAGTGTAGACTCCATCAAGCTGTCAGGTCTTGATGCTTCCGGCTGGTATATCCAGTCAGCTGCTGATGCTATCAATAACGGCGAAATGACTTTTGCGGGAAAATACGATGAACCGGATTACGAGCTTCTGGTAGGTGACGACTGTGATCTTGCAATAGAGTCTACTATGATCCTTCATGCGCCGAAGGTACAGGAGATGATCGAAACTCTTGGAATTCCTGTTTTCACCGACCGTTCCAGCTATGAGAGCCAGCCTCTTGGACGTACAGAATGGATCAAGCTTTATGGCGCAATGATGAACAAAGAAGAGGAGGCAAAGACCTTCTTTGACCAGCAGGCACAGGTTATTGAGAAGCTAAAGGACTTTACAAATACGGAAAAAACAGTTGCCTTTTTCTACATCAATACCAGCGGTTCTCCTGTAGTACGTAATCCTAAAGATTATATTTCCAGTATGATCGAGATTGCCGGTGGAAGAAATGTATTCGCAGATCTTCAGGATGACAGTGGAAAAACTTCCGTTGCCATTACCATGGAGGAATTCTATAATACTGCGGCAGATGCAGATTATCTGATCTACAACTCCAGTATTGATGCGTCTGTAAAAAGCATAGACGATCTTCTTGCAAAAGAAAGTCTGATGGCTGATTTTAAAGCCGTAAAAGAGGGAAATGTCTGGGTAACTGATGATTCCATGTACCAGCATACAGATACAATTGGTGAACTGATCACAGATCTGAACCTGATGCTTACCGGCGGAAGTGAAGAGGATATGACTTTTCTTCATAAGCTGAGCTGACAGCAGGTTCTGTTGTAAATGAAACAAAAATGGAGAAAAATAAAATGAGCAATCAATCCGCTGGAACTAGCTTCCACATGGAAAATTTTAAGAGACGATCTCGTTATGCTATGGTTTTCATTCTGCTGATCCTGGCTTTTGGTCTGATCACAGTTTTGAATATCAACACAGGAAATGTTCATATTTCTCTATCTGAGATCATAGATATCCTGCTGAAAAAAGCCACAGATACAAAAGAATACAGCATCATCTGGAAAATCCGTCTTCCCAGGATCCTGATGGCTGCCATTCTTGGAGGTGCCTTATCCCTATCTGGTTTTCTTCTTCAGACCTTTTTTGAAAATCCCATTGCAGGACCTTTTGTTCTGGGAATTTCTTCCGGTGCGAAAATGGTAGTAGCTCTTACCATGATTTATTATCTTGGCAGAGCTGTAAACGTAACTTCTTACACTCTGATCATTGCAGCTTTTATTGGTTCCCTGATTTCCATTGGTTTTATTCTTCTGATTTCAAAAAGGATCAAGCACATGGCCACCCTTCTGGTTGCTGGAATCATGATCGGCTATATCTGTTCTGCAGTAACTGATTTTGTGGTAACTTTTGCAGATGATTCCGATATTGTAAATCTTCACGGATGGTCACAGGGAAGTTTCTCCGGTATGAGCTGGAGCAACGTTTACATTTCCTGTGTAGTGGTGGGAATTACCCTGATCCTGACTTTCTTGCTGTCAAAGCCCATCGGTGCTTATCAGCTGGGAGAAGCTTATGCACAAAATCAAGGC
>ENA-OPCN01002168-OPCN01002168.1-human-gut-metagenome-genome-assembly--contig:-NODE-2168-length-11450-cov-1.714963_pt1 | contig 11450 bp, 16 predicted proteins | sample MGYA00241567_ERZ501485 | MGnify/ENA primary metagenome ERZ501485 (study PRJEB25962, sample SAMEA2042579) | human gut metagenome | biome: human gut; feature: human-associated habitat; material: faeces...
GATATAATTATAGTAACAAATAGGAGGTGTAGAAAAATGAGTGAACTAATTATTAGTATTTGCTATTATGTGGTAATGATTGCAAGCGTAATTGCTAGTGTAATTATTTCCACAAGGAAACGAACTAGCAAATCTGCACGAATGGAGGAAATTCTACTTTCTGTTACAAAGATTTGCTTTAAGTACGAAAGCATGAGCATGACAGGAACGGAAAAGAAAGATAAGGTTATGAAGGAAATTGAGGCAATTTATAACCTAACAAAACAAGAGAGTGAAGAGGTATCGAACTATATTGATGCATTCATTCAAGGAGTAAACGGTATATATGGCGGACATTGAGAATGAAACTTTAGATAAAACTGATGTTTCAGAAGAATCTAAAGACGATAAAGAAATATCAGAGCTTGAACAACTTTCGAAACAGTATGAAGAGCTAAAAACTAAATATGATGAAGCAATCCAGAAATATAAGGATTTACTAATGAAAGGTACAAAAGAAAAGATTTTGGAAGATAAAAACGAGTTAGACAAATTAAATGAGATGATAAAGGAGCGTTTTAAATGAGTAATACAGATGTAATGCTTGGGCTTTTGAATGCTGTTCGAGCGAATCAGGATACAGACTATACCAGTTTCATTCCGGAAGCAACTAGAAACAATATTGCTGCTATTGGAAATATGTTTGACACATATTCATCGGCGGCAAACACCTTTTTGGGAGCTCTTCCGAATCTAATCGGAAAAATCATGTCAAGCAATTTTACTGGATATGACCCGTTTGATGTATTCGATAAAGGAAGGTTCGAATATGGAGACACTCTCGAGAAAATTTATATTCAAAAGATTGCCGCGCAAGCACCTCCCACCCTGACTAATGGAGGAACTGTTGACCCGTTTAAAATCAGTAAACCCACTATAACGGCCACATTTGCAAGAGTGGATAGAGCGTTACAGTATCCTGTTACACTTCCGAGAACTGAGCTGCGCAAGGCATTTTATGATAGCGCAAAAATGGATGAATTTTTGCGGCTAATTCTCGATACACCTTTCCAGTCATTTAAAGATGATGCATTTACAATGGGAAAGGAAGTTTGCGGATTGTTTGAGATGTATCCGAATAATGGTACAAGCTCAGCAGATCCTACAGCCGTTACAAACTCTGTTGATGTAACTGTTAAGACAAGCGGAACTCCAGCTGCTATTGATATAACCGCTACAGCTGAAAATTTGCTCACTATGTTGAAGATGTACAGTGACGCAATTTCGTTTAACAGCTCAGATAATAATCGAATGGGGGTCAGAACCAGAACCGCAAAGGAAAATCAGGTTTTGATTATCGATTATCAATGGGCAAATTACATGGATGTTAAAGTTCTTACGGGCATTTTCCAGCTCGCAAAGGCAAATACCGGTATCAATCAGGTTATTCTTGTAGATGCTCTCCCTAAAACTAACATTCCTGGTCTTGTAGCCGTTTTGTGTGATAGGACGAAAATGGAACGCTGGAACTATGTAATTGGTGAAATGGATAGTATCTATAATCCTGCGGGAAGATATTGGAACTGGTATTATTATTGGGAGGGTCTTATGGCGTACGACCCGACAGGGAATGCAATTCCGTTTGTAGTTAAGGAGTAATAAAATGTCAATAGTTGTGCGAAAAGTGAATGTTCCTTGGGCAATCGATAGAAAAAATTATTATACATTTTCTTCGGTTAACGAGCGTACAAACTATATGATTGCACACGGTATTTCTTATGTAATAGATGATACTGATAGGGCATTTACTTTTCGCGACGGCTATATAGACCTTGATTTAACAAGCGAAATTTGGTCCTCATTGCGTGTTGGAATGCACTGGCAATACATCATGATTACAACTGAATATGAGGATTTTTTCTATTTTGTAACTAGATTTGAATATATAAACTTACATACGACACGTATATATTTAGAACCAGATTATATAACTACCTATTTACCATATATAACACCTGTTTCTTCCTTTGTAGAACGCTGTCATGTAAATGTATATACTAAATATGGCACACAATATAAATTGACCGATGATGCCTATCATTATTTATCCGAGCCAGAACCATATGAAATTGGCGAATTTATTAGAACTGGCATTACTTCATATACGTTCGGGGTTCCTGTAGCTGTCGTTGTAACAGATGCAACATTTTTAGAAAACAATAATAATTCTACCGATATAGTAGACGATTCAACTAATAATGTGATTTCATACCCTCGTATGTGGTTTATTCCGCTACGAAGTTATAAATTTTCAGATGGAACAAATGGATTTAGTATAAATCAATTTGTTACTGACGCTATGGAAAGCGGAAAGGCTAACCATATTTTAAGTATTCAAATTTACCCTGCTGGAATACCTGGCATTGATATTAATGATTCCGGTATTTTAACAGTTTCCGATATGTTTAGGATATATAGCGAGTCAATCGGAAAATCTTTTAAATATCCTGCGGTATATAGTATTAAAGGCATCCCTAACGGTTATAAATTTATAACTGGTTCGGGATTTATATTTTTGAATAGTCGTACTACCAAAACATTATATGACCCAAAATGCTATTGTAAACCGTATTCATATTTGCAACTTACAGAAGCAAACAACATTGTAACTGTTTATGATAATTTATATTTAAAACAACAAGGTGATTTACCACCAACAAATTTATTTTATAGTGTATATCCCGGTGTTGAAGGTGGAGACGTTGCATTTTTATCACTTCAAAACGGTGAAACAGATTCAATAACTAAGATAAATAATAATTTTCCGTCATATCCGTACCAGTCGGATAAGTATAACACCTATATATATGAGAACCGCTCACGTATTATTTCGAATATTATAAATAGTGCTGTTTCTGTTTCGTTTAGTTCTAATTTAAAAGAAGCAGCTGGAAGGACTGGCGAATTACTAACCGGTGGATTTTCTACATTAGCTAAACTCGATGATTTGAAGCGTGCCCCTACAGCTGCATCGCCATCGGTCGATAATGTATATTATAACATATTAGGTTTAGATTATTTAACGCTCTCATTTTTTACCCAGAAAGACGCACAAATGAAACATTTGACCGATATGTTTAATCGATACGGATATACGATAAATGATGTGATTGTACCTGATTTAAATTCCAGACCAGCATGGAATTATATTAAAAGTCCCGAATTTAATTTTACAAGTAATACAGGCATTCCACAGGATGCTATTAAAGCGATTAAAGACATATTTGCTTCTGGTGTTACATTATGGCATTACAACGGAACAAGCGATACGATGTATGATACCACAATAGATAATCGTGAGGTGTTCGCATAAATGGCAAATCAATTTTGTGAGCTAAACTGGCTTATTACCGAGTATACAAAAAAATATAATATCGACATTAGCGAACAAGTATGGAAGTGGGCGGCTATCTTTCAAAACAGATTTACATATAAAAATTTACCGGATACGGTACCGAGTGATATTATAGAGTATTTCCTATATTATAATCAGCAACTTTGTTTTTTCCGTGACGATGTAACAGATGATTTGTTTGTTCTTCCGGTTGTTGGTCAAATGGATTTAAATATCTATTATCGCATGGACGAGTTCCGTGTAGTGGGTGGTAATGGTTATAATACCGTTAGAAATACCTCTAACTCCGTATTGTTATTTAATGATAAAGCACGCCCTCTCTATTCATTATGCCGTGGATAGTTCGTATTTGTGAATGTCTAGATACCGAAGAACAAAACATTACCGCGAATAAGGTTCCTTATCTGTTCTACGGCGATGAGCAAGATGTAAATAGTATCAATCGAGAATGGAAGCAAATCAAGGGCGGAAAACCGTTTATCATTAAGCGAAAAGGGGTATCTCTTACAGAGAAAAATATCGTTCAAAATACCGGAGTTTCATATATTGCAAATGAGATACAAAAAACTCGCCGAGCCTATGAAGCGGAAATACTCTCATATTTTGGAATTCAGAATCTTTCTGTCGAGAAAATGGAGCGTGTAAATGTTTCTGAGGTTGAGACACTCAATAAAATGGCGGAACTTAATTTAAAGGCATGTTACAATCAACGAAAGGCACAAATGAACGCAGTCAATGAAATGTTCGGAACTAATATTGAGGTTATTCTTAACGATGGAGGTGATGAAATTGAGCAATACGTTCCTTCCTACGTTAGCGGAGGCGCTGGAATCCCGATACAGTGGTAGAACATGGGATGAACAAAAGGCTGATTTCAATACTGAATTGAATATCTTTGTAAGACCTGAATCAATTAGAATCGGTCCCACGGGTAATTATTCATGGACTATTTCATCCGTAATAAATGATTTTTGCGAATACTATCGCTTTTCAGAAATTGGTCAGTATCCTCTGGATAGATGGATGTGGAATTTAACTAGAGCTTTTAATAAAACAGCTCTGCATTATTGGAAAAAGATTGAAAGTATATCATTTCTATTTCCTTCATCAGGAGTACAAACACTATCGAATGTTCTTGACGAATCAAATAAAACGGATAATTTAACAAAATCTGGCACTAAGACAAAGACATTCGGCGGAAGTGATACAAACACATTCACATTAAATAATGTAAAAAATACCTCTAAAGAGACACGAGATTTAACAGATACCGATGATAAATCGGAGATTGAAAGCGACACTCCGAAGAATATGACACTTGCAGGAGTTTCGGAAATGAGCTATGCAAGCAAGGCAAAAGCTCAAATTACGACCTATACCAACACCGGAACTAATACAATAGAAGATACTCACCAGGGCGGAAGCGAAACCGTGACAGATTTCGGAAAAACCGAAACGGAATCATATTCTAGTTATCGCGATTCTCATATTATTACCGGATATGAGAATATTGATAAATACGAAACCATCGAAAAATACGGGGAGATCGTAAGAAATATTGAATATGAATGGTTTGATGATGAAGTTATAAAACGCTGTTTTATGGGGGTTATCGAAAATGCCTATTGTTAATGATGGTAAAATTGTAGATGGACTTCCTACCCGCTCAAATCCTTGTACCGAGGCCTATAATATAGATCAGTTGTTAAAAGGAATGTGTGAATATATTGAGCAGAACGCTATTCCAGGTCCGCAAGGGCCGCAAGGCCCACAAGGAAAACAAGGAGAACAAGGGCCTACAGGCCCTACCGGCCCTCAGGGAGAAAAGGGAGATAAAGGAGATAGAGGTCCTCAGGGTACCCCCGGATTGACTGGCGCTAACGGAGCAAGCGTTACAGATGTAGAATTTACTCCAGTTTCATCGTCTAATAATGAAATGCTTTATCAAGCTGAAACAACGCTTTCAGATGGAACGGTTATAAATTCAGGAGATATTGTTGTTCCCTCGGGAAAGGATTATTTATATTGCAAAACTTATTTAAATATTCCGTCCGCTCCTAATGAAGGATATAGTGGGATTATTGCAACTCCAGACTTTAGTCGCGAACCGTCTATAGGCGAGTATTTTTTCATAATATGGAATAATCCTAATACCCAACGAAAATATTTTTGTAATGGCACCATAACAGGGCTTTATGAGGGATACACAGGGTGGTCGCTTGTAAACAACATTTTGATAAGTGGCGACTCGGCGCTTACATTGTCCACCCCATGGTATACATCCTCAAATCCTAGTAATGGTAATACAATCTCCGTTTCAAGCACTTCATTTAATAGAACACCAATAGTTGATGATATCGTAACGGGTATTTGGTCAAATTATTCTACACAACCCAATACTATATACATTGTATTATACAAAGTTATTACCGTTTCATCTTCTATTACTTTGCAAGTACAAAGTGCGTTACAAATCGGGGGATATTCAACAACCGATACCAGTACCGGACGAAAACTAATCACTATTATTGCTGAAGATATAAATACTCTCGCAACTGTATTGCAAAAAGCGGGATGGTTAAGTTCTACGTTAAATCGAGTAGATATTTCAGGAATACAACATGACGAAATCGGTTTAGCGAATACTTACTGGGGATATCGTCATTCGATAATATTTTCTCAAGGCGTTGCTACTAATGATTTGTATCTTGAGAATACCAGTTCAGGGCCCACTCTAAAACTAGTTAATTTGCCTGCTTTAAATCCCGCATCTATTCTTGTTTCTCCGGATGTAGAAACCACAACATTTTTGATTGAATGGTGTTAATTATGGAAATTTCAAAGGAATTAAATCTAGTTCTTGAACGGGTTGAAGAACCCGAGAAAATCGGTATCATCGCCTGTAATCTTGCGATTGATGAAATGATGTCCCACATGAAAGATATGACCGAATTTATATCATATCTTGAGTATATTGTTGATGATGATATTCAAGATTTTTATTCAACTTTAAAATTGTTTGAAAAAGAAAATGCAAAACGAATCAAAGAATTTACAGAGTATCTCACAAAATTCATTGAAAGACAATAATATTTGGTATTCATCCCGCGGTGCTCTCGGTTATAATTTTTTCCTTTTAATGTGTCTGGGAATGCGAGGTCGCGGTAAAACTACCGATTGGCTTAGATTTTGCATTTCCGACTTTAAAAAGCGAGGTCATAAATTTATATGGATGAGACGATACACGACCGAGATAAAAGGAAAATCAAAGGAAATGCCGGGATGCGCTCAGGACTTCGGAAAAAATCTAAAGGATATTTGTGGATATGATGTGACTGTTGAGGGAAACGACATTTTTTCTGACGGAGAACAATGTGGTCAATTCTTTGCCCTTAGCACTGCCGCCAAAGCAAAAGGCCTTTTCCCTGATAAGAATCTTTATAATATCGTATTCGATGAGTTTCTAATAGATAATCCTAGATATTCATATATTGGCGGATATAATGAACCGTTCGAACTAATGAAAGCGATTGACAGCTTACTGCGTCCAACTCCATTACACGATGTAGGACGCATAATAATGCTTTCTAATTCTGTTAAGCTCGGAAATCCATACTTTCTATATTTCAATATACCAAATATAGAAAATGGTATTTACTTCGATAAAAATCGTCGCATATTAGTTGAGTTTGATTATAACGAGGCTTTCCGAACCCTTAGAGAAAGTACAAGTTTCGGAAAGTTGACAATCGGGACAACATACAACGATTATGCAATGAAGAACCAGTTTATTCTCGATAGCGATGTGTTTATTGCCGATAAGCCATACACCGCATATTTTCGATATCGTATTGTCTATAACGGGCAATCTATCGGGTGTTGGTTTGACCCGTCCTCATGGATGTACTATCTAAGTGATGATATAGACCCTACACATAATGTCTGTTATGCTATAAACAATTCCGACATGGGAATAAATACAATGCTTGTTAATAAACTATCAGGAACACATTTCAAAGAATTGATTGATTATTATAGGTTTGGACAAGTGCGTTTTACTTCAAAAAAGATACAATCACTATCAAGTGAAATGATAGCAACATTTCTATAATGTTTCTATACAACTGGAAACTTTCAAAGATTATAATCGCCTTGTTTCGGATGACATAACGCCAGAAGCGTTCCGAACCAATACGGGGTTGTCTCCCGTGATCATATCGAAAGTTTCCCGATACGATAAAACCCGCTTACGCGGGTTTTATTCTTTTATCTCAAATGTTGTTTCTTTTAGAACATATCCACCTTTTACGGCTCGACCAATCAATTTACCCGGATATTTAGAACCTGGTTTGAAATTATCAAACGTTACATATTTATGACATTCTTTCGGCATTCCTGCACATCTAATCAGAAGCTCTCCGTTTGTCTCATGGATATAGGTTTTCGGTCGTATATATTTTGCTCTGTCGGCTTTCTCTTCAACTTTGAATGCCCCGAGCTCTACATCATCAATAAATAATCCTTCTGGTATTTCAAAGCCGTTTAAGTGCATAGAATCCGTATCAAAGTATATTATTCTATCATAGCATTTTTGCCCGCTCTCAATGATATTTTTCCTGCAATAAGCCGTAATGAAAGCAGCGCAAGCCGTATATATTGGTTCCTTTATTTCCTCATCTCCATTTTCTAATATAAGCTCATCATCAGCAATATAGCAATGCTTTGTTCTTCTCCTGGGGTTTAATGCTGTTTTCCCGTAACAGGAATTTAAACGCAATTTCGCAATGTACCGCATACCCCCCTTGCTTTCTTTCTTTATCTTCATGTTCCTATCGATGAAATCTTTGAATATTCCTGTCATTCCTTTAAATTTATATCCGTCTATATATTCAATATATTCAATTTCATACTGCTCAAAAAATAATTCTAAATCCGGTTTTGTTAAAAACAGGTCTATCTCCTCTTCCGTCTCCGTTATGTATTCAGTTGCAAACATAAAAACATTTTTAAGGCCAATGGCGGGTATGTGATTTTCTTTCACGTGAAACATTGCTTTTATATGCTGAATATATAGATTGTATTTTTCATCTTCTTCATATTTGCCGTTAAAATATTGCGGTACACCGTATGGTAATATGCAGTTGTACATAGCCCAAGGATACATTGAATTTATATCTAATACCAGTACATTATTTATAACTTTATTTTTATACTCAGGCATTAAATATGTAAATCCACCTTTGTATGATTTTCTAATATCGTCATCCGTTGTCAAATCCAATACCGGCATAATGTATTGAAAGTATCTTTCCTCAAAGTCGCTCTTGAAATCTTTAAATGCTGAAGATGCTGAAGTTCTTGCGGTATCATTTATTTTATAAGATAATTCTAATGCCCTATATGCAATCTCTGTATCATTATTTATATATTCTATTTCTTCTATAGTCGGAATGTATCCAATCGGTCTATACTGATTATAATCAATTTCACCTTTCTTTATTGGTAAATTATACGTTTTTGCTATCTGTTCTATAGATATCGGAAATTTTTTATAACTGTCCAGAAATGTTATTTTTTTTTTTTTACTTTTCACAGTTATTGAATACCAAACCCCGGACTCAGTTATTATTGAAGATATATTTTTCTTTTTTGATTTTTCAGAAAATCCATTCCGTAATAACCAGTTTAGTATATAATATCCATCATATTTGATATTATGAAAATATACATAATCAATCGAACTTTCAAATAAATATTCAAAAAATTCAACTATATCCGTACCGGTTATATGATAATAATTTTCATCGCATATATCCCATAACCACACCCTAGCCTCACAATCAATTTCTAGCCACGATTCAGTTGAAGTTTCAAAATCAGCGGTTACCCAATGCATTGTTTAATCGATTCTCCAAATCAATAAGTTTATCGTCGTCAGACGTGGAGCGGTCATAATAAAAATATGATATATTGATATCCCCTAGATATTTTAATATCTCTTTTCTATCTATTTTATCTATTTTTTTAATGATGCTATCAATATATTCATCTTTTCCGTATATCGTATATAGAGAAGTTTTCAAATTTTCAATATAACTATCTACCCTTGGTTTGTCATATCCGTGTTTAACAATTTCCTCTAATCGTTTCATATACTTTAAAAATTCGTCTGTATTCTTAAATTCCCGCACACCTCTTTTTATACGATATGGAAAATTAGACGGTGTGCTAACGTCTCTATATCGTGATTGAGTTCTCGGCTGGGTTTCCCCAGCCTCAAACCGTTCTTTTAACTTTATTACCTTATTTCGTAATCGATAATATTTATCTCTTTCTCTCTTCGTTGCCATTTCTTTTTTTCCTTTCAATATTGTCGATTATATCATAATCATTTATGTTAAGATATAGTTGCTCATCCCATACAGAAAGCCACCCGTCAACTATTTTTACAATGTCACCGTTTTTAACTTTCTGTCTTCTTTGTTGTGCGGTTTTCATAAATTTGATATTGATATATTTCTTATAAAAATCTGATTTATCTTTATCTATTGGGGTTCTAATGCATGTATAGTATCCGTAATTGTTAGAAAAAATAACTACTGTAAACTCACAATTTTTAATGGTCATTGTTTGAATATCTCCTTAAATTCTTCAATTTCTTTGTACATTCTAAATAAGATAGCTTTATTATATAAATTATATCGTGCCATGTATTGCTCAAATTTATAACGCTGTTCAGCATATCTCTTTTTTACCTCACGCCCCATACAATATATACCGCTTATATAATAGGGCATTTCCATTTCCATCCATACTACCTCTAAAAAATCATCGTCATTATCGCATCTATCTCTTATATACTGTAATTCTTTCTTAGTCATCTTTTAATCTCCTTAAATTTAATTTCTACAAGTTCAACGTTTTCTATTATTTCAATATCAAGATATCTATCGGTCAGGGTAATTCCTATAGGTGCATCCCTCGGTCTAATTGCTTCTATTGTATTACTCAAATAAAAATAAAATATATATGATAATTCATCATATTCAAAATTATAAATATTTCCATTTTCCTTTAAACGCACTTTTAGAAAATATTTATATTTTAACTCTGACCAATTATTTGTTACTAAATATTGAATACTATGCTTTTTATAATCAAACCATTCTGAAAATGTCTCTGTTGAAAACTTAATTTTAATTTCGTTATTCATTATCAATATTCCTTCTATTCGGATATAATCCAATTATATATGCAACTTTTGATACAACAAAATTCGGTAGACCTTTTGTATATCTCCATGCTTCAAAAATTGATTCATTATTAGCTTCATGCGTATATTCAACCACGCTTTCTAAATAATTTTTTACATCCTCTAAAATTTTATACGATTCATTTAATCTATTAAATTCTTCAAGCTCCATTAAAACTTGCATATTTAATTCTCCTTTCTTTTCATAATCACTAAATCTAAATTTACATTACTATATGTTATCTCTTTTACTATTTCTTCATTGATTCCTTTATAATATTTCAGCGTTTTTATATCATCAAAATAAAATGCTATTTCATCTTCATTTTCAAGTGTAAATATGCATCCTTCAAAAATAGAATAATTTAAATCGCATAGTTCAACTGAAACATATTTACCTTTAATTACCATCGTATTATATAACGCAATACCGTTACTAATACCATGTTCTAATAATTTTATAATATCTTTTCTAGCTATATTTTTTATATTCAATGTCGGTCTTTCCATTTGATACCTCATCAATTTTTATTACTTTCTCTTCTATAATTTCTAATAGGTCATCTTCATGTTTATCATGTATAAAAGCCGACCAAAAGAATTTTACATCGTTAGCACTCTTGCAATATGTAACAGATTCAATAACGTTTCCATCTATATCTCTTGCTACCCATCTAATTTTGTATCTGTATGTTCTGTAATTCATTTGATACCTCCATTCCCGGAGTCTTAGGCCGCTCCGGGTCGGCAGCTTGTTTATTATCTCTTGTATACTATCTTCTGCTCTATCCTTTGTTCTGGATA
>ENA-OPCN01002170-OPCN01002170.1-human-gut-metagenome-genome-assembly--contig:-NODE-2170-length-11433-cov-4.367903_pt1 | contig 11433 bp, 12 predicted proteins | sample MGYA00241567_ERZ501485 | MGnify/ENA primary metagenome ERZ501485 (study PRJEB25962, sample SAMEA2042579) | human gut metagenome | biome: human gut; feature: human-associated habitat; material: faeces...
TACCCTTGAATTGGAGAGTTATATAACAGACCGTATTGTCTTGCTTGCCAATGTGCGTGAGCGCGTCCTCTGGGGAGGCTCACTCGGCAAGTTCAGCACTCAATTCGGTTTAGGTGTCAAGTTTATTATCAATTAAAATTTAGGGAACTATGTACTTAAATTAACCACTCAGTGCGAACATTTGTTTTTGGTGTGAAAATTTACTATATTTACACCAAACAACAAAAACCGCATAATGTTTAAGTTTAGCTCCCTATCCGAATTAACCGCTAATTTTCCCAACGAGCAAACCTGTATTCAGTACTTGGAAATTGTCCGATGGCGGGGAAAACCCGTCTCACCTTTCGATGCCACTTCAAAGGTTTACAAATGCAAAGATAACCAGTACAAGTGCAAAAATACCGGTAAAATCTTCAATGTAAGATATGGAACAATGTTCCACAGGTCGTCAGTACCGTTATTGAAATGGTATATGGCCATCTGGATATTTACGACACACTCAAAAGGCATATCGTCCGTGCAGTTGAGTAAAGATATTGGTGTAACCCAAAAAACGGCATGGAATATGTTGCACCGCATCCGTGAGTGTTTCGGAGGCGAAAACAATTCCAAGCTCGAAGGAGTGGTTCAAATTGATGAAACTTTCGTTGGGGGCAAAAACAAAAACCGTCATTGGGATAAGAAAGTAAAAAACTCACAGGGACGCTCCTTTAAGGACAAAACCCCTGTATTCGGTATGAAACAAACAGACGGCAAAGTTGTTGCCAAAGTTGTGGAGAATACCAAAGCAAAAACTTTATCGAAAGAAATACGTAAAACAATAAAAGTCGGCAGTACAATCTATAGCGATGAATGGAATTACGGCAATTTGAGCAGAAGATACCACCACGAGTTTGTAGACCATAGCCGAAAGCAATATGTCGTAGGCCAGGTAACGACAAACGCTATTGAAAGTTTTTGGGCTCTTTTAAAAAGAGGGATTATCGGAGTTTATCATTTCGTTTCCCGAAAACATCTGCAAAAATATGTGGACGAGTTTGTATTTCGGCATAATACCCGTAATTTAGACCGGCAAAATATTTTCAGTCTAATATTGTCTAATTCACGTTATATCAACCTTAAAGATTTGTCCTATGCCGATTAGAAAACCAAAATTTATCATGCGTGAAGTAGCAGAAACTGGAATCAAACAGAGGCTGACGGACGGTTATTTCGATGTAGCCGCGATATGCGATGCCTACGGTAAGGACTTCAATGACTATTTGGAAATGCGGAAAACGGAGCACTTTCTCCGTTTGCTGTCGGAAGAAATCGGCATCGAAGAATCCGAGTTGATACAACCTAAGAACAAATCCGGGGAAATATGGATTCATCCCCAAGTAGCTATCAATTTCGCACAATGGGCAAAACCCTTATTAGCGGTAATGATACCTAAATGGGTATTCGAGTGGATGAACGGTGAAATTCACGAAGATGGGGAGGTAGATATTCACGCTTTTGACCATATTGACCCAGAGTTCACGGAGGCAATTAGAAAAGCGATAAATTTTGACCCACGAAAGAAAAGTGGTAAGTAAGTGTCTTTTTAATTTTACATGACTGGTAATGGATAAAATTTTCGAGAAAGGAGAAATAAAGAAAAATCATTAACTATTTTATTGCTTCTTTTTTTGTAATTTAGTTACGAGGAATTGTAGACAGCATTTGTGGGAGAAACTGTTAAAGTTCTCGAAAAAATAAGCGTTTTAACATCTAAATATGGTACATTTGTGAGCCCAAAACATTATTCATTATGAGCCCTCTTAAAAAGGAATTTGAGTTTTATCTGAAAAATCAAGAAAAACTCTTAAAGGAACATGACGGCAAATACTTAGTAATTAAGGATTCTGCTGTAAAAGGGAGTTTTAATTCTTTTGAAGAAGCTGTTGCATGGGCTTCCGAACAATATGAACTTGGTAGTTTTTTAGTTCAACATTGTACCCCTGGAAATGAGGCCTATACACAGACTTTTCATTCGCGGGTAGTATTTGCATAAGCAGTTTTTCTAAATTTTCCGCTATCCCAATATGAAGACTTCTCCTGTAATCACTCCACAGGCATTTACAATCGAATATCCTGGTCGAGCTCGTTCTTTGATTACCGCATGTCATGTTTGCACAGCTTTTAACCCAGAAAAAGATAAAGGGCCTCACCCAGAAACAAAACAATATATGGGATTGTGGGATACTGGGGCTACGGGGTCTGTCATTGCGAAAAAAGTAGTTGATGAGCTTGGTCTTAAACCCATTAGTTATCGGGAAGTGTATACCGCAAGTGGCTGTGATCATGTCCCCGCTTATTTAGTTAATATTTTATTGCCTAATAATGTGGGATTTGGCCCACTACTTGTAACTGAGGGGGTGTTAAATAGTTGTGATGTCCTTATAGGAATGGATATAATTTCCTTAGGAGACTTTACTGTATGCTTGATAAACGGAAAGACAAAATTTACTTTTCAGGTACCTTCTACTCATAATACAGATTATGTAAAAGAATCGAGTAAGGGGCCGCAAAAACTTCTTTTGCCAAAAAAGGAACCAATAGTAAACACGAGTAAAGTGGGTCGAAATGAGTTATGTCCTTGCGGTAGCGGAAAGAAGTATAAGAAATGTCATGGAAAACCATAATAAAAGCCGCTATTATTAAGCGGCTTTATTTTATAAGTCAGATAACAATTTTACCGTAAATTCTTCCGATTAAACAGAGATAATACGTCCCTTTGGGAACTTTATAACCCACTTCGGTATTTTTACCGAAACCGGGCTTTACGACAGTAAACCAAAAAGAATCGGGCATAAGGTCTCCATAGGAATAATCCATTATACCAGCCTCCTCAATTTCTATCATATCGGAATCCGTCAGCTTCCACTCAATATCGCTTATTGCGAGAGTTTGTTCTGAGGTGTTATTTTTAATCAGTATTCGCATTACGAGATTGTATGTTCCGTCGGATAATCTCAAAGCCTTTATCTCCTTAAAGGTAAACTTTACTCGCTCACCTCTTGTTGCTCCCTCTATCTCAAAACTACTTCCGGAAGTAAGTATTGGAGGCTCTACGGAAAATTTGGAATCGTCAATAACTACGGATTCAGAAGGACTTGTTTCCTGTTCTTGGCCAGCATTTTCCATTGATACGGATGTTCGTTCCCTTTGAGATACGGAATTTCCGGTTTCGGATTCGTCGAAAGAAGATGCAATAACCACAGCAACAAGACATACTCCCAAATAAACGAGGGCTACTTTTCCACGCGATTTGAGCTTAACGTTTTGGGGGTTGAACATTCCTACGACAAATGCCAGGAAAGACAAGAAGAAAATCAACATACAGATTGTTTCCATTTTTACGTGTAATTTAAGTTAGACAATAGCACTCGCTTTTATTGTCAGAACACGTAAAAAAGGCGTGAACTAAACTCTACCCGTCATTGAGGTCTTAGACTACCTTACTACCAGATAAAGAAAGCCCACGCCGTAATATACAACGTGAGCATCATCTTCTTTCCGGGTAGTCTTTGAAAGTGTCTAAGTTCCAATGACCGGAATAAAAGCTAATGCTTTACAGTTCCAATATGTCCCACAAAATTAGTTATTTTATTAAAACTAACAAGGAAATAAAGGTGGTTTGGAAAATTCTTTACAAAAACCTATATTTGATATGAAATTTAACTTAGTTGAGTTAAGTACATAGTTCCCTTATTTTTTTCTTTGCATTTTCAAACAATACGTCATCTGTTTTTAAACACTCTACATATCTCTCTAGAACTTCTTTGAGTGCCTCTCCAAATTTATTGGCATTGATGGTCTTTGTTTCAGTATTGAATAAATCACCGTCTCGCCGGATTTTCCAACCGCAGGAAGTTTCTCCTTGATGTAGGAGGCCACAACGGACACTTTTGTAAAAATCTTTCGCGATATTTTCAAATACTCCGAGGGGTTTTTCTGTTTCATTTCTGAAAAAATGACAAAAAGCACAATCATTTTGTTTTCTTTTCGTTTGTTCCTTGCCTTCCCGGAAAGCCTGTAATGTTTCCATGAAGAGACAATAACAAGCCATCATCGCAAAACCGCTTTTCGTGCTTTTGTCTTGTTTTTCAAAAGGCTCTAAATATCGAGATGACAATCGACATTTTATAAATTTTGCAACCTTAGGTCTGTCCTCAGGATTTTTACTATTAATTAGCTCTTGTACCCGTCCTAAAGAGTATCCCGGTGCAAGTAGAATGTCTTGATAAGTATCATTTATCTGTTTCATGATTCTTATTTTTCAATGATTTGTACACCGTCGGGGATATAGGATGTGGGTGGATTTTCTGACCATCCTTTCCAAACATAAAGAGTTTCTAGATCGTTACAACCATAGAAGCTGTTTAATGCTATTAAATTCTTGCAAGCGCTGATATCCATTGTTCTAAGTGCTGGTAGATAGCAACTAATAAATTCTAAAAGAGGACATGGTAGTTCTAGTGAAGTAAGATCGTCAGAGACAATGGAAAGATCTTTCAATTTTGTGCACTTTGACAAATCTATAAAACTAATATTGTTAATAATTAATTCTTCCAATTCTGGGCATTTCGATAAATCTATAGTTGGCATCAAATGGCCTTGTAGGTACAGGTATTTCAAATGTGGCTTATTTCCAAGTGTTAAATGTCTCAATTTAGGTTTACTCCCTAGCTGTAATGTGTCTAGCATCAGATTGTAGCTTACATCCAACGTTCTCATGTCTTCACACATCCAACCACTATAATCATACAAATATCGAAGAGATGTGAAATACTTTATTCCATTCAATGATTCTAGTCTTGGTTCGTAGCCGTCCCAAGAAAAGTGTATTCTTTCTATTTTCTTGATCTCTCCATATTGCAGGATGCCGTCTCCGGTGGCGTCAAATTCTCTGACGCACCATTTGTAAAAGTCATTGTCAAAGTCGGAAAGGGGGACGGGATCGTAATCGCCCAGGTTGGGTTTCCAATTATTTCCACCGCCATTCTCATTGTCAATTTTTGTGCATCCTGCCATAACAACGGCTATAAACAGGAAAAAAATACTTGTAGTTTTCATTATCAGTTCTTTTTTAATTTTTCAATCAATGTGTGCTTGAAAGGTCAACGATTTTATTATCGTTCCCTCGGTGTAGGTGTTGAAGGCTACATAGTCTGTTGTTATGTGGTGCCGGACGAGCGAATAATTGATAAATTCGCAGGCTTTTTGCATAGCATCATTCTGTGTTTCCCAGATTACGCCGGAATTGTTGATGATACGTACTTGGAAATTCGATGAACCGTCAAAAAGTTCATCTGACAGTTGAACTCCACAAATAAATTGGGTCGAACTGATGGCTTCTAACTCGATCATGATTTAATGTATAGCCCCCATCCAGTACCGAAACGAAGAAGTTAGTGTATGGGCATAAAAAAGCGTGGTACTGTAAACTTATGATTTGCAAAGCGAGGTTCTAGCAAAACCTTAACCACAAAAAATAAGCAACAGCCCACGCCATACTTATACAAATATGACGCAGACGTCGTATGCTTATCCTTGTCGGTTAAAAAGAAACTTGCTAGATTTCGCTTTAACAAGGACAAAAGCTTAACGCCTTTTTGTTCAGTAAAATGAACGGAATAATTTCCGTCATTGCAAATCTACGTAAAATACTCTATTTGAAGAATAAATACCGTAAATTTTTACTGAGCATCTGGGCTGTTGCCGTATCAAAACTACGCGAATATTCCTAAAGATTGTTGTAGGATAAGATTTTTATTTGTTTGAACTTGCCTATTAATCGAGATAAGTGTTCACCGCATCCCTCTTTGTGTCATCCTCGATGTGATAATACCGGGAGAATGCCTTGGAATTGGCACTGTGCCCACTCATTGAACCGATCACCTCATTCTTGACTTTCCGATGCAGAATGCCTATGAAGGTTCTTCGTGCCATGTGGGAAGATGCAACGTCGGCTATCGATACCCTTTCTTCCTGTCGGGTGAGTGGATTTAGCCTTGTGACGGTTCTGGTGATGTGGGCAAATCTAAAAAGTTCCTTGATGTAGTCGTTGTACTTTTGCGGACTGATGAAAGGAAGTAGTTTTTCATCTTCTACCGTTGTATAGCGGTCGATGATGCTTTGTGCTTTGGGGCAAAGGGGTACTCGTGCTATGACGGGTCTTTCGTCCTTTGTCTTTCTGGGGATGTATTCTATTGCTCCGTTCACTACGTTGTCCTTTTTAAGCCGTATCAGGTCGCCTACCCTGCATCCTATCAAACATTGGAACACGAAGATGTCCCTTGTTTTTCTCAGCCTTTCATCCGGTATATGGAGGTAATAGAGGGTGTCGCGTTCTTCTTTGGTGATGTAGATGGGGTTGCCGTACACTTCGGGTTCGATTTCAAACCGTAAAAATGGGTTGTTCGTGGTGTAGCCCATCTTATTGGCATAGCCATAAAACGCTTTCAGACGGGACAAAATACCGTGCGCCGTATTCTTGGACTTGTCCGTCAAAAGACAGGCGCGAAACCGCTCCAGATGCGTCAAATTCAGGTCATTCAAAGGGTCCTTAACCCTTTCTTCGTTACAGAAGCGCAAGAAGTGTCCGACCGTACATCTGTAATGCCTTTTACGGCCTTCTGACAGGTTTCTGAAGCGGATATACTCATTGATATAATCCGCGAACGAACGTGCTTCTACAGGCTTTATTTGACGTTTTGCAAGACGTTTGATAGCTTTTTCTTTCCGACCTGTAAGCACTCTTAGTTTGTTCAGTATTTCAGCTTTTGAAGGTTCGGAATGCACAGCATCGCAATACGCAAAATAGCCATTTACCTCGCGTTTTATCTTGGCGATAAGGGCGTTTACTTCGTCAGCATTTACGCCGTTGTCCGTGACGAAAAAAGGCTGTACTTGTCCCTCTTCCATCCAGTCGGATGCGCTTACACGATAACCTATCGGATATTTTATCCGTTCTCCGGGATAGGAGATAACCGCCAGGACAGGCACGTCGGTGGTGTTTACACCCGAATTTTCACAGTTGTTCCGTTTTTCAAGCGTGAAATTGATTTTGTTTTTCATTGTGAATACGTGGTTTACGTATCCGAATGAAGATGCAGAGATGCAAAAGGGTTACACCCAAATATTAAGTTAATCACCCCTTTTTTTGAACCTAACCCGTGCTTGACGGTTTTCTTAAAACCGGGCTACACGTATGTGTAGCACTGAATAGAGCATCAGATTACGGCTCTGAAGGTTGAAGGTTTGAATCCTTCCGGGATCACCGAGAAAGCCTCCACAGATATGTGGGGGCTTTTTTAACATAGCTTACACCCAAATTTACACCCATACATTAACATTCAGATACAGATTAATACTTGTTTATCAATATATTAAAGTTACAAAACTGAACCTAAACCGTCAAATTTCCCTTTCTTCTTTTCGGCCTATTTTTCACCTCCTTTTCAAAACACTTCATTTCCTCCTTAAAATTGAACACTTGTTTTTAACATAAAAACACTTTTCCAGTATATTAGGAAAAGGATTTAAGCAAAAAAACACGTGTAAATACTTTGACACTCCTTTTCCACCCTCAAAAAGAAAAGGAGCAAGGCTATTCTCCTCACTCCCTTTCTCAAAATCGGCTGGGTAAAATTCCCCCTCTCGAAACCTCCCAACCTCCGGATATATAGGCTAAGGGTAGCAGGGAAGCCTATTTTTCCATTCCTCCTTTTCACCACAGCAAACACCCCGGTATCATCCCCCATTTAGACGGGGGTGGTCTTCATACCTCACTGACTATTCCTCGTGTGCCTCTCTCCAAAAAAAATCTGGAAAAAACCTTACAACCATCTCCGCGCTAGGATATTAGAAGATTAAAACAGGCATTCAACATTTTTTGGGAACACCATTCTTTCATTAAAGGTAATTTTCCTGTTTTTGTTGAATAAAAAGGGCCTCATATGAGACCCTTAATAAATATTCAAAAAAAATACATCATCCTTTATGAGCTTCCGGACAACAATTTTTGCACCCATCTGCATATGGATACGTTTTCTTTGCATGCGCTACAGCTTCTCTCCCATTATTGAAAAGTCCTAAATAGACTCTGTTATACAATGGAACCAATGAAAGCCAATAGCATCCATCCACATGAACTTCATTGTTGTTGTTCGGATTACTCGAACGATCACGATTCAAATAATAATTTTTCATTTTTATTAATGATATTAAAAAATTAATAAAAACGACAACCTTTTTGATAAAGGCATTTTTATATATACCTTTGTAAAAGGATTAACTACACCACAAGATGAGAAGTCTTGTGTAACTCGCAAAGTTTGTTTTAATCCTTTTGGAATGCCAGGTTGTCGTAGATTTGGCATTCTTTTTTTATTCTTGTTTTTGTTTTCTCAGCATCTGTCTTTTCTTTAATTTATATACCTCATATTCTTCCTCATCTATTCTTACCATATCGAATATTATGGTATTTTTTATATAGTCCATCCCTAATTTATCAAATAGAGCCTTTGCATTTACATAGTAATATTCCCCTGATTTTCTAACAGGAAACGCATCTTCATCATCTCCCTTTGTATTTACTAAATAAAGAGTATTTTTATCCTCCGCATCCTCAACAAACAAAACACAAGAATTTTCACCAAATCCAAGTATCTTTGCGGTGGCTGCTGTAAACCCTAATTTTCCGGTTGTATGTATTGTCGCCTTCAAATTTGCAACAAATTCTTTTGCGCTTATTTTATTCTCTATATTAAATCCCATATTATTATATTTATCGGTTAGCAAAACAAATGTACACCTGTTTTTCATAATACGCAAATTATTTCTTCGTCTGTTTGCTAAAATTTATCAACATTTTTTGCACAAAAATATTTATCAACAATATGTCCCTATATTTTCTCTAATATCACGTACAGCATTTTTTCTTACATCAATATTCAACCAACTCCCATGGCATATAAAAGGCCACCCCTAATAAAAGGAATGGCCTCCGGCTTTCTTGGTGAAATCTGTTTGGCTGGTTGTTTAGTTTAGGTTTCAACAAATTCTGGAAACTACTTTGTTTTATATAGGGTAATTTTCCAACTTTTGTTGAACAGGCTGGTTACTGTATAACGCTTTTAGCAGAAAATATCCGTGTATACCGTCCTTTTCTGCCTTTGATACTTCCGTTGTCATGTTTGCAGTGGTAGTATTTGTCAATGTCTGTCACTCTCGCTGGTTTCGGAATCCCCAATGCGCAGTTTATCTCTGAGAGTATTTTTTTGATATCATCATCAAACCGGACTTGCGGTAAGGTTGTTATTTCCTTTGCCAGCATTTCAACTATTTTTGTTGTTTGGGCTTTATCGGAGCATTTGATAAGTTCCCTATCCACATATTTCGTGCTGTAACCCAGTTTTTCTACTTTCTCCCTGCCTAAGAGCTGGTAAGCGTCTATGACGCGTTGATGATCCCTCCATATGTGGGACATTTCTTTGTTGAACTCCGAGAAATCAGGTGTAATTCCTTTTTCCCTGCATTCTTCGTTGTATTGTTCGACTGCATCCACATATTCAAGGAATGCATCTTTGAAACTGTACCGGTGGTTCTTTGCTGAATTTACCAGATGGTCTATTTCTTTCTGTACTTCTTCGTCCACTTGGATTGCGAAGTTCTCTGCCGTATAGCTGCCCCTCAGTCCCCGTGTCGTATATGATTTTCTAAGGTAGTAGTTTGCAAGGTCTATGCGCAGAATGTTTTCATCAGCATATACTTTCCCGTCCTCTCCCAATACAATGCATTCATTGCGGAGTTTCCCGCTAAGGTGCAAAGCTTCATATGTCTGGCTTATGCTTTCCGGACTCATTTTATTGATGTCCTCCGCATAGTTTCTGGCTTGTTCAAAGTCCTCTCTTATGCTTGCCAGGTATTCTTCTTCGCTGTTACTGTCGTCATATCGGTTTTCCGAATAAATGTGCAAGGCGTGGTCTTTATACCTGCTGTTCCGGATACGCCCCATGATTTGGGGAATCATCGTGCTTACATCCAACAAGGTGTGTTGTTTGTATGCGTCCGAAGCAATGACCGTCACGCCGTTTTCATCGTATATGTCCGTCCCGCAAAAGGCGGTGGCGGTGTAGAAGTTGATGATTTTGGGTTGAGTGTCCATTGTTTCGATCTTGTATTTTTTCCCTGCTTTGTAGATGTTTTTCTCGTCATTTTCGGAACAGACTATTCGTACGTGTTCTGGAGGGATGTCTAAATCGTAGGCGATTTTTACCGATGTATTGACGCTGTTGATGAAGATGTGTAGGTTGATATCCGTTTCTCCGGTTATATGCTCCGTATAATTCTGCCTTACCAGTTCGGTCAAGGATTTTTGCACGCTCCTCACCGGGATTAGCCGGATGTGCTTTTGTTCCGTTTCTTCCCATTCTACCTTTACGGTAGGATAGTCTTCCAGTTCCCTGAGTAATGACATTCCGCGTAAAGGGGTTGCCGTCATAAAGCATTTGTTGTCGTACTTCGCCGTGTTGGACATTACTTCTCGCATGGTGTGCGGTTTCAATTTGTACCAGTAGGCCAGCATATGGTATTCGTCTACCAGTACTTGCGCATTGTCATACGGGTTGAAATGCAGGGATTCTAGCCAGCATCCCGTCTTCAGGAACGAATCGTAAGTAGACATGATTTTCAAAGGATGTTTTTTGCCCCATACCCTTCGGCAGTAATCAGCAAATTCTTCGTAACAGACGCCAGCGTGGACACCCAATATTTCGTAGCTATCCTTTCCCGCTTGAGCCAGCTTGTTTTTGATCAGGTTCACCATCGGAACCAGTATGATGTAGTTTTGTTCATTGCAGAGGGCTATCGTTGTTCCTCCGCAGCCTGTTTTGCCTTTGTCGAACAAACAGTTCATCGGCAAGTCTTTCATTTTCTCCGCCAAGTACCTTGTACCGCCCGGAGCGTAAATAATCTGCTCCCCTTGGGGTTTTTCTATCGTCATTTATAGTTGATATTAAGAAAAACAATCCCTCCCTCCGCACTTGAAAGGTGTTATCTAACGTGGCAACGAGGTGCGGAATACGCTTTCGGCTTGCGTTTTAAGGTGGTCGGTTCAGGGATTTTGCAATAGATATATATTGCTTCCCCATCGGGAGTCCCTGTAAAAAAGCGGTAAAAGTAGGTGGTGGTGGTTAGCTGTTTTTCTGGTAGAAGATGGACTTGTGGTTTTGCCTCTTGCGCAAAATTACCATGAATGCAAATATATAAAGAACTTGCGTAATAATGGCAGGATAAGGGTGAAATTTGATAAGTGGTTGGTACATATACCATTTTTGTGTTACCTCACCATATTGTTAATTTCGGCAGAAGGAGCCGTATATGGTGGGTATTAGAGAAAGAAAT
>ENA-OPCN01002176-OPCN01002176.1-human-gut-metagenome-genome-assembly--contig:-NODE-2176-length-11408-cov-2.075839_pt1 | contig 11408 bp, 10 predicted proteins | sample MGYA00241567_ERZ501485 | MGnify/ENA primary metagenome ERZ501485 (study PRJEB25962, sample SAMEA2042579) | human gut metagenome | biome: human gut; feature: human-associated habitat; material: faeces...
TGCCTGCAAATTTTTGCCTTGTCTGCAAAAAAATTTGCTCGAAAATCCGCATATACTTCCTATGAACACAAGCTCTAAGAGATTGTATGAAACAATCTCTTGTATCAACGACGATACTGAAGTGTTGAGAAAACGACGATATTTGTCGAAAAAAGCAATCGACACTTTTTCAACGCAGGCATGATAAAATAATGGCAGTGAACGGGAGAACTCAAACAGAGAAAAAGAGATTTCGTTCCAGAAAAATCCGTTGTGCGTTTTGCAGGAATGGAAAAAATTCAGATTTCAATTGGCAAGGACGCCGGCTGAACCACACGTGCAGTCGGCGTTTTTCCTTTTGGAAGGGATGATGAAAGGGAGTTGTTCGTATGAGAAACGAGAAAATGAAGCGGAACCGGAAGACTTTGGGAAAGGCAACAGCTTGCCTGTGTGCCCTGACGATGCTGGCAGGCTCAATGACCGCCTGCGGTAACTCCAGCTCCGGCAAGAAAGACGATACGGTGACCATCTCCTTCACCACATGGATTGGCTATGCGCCGCTGTTTATCGCTAAGGAGAAGGGTATCTTTGAAAAGAACGGTGTCAATGTAGATCTGCGTGTCATCGAGAGCGCCGGCGATATCAAGAGCGCCATAGCTTCCGGTGCAATTCAGGGCTATGCACAGACCATCGACACTGTTATTATGGGAATTGGTGCTGGACTGGATTCCACACAGGTGCTTGCGCTGGATACTTCCGATGGCGGTGACGGCATTGTCTGCAAGAACGAATACAACTCCATCGAAGATCTGCGTGGCAAAAAAGTGGCACTGGACACCTCCGGCGGTGCGAGCCTGTTCTATTTCAATTATGTCATCGGGCAGTATGACATGAGCATGGATGATTTCGACATCCAGAACATGTCCGCCGGTGATGCCGGTTCCGCTTTTGTCGGCGGCAGCGTGGATGCCGCTGTTACCTGGGAGCCGTGGCTGACCAATGCCAAGCAGACGGATTTTGGCAAGGTGCTCCGCTCCAGCTCTGAGGATCCGGGCGTTATCTGCGACACGCTGTGTTTCCTCAATGACTACGTACAGGAAAACAAGGACAAGGTGCAGGCAATCTGTGACTCGTGGTTCGAGGCGCTGGACATGCTGAACGATCCGTCCACTCACGATGACTGCATCAAGATCATGGCAGATTATCAGGGCATGACAGTGGCAGAGCTGGAGGATACGCTTCCCTGCGTTACCTATTATGATCGGGACAAGAATAAGGAGTTTGTCGGTGGCGGAGAGCTGCAGGATATGAGCGAGTATGCTGCAAAGGTTTGGTATGACATCAAGCTGGTGGATGCAGAGATCGACTGCTCCAAGTGTGTGGATACGGAATTTGTTTCCTGACAAATGGAAAAGAGAAGGTGAATTTTCATGAAAACAGGCAAACTGAAACGGAGCTTTACCCCGCAGGACAGCATCTCGAAAAAGGGCTATTTTATCATTGCGGTATGTTCTTTCCTGCTGGTGTTTCTCGTCTGGCTGCTTCTGACAGAGCTGGGATTGGTCAATGAAAAGTTCCTGCCAAAGCCAATTGAGACCTTGCAGACCGGCATCCGGCTCTTTACGGAGAACGGCTTCTTGCAGGACATCGGCGTTACGACATATCGTGTGCTGCTGGGATTTCTGATCTCCATGGTTGTGGCGGTGCCGCTGGGCATTTTGATCGGTGTGTATGCGCCAATTGAGGCGTTCTTTGAACCGGTCATGTCCTTCCTGCGGTATCTGCCGGTAACTGCGTTCATTCCGCTGTTCATTCTGTGGATCGGTATTGATGAGAGGGAGAAGGTCGCAGTTATCATTCTGGGTACATTCCCGCAGTTGCTTCTGATGGTGGCAGGGGATACCCGAAAGGTCAAGCACGACCTCATCGAGGTATCCTACACCTTGGGCACCAACCGGCTGAATGTGGTATGGCGTGTGGTATTTCCGGCAGCAATGCCATACATTCTGGATTCCCTCCGCATGGTGCTTGGCTGGGCTTGGACATATGTCACCGTGGCAGAAATGATCGGTGCATCCTCCGGTATCGGCTATATGATCATTCAGTCCCAGAGAATGCTGAACGTCGGCAAGATCTTCGTGGGAATCCTGACCATCGGAATTATCGGTCTTTTGTTCGACTTCCTGTTTAAGTGGCTCAGTAAGAAGCTGTTCCCGTGGTTCAGCAAGAGCTGAGCGGCAGCGCAGAAGAAAGGGTGAGGCAACATGGCACAGAGCAATGTGGTGTTTGATATTCAGGATGTGAGCAAGGTCTTCCGCTCCAGACGGAAGGAGGTGCAGGCACTGTCCCACATCCGGCTTCAGGTGAAAAAGAACGAGTTTGTGGCACTGCTGGGAACTTCCGGCTGCGGAAAATCCACATTGCTGCGGATGCTCTGCGGTTTGGATTTCCCCACAGAGGGCGAGATCTTCTGGAATGGGGAGCGGATCACAGGGCCAGGCATGGATCGTGGCATGGTATTTCAGGGCTATACGCTGTTTCCGTGGATGCGTGTGCTGGACAACGTGGCGTATGGGCTTCGTGCCAGCGGCATGAGCAAGCAGGAGCGTATGGACGTTGCAAAGCAGTTTTTGTCGGACATTGGACTGGAGGACTTTACACAGGTCTATCCAAGCCAGCTCTCCGGCGGAATGCGGCAGCGTGTCGCCATTGCCCGTGCCCTTGCTGCCAATCCGGAATCCCTGCTGCTGGACGAGCCGTTCGGCGCACTGGATGCCCAGACCAGACGGCACATGCAGGAGCTGACGCTCCAGATGTGGCGCAAGTATCCCAAGACGGTGATCATGGTCACCCACGATGTGGAAGAGGCGATTCTGATGGCAGACCGTGTTGTGATCATGTCTGCGCATCCGGGCTGTGTGCGGGAGGTACTGGAAATTGACATTCCGCGTCCAAGGGATGCGGCGGTCAAGCGCACAGAGCAATTTCGGAAATACAAGAAATACTGCACAGATATCATTCTGGAAGAGAGCCAGAAAGCGGAAATGCGAATCGAGGACTAGGAGGAACTATCATGAAAAGTGTAAAAGCGATCATTCGACCGGAAAAGGTGTTTGAGGTCATGGAAAAGCTTTCGGATGCCGGTTTCCATGCGGTCACCCGCATGACCATTCTGGGCCGGGGCAAACAGCGCGGTCTGAAAGTCGGCAACGTGTACTACGACGAGATTCCCAAGGAACTGATCGAGATCGTAGTGGAGGACGGCGAAGTGGACAAGCTGGTGTCCATTATCGAAAACAACGCCAAGACCATGACAGACGGCAAGCTGGGCACCCATGGTGACGGCAAGATCTTTATCATGGATGTGGAACGTGCCATCACCATCAGTTCCGGAGAAGAAGTGCTGTGAGCGGAAGGAGCTGTGCCATATGAAGTATCTGGAAATTATCATCCGTCCGGAGCGCTACACGGCGACAAAGGAAGCCCTTGCAGCAGGACGGTTCTATTCCGCCATCACGTTTGACGTGCTGGGACGCGGAAGAAAAGCGTGCCATTATGCGCTGCATGATGCCGCAGAGAGTGAGGAAGAACAGTTCTCCATTCCGTTTCTGTGCAAGAAGTTCATCGGCATCTATGCGCTGGACGAAGAGGTGGAGGAGATCATCTCCATCGTGAAGTCGGTGAATTCCACCGGCAGCGAGGGTGACGGCAAGATCTTCGTCTATGCGTTGGAGGAGGCCACCAGAATCAGCAACGGCATGACGGGAGAAGACGCACTGGTGTAAAAGAGAGGTGAGAAACATGCTGGAGAGCAGCGAACGAATCGAAGCGAAAATGGCGTCGACCAATATCAGCGCCGAGCATATTACCAAGGTCTATCAGGCACGGAAGAAACAAACCGTTGCCATGCAGGATTGCAGCATTCAGATTCTGGAAAACGAGTTTGTCTGTATTGTCGGTGCTTCCGGCTGCGGCAAATCCACACTGCTGCGGATGCTGGCAGGGCTGGACTTTCCCACAGAGGGAACAATCACCGTCAACGACAAGCCGGTGACCGGCCCCGGTGTAGACCGTGGTATGGTGTTTCAGGGCTACACGCTGTTCCCGTGGCTGACAGTGGAACAGAACCTGCGGTACGGGCTGAAGCTGAAAAAAATGCCCAAGCCCCAGCAGGACGAGATCGTGGACAAGTACCTGAAGATCATCGGACTTTCCAATTTCCGGAACGCCTATCCCCATCAGCTGTCCGGCGGTATGAAGCAGCGTGTTGCCATTGCCCGGATGCTTGCCAATTCGCCAGAGTTTCTGCTGATGGATGAGCCGTTCGGTGCGCTGGATCCTATCACCAAGGCACGGCTTCAGGTGTTTCTCCGAGAGATTTGGCGGGAGCTGCGTCCCACTACGGTGTTCGTCACCCACGACATCGAGGAAGCGGTCTTTCTGGCAACCAAGATCTACGTGCTGTCCAGCCGTCCCGGCAGGGTTAAGGCGGAGATTCCGGTGAATCTGACCTATAAGCGCACGCTGGATCTGAAAGATACCGAGGAATTCTACGCCTACTATCAGCAGATCGAAAAGCTGATCCAGGAAAACTGACAGTCCGGAGTATGCAAGTACTCCCTTCCCATAAAGTCCATATACGCAAATGCCGTCTGCGCTGTTGTCTGACAGAGCAGGCGGTATTTGTCTGTCCGGATCGTTTGCGCTTTACGCAGAAAAACTGCATTTCACGCAAAAAACTTGTTCGTTTATTCGATATATGATATAATAAATCATATACTTTTAAAACAATATGTGCGAATTTTAGAAAAGGAGGCATTCACATGAACAACAAGAACAACAAATCCAAAAAGGTGCTGGCAATGCTGGCTGCGGCGACACTATGCAGCGGAATGCTGCTGTACGTTCCGGCGGACACGCTGCGGATGGGATGGAGTCTTTCGGCAAGTGCGGACGAAATTGCCGGGGATGCGGAAACAGCATCTTCTCCGGTATTGCAGCTGTATGTAGACGGAAAGCAAGTCACCGGCGAAGACGGCTCTACGGATGGTTACACGGTTAGCGATGCAAATGCAGGCTGGAGCTACGACAGTGCAACAAACGTGCTCACGCTGGAAAATGCGACGATTTCTCAGATTAAATTCAAAACAGGAGATTTGATCGTCAAGCTGATTGGAGAAAATACGATTACAAATAGCAGCTCAATAAAAAAGGATGGGGCGAATGCATCACTCACATTGATGGGTGGTGGTATTTTGAATTGTCAAGAAATAGAGTGTTACTATTCGGGCCATGGTGAAATTATGATCCAAAATGTCACAGTCAACGCATCTAGAATAGCAAGCGGAGGTTTGATGACAATTGAGGACAGCATCGTTCATGTGACAACAACGACGGAAATTATAAAATCTGGGAATGCGATTTATGCAGAAAGTACAGGAGATTTCATTCAAAGGAATTATCAATGCTAAGAACAGTGAAATTATTGCAATTGGTGCATATAAATCACATGGCGGCTTGTTCGCCAGAGAAAAGGCTACCATGGAAAATTGCTATATTCACGCCGAGAGTTCGAAAGAAGTAAGTACCTATAATGATTTGAGCGGTGCTTATAACGAAGGCTTTACTTTTATCAACTGTCAGGTTGAAATTACGAAGAATTTTGATTATTATACAGAAAGTGGTATGAAGAACACGGATTCTATCATTTCTGAAAAAGAGTGTGCCACCGTTTACGGCACGGTGACACTGCACAAGCCTATGACGGTGACTTCCGGCAAAAAGCTTTTGTTTCAGGAGGGGGCATCGATCACCAATCTGGATCAGCTGACTGTGGAAGATGGCGTGTCAATTCAGGAAAACGGTGTAGTGCACACGCACAATACCGATGGAGAAGTCACTTATACTAAGAAAGACGATGCCTCCCATGTGAAAACCACATCCTGCGCCGATTGTCCCATTGGGTATGCAACCAAGACAGAAGAGGCGCATACTTTCGTCAACGGTTTTTGTACAGAATGCGATGCGTATGAACCGGCAGTGCAGACCGGAGAAAAGTCCTATGAGATCGGAAACGGCGGTCAGCTCTACTGGTTTGCGGACAAAATAAATGCTGTTGATATGTCGGAGAGTATCAGCGGACTGGAAAACCTCCATGTAACATTGACGGCAGACATTGTGGTCAATGAAAACGTTCTTACGGACGGACATCTGAGCACTGAGGGAAGCTTCAGAGAGTGGACACCGATGCAGGGTTTCTATGATGGTGTATTTGACGGGAACGGTCATACCATTCGCGGACTTTTTGCTTATACCCAGAAAGGTTCTGGCTTATTTTCTACAGTGTCTGGAAGCACGATCCGGAATGTCGGCATAGTTGATTCGTATTTTTATGGAGCTAACGTGGTTGGCAGCATTTGCGGCGTTTCGTTGGAAAGTACACTGGAAAATTGCTACAGCCAATCGATGACGGTCGGTGCGATTGAATCAAGTATGACCGGCGGTATTTGCGGGTTCGCAAGTCAGGGCACCATCAGAAACTGTTATAATACCGGAATGGTTGTCGATGGGGGCAGCGCCGGTTTGAGCGGAATTGTAGAGCGCAGTTCGAATAACAGTATCGTGGAAAACTGCTACTATCTGTCTGACGATGAAACAGACGATGTGGACGGTACAATCGCCATGGAGCTGGAGCGCTTTGAAAGCGGTGAGGTCGCCTATCTTCTGTCAGAAGGCGAGAACGGCACGGTTTGGGGGCAGCACATCGGCGAGGAATCTGCACCTGTTCTGAATGGCGAAAAGGTATATCAAAACAATTATCGGGGCTGCAATGACACTTCTCCGGTTGCAAATGTCTTTTACCGCAATACAGAGGGGAACACATTCGGTAGCCATGCCTATGAGAACGGCAAGTGCAAGTACTGCGGAATATTCGAGGATGGCATCGGCGCAAATCTTGTTGGCTATTCCCTCAGTCTTGGCGGAAACATTGGCGTCAACTTCTACATGGAGCTTTCCGATGCGGTCGTTGCAGACAATGGCGCATATATGCAGTTTACCCTGCCAAACGGAACGGTTTCTCATGTTCCGGTGAGCGAGGCAAAGGTCACGGAGAAAGACGGGAAAACCTATTATGTCTTCTCGTGCGATGTGGCAGCCAAGGAGATGTACGACACCATTCAGGCGCAGATCATCACCAGCGACAAGACTGGCGCAGTTTACCGGTACTCCGTAAATGATTATGCGAAATATGTCATCAATGAGAAAAATGGCTATGCGGAGAATGTCCGCAATGTTGCTTCTGCAATGCAGAATTACGGAACTTGTGCCAGTGCATATTTCGTTGGAATGTCTGCGCCGGCAATCATTGAACTAGACGCTGTCAAAGCAGAATTGCTGGAGGATTCTATGGCTTTGACGGGCGGATCGCTGCCGGAGGGTGTGACCTACTGCGGTGCAAGCCTGCTTCTGGAGTCGAAGACCACGCTGCGTCACTATTTCAAGGCAGAAGACGGCGTGGACATGAGCAGCTACGGTTTGAAAGAAAAGGACGGCTATTATTACTGCGAGATTGCAGATATCGCAGCAGGAAAGCTTGCGGTCGCCAAGAATGTGCGTGTCGGAAAGTTTACGATTTTGTCTAGCCCGATGTCCTATGCTTACACCGTCCTGAGCAGCGACACGGCAGGTGAAAATTTGAAAGACCTAATGAAAGCGCTGTACCTCTACAATCAGGCAGTAGAGAAACTGTAATTCTCAGGCATTCAGAATAAAATAACAGAACAGCGTCCCCTGTACCGGCCAAAAGACTGGTGCAGGGGACGCTGCTGTCTGAAAAATACGGAAAGCCAAAAAGCACGCAATTTCAAGTGAAACTGCGTGCGATTTCTGGAGCTGTTAACCAGATTCGAACTGGTGACCTCTTCCTTACCAAGGAAGTGCTCTACCAACTGAGCTATAACAGCATCGGATTTGTGACTCCTGGTGAACTTGCGAATATTATTATACCACCAGATCGGGGAAATGTCAAGAAAAAAATGCGAAAATCCAGCTAAAACGAAAAAAGAAAAGAAATTTTCAAAAAAACAAAAGATAATTAGATAATGCAGCGAAAATACGCATGTTTTCTCTGGAAAAGAGAAAAAAAGAAACTGCGAGCGAAAAGGTGCTGGTGAATTCTGCAAAAAACGTTGCATTTTGACGGATGGCGTGGTATAATGGGGAAAAGCAAACCGCTTTTTAGAATTGTTTTTCAGAAGGAGTTTTTTCAATGCAATATCAGAAGAGAAAGGGTGCACGGCTTTTTACAGGGCTGGTTTGTCTTGCACTGGCTGCCGGAATGACCGGATGCAGCGACATCGCCGACACTACATCGAGTCTGCCGGCAGGGACGACTGCAGCGCAGGCAGCGGAGGAGACGACAGAAACCACATTGGAGCGCACCGAGGAATCTGTCAATTCTATGCAGGAGACTGCACCGGCGGATGCTGCCACTTCGGACACTGCTCTCACTGTGGAGGAGCGCACCTCGGAAGAGGCTGCTTCCGGCGGAGAACTGGTGGGAGATACCGGCTTGACGGCGGAGGCGTGGTGCACACAGGCACAGCAGATCTATGAGAACGCCGCATCCACCTATTTTATCTATCAGGCATCCAGCGGTATGGGTTTCACCTATGACACCAGCGATACCATTGGCGATGGAAGCTGGCAGCGTGTCACCAATTACAGTACCATCGAAGAGGCGGAAGCAGGGTACTACGAAGTTTTTGCGCAGGCAGGACATGAAACCGATCTGGATGCACAGTTCCAGATGTCGGACGGCAAGCTCTACCGTCGCTGTGGTGACCGCGGCAGCGATATCAGCTACCAAAGCTCGACGGTTACAGCGCTGACCGGCAGCACAGCGGACACACTTACGTTTTCCGTGGTGTCCAGCTATCAGTTTCCCGATGAAATCGAGGCAACCCAGAAGGAGAGCGTTTTGACACTGGTGTATGAGCGTGGCGCATGGCGTGTGGGAACATTTACCATGCCCTATTAAAAGGAGGAACAAATGCGGCAGAAAAAGATATGGGGTGTTCTGACGGCTGCGCTGGCAGCGGTTGCAGTGGGCACTTGCGCACTTTCCGGCGCTGCGCTGGAAACTGGTTCCGGAGAACTGGGCGAACTTCAGGCGTTTTTGCTGGGCAGGACGGAGAGCGGTTCGCAGGATCTGAATGCTGATGGGATCACCGACGGCATGGATCTGGCAGCACTGCGTCAGAAAGTGGCACAGGAACAGGAAATACAGGACGGCTATACCGGTTTCATCCGGACACAGGGAAAGCTTCTTGTGGATGAGGACGGCAAGCAGTACATCATCAAGGGTATGGCGTTTGGCAACGAGGTGTGGTCGAATCCGTCCACACCGCCCACGCTCCACCACAATGCGGAGAGCTATCAGGAACTGGCAGAGATGGGCTTCGATTCCGTCCGGTTTTATCTGAACTACGGCATGTTTGAGTCCGACAGCGACCCCTACACCTATCGGGAAGAGGGCTTTCAGTGGCTGGATACTAACATTGCCTGGGCAAAGGCAGCGGGGATACGGCTGAACATGCACTATCCGGAGGGCGGCAACCAGTCGCAGGGAAACGGCACAGCGCTCTGGACAGAGCCGGAGAATCAGAAACGGCTGAGCGCTCTCTGGCAGGCAATCGCCCAGCGCTATGCCGATGAACCGGTGATCTTGGGATATGGCCTGGTCAACGAGCCGGTGGTGGCAGCGTCCGACGGTACGGCTGCGCTGAAGCTGTGGCAGTCTGTGGCACAGGAGCTGACGGACAGCATTCGCACCGTTGACCAGAATCACATGATCTTCGTGGAACGCATGTTTGCCGCCCAGAATCTTGCCGGCACGCAGGAACAGTGGATCAATTTCAACGATGAGAACAACTACGTGCACCTGGATGATGACAATGCTGTATACGAATTCCACTACTACGATCCGCATGCCTTCACCCATCAGGGCTTTGACTGGGCGGGAACGCTGGGAAACGATGTCACCTATCCGGACGAAAACTACATGGTGTCCACTGGAAACGCCCAGTGGGCAACGTCCACATTTTCCGGCGAAAAGGCAGACACCTCCACAGATGAGTGGCAATATCTCAGGAGCGGCAGAATTACGCCGAAATCCGACGGGACACAGATGATCAGTCTGGTCTTTCAGGCACAGAATGTGGGCGAGTACGGTCTTGCCCATGCGGACGAACTGCGGCTGGATGAGTACGACGAAAACGGCGATTTCGTGCAGACGATCTATGCCGAGGACTTCGACAAAAACGGTTCGCTGAACTTCTGGTCCAGCGACAATTCCGGCTCCAAGTCCTATGATTCCATGACAGGACATTTGAAAGAGGGCAGCCTGCTCATCTCCCGCACCACAGACGACGCTAACTGCAGCACTCGCTATTTCCGCCCGACACCGGGACACAGCTATGAGGCGAGCGGTTATTTTCAGGTGACCACCAAGAATGCCAATGCCATTGTGCGTCCCCGTGTGGATGTGTGGAATGTGGATTCCATCGAGGTGCTGAATCGGGCGTATCTGGAAAAAACCATCCAGCAGAACATCACGTTCTCCGAGACCTACGATGTGCCGGTGTACTGCGGTGAATTTGGCGCAGGCGCACACTGCTTCGAGAACAACCGTGGCGGTGACCGCTGGATGGATGATGTCATGGATATTTTCCACGATGCGGACATCAGCTTCAACTACCACGCATTCCACGAGGGTTCGTTCGGTCTGTACTGGGGCAGCGGACTCCCCACTCCGGATACCCGCAACAACACGCTGTATCAGGTGCTGGTGGAAAAGCTGAAGAAATACGCCGAGTAAAACCACCGCCAATTTATCTGACAAGAAAAGCGTATCCGATTGATTTCGGATACGCTTTTTTCTGTCTGTTTACTTGAACTGATAGACGGCGATATTTTCGAAGCCGTCCAGCAGAGTGTCCATTTTGCGGAATGCAATGGCTGTTCCCTTTGCCACGCAGTGGATGGCATCCTTTGCCACCACGCACTTGACTTGCAGCGTGCGCTCCACCAGCTTTCGCAGACCGCCCAGCATTGCGCCGCCGCCTGCCATAAGTACGCCGTTCTCGTAGATATCGCCGACCAGCTCCGGCGGTGTCTCCTCCAGAACGGTTTTGATCGCCTCGATGATGTCAGCGACGACGTCTTCCACTGCCTCAAAGATCTCCAGTTCGCTGATCTCCCGCATTTCCGGCAGACCGCTGACCAGATTGCGTCCCTTGACCCACATGGTCACATCAGCTCTGGGATCGTAGAGGTTGGTCATCTCGATCTTCACCCGTTCGGCAGTGCGCTCGCCGATGAGCAGCTTATAGCGTGTCTGCATGTAGCGGATGATCGCCTGATCCAGC
>ENA-OPCN01002180-OPCN01002180.1-human-gut-metagenome-genome-assembly--contig:-NODE-2180-length-11394-cov-2.874945_pt1 | contig 11394 bp, 11 predicted proteins | sample MGYA00241567_ERZ501485 | MGnify/ENA primary metagenome ERZ501485 (study PRJEB25962, sample SAMEA2042579) | human gut metagenome | biome: human gut; feature: human-associated habitat; material: faeces...
GTTTATTTCTTAATAATACTGAATAAGCGCATTATGCGCTTATTCAGAGATGTAAATATATAAGTAACCCGCATGAACTATAGAGCATCTATATTTCAACATTCTATTAATAAAAATCTAAGCAATTACCTGGAAGGGGTTGAAATAGATGCAGGATTTTGAATACGCAATTGTATGTGAGGAGACTTCTCCGATTGGTACAAAATGCGAGATACTCGATGTTAAAGATAACCTCGGCCAGCTTCAATATCTGAAATTCCGTTCATGTATGCAGGATTTCGGACTTCGAAATAGAAATGGCCGTCTTTGGAATGGGCGTATGATGCAACAAGCTCTTCAAGCTCCGCACATTTTAGAGCTTCTTGAAAAGAGAGATCTTGCTGGAGAGGCCGGACATCCGATTCCGGATGTTGGGCAAGCTAGCATGGCACGCATTATGACCATCAATCCAAATAATATGAGTCACGTTATTCTAAACTTCCAATGGGAAAGTGATGTACGTGTTTACGCAGATATCATGACCATCGATGATGGAAACGGACCTGGTAATAAGTTTGCTCGTTCAATTATGCAAGGAATGGAACCGGCATTTTCAGTTCGTAGTATTGTACCGCAGCGCAGAAATGCGGATGGTACAATCGATGTGACTGGAGTTGGACGTGTAATTACCTACGATCGCGTGATTCTTCCATCTCACAAAGCAGCCTATCGAGATGTCAATGTTGATGTCAAGAAGGTTGTAAGTGCAAAGAGTTATGAAACCGTCATGGAATCTCTTGGCCTTATGGCATATGAGATGTCTGATCGTGTAAAGTATGCTACTGGCGATTCTGTAGCAATGGAGTCTATGCGGCTCGAGCCGTCCGGTAACAGTGTAAGTGCACGAAACAAACAAGGTACGGTAATCGTTCCTCTTGAAAAGAAAGTGAAAGATATCATGCATTCTTATATGAAGGACTTTAACTTCTAAGAAGTTTTTGTCTCGTGGTTTTATCCTCCTAAATTATAATACTAGATAAGGATTTCCTTATCTAGTATTATATTATTTTGATAATTATCTTTCAAAAAACATCCTTATAAAGAGAATGGAGGTGTCATTATTTTATGGCATTATATACATTATCAGAACTCCTTCAAATAATTAAAGATGACACAGGATTAAACGATATTCCTCTCCCCAAGGAGATTGATGATAATTCACTTATTGAACGACTTCATCAATCTGCATTGAAGGAATTTTCAACACGTTATCCTAGGTTTGAAAAGGTTCGGTTTGGAGATGAATGGTTATCTCCAAATGTAGAGGATACAAAAAATACAAGAACTGGTATCACATATATTATTCCAAAGTATGTTTTGGAAGGAACGATGCTGTTGGGAATTGCACGAGTTGATCCAATTAGTACAGCGGCTGGAAACGATAGTTATTTTCCATCTGTAGCAAGTTATTCCCCAGATCAAGTTATTATGACAATTGCAGATGTACAATTGGCATCAACCATTGGTGCGCAAATGTCCAAAAGTATGACATGGGAATTGAAATTTCCAAATAAGATCATTCTTTACAATGGATGGCTTGCGGGTAAATATCAAGCAGAGCTTATGCTAATGCACGATGATTCTCTTGCTACAATTCCTCCAACAGCAATGACCAATTTTAGGGAATTGGCAACACTTGATCTTCAAGAATACATTTACAATAAATACAAGAGAATACAGAGTCTCGATGTTGGAATTGGTTCTATTGAATTGAAAATTGACGAATGGCAAGATGCTGGATCCAGAAAAAGAGATCTTCTAAAAGAATGGGATCAAACTGGAAATCTCGATATCGATTATATGGAATTTTTCTAAATTGGGGGATTATTATGAGAAATGCATACAATCGATGGAGAGACTTTGTGTGGATGATTGTAAAAGTAATTCTTTTCTTCATTCTATATATCATTTCCATACCTTTTTCATTTACATTAGCAATAATCATTTTATGCATCGGATTTCTTAGTATTTTCTTTCTTATGCCAAGAGCTGTATACCGAACGTATAAATATCGTCGAATTTTGGTTTACAATCAAAGACCAGATGAGATGAAATACATTACAGCACTAATTTCATTCTATAACGATCATCCGGATCAATGCTCGGATCTAGTCAATAAATCAATGCGATACATTGATCATATTTTTCTTGGTCATCCGCAGCAATATGTGGAATATCGTTATGATTTTGCAGTTTTTCTTGGAAAAATTTGCGTTGAAGCAAATTGCGATAAATTGCATAATAACAATGATGTATTCGACTTGCTTGAAACATTGAATTTTGAGAGTTGTAGAGATCCAAGGAATTATTTGAGAATTTTACATCTGGATGATATTCGGATTTTTAAAGACAGTGCATTATAATAAAGATAGGAAACCATTTAATTTGGTTTCCTATCTTTTAAAAAATATTTTAGAACGAACTCATTCCGCCAAATCCACCAGACCCTCCACCGCTTGAATCTGCATCGTTTCCAGTATTTTCAGATGGATCTGCAACAACAATTGCAGCTTGTTTCTTATATTCTTCAAATGCATTCCAGTCAATGTATGGTGCATAATCCCTTGCAGCAAGACGATTGAATTCATCTTTCTGTTTTACAAGTTTTGGATCTTGTACATTTTCTCCAAACATAATCGTTGAAATCATCTGCAACATCTGTTGTAGCGTGCTAAGATATTCATTGTTATTTGCAATCGCCAATGTCTTAGGGCGATTCAATTTGATTTTGAATTTTCCGACAAGTCGATTTTTCACTTCTTCATCCAAATTGGAATTTTCGACCAAAATATTATACAATTCCGTTGTTGGTTCCTCCATATCGGATTGAATGGATGAAACACGGGATGCATATTTAATATTTCCAGTTTCAAATCCTTTTGCAAAATCAGATTGTCCCATGTACTCCATAATGACAGACGGAACTCCAGTTCCAAGAACCGCCCATTGTTCGAGCTGTTTCTCATATTCTGGATTCATATCGATATTCTGACCTTCCATTACCTCAAAATCGACAAGATTTTGACCATCTCGAGCTCTCGGAAGAAGAATATTTTTATTCCGAGAAAACTTATTGAAGACTAGGTTTGTAGACAATAGATCGGAAAACGTGATCTTTGTTTCTTGCATGTTCCGAATGATGCGTTGTGTTTGACGACCAGTATGTGTATCAATCGGACCTTTTGATACATGTGCAATCTGTTTATCTCCACTCAAATTGAGATAGTTCAGCATACGAGCGGTTACCAGTGAAAGAAGAAGTTTTGCTGGGAACAACGATTTTGCCAAAATGGACTCACCGTTTCCATCTTCATCCTCATTGATCGTAAATTCCAAAATATATTTTGGGTCAATAAATTGAACATGATAATCATTGTCCAAGAATCCATTGTATGTAATACAATCTGCAATTGCTTTCTTAAAATCCGCATTTTTCGCAACGAATTTTTTACTGAAATTCATGCAAATACTATTGGAAATACTATCCACAATGCTGTCTACAATGGATGCTTTCCTCTGATCGTTTAGAGCACCAATATTGAATGCTCCACTAAATACGTCCGTTCCAAGCATATTGTTATTGGTATTGCTGTTTGCTTCTACAATACGCTTGGTTCGTTTTGCACTCTGAATATAATAGTATCCAATGGTTTCATTCATCAGGCGAATCGGAATAATATTTTTTGGATCAATATAACGGACATATGTCCCACTTATTCGGAAGTTCTTTTCTGCTTTTATACCAGAAGTGGATGCTCCATCTGATGATACAACACCTGCTTCCATATCAATTGGAGTCGATCCAAAATAAGAATCGAATAATCCCTTATAATTCGGATCGTTTACTTTCATTATTTTTTCATTTTCTCGATATGCTTCCATAGCAGGAAGATCATCCAATACAATTTCTGGAATAGAACTGTGAATAATTTTCACAGTGCTTACGCGACTGGATAGTTCATTCCCAAAACGTTCTAGTGCAGTAACGACTGCATTTGCCGTTTTCTTATTATCATCTCCAGAAAGATAATCCATTTTTGCTTCATTTACAATATTTTGAAGCTCCTGAACATTGATTGCATTGGATACACTCTCTTCTGCAATTCCATAGGAATCCATACGAAGAATGTTATTGGATTTTTTATTTCGAAGAGATCCATCTTTTTCTTCGACCCATGCTTCATTTACGTTTTTCAATCCACCTGGAATTTTCTTTTTCATCTGTCTTCTGGAATTTTCAGTCTCTGCGAGATTCATTGCATTTGCAGATTCATATCGATCTTTTGAGTATTGCTCAAAAAGATCCGAATATGGGATTGCATACACATAATATTTTCCAGAAACCATTGCAGATTTGTAAACGATATTCTTTAATCGTTTTTGCAATTTATATTCTTTTTCCAGAGATTCAATTACTGCAGTCAATTTTGCAATGTCTTCTTTGCTCATAGACTCATCTGGTTGAATGGTTCTGGAAATTGTTCCGCTCAAATCATCGGAATTTGTAACGGAGTCGAGTAAGCATTGGACCGCTTCTCCAAGTGCTGGAATAAACTTTGAAATGAACTTGAGATCTGCGATCTCAATGTATTTATTTTGATAAACTTCTTGAAAATAGGTATAGATTTCTCCACTGGAAGTTGTAAGCATTTTTCGAATATCTTGACGATTATTCGGAGATAGTCCTCCAGTTGAAGTTCGCATCTCATCCATACGAATACTCTGAGCAAAATCAAGAATATTTCCTCCAGCAACTCCTTTGGTTACTTCGAGATTGTGATTGATAATTTCATTATATCTTGCGGTTTTTAATTCAATACCAGATTTAATATCAAACTTATCATCTGCAAGATGAAGAAGTTTCTTTGAAATATTGGAAAGGTTTCGAGCTTCTTGTATATTTTTCTTCTCATCGGCTTCCAATTCCTGCTGAGAAAGTTTTATTTTCTTTGCCATTGATATCACACCTTTCATAGCGAAGGCTAAAATATTAAGCGTTTGTTAAAAGGATAAAAAAGAACTGTTTTTCGAGAAGACAAATTTATAATACACATTTGGGGGTTGTTTGTTATGAACGAAAACGATGAACCTCTGGAATTAGTTCCATATGTAGCAAGAAAACTCGGATGTCTAAATCTTTCAGATATTCGTTCAGAGGGATATCGTGTACCATTGCAAAATTTATTAATAAATGAAGATCTAACCAAATATTCTTTGCGAAATTGGTCCGACTTCACAAATTACGTTACTGGAATGAATTATGAAATATTATCGCCCGATGAAGCAATTGATATCCTACTAAATTATTTAGACAACTAATAAAAAATAACGTGAATAGAAGAAAAATCTTCTATTCACGTTAAAATTGTTTTACACCTTTTCTCTGAGATATCGATCGATATCAATTGCAATATATGCAATCAGAGTATAAATATCATAGTCATCATATTCCTCTTTAATCAAAAGAAATACTTTATTATTTTCCGCATCGTAGTCCACACTGCAATACGACATTTTTGTCTCTTCTTTTTTTAATAACGGGAATAGAGATTTTGCAAGAATAACAGATTGATATCCGGGAACTTCCAATGATATAGACTGTCCATTTACCATTGTAGAAACCAAAGATGGATCAATTTCATGAAATTCAAATTGATTGTATGACCAGATAAACTGCTGCATTTTTTTGTAGTGCGAAAGAGCTTTCGAAACTCGTTCGGAATATTCTCCACGCAATTTATCAATATCGTACACATGTTCGCCATCTTTAAAGATATAAAATGTTTTTTCGTCTTCAGATACTTCTGTTCCCTTAATCTTCACATTATTCTCATTCATTATTGTAATAAAATTCTTTGGATCCACCACAGCCCAATTAAAATATGGTTTTGATAACTCATCTTTCCATATTACAAAATTTTCACATGGCGTTGAATCTTCGATATTTTTATTGTGATCCAATACAATGATTCCATTTGGAAGTTTTATAAGAAGATCACTCATATATCGAAGTTTTTTACAAAGCTCTTTAAATTTTGGAAATTGTGTCGTTGTAGTAATTATTTTTTCTTTTTTTGCCATAGTATTTACTCCTTTTCAAAAATAAAATTAGGGATCATAAAACGTGATCCCTAATTTTATTATATCTCTTTTATTTTCCAAGAGCTTCCGGACACATGTCCAATAGTAATGCTTCTGTTTCTGAGAATGAAGTAAGATTGAAAAAGTTGGTTCCTAACTCAGACCACTGTTCCCCAGCAACCATCATTGCAAACATATCGCTGACATTGATTTTATAGCGAGCTCGATCTTCGTCAATAAAGTCATATCCATCCAAGGAAAACCTTCCATATTTGTACTCTTCAGAAGCTTTCATTTGAGTACCCAGATCCCCAACGACTTTGTGATTGAAAAATTCGTATTTTTTACTCTTTTTATGAACGACAAAATAGTCTTCCATATCATATGGAATTGTGATTCTCCCAATCATTGTATCGTTGGATAGATTCATAATAATCATTAGAGATGGATACAGAGATGTGACATCTTCATCGATCAGATGCTCATGTATTTTTGCATTTTCAACACCGTTGATTTTAAATCCAGAAGACAATTGACGATTTGGATTCTGAACCAATGCCCCTTCAAAGTTTTTCTTCTTCTTGTTTTTTGATGAGTTTTCTTCCTCTTCTTCATCGTCATCCTCTGGGCCAATTTCAATATCTTCGTCTTCATCCGAAAGTTCGTCTTCTTCTTGTGTCGCATTGAAATTGTTAATGTCTTTCGGACGATACTTGTTTCGATTGTTACCAACAACGAGCCCCTCTTTGAAATAATCAACGGTGATTGCGTCGGTCAAAAGAATCGTTGTCGTAAAAACTTCATTGGGCAATAATCCGTTCGTATAACATCTCTGGTATAAGTCAGCAATATCATTCGTTTTCAGATGCAAAGCATACAAAAGCAAAGAATCTTTTAAAGAATATAACGCAAATTTTCGAAAATCTTCATATGCGGCAGTACGAATGTTTCCTGCTTCTGAATAATCCAATTTTTCATCTTTTAATTCTTTTTGCGCTACGGCTTGCAACTTCAATGATTCAGGTTTACCCCTTGCAGAACGGATTCCTGCATACAATACAAGCATATCAATAAATGTAGTTGGATGAGAAAATTGACAAATATGTTTTCTCTTATGCGCAACGGGGTTTTCGTCTTCCACAAAAGTTGCATCTTTGTATTTGAATTTATTGCTACAGCATATTTCTGTTGGATCATAACATAATGCTTCTGGTCTTCCCAATAAGTTACCCATATCGTATGGCATATTCCATGCCATCGCATAATCAATTCCAGACATTTCCAACAATTCGAAGAATGTCTTTGTCATTTTCATTTCATCATCAAAGAATAACAGTTGATATTCCATATCGGATCCATATCGTTCATCGAACATTGCATGGCATTCTCGAATGAAATCTTCTTGATGATTTTTTAGATCTTGTATTTGATCTCGATTGTCATATGCTCTGCCGGTATTTGGATTGATTGCTCTTGCTGGACCAGAAGATTCCAATATAAATAGCCAAGCGATCTTTCCAACGGCATCAACAAACGAAATGAGATTTGTAGGGCATTCTCCTTTTCTCGGAAAATGATCAATATTAATAGTATCTGACTCAATATCGAATAATCCAACATTGAGTTTCTTTGGACGTTCGTTCGAATATTCCAGTGCAAATTGTACAGCATAAAAGGTTCGAATATCGATGTTTGATTGCAAAACCCATGGGCATGCTCGAACAGCTTCTTTGTCCAAACCGAGAATTTTTCCAATCTGTGCATATCGATTTCGATAACGTACCCGGTGGGGTTCCAAGATTTCCATTTTCAAATAATCTCTGGGAGTATTGATATACTTTCGATATTCTGGTTTTACGACCCATACTTCAATTTCCGGTTTTTCAATTGTCTCTACAATTACTTCCCCGCTATCCATATCTTTATAGATGATGTCGATCGCATCATCTAATTCATAATTGCGTTCATTATGATATAGAAAATTCAATGGCATGACATTCATTCCGTCATGCACATTTTTTAAGAATTTCATATAAGTACACTTCCTTTCTTCCTATCTATATAATATACCTATATACAAAAATAGGCTTGTGTATTTCGTATTTTATGTATTTTAACAAGAGGCTAATAAATGCCAAACGATAAGGAGGCTGAATCATAAATGAGCAGTTTGCGAGACAGTCTTGCACAATTTTCTATGGATGATGATCAAATCCATGAATCACCAAAAAAGAAATCAACTGCCCCCTCGGATTATTTTGATTCTCCTTTTGATAATAGTGGAGAATTCTTTAATACCCGAGTATCTTCTTCCAATCTTTTTGAAAAAACTCGAAAAATGAAAGAAGAAGGAAAGCGAAAAAAAGAAGAATATGATGACGATTTTAGTATGATGGATTCACTTAATGCAGAACTTGAATCGGCACTTAGTGATTTTACTCCATTTGACAAAATCGCAGATGAAATGTTTTCCATGGATGAGGACGATGAATTACGTATGTCTCTCATCAGTCAAGGAAGAAAATACAATCAAGCCCACGGCCAAAGTGCCGAAGCATCCGAAATTGAAAAAGTTTTTACAAAACAAGAAATTGCACTAAATCAACTCATTCAAGATGTTGATAAAGATATTAGTGCAATTGAACGAGATCTCAATCAAATGAGAATGGCACGCGTTCGATCCCCAAAAGGATTATCCGATCTTGTGTCTGCAAAAGGTTCTCTTCACAATACAAAACTATCTGCAATCAAAGAAATTAACTCTATGAAGAGAAATATCATTGATCTTAATATGAAAGCGAAAAAAGGTACCGAAGATGAGTCCCAAGCAAATCTTGCCGCTAGTATGGCATTGCAACAGATCATCAGTGGTGACGCTCGTGATTCGCTCTCAGATCCAGAACTTCGAAATTATGCTCGAGGATCCATTCCAGAATCTGATATTCCAAACTATGAATTTAGTGCGGCTGAAGATTTTGGAGAAATGGATGCAGAGCGTGAATACGAAGCAAATGAATCTGAAGGAGATTTATACATCAAATATGAGAACCTCGGAGTTCAACTATATGCCCAAGTTGATGACGAGGATAAAGTCGTTTCTATTGTAGCAAGGGATAAAGATGGAAACGAAGTTCCAAATTATCCACTACCGGAAACAGATTTTGATCATTTAACCGTTCACAGTGACTTGGGAAATGTTACAGATACGTTCCACCGAAATTATAAATTGGAACGGATTTGATAAAAAATTAAATGAAAGGGATGTAAAAATCCCCCTCATTTAATATTATTATATTACATACTCTACACTTTAATAGAAAGGTAGAGTGAATTATTTTATGAGCGTTGCTCTGGTTTGATCCTCTGGATGTAATTTTACAACACAAGGATTTCTACCAAAGAACATCAATTTATTCAATTGAAAGTCTGAAGGACTTCCATATACATCGACGCTTTTTACAGCGCTCATGGCATCTGGAAGTCGATCGAGAATCTTCTGCAAAAGCATCTCTTGATCAGAGAGTTTTGAGTATTCTATGATACGCTTCATTCGTTTTTCACCTACCTTTCTTTGAATTAGATAGAAGATTCCATATTCGGACTATGGAATCTTCTATCTATTCTTCATACATATAATATATGATTGAAAGGCATGCAAATACGGATAAAATACAGGTATAGGAATTCCCCTATACCTGTATTTATTTTAATCCATGACTGCTTTTAAATTACTATTGGAATTATCTTCTTTGGATGATTTTCGTTTTTCGAGATGATCCAAGCCAATATTGGTAATATATGTGCCAAGTACCATACCCGTTCCAACAGCAGCTCCTCCTACAATACCAAGAAGAAGAGCATCTCCCAAACTAACTTCTGCAGTAAGACGAAGATTTTTCATAACAAAACAGCACCTTTCTTAATGATTGCTTTAATCTAAAGAACTGTATAATGAAAAATAGAAAAATATAAAAAAAGAAAGAGGGAGAATATCTCCCTCTTTCTCATGAGAAGAATTATTTCTTCTCATTATTCTTCGCGCTCTTGTTTTCGACGGTGTTCTTCACCTTAACATCGTCAGCGCTGATGTTTGACTTTGTCTTTGCTTCATTTCCTTTTTCACTTGACTTGGTCTCAGCAGAAACCTTATCGTTGTTGGATGTTTCTTTTGTATCAACGACCTCCACAACAAGATCGTCATCATCCGGACATTCCGGATCCAAATCAGATCCATCTACAATCTCTGTTGCTTTTGCCTGTGCTTTGGTTGCTTTCTTTTCTTGCTTCTGTACTTTCTTTGTGTCTTTGACACCATATTTGTACATCGAAGCAAACTGCTTCATAGCACGATGCTCGTTCTTGGTAATTGCTTTATGAATCTTCTTCGGATTTACTTCCAATGCAGAGGCAGCCAGAAGAATCTCCATGCAGAAATCATCAAGAGCCGATGTGTACTCGGCATCATAGGAATTTACCAAAGCATTGAATGCACGATTTGCGGCATCTGTGTCAGCGACACTACTCAGATATTCCTGAATCAGGGTGATACCATCAGCCGTTTTCATCAGGCACTGTGCAGAATAGAATGCGATGCACTGATGTACCTGCTTTCTGCTCATACCAAACAAATGGAACTTGAGCAGCCGCTGGTCCAGAACAATGATCGGATGCTGTACGTCCGATTCTTTCTCAACATCAATTTTGAGCATGATATTCTGCCATGCCCGACTCTCTTCAGAGATGTCTTCCGGAGCTTTCAACCAGAAGCAATCAACCAACTTTCTGGTATTCACTCCAAGAGGTGTAACCATGCCCTTCTTGTCAAGGTTCACCACAACGGGTACACCAAAATAGCGGATGAGTTTTCCCTTCTTGTCTTTGGCAGGGGCAAGCAGAGTCGTGGGGATCATTTTGTCAGGAATTACGTTTTTCTTCTTCATGTTATTTTTTTCTCCTTTTAAATCAAAAATGTTTTTGATGAATTCGAGAACGGTGAAGTATTCTCTATCATCTTTCACGTTAATAATATACATCTGAACCATTTTTTGTTACGGCTCATTGACAAACGATATTTCGGTGTTGACAGCCATGAGAGTTGCTTCTTCAATCATCTTCAATGAAATCAATTCGCTTTCGGTAAACAGATATTTTACAGGGATTTCCGTACCAAGAGCAACAACATCTTTTTCTCCAGTCTCAACATCCATTCGAGTCTCAATAATAAAAGCAGTGATATAATTGCATATTTTTTTAAGTTTTTCAAGAGCAATTTCC
>ENA-OPCN01002184-OPCN01002184.1-human-gut-metagenome-genome-assembly--contig:-NODE-2184-length-11384-cov-2.432254_pt1 | contig 11384 bp, 9 predicted proteins | sample MGYA00241567_ERZ501485 | MGnify/ENA primary metagenome ERZ501485 (study PRJEB25962, sample SAMEA2042579) | human gut metagenome | biome: human gut; feature: human-associated habitat; material: faeces...
CGCCCTGATCCTGGTGGACGGTGTGCCGTATCCTTCGACGCTTTCGACCCTCAACCCGGCCGATATCGCCACGGTAACGGTGCTTAAGGACGCTGCTTCGACTTCTCTGTACGGTTCGCGTGCTGCCAACGGTATTATTTCGATCACGACCAAGCGCGGTTCGAAAAACCAGCCGGCTAACGTATCGCTCAATATCCGCATGGGGTGGAACGAAGATGCTGTCGGCCACCACAACTGGATCTCCGATCCGGGCGACTACTACCGGATGACGTGGACGGCTCTTGCCGGATATTTTTACAATCGTATGGGCTATGACTGGACAACCTCTAAATACGGTGCCGCTCAGTCTTTGATCGACGGATTCCTGGGGTATTCGGCGTTCAAATTGCCTGAAGGCGCCAGCACGTTGATCGATCCGGCTACCGGTAAGATCGTCGAGGGTGCACAGTTGCTTTACCAGGAAGACTGGTACAAGGAGTTACTGGGCAACCGTGCTTTCCGTCAGGAATACACCGCTTCGGTAACCGGTGGCGGTGAAAATACGAGCTACTATCTGTCGCTGGGTTATCTGTCCGATCCTTCGTATGCGGCAGGTTCCAAATTCGAACGTTTTTCTTCGCGTTTGAATGTCGATGCACAGGTCAACAACTGGTTGAATGTGGGAGGTAACATGTCGTTCACCCGTCGTATCTCGGATAATCCGACCAACTATTCGGGTGGAGAGATGAATACGCTGAACCTGTTCCTTTTCGCCAAGGTCATCCCGAGTATCTATCCTATTTATGCACGTAATGCGGATGGTAGCTATATGTACGATGAAAATGGCAATCGTCTGCTTGATATGGGTAACAATCAGGCTGGTACGGTGTCCGAGTCGCCGATCTATCAATCGCCGAACCCGCTGGTTGGTGGATGGAATCCGCTGACGTATGTGGAGAAGGACAAGTTCCGTACGGTATTGGACAACTTTGCCGGATCGGCCTATGCCGAGGCGAAGTTCCTCAAGGACTTTACGGCACGCGCTACCATGAGTGTAGAGACGGTCTATCAGAATGCCAAGACTTTCCAGAATAGCGAGGAAGGTGGTGCGGTTTCGGTAGGGGGTATGCTGTATCAGGCTCGCCAGACGTCCCTGACTCTTAATGCCAACCAGACCATCAACTGGGCGCACAACTACGGTAAGCATCATTTGGATGCTTTGGTAGGTCACGAATTCTACTACAGCAAAGTAGATATGTCGGATGCTGCCATGATCAATATGTTCATTCCCGGACTGGTCGATCTGAGCAACTTTATTGAAACGAACGGTCTTCCTTCGGGATATACCGGAGCTTCGGCCATGGAGTCCTACTTCGCCCGTGTGAACTACAACTGGAATGAGAAGTACTACGTTTCCGCTTCGGTTCGTATGGATGGGACGTCCACTTTCCGCTACGACAAGTGGGGTACGTTCTGGTCGGCAGGTGCCAGCTGGCGTATTGCCGAGGAAAACTTTATCCGTGACAATGTCGATTGGATGGATGAACTCAAGCTGCGTTTCTCGATCGGTACCACCGGTAACCAGGCGGTAAATGCTACCAGCTATCCCTACACCGACCTGTGGTCGCTGGGAGAATCCGACGGTCAGTTCACCCTGTCGCAGGTATGGTGGGGTGTTCCCGATCTGACTTGGGAAACGAACTTCAACATGGACCTCGGTGTAGATTTCCGCTTCTGGAACCGTTTCTACGGTAGCATCGACGTATATCGTCGTGTAACGCGCGACCTGCTCTTCGAGGCCGATCAGCCGCTGTCCACCGGTATTTCCACCAAGATGGTCAACGACGGTAAACTGGCCAACCAGGGTCTTGAACTCGAATTGAATTACGATATTTTCCAGAATCCGGATATTTTCTGGACAGTAGGCCTGACGGCTTCTACGTACAAGCAGAAGATCCTCGCGCTGCCCGACTATCTGATGACCGCTGCCGATGGAAAAGGACTTGTCAGAGGTGGTTATCTTTGGATGATCGGCAAGGACCAGTATCAATTCTACTCGGGAGAAGGAGCTGGTGTAGACCCTGAAACGGGTAAGCAACTTTATTGGAAGGATATTGTAGACGAGGCAGGCAATGTGGTTGGCCGTGAGAAAACGGACAATCCCGATGAGCAGACCAGATACATGCAGGGTAGCGCTATTCCTGACCTGATGGGTGGTTTCAATACGACGCTCCGCTATGCCGGTTTCGACCTGACGGTCAATACGACTTTCCAGATCGGTGGTAAGGTCTACGATTCCGACTGGGGCAACCTCTACTGGCAGGGTTCCGTTCCTGCACGTAACCTGGGTGCCGATCTTTTGGACAACACTTGGACGCCTGACAACAAGGATGCCGAGTTCCCGATGTTCTCCTATGGAGGTGGTAGCTATGGAGACCGTGCTGAATACGAGATCGTAGATGCTTCGTACTTCTGCTTGAAGAATGTTACCTTGGGTTACACCTTGCCTGCGGGACTTACCAAAAAGATGGGACTTTCTTCCGTACGAGTATTTGCCAGCGGTGAAAACCTGTGGCTCACCTCGGCTCGCAAGGGGCTCGATCCTCGTATGGGTGTGACGGGTGGAGTGGTTTACCTCGCGTACAACCAGATGCGTACGTTCTCCTTCGGTGCCAATATCAATTTCTAACCCTCTAAACAGAAATGAAAATGAAAAAGTATATATTGCTGTTTGCAGTAGCACTGACAGGTGTATCCTGCTCCAATCTGCTGGATACGGAGTCTTCGGGCAACCTTACTCCGGACGACTTCGAGAAAGTGGATCAGAACAAACTGACTTCCACGATGCTCAACGGCGCCATCGCTTATATGCACACCATGGGCGGCGGTACGGATGGCACCAGCTACAAAGTGTTGGGTATCCGTATGGACATGCTCGGCAACGATATGGTGCTGGGTGGTAACGGCGGCGGATGGTTTGTATCCGATTATAATATGATGAACTACCGTGGGCAGGACGATGGTCGTCCGTCCACGTATTGGGGAAGCTTTTACAAGCTCATCTACATGGCCAACCAGGTGATCAGCTACATCGATCCCACGGAGTTGACCGAGAGCGAGAAAGCTGTTTCCGACAACATCAAGGCTCAGGCACTCACCCTGCGCGCATTGGGTTATTACCACTTGATCACGGTATTCCAGGATGCCTACCTGTTCGGTGGCAGCTCCAAGTCCGGTGTTCCGGTGTACACCATCCCCGATGAGGCGCGCAAAGGCCGTGGTACGGCTCAGCAGGTGTGGAATCGTATCTTCCAGGACTGCTCCGATGCTATCGCATTGTTTACTTCTTCGGGTGTAAATCCGAAATCCAAGACGGAGGTGTCGATCTATGTGGCTTACATGATCCAGGCACGCGCTGCATTGACCACCGGTGATTACAAACTGGCTGCAGAAGCTGCCGGTAAAGTAGTGGATGCCTTCGGTCTGATGACCTTCGACGATGCTTACACCGACACCGATGCCGGCGAGACGACCAACGCTTTCCAGCAGATTGATGGTGTGGAGACCATCTGGGGTTACAAGTGGAGTCAGAATACGACGCTTCAGAACAATAGTTTTGCTTCGCACATGGCTCCAGCCATCCCCAGTTCGATGGCTTATGGTTCGGTTTATGTAGGAGGTACCAAGTTGATGGACCTGCGTTTGTGGATGCAGATCCCGGAGACGGACTGGCGTGGAACCCTGTTTGGAAACATTAATTACCAGGGTACTATCTATTATGCGCTGAACTTCAAGTTCGACTGCGATTCTTGGGATCAGGACGAGGTGTACATGCGTGCGGCCGAGGCTTACTTTATCAAGGCCGAAGCAGAGGCCTCGGGAGAAAACCCGGATTATGCTGCTGCACAGCAGACCCTGTACGATATCATGTCTACGCGTGACCAGGCTTATACCAAGTCTGTCGCAACGGGCGATGAATTGCTTGAGGAAATCCGCCTCAACAAGCGTGTCGAGATGTGGGGTGAAGGCTTGGAGTTCTTCGACAACAAGCGTATCAACAAGGGTGTCAACCGCAAGGACAATCCGTTCGCTGCCTATGGTGTTCCGATGAACCACCGCAACCAGATCATCATGCCTGCCGGTAAGGACTTCACTTTCCGTATCCCGCGCAGTGGTGAGATCGAGTTGAATCCTGAAATCACCGAAGAGGATCAGAACCCGTTGTAATACGGTTTCGTATTCCGTACAGAGTCTCCCCGGGATGTCCCGGGGAGACTTTTTTTGTTTGGTTATTATTTCTTTTTTGATTATATTTGTAAGGTAACCTAAAAGATGTAAGGCTGTGGAAGTGATTTATACGTGGGACGGGAAGGACTTTAAGGACTATGGCGTGCGGGTGTCGTCCTCGCAGGGTTTGATCGGCGGGCTAAAACCCAAGAGCGGATTGGAAGTGCAGTGGTCGGATGAGCACGGCAGTGTGACCGACCGTTCGCAGATGTATTTCGAGGGGCGGACCATCGTGCTGAACTGCTTTTTGGCGGCCGACGGTGCCGAGGACTTTATCGACCGCATCGGCGCTTTTACGGCTCTTTTTTACCTCCCGGGAGAGCATGTTTTGCGTGTTGCGGTGGGCGAGCGGGCTTTGGAATACCGCGTGAGCCTCTCCGATGCGATCACTGTGGAGAAGACTTTCCGGGATCGGAAGATGTGGCGACGTTTTCGCTGCGCTTGTACGAGGCTCAGCCGGAGATCCCTCAATTGGCCGGACAAAATAGGGCTTGAAGAAAGCCATTGCAGGGCGCTTTTTGCTCTTTTCTCCCAAGGGGGGGGGAGGGGAACCCTACTTGCCTTGTTGTGCTCTTTCATGGGCCGCAAAAGAGTTCTTCTTGGCGCGGTTTCCAAGCGGGCAGGGATGGGTTTTTGCCCGCAAGGAAGGAAAGGGATGCGCAGAGGGCGATTCTCTTTTGTTCGCGGCGGGGAGGAGAGAGAGGGGCAAAAAGAAAAACGGTCTCCACCATAAAGGTGGAGACCGTTTGGTACTATGAGCGGATACGTGCGGATCAATTGCCGGCCGCTTCCATCTCGGCCTTGATCCCTTCGAGCGCCTGTTTTGCTACGGCATGATCGGGTTTGAGGGCGAGGATTTTTTCCCAGTAGGGGATGGATTCGGCCAACTGTCCTTTGATGTAGAGGTAGTATCCCAGGTAGCTGTAAGCCTCGATGAGTTGGTTGGCATTGGTGCCTTTCTTTTCGAGGATTTCAATGACCTTTTCGTAGTAGGGCTTGGCCAGGCCGAGTTCGCTGTTGGGGTCTTTCAGCGAGTTGGTGCGAGCCAGCCAGAAATAGCCCATGTAGTTGTCGGGTGCCTGTTCGACCACTTTGGCGAATGCGCTGTCGGCTCCTGCAAGGTATTTGTCGCGGTTGGCTACGTACTGGGGCAGGGTGTCGCCGGCCGCAAAGTAATTCAGGCGTCCCAAGGCATAAAAATCGGCCAAGGTTACTTGTTCGCCGCCGTTTTCGATGAACTTGGTGTGCTGGAGGATAGCGTTTTCATAGTCTCCATCCTCCTCGTACATGTCGCCCAGTTCTTTGTAGAGCTCGATCTTCGACGGATCGACCTGCAGGGCTTTTTCGAGTTGTTTGTAGGCTTTCTCTTTTTCACCGACCTTGGACAAGAGGGTGCCGTAGTACCGGTAGTCCAGGTAGATGTATTTCGAGGTGTCGGCCTGGTTCATGAAGTTGTTGGCATAGTCGATGGCCATGTTGTAGTCCTTCAACTCGACGGCATCGTACATCAGCAGGCGCTGCATCACGAAGTTGTTCGGGTTTTTCTTGAGGACCTCGAGGGCAATTTCAGCCGATTTTTTGAATTCCTTGTTGTAGAACAGGATGGTGGCGTATTTCTCCATTTCGGATTCGGCGTAGAAGTTGTCCAGCGAAACGAATTGTTCGTACGCCTGGGCTGCTTTTCCGAACTGGTTGTTGGCGTAATATACTTCGGCCAATTCACGGTAAGCGATAGCCGATTGCGCGTCGAGAGAGAGCAGTTTGTTCAGCATTTCGATGGCGCGTTCCGCATTGACCGAGGCAAACAAGCGGGCGTATTTGATGTATCCCTGACGGTGAGCCTGGTTGAAGTAGATGGCCTGTTCGTATTGTTCGGCAGCTTTTCCTGCGTTCTTTTCCGCGGCATAGATATCTCCCTGCAGCAGATAGGCATCGGCGTATTTCACATCGGCCTGTTTGGCTTTTTCGGCATAGCGGGTAGCCTCTTCGAGGTCTCCGTTGTCCAGGTAGGCCTGTCCGATGAGGGTGTAGTACTCAGGGTTCTTTTTGTTTTTGCCGCTGACGAGTTCCTTGAAAACAGCTTCCGCTGCTTTCGGGTCGGACTGTATTTTCAGTTTGGCCGTCCCGACTTTATTGGCTACGGAATTGGGATTGGCTTCCAGCCCTTTCTGGTAATAGTAGGCTGCGGAATCCGGCATGTTGAGTTCAAAATAGATTTCGCCCAAGTTGAAATAGGCTTCTTCTTTGTTGGTCGAAGGGTCCTGCAGGTTGTTCAGCAGGATGGCCTTTGCATACTCCGGAAAGCCGGACTGAAAATATTCGATCGCTTTTTGATTGTCCGCGCTCCATGCGGTCAGGGCAGACCCCGCCAGGAGGGCGGCGGAAAACAGGAATTTGAAACTTCTTTTCATAGTACTGGATAAAATGATGATATTGATTTTCGCTTACAGTTCTTCACGTACATTGACTATGCGCAGGGATTGCGTGGCTGGGACAAGCCCGGCCCGCAGAATGACGCGTTGCGCTTTGTATCCCGTCAGAAAACGGGTAAATCCGGTTGCCAGACCGTTGCGGGGTTCGGAGAGGATGGCGTACACGCTGCGTGAAAGCGGGTATTCTCCGGTAGCCATGTAGGCCTGATACGGTTGGAAGGTGTTGTATTTGTCCGGGACGGCCTGGTCGGTGAGCGCCATCACGCGGATCTGCGGGATGAAGGACAGCAGCGTCGTATCGGCCATGTCCAACACCCAACTGGCACCTACTACCCCCATGGCTCCCGGGGTTTGCTCGACAAAGTCGATCACTTCCCGGTTGGTGTTCTGGGCGAAGAGTTTGTCCGAAAGAGGAGCCCCCTGCATGAGGGAGTCGCGCAGGTAACGCAACATTCCGGAGTTGGGATTGTCAAAAACAAAGGTAATATCGCCCAGTTTGGACTGGGGGTTGAGTTGTTTCCAGGAGGTGATTTCTCCGGAAAGTATTTTTTTGAGTTGGGCCACGGAAAGCAGCGAGTCGGGATTTTCCCGGTTGATGATCAGCGCGACGGCATCGGTGGCCAACAGCACAGGTTTGGCAAAGAGTTTCTTCTGTTCCAGGGCGGCGTTTTCACCTTCTGTCAGGGTACGGGTGGTGATGGCCAGATATACGCTGTCTTGGAGCAAAAGGTTGATGGCATCTACTTCGCTTTTGTAGATGGGGATGATGGAAGCTTGGTCGTATTCGTTTTCAAATACGTCGATTTCCTGATTCAGCACAGGAGCGAAACTTTCGTCTGCCGAGATCTCGATGACGCCCGAACTGGTCGTATCGGTCGGCCCTTGCACTTTATCCTGATTTTTGCACGCGACAAATCCCATTGTGGCGAGCAGGGTACAAAGCGCAAGGCTTGTTTTTTTGGAGTAGTGGATAAAGCTTTTCATTTCGTAAAGGTAATAAGTTTCGGTTATTTTTTCAAGATTCTGTACGCGCGCAATAAGGCATAGAGGAAAAAAACGATCCCTGCCAGGATGCGCAGCGTCAGGGAAAAAGTCATGTCAAAGATCGGTGAAAAAATCAACATTACCGCCAAAGCCATGTAAAAGATGACCATCAGCAGGGCAAATGCGTAAGAGACAGGATTTTTTTTCATCTTTTTTCGCCGAAAAATAAAATCACATAAGAGAAAAAAAACTTGCCCGCAGCTCTCTGCTGAAGACAACGGGCAAGTTTCTTGTTTCTCGCGGCAAACGCGAGTGAAGATTTACTTCTTCAACTGATATACGACGCGGATCGTGTAGTAAACCGGGACGTTACGTCCATTCTGACGGCCAGGAATCCAGTCGGGCATCGAAGCTACCACGCGCTGTGCTTCCTTGTCGCAGGCCGGGTCGATGCCTCGAGCGACTTCCACCCGTTCTACTTTCCCTTCTTTCGATACTACGAAACGGATCCACACGTTTCCGGAGATACCGCGTTCCTGTGCGGAATACGGATATTCCAAATGATCGTACAACCAGTCGTACATCGCTTTTTCACCACCGGGGAATTGAGGCATTTCCTCAACAGCGGTGTAAGGCTCTTCTTCCTCGACATCCTGGGCGATTTCACGGAGTTCGGCAATATCCTGGCCGTTCTCTTCGTCGTTACCCTTGACGTCTGCAATGGAGATCGCAGCCTTTGCTTCGATGATCTCTTCCTGGGATTTGATCTCGTCCTCTTCGCGGACGTTTTCATCCTTTTCGATCTTCGGAGCGGTGAACTTGATCGAGCTCTTCAAGGGTGGTGGCGGCGGAGCCTCTACCTTCTTGATCTCGTCGTTGTTCTTCACTTCAGCCGGAGGCAGTTGCGACAACTGCGTTACTTCGGTGACGACTACTTTGTCCTGACGCGATACGATGTACGAAGCCAATGCCTTGAACGATACGGCGATGGCTACCAGCACAATGACCGTGATCAGTGCGATGATGTGACGTTTGGGCGATTTGATACGCAGCTCGTAAGCTCCGTAGTTTTTATTTTTGCCTTTAAAAATAAGGTCAGCCCAATCTTTGGATAATAGGTCTATCTTAGCCATTTCTTCTCCTCCTTTTTTTAATTGTTGTTAGAAGTCCCGGCTAAATCCGACTGTGCGCCCAGGTCTCCGCCCGATTCGAGGTTCTCGATGAGCCATTTGTCCCCTTCGGCAATGTCGTCGATAGCATATTTACCGATACTGCAGATCGCCATTTCATCCAAAGCGTCGATAAGGTTCTTGTAGGTAGCATCGTCCGTCGCTTTGATCACTACGATGGGCGAAGACTTGTCGTCTTTGATCTCGGCAGAGCGTTTCTTGAAATCCTCGTCGGATATTTTGTTATCCAACTTCTGTTTCTTGAGTTCGTTCATCTCCGCAACGACCTTTTGGTTGCGTTGCATCAGAAGCGCTCTCAATCCGTCGGGACCATAGTTGGTGCGTTTGAGAGAGGTGTAGTCCTCGTAGTTGGGCATCCCGGTGTAGTAGTACACCTTGTCGTCTTTGCCGAGAAGCACCGTGATGGCGCGGGATTCCTGAATTTTGGTCTGCTCCTCCTCACTGACTTTGTCTTTCGTGGGCATGCTTATCTCCATCGTCTGAGGTTTGTTCATCGACGTAGCAAGCATGAAGAAGGTGATCAGAAGCATGATCATGTCCACCATCGGCGTAAAGTCGATGCGGGTGCTCACCTTTTTGGTGCCTGGCTTCTTACCCTTCCCTCTGTCTTTCTGTTCTACTTCAGCCATATGTCAATTTCGTTTAAGGAGCTTACTCAAGCTCATCGGTTTTAATGGTCTTGAGCGAGGTTATCAGGTTGTAGCGGTTCTCACGCAGATCCTGCAGAGAACTCATCACCTGGCGAATGATCGGGTAAGGCGTGGAAGCATCGGCCTTGATGGCGATGATAAGACCCTTGCCGTTTTGTTTGCGCGCCTCCTGTACCCAGACTTTGAACTGGTTGTCCGTGCTGTCGATGGGCACGCCGTAGTTGCGCAGAGTAGCGTCCTGCTGTTCCGTCGGCAAATCGAGGAATGCCGGCATCTGTGCGATGGGTACCCCGAACGAGTTGATCAGTTTGAACTTCTGAATCTGCTCGTTTGTGAAGGTAACGCCGTACGCCTCGCCTACTTTTTGCAATACCGCCATGCGGTCTTCCTGTTTGTCCAGACTCAGGAATATCTTCCCGCTCTTGTCCACCAGAATCTGGAGAACGTTGGTCTCGGGAATCTTGATATCCGATACGGAGGCCGGGGTAACAACCTGAACCGGCTCTTTCTGGATAAACGTGGTGGTAAGCATAAAGAAAGTAAGCAAGAGCACCATGACGTCACTCATCGGGGTCATGTCGATGGCAGTACTCTTTCTTTTTACTTTAACTTTAGGCATAATTCTTATTCTTTACTTAGTCCGTGTCGGTTGATTACTTGTGGTTGGCGGCGTAAGACTGAACAAGAGAGAAGCCTACTTCGTCGATGCAGTATGTGATCGTGTCGATTTTGCTGGTGAAATAGTTGTAAGAGATAAGAGCCAGAACGGCGGTAGCGATACCGAATGCGGTGTTTACCAGGGCCTCGGAAATACCGGCGGACAGGGCTACGGAGTCAGGCGAACCGGCGTTGGCCAGTGCGGCGAACGACTTGATCATACCGATAACCGTTCCCAGAAGTCCCATCAGGGTACCCAGCGTGGTGAGGGTGGCGACAACCGGCAGGTTCTGTTCCAGCGTGGGCAGCTCCAGTGCGGTAGCTTCTTCCAGGGCTTTCTGGATCGAGAGGACTTTCTGCTCTTTGGACAGTTCGTTGTCCTTTTCCATTTCATCGTATTTCTCCAGAGCGGCATATACCACATTGGCTACCGAACCTTTCTGCTTGTTGCACAGTTCGCGAGCTTTGGCGATGTTGTTCTCCGAAAGAGCTTCCTTGATGTTGACCACGAAACGAGTGATATTTCCTTTTCCTTTGGCCTTGCTCAGAGCGAACCACCGTTCAACGCTCAATGCGATAACCGTGAGCAACAGCGTCTGGATCAAAGGCACCACAACACCACCTTTGTAGATGGTACCCAGCATGTTTCCGGGCAGGGGGTGACCATTCGGGTCGCCATTCATGAAGTTGTCCGGATTGCCCAGCACATATTTAAAAATGCAGATGGCGATGATGAGGCACACCACGATGACTACGGGGGCTGTTCCTACGCCTGAGTAAGATTTCGTTTTTTTAGCTTTTGCATTCATGATAAATAACAGATTTTTAGTTGTTTATTGGTCTTTGAAAACGATTCGTTATACGTTGAGTGATTTCCCGTTCGGGGGATTTTTACCGCAGCAAATATAATACATTAATTCCATGCGTGCGGAAATGGAATGTAAAAAAATACTTAAAATCCATTTTTTGACGGGTACAGGAACCGCTTTTTTTCCTGTTGGAAGGACAGGATTTGTTTTTGCCGGGTAGGGGGGCTCTGCGGCGGGTTCTTTTGGCCCTTGGTGTATTCGGGGGATGGGTGTGGTTGTCGGTTGGGCGGTTGTTGCGGTAGGAATTCTTTCGGTAGATTGTATTAAGGTTCTGCAGGATGATGGGATGCGGCTTTGTGTTGGGGAGGGAGGGGATAAAAAAGTCGTCCTGCCGAG
>ENA-OPCN01002186-OPCN01002186.1-human-gut-metagenome-genome-assembly--contig:-NODE-2186-length-11380-cov-2.018278_pt1 | contig 11380 bp, 7 predicted proteins | sample MGYA00241567_ERZ501485 | MGnify/ENA primary metagenome ERZ501485 (study PRJEB25962, sample SAMEA2042579) | human gut metagenome | biome: human gut; feature: human-associated habitat; material: faeces...
GTGCGAATGCCAAGTTACAAGGTTCTGATAAGGATAGCACGGCTGTTTGGCGTGTCTACAGATTACCTGCTCGGGCTGGAATGCAGGGAAGGAATAGATACCTCCGGCCTGAACGGAAGACAGCGGGAACTGGTAGCCGAATTGGTGAATGAGCTGAGAAGAACAAAATAAAAAAAACGGGGGCTTTGCCCCCGTTTTTTTGTTTTTGGCTTAAGACTTCTCAACGCCCAGCGTGACGCTTTCGCCGTTTATCTCCCAGTCCTTCACATAGCCGGCTGAACCCAGCTTGATGGAGTCGGCAAGGGTATCGGCGGCGATTTCCGCGCCGTGCCTGGCGAATATGCCCTCGATAAGGCTGTTGCCGTGGTGGGAGAGTACTATGTGGTCGGTAACCTCAAAGCCCGCTTCCTTGCGCATGGTCTGCACCTTGGATACTATCTCCCTCACGAAGCCCTCCTCGATGAGCTCAGGGGTGAGATTGGTGTCAAGCACCACGGAAAGGTCATGCTCGGTGACTGTCACGAAGCCGGCGTTCTCTTCGGTGGAGACAAGCACGTCCTCGGCCGCCAGGGATATCTCGGTTCCGTCTATGTCGAACTTGTAGCTCTCGCCCCTGTTGTGGGCGGCTACCACCGCGTTTCCTACGCCTTCACCCGCCAGATACTGATTGATCTTGGGCAGGAGCTTGCCATAGCGGGGGCCCAGGGTCTTGAGCTGGGGCTTTACCCGGTAGCTTATGAAGGAGGAGGCGTCGTCAACGAATTTAACTTCCTTTACGTTCAGCTCGTCCGCTATGATGGATACGTACATATCGGGCAGCGCCTTTCCCTGCACGTACATGGAGGCAACGGGCTGGCGGTTCTTGATATTTGCTGCGTTGCGGGCGCTGCGGCCCAGCACGACTATATCCAGCACGGCGGCCATGTTGGCCTCAAGCTCGGGGTCTATGAAGCTCTCGTCCTTCTTTGGCCAGTCGCAAAGGTGTATGCTCTCAGGGGCGCTCTTATCCACCGTCCGTACCATGTTCTGATACATGGTCTCGGACATGAAGGGGGTGAAGGGGGCGGATATCAGCGCCATGGTCCTGAGCACGGTGTAGAGGGTCATGTAGGCGGCCTCCTTGTCGGCGGTCATATCCTTGCCCCAGTACCGCTCGCGGCAGCGGCGGACGTACCAGTTGGAAAGGTCGTCCATGAAGTCCTGCATCTCGCGGCCCGCCTCGGTCATCTTCAGGTCGTCAAGGTATGCCTCAACGTGACCTATGAGGGTGTTCAGGCGGGAAAGTATCCACCTGTCCATGGGGGTCAGGTTTTCGCGCACCAGCTTATGCTGGGTGGGGTCGAAGTTATCTATGTCCGCATATAGTATATAGAAGGCGTAGGTGTTCCAGAAGGTTCCCATATACTTGCGCTGGCTTTCGGATACGGCCTCTGCGGAGAAGCGGTTGGGGAGCCATGGCATGGAGCTTGTGTAGAAATACCAGCGCACAGCGTCTGCGCCCTGATTGTCCAAGAGCACCCAGGGGTCTACCACGTTGCCTATGTGCTTGCTCATCTTTCGGCCTTCCTTATCCTGAACGTGGCCCAGCACGATGCAGTTGAGGAAGGCGGGGGAATCGAACAGGCAGGCCGCTATGGCGGAAAGGGTATAGAACCAGCCGCGGGTCTGGTCTATGGCCTCGCTGATAAAGTTCGCGGGGTAGCGGCGCTGGAACTTATCCTTGTTTTCAAAGGGATAGTGCCACTGGGCGAAGGGCATGGAGCCGGAATCGAACCAGCAGTCTATGACTACGGGCTCGCGGCGCATGGTGCCGCCGCACTCGCACTTCCAGGTGAGAGGATCCACATAGGGCTTATGCAGCTCAACGTTTTCATCGCAGCCGGTAAGCTCGGAGAGCTCCTTACGGCTGCCGACGACGTGTATCTTGCCGCACTTGTCGCATACCCATACGGGCAGGGGGGTGCCCCAGTAGCGCTCGCGGGAGATACCCCAGTCTATTACGTTCTCCAGGAAGTTGCCCATGCGGCCTTCCTTGATGGTTTCGGGGATCCAGTTGATACGGCGGTTGTAGTCTATAAGCCTGTCCTTTACCTTGGTCATGGCTATGAACCAGGAGGAGCGGGCATAGTAGATAAGCGGCGTGTCGCAGCGCCAGCAGAAGGGGTAGCTGTGCTCAAACCTGGGGGCGGCAAAGAGAAGACCGCGCTCGTCCAGATCCTTGAGCACCATGGGGTCGGCCTTCTTTACGAATACGCCGTCCCAGGGGGTGCCGCCGCACATTTCGCCCTTGGAATCCACCATCTGCACAAAGGGCAGGTCGTATTTCTTGCATACCCGGTAATCGTCCTCGCCGAAGGCGGGAGCGTTATGGACTATGCCGGTACCGTCGGTGGTGGTGACATAGTCGTCCACCATCACATAGAAGGCGTCCTTGCCGCCGGCGGCCTTGCGGGTGCATTCAAAAAGGGGCTCGTAGTGCTTGTATTCAAGCTCCCGGCCGACGACCTCTTTTATTATCTCGGTGTCGTGGCCCTCCAGCACCGTCCCTATGAGGTCCTTCGCCATTATGAGGGTCTCCTTGCCGTCCACCCGCACATATGCGTAGGTCACGTCGGGATTGACGCAGAGGGAAACGTTGCTGGGCAGCGTCCATGGCGTGGTGGTCCAGGCCAGGAAGTAGGTGTTCTCCTCATCGGGCACCCTGAAGCGGACGGTGGCGGAGGTCTCCTTGACCTCCTTATAGCCCTGAGCTACCTCGTGGGAGGAGAGGGCGGTGCCGCAGCGGGGGCAGTAGGGGACTATCTTGTGGCCCTTGTAGAGAAGGCCCTTTTCGTATATGGCTTTCAGCGCCCACCACTCAGACTCTATATAGTCGTTGTCATAGGTGATGTATGGGTTATCCATATCCGCCCAGAAGCCCATGCGGTCGGACATTATCTCCCACTCGCCCTTGTACTTCCATACGGATTCCTTGCACTTCTGGATGAAGGGAATAACGCCGTACTGCTCTATCTGCTCTTTTCCGTCGAGGCCCAGCTCTTTTTCCACCTCCAGCTCAACGGGAAGGCCGTGGGTATCCCAGCCGGCCTTACGCAGCACGTCGTAACCCCGCATGGTCTTGTAGCGGGGGATTATATCCTTCATGGCACGGGTCAGTACATGGCCTATGTGGGGCTTGCCGTTGGCGGTCGGCGGGCCGTCAAAGAAGGTGTAGGCGGGGGCGCCCTGCCGAAGCTGGACGCTCTTTTCGAATATCTGGTTATCCTTCCAGAATTTCAGCGTCTCCTTCTCGCGTTCCACGAAATTCAGCGTGGTCGGAACTTTCTTGTACATCTGCTTCTCCTTAGTGTTTTATAGCTTCTTTAAAATGATTTTTTTCGGGCAAAATAAAAGCGCCCCGAATATCGGGACGCAGTATTGCGCGGTACCACCCGAGTTGGCGCAGCGCGCCCTCTCCGCCGCGGCCTGTCATAGCCGCGTGCCCGTGTAACGGCGGGCTGCCGTCCGGCGCTAATGGCGAAATACGTTTTCGCGCCGGCGCTCGCGGGTGATGCGTGTGGGCGGAGACGCCGCAGCCCTCGCACCGCAAAAACGGGCCGCTCTCTTTGGCTTCCAATCCCACCGTGTGTCCCGGTCATAACTTTACAATTACTTATTATATTATTCCCGTTCTTTTTTGTAAACCCCCTAATTCAGGGACAAAAGTGGTATGCGTCACGTTTTTTTCACTTAAATTTGATTATTTGAGGTATGAATAGGTAAATTTTTGTGTTACTATTAGATGGATAGTTTAAACTCGTAGGTGGTATGCTTAGCCATAGGACTTTGTGGGGGGTCATACCGGGGAGGTAAAATTTTGAAGAGAAGAAACCTTACAACACCGATAGTGTATCTTATAATGCTTGGGATAATCGTTCTGCTGGTATCCGGCTTCGATCTTTCCGGCGATAAGGTCAAAAAGATAAGCTATTCGGAATTCATAGATGACGTCAGAGGGGGCAGGGTACAGGCGGCGGAGGTCACCGAGCTGAAGCTTGTAGGACTGTACTCCGACAGCAAGATAAGCATGGAAGTCTTCCCGCAGGAGGCGGACTTCTACACCTATATACCTTCCGTGGATATTCTCAAGGACGACATGGATAAGGTTACCGCCGAGCTTACCGGCAGGGAAGCCAATGACATAACCCAGGCGGATTATCCCTTCTCCCTCGTGCTGAATCCCGCTCCCGGCCCCTCCATACTGGAGACCCTGCTGCCCTACATACTGCTCTTCGGCGGTCTGGCGCTGTTCTATGTCCTTATGACCAGGGCCCAGGGCGGCGGCAATAACATAATGAACTTCGGCAAGAGCCGCGCCCGTACAAACATGGACGGCAGGAATAAAGTCACCTTTGCAGACGTTGCAGGCGCCGAGGAGGAAAAAGAGGAGCTCAGAGAAGTGGTAGAGTTCATGCGCTCCCCCAAGCGGTTCACCGCCATGGGCGCACGCATACCCAAGGGCTGTCTGCTTGTAGGCCCTCCGGGCACAGGTAAGACTCTGCTGGCCAAGGCCGTAGCCGGCGAGGCGGGCGTACCCTTCTTCTCCATCTCCGGTTCAGATTTCGTGGAAATGTTCGTGGGCGTCGGCGCCAGCCGCGTGCGCGACCTGTTCAATACGGCTAAAAAGTGCGCGCCCGCTGTGGTGTTCATAGACGAGATAGATGCCGTTGGCCGTCAGCGCGGTGCGGGCCTTGGCGGCGGACACGACGAGCGGGAGCAGACCCTTAACCAGCTACTGGTGGAGATGGACGGCTTTGCGGTAAACGAAGGCATAATAGTGCTTGCCGCCACTAACCGCCCAGACATACTCGACCCCGCACTGCTGCGTCCGGGCAGGTTTGACAGGCAGATAACCGTGGGCTATCCCGACGTTAAGGGACGGGAGGCCATACTCGAGGTTCACGCCAAAGGCAAGCCCCTCGCCAAGGACGTGGATCTGGGGGTACTGGCGAAGCGCACCAGCGGCATGACCGGCGCGGATCTTGAAAACGTGCTCAACGAGGCGGCCATACTTGCGGCCCGCTTCAAGAAGAAGGAGATAACCATGGTGGAGCTGGAGGAGGCCATAACCCGCACGGTTGTGGGCCCCGAAAAGCGCAGCCGTGTAGTTACCGAGGAGGATAAGCGCATCACCGCCTATCACGAGGCGGGACACGCCATAGTAGCCCTGAAGATGGAGCACTGCGATCCTGTACACGAGGTATCCATAATACCCAGAGGTCAGGCGGCGGGTTACACCATGACCATGCCCGACAACGACGACAGCCACATTTCCCGGGGCAAGATACTTGACCAGATAGCCATGAGTATGGGAGGCCGTGTGGCCGAGAGCATAGCCCTTGACGACATATGCACCGGCGCCATAGGCGACCTGAAGCACGCCAGCGACCTTGCCCGCCGCATGGTGATAGAGTTCGGCATGAGCGACGAGATAGGCCCCGTGTTCCTGGGCGGCGATTCCGAGGTGTTCATAGCGAAGGACTGGGGACACCAGCGCAGCTATTCTGAGGAGGTGGCTGCCAAGGTGGACAAGGAGATACGCAGGATACTGGAGGAGCAGTTCGAGCGGGCGAAGCAGGTGCTGCTCCACGAGCGGGAGGCGCTTGATCGGGTAGTGAAGTATCTTATAGAGTACGAGCGCATAACCGGCGAGGAATTCGAGAAGATATTCCGTAACGAGCCTGTGGAGCTGGTATCCTATAAAGAGCGGAAGGAAGCTCTTGAAAAGCCGGACGAGGAGGAAAAGCCGGAGGACGAATCCGATGACAGGACAGGGGATGAGCCGGAGCAGCGCCATGAGGGCGGCGGTGAGGACAGCTCCGAGGATAAGCCTGAGAAAGAGGCGGAACAGAAATTCTACCGGCCCGGCGGATTCGACGGCGAGGACAAATAAAAAAGCTTTCGGGCGAAGACGATGCTTCGCCCGATTTTTTTGAGGATAAGCCAAAAATGGAAAAATTCGACCTGCACATACATTCCAACATGTCAGATGGCACCTTTGACCCGGAGGCTATCCCCGCCCTGGCAAAGGCGCAGGGGGTATGCTATATGGCCCTTACGGATCACGATACGGCCGCAGGCTGCAAGCGGGCCATGGCCGCGGGGCAAAGCATAGGAGTAAAGGTAATACCCGGCATAGAGCTGGATGTGGAGTTTCCGACGGAACTTCACATGCTTGGGCTGAACATAAACCCTGACAGCCCTGCCATGGTGAAATTCGAAGCATGGCGGGGGGAGAGCAGGCGTCAGCGAAACAGGGCCATACTGGACAAGCTCAGCGCATTTGGCATACCGGCTGAGGAATACATGGAGCACAGCCGCGGCAACGATACACGGCTGCACATCGCCAAGGCAATAATCGCCGCGGGGTATGCGGATACCATGCCTGAGGCGTTTGAAAAATACCTGAATCCGGGCTGCCCCGGCTTTGTGCCCGGCGTGCGCCCCTCAAAAAAAGAGGCGATAGAGCTTATACTGGAGTCCGGCGGCAGGCCGGTGCTGGCTCATCCCTGTAAGATAAAGGCGGACGCGGATAAGCTCATAAGGGAGCTTGCGGACTACGGCCTATGGGGCCTTGAGGTATTCTATCCTGCCTCCACCGAGGGGCAGAAGCGGGGCTTTTTGTCCCTATGCGCTCAGCTTGGCCTGAATGCCACCTGCGGCAGCGATTATCACGGAAAGAACCGGGAAAACCCCATAGGCGGCCCATATGAGAAAAACCAAGCGCTGGAGTGCGCATGGCGGGAGTTCTTTGAGCGGTAAGTCGGTATAATTTTTTGATATGAAGGAATTGATTCAAAAATAACGAACGATATGCTTTGGGATGCGACGCATAGGGCAGACCATACAAAAACGGGATATGGACGGCGCACCTGCGATAAGCTGCGGTTATAATGAAATGCAGCTGCTCCTTCATCCAAATTGTCGTATTGCGTTGATTATACGGATTATATTTGTTATAATGCTGATGAAAATTAAAAGGGGGTAAATCGAAAAATGTCCGGCGACGGTACGATTAAGATTTTTGCAGGCAGCGCCAGCAAGGAGTTTGCGGCACAAATGTGCGATTATCTCGGAAGCCCTATGGGCAAATGCACAACTCACATATTCTCCGAAGGCAATACCTTCGTCCGCATCGATGAGAGCATAAGGGACAAGGACGTATACTTCGTTCAGACGTTGGGACTCGATCCAAACAATGAATTTACGGAGCTGCTTTTCTTCCTGGACGCATTCAAGCGTGCCAGCGCAAACAGTGTTACCGCCATTATCCCCTATTTCAGCTATGCCAAGGGTGATAAGAAGGACGAGCCCAGAGTTTCAATACGCGGCAGGGTGTGCGCGGAGTGCATAGAGCTGGCGGGTGCGGACCGCGTCGTGACCATGGATCTTCATGCCGCTCAGGTGCAGGGCTTTTTCAAGAAGCCCGTGGATCACCTTTACGCCCAGGACCTGCTTTGCGCATACGCAAGGTATCTGGGCATAGTGGACGACAACCTGGTAGTGGTATCCCCCGATGCGGGCAGCGCAAAGCGCGCAAGGATGATGGCCAACGAGCTTGGCTGCGCCGTGGCCATAGGAGATAAGACGCGCACCGGCCACGACGAGAACGCCAAGGTGCTTGAGATAATCGGCGACGTAAAGGGCAAGAACTGTATAATAGTAGACGATTTCACCATCTCCGGCGGCACTCTGGTAGACGTTGCGCACGGCCTCAAGGACAAGGGCGCAAACGATATTTACGCATTCCTGTCCCATGTAGTGCTCCGGGAAAAGGGCGTAAAGAAGATCGAGGAGAGCCCCATAAAGCTGCTGGTATCCACCGATACCGTAAATTGCCCCGCCGTAAAGGGCCACGACAAGATAAAGATACTGTCCGCCGCCCCTATGTTCGCGGAGGCTGTCCGCCACATACACGACCGTATGTCCATGAGCAACCTCTTTGACAACCCCAGCCAGAGAATGCTCACCATGAGCTTCGCCAAGCAGATGTCTCTCGACGATATGATGAACCTGCATAGATAAAAAAATAAGCTGTATTAACGTCTCGTGACTTTGTGTTGCGGGGCGTTTTTCATTGGGCTATACTCATTGTAAACCAGCATGGAGAGGTAATATGAACGACATAAGCTTTACTGAAGCCCTTGGCATAGCGCCGGGCATCACCGCCATAATAGGGGGAGGAGGAAAGACCAGCCTTATGAACCGCCTTGCCGCGGAGCTTTCGGCTGCCGGCAGCAGGGTAATAATATGCACCAGCACCCACATATGGCGGCCGGCGGATTTGCCGGTGCTGGAAAACGCAGCGGAGGCGGACATAGCCGCTGCCCTCATGGAGCACAGCGTCGTATGCGTAGGCGAGAGGGAGGGAGAAAAGCTCATAGCCCCTAAGCTGCCCATAGCCCGGCTCAACGGCCTGGCGCCTTATGTGATAGCCGAGGCGGACGGCTCAAAGGGGCTGCCCTTAAAGGCCCACGACAAAAATGAGCCCGTGATACCCCCAGGCTCAAAAGTGATATACGTAGTAGGGGCGGACGGTATAGGTAAGCCCATAGCCGAGTCAGCCCACCGGCCGGAGCTGTATGCCCGGCGGCTGGGAGCGGATGTGGGCCATGTGGTAACACCTAAGGACGCCGCAGCCATGGTAGACTACGGCGATACGGTGCTTTTCAACAAGGCGGAGAGGCCAAAGGACGTGGAAAACGGCAGGGCCTTCGCGAAGGCGTTCCATGGAAGAACGGTGATAGCCGCGCTGAAGCAGGGCAGGGTAATAGAAGTGATCAATTAGATCCTGTGCATTATGGGCTCCATATTTTTAAATGTGGCCACATAGGGTATTCCGGCGGCGCGTATCATGTCCAGAGCCTCGGAAAGCCTGTTGCCTACCCTTTCCGGCTTGTGGGCATCGGAGCCTGTGGTCACGTATTCGCCCCCCAGCTCACGGTAGCGGCGCAGTATGTCAAGGCCCCATGGGGCGTCGTTGCGCCAGACGGAGGTGTTGACCTCAAAGGCCTTGCCGCGGCTTATAAGCTCCCGGAATATTTCATCGAATATCTGAGGCGCCAGGGAGTAACTCATGGAGCGCTCGGCATAAGGGCTGTGCTTGGCGCAGAAGTCGTAGTGGCCCATTACGGAAAAATCCGATACCCTGATGCATTCGAGGTCTTTTTCAATATAGGCAAGGTAGGCCTCCTCCCGGCTCCTGCCCTCGAAATATTCGGGATAGTAGGCGTCCACGCCGTTTACTATGTGTACCGAGCCTATGACGAAGTCCATGTGGCAGTCCTTCACGTGACCGTATGCATCCTCGTATGCTGCCTTGTCCTTCATTCCGAACTCCATGCCGAAGGATATGTCAATATCCGGGAACTGATCCTTTAAGGCTTCTATCTCGGCGTTGCGGGCGGCTATGTCGGCAGGGCGCAGGCCTACGCCGTCAAAATCCACGTGGTCGGTAAAGCATATATGGGTCACGCCGGCCTTCTTTGCGGCGCGAAGCTGCTCTATTATGGGCGCCCCTGAATCGGCTGAGTAGCGGGTGTGTACGTGATAATCAAAAAGCATGGCATTTCTCCGTGTAAAAGTTATGGATAAGCTGTATTATACATCATAAACGCCCCCAAGTCATTGACTTTTAGCTTTGAATAAAATATAATACATACGATATAGGCAATGAAGCGAAAAAGTAGGAAACAGCCATGCAGAGCGAGCCGCATATGGTGCAAGGCGGTGCAAGAGGCATTTTCGAAGCTCGTCGCGGAGCCCCGCCCGTGAAAGCGGACGGCGTCCTGCCCGGCGTTAACGGGAGTTGAGTTGGGCGAATTTTCGCCAATGAGAGTGGTACCGCGGAAGCATGGCTTTCGTCTCTTGGCTGAGACGGAGCTTTTTTTATTGCTAAAAATAGTTAAATGCTGAATTGGAGGAAATATCAATGGCAGAGCGCTACGATCACGATCAGGTAGAGCTGAAGTGGCAGAAGATATGGGAGGACGCCCATTGCTTTGAGGCAAAGGACGACTATTCAATGCCCAAGTTCTATCCCCTGATAGAGTTCCCTTATCCCTCCGGGCATGGCCTTCATGTAGGGCATCCCCGATCCAACACCGCTTTGGATATAATCGCCAGAAAGCGGCGCATGGAGGGGTATAACGTGCTTTACCCCATAGGCTGGGACGCATTCGGCCTGCCTACCGAGAACTATGCCATAAAGACCGGCATACACCCTGCCAAGGTCACCCACGACAACATAGAGCACTTCCGCGCACAGCTCAAGCGGCTGGGCTTCAGCTTTGACTGGAGCCGCGAGATAAACACCACGGATCCCAGCTATTACAAATGGACCCAGTGGATATTTCTGAAGTTTTTCGAGAAGGGCCTTGCCTACAAGGCTGAGATACCCATAAACTTCTGCACCTCCTGCAAGGTGGGCTTGGCCAACGAGGAGGTGGTGGACGGCGTGTGCGAGCGCTGCGGCGGCGTAGTCGTTCAGAAGGTGCGCAGCCAGTGGATGCTCAAGATCACGGAGTACGCACAGCGGCTCATAGACGATCTTGACGATCTGGACTATATAGAGCGCGTAAAGATACAGCAGAAGAACTGGATAGGCCGCAGCGAGGGCGCTGAGGTGATATTCCCCATAGAGGGATACCCCGAGGGTCTGAAGGTATACACCACCCGGTGCGATACCCTCTTTGGCGCGACTTATATGGTAGTATCCCCGGAGCACCCCATAATCGACGCCATGAAGGACTCCATCGAGAACATGGACGAGGTGCGGGAATACCAGAAGGCGGCTGCCCGCAAGAGCGATCTGGAGCGCGCAGAGCTTAACAAGGAAAAGACCGGCGTCATGCTCAAGGGCCTAAAGGCTACCAACCCCGTTACCGGAAAGCTGATCCCTGTATGGATATCCGACTACGTGCTTATGGGCTACGGCACCGGCGCAATAATGGCAGTTCCCGCCCATGACGAACGCGACTGGGAATTCGCCAAGAAGTTCAATATGCCCATAATAGAGGTAGTCGCCGGCGGCCGGAACGTTCAGGAGGAATGCTACTCCGACGTTGAGAGCGGCATAATGGTGAACTCCGGCTTCCTCAATGGTCTTACCGTAAAAGAGGCTATCCCCACCATGATAAAGTGGCTGGAGGAGAAGGGCATAGGCGAAAAAAAGGTAAACTACAAGCTGCGGGACTGGGTATTTACCCGTCAGCGCTACTGGGGCGAGCCCATACCCCTCGTACACTGCGATAAGTGCGGCTGGGTACCCCTGCCCTACAGTGAGCTTCCGCTGAAGCTGCCGGAGATAGAGGACTTTGAGCCCACTGACGACGGCTCCTCC
>ENA-OPCN01002187-OPCN01002187.1-human-gut-metagenome-genome-assembly--contig:-NODE-2187-length-11378-cov-1.578380_pt1 | contig 11378 bp, 10 predicted proteins | sample MGYA00241567_ERZ501485 | MGnify/ENA primary metagenome ERZ501485 (study PRJEB25962, sample SAMEA2042579) | human gut metagenome | biome: human gut; feature: human-associated habitat; material: faeces...
GCTGTATGATGACAGTGGTCAGGAAGGAGAGGAAAGAAGAACCCCTCTGATCGATACCATTGAGCCGGTTCGTGATAATGACCCGGAAGTGCTGTATTTGGGGAAGAAATTTACGGAAGTTTTTATTGAACAGTTGAAAGATACTTTGAGTCCTTTGGAGAACCATGTGCTGTATCTGCATTTAATGGGAACGGATTATAAGACGATCGCAGAGCTTCTGGGCAAAAGTCCGAAGTCAATTGATAATGCCCTGCAAAGGATCAAAGCAAAGGCAGAAAAGATGCTTGACAAATCAGAATAAGCTCTTTCAGAGGAGATACAAATGAATAAAGGGAAAAATTGTTTTTTTGCAATACTCGTATTTGGATTAACGATGGCAGTATTTAATGGAATGTCGGTCGTATTGGCTGTATCTGCGTCCATCGGTGGAGGAATCATTCAGGGAGCAAATGGAGTGAATATGACCTACGATTATCTGATGGATCATATGAATTTCTATTCTGTACTGGTTTATCTGATTCCGCTGGCTATTTTTGGACTTTGGTATTATTTCGCATTTGTGGATCAGAAAGGTACAGAAAATTCCCTGTCCGTGAAAATAAAAAAGTTAGATATAACAGGGTGTCTGATCCTCGTGGTTTTTACATTTTCAATCCAGCATGTGACGAGTCTGGTGATGGCAGTAATCAACCAGTTATTTCCACAGGCAATGGAAACTTATACGGAAATGATTGATAGTTCGGGAATTACGGAGTATTCGCTGATGTGGGTAGTCAGCACGCTGATTCTCCCTCCGCTGGTGGAAGAAATGATCTTCCGTGGACTGATTATGGGATATCTGAGGAGAACCGGAATGCACTGGATGATCGCCAATGTGATCCAGGCAGTCTGCTTCGGCATTTTTCATCAAAATTTAGTTCAGGGAATCTATGCAGGGCTTCTCGGACTGGCACTTGGATATGTAGCGTATCGTTATGGAACACTATTTGCATCTATGCTGATGCATCTGCTCTATAATCTTTTCGGAACTGTACTGATTGATATTGAATCAAGTATTATGCCGGACTGGATGCTGGGGCTTCTGATTTTCCTCTGTGTGCCGCTTACAGTTGTGGGAATTGTGCTTGTATATATCAAGACAGTAAATACAGATAAAAAGCAGGAGAGCAAGATATGAGATTTGTAATACAGAGAGTCACAGAGGCTGCTGTCCGGGTGGATGGTGAACTTCTTGGACAGATAGAGAAAGGATACCTGGTTCTGATTGGTGTGGCAGAATCAGATACGGAGGAAATCGCAGATAAGATGGTAAAGAAGATGACCGGTCTGCGGATTTTTGAAGATGAGCAGGGAAAGACGAATCTTGCGTTGAAAGATGTGGGAGGCAGTCTGCTTCTTGTGTCGCAGTTTACACTATATGCAAACTGTAAAAAAGGATTCCGCCCAAGTTTTATTGAGGCAGGTGCACCGGATATGGCAAATGAACTGTATGAATATATTATTGAAGAATGTAAGAAAGTGATCCCGGTTGTGGAAAGAGGAAACTTTGGCGCGGATATGAAGGTATCTCTTTTAAATGACGGTCCATTTACGATCGTGCTGGATTCGGAGCAGATTTGTTAAATTATTATTTGGTTTCTAAAGATGTATCGTGTATAATAGAATACAGATGGAATACACAAGAAAGTGGGGAATGTAATAATGAGTTATGAAGCATTAAACAGCAGGATTATGGAGATGAAGGATGAAATTCTTGCTGGAATCCAACAGAACATGAGAATTGAAAGCGTGCGTGGTGAGGCACAGCCAGACGCGCCATATGGTCCGGGACCGAAGGCTGCTCTGGAAGATGCCCTTGAACTTGGCCGCAAGCTTGGCTTCAAGGTTGGGCAGGCAGACAATCGTATAGGCTGGGTAGAATATGGAGAAGGAAAAGAGATGGTAGGCGTTCTTGGTCATGTAGACGTTGTACCGGCTGGCGATACCGGTTGGACTTATCCTGCCTATGGTGCCGAGATCCACGATGGAATTCTTTGGGGAAGAGGATGTCTGGATGATAAGGGACCGATCATTGGATCAATTTACGCATTGAAGGCGATCCGTGACCTGAATCTTCCAATTGACCGTAGAATCCGTGTTATTTTTGGATCTGATGAAGAATGTGGCTCTTCATGTGCGGCGTATTACGTAGAGAACGGATATGAGATGCCGACGATCGGATTTACTCCGGATGCAGATTTTCCTGTTATTTTCTGTGAAAAAGGAACGACCGGCATCAAAGGCGGTTCTAAGGTTTATGACAAAGGTCATATCGAAGTGGAATATTTTGGTGGTGGAATTGCTGACAATGTCGTGATTCCAACTTGTAAACTGATCGTAAAAGGAGACATTAAGGTAGCAGAGACAGAGGGAATCACTGTGACGCATGAAAACGGAAAAACAATCGTTGAAGCGGTGGGAAGAAGTGCACATGGAAGTACCCCGCATCTTGGTGTAAATGCAGCAATTCTTCTTTTGAATGCAGTGAAAGAGAATGAATTTGGTGGAGAATTCCAGCAACTGATGGAATTTCTGCTGAAAGAGATCGGAACGGAGACAAATGGAGAATCACTGGGAGTACATTATGTGGATGAAGAAACTGGTGAGACAACCGTAAACCTTGGTATTGTTTATTATGATGGAGAAGAGACCTATTTTACATTAGATGTCCGTTATCCAAAAAATGCAGATCCGAAAGTTGTTGATGATACACTGATCAATCATATCAACAGTTACACATTCGATGTGCTCCGGAAAAATAACCACAAAATTCTCTATGTACCAAAAGACTCTGAACTGGTGACAAAGCTCGTTCATGTATATGAAGAAGAGACTGGCGAGCACCTGGAACCACTTGCAATCGGTGGTGGAACTTACGCAAAGAAATTCCCGAACATGGTTGCATTCGGACCGGTATTTCCAGGTGAGGCAGACGTGATCCATCAGCCAGATGAACATGTGGAAGTAGAAAAGCTTCTCCGTGCACTGCAGATTACGGCAGCAGCAATGTATGAACTTGCAAAAAAATAGTAGAAAACAGTACTGACTGAATCATCTGAATATGTCATATATAGATACGAGCATCGAAGGGTGAGTTGTTCAATGGAACAAAAGCCGGATAAGATGACAGGTTGAGAATACCTGTACATCTTATCCGGCTTTTTTGATGCATTAAAAAAATATTTATGATAGTAAGAGAAAAAGGGATATGGAGAAGAATATATATAAAAAACAGGTGATTACTTGCAAAAAGCACTTCTATCTGAGATGCTTCTGCAAGTAATCACCTGTTTTTTAAAATTAACGGAAGAAGCGCATAACAGCAGCAACTTTCCCTAAAATTGTAACATCTTCAAGGATAAATGGTTCCATTGCATCATTTTCCGGCTGAAGACGGATCACACCTTCTTCTCGGTAAAACGTCTTTACCGTTGCACCGTCATCAATCAGAGCAACAACCATGTCACCGTTCTCTGCAGTTGCCTGTTTTTCCACAATGACATAATCTCCATCCAGTATACCGGCATTTATCATACTTTCACCCTGAACTTTCAGCATAAAGAGTTCTTTATTTGATGAAATATATTCAGTAGGAACAGGATAGTAATCTTCAATATTCTCCTGTGCAAGAACCGGTTCTCCTGCAGCTACATGGCCTACGATCGGAATCTGAACCATCTCACGTCTTGTGAGATTAAATGAATCATCCAGAATCTCGATTGCACGTGGTTTGGTTGGGTCACGTCGTATGTATCCGTTCTTCTCAAGAGTCTCGAGATGAGAGTGTACAGAAGAAGTTGACTTCAGATTCACAGCATCACAGATCTCACGTACAGCCGGTGGGAAACCACGTTGCAGGATCTGGGACTTAATATATTCAAGTATCTCTTCCTGTTTCTTGCTAATATTACCTTTACTCATAAAAGACCTCCTAAATCTGTATCTATATCAATTTGAATTATTATCCGAACTATTAAAATTATCATATCATACAGAAGAAAAAATAGCAAACAAATGTTTAGAAAATACGTTCGATTTGCATATTGACAAACATATGTTCTTGCTGTATATTGGTAATAGAACAGTTGTTCGGGAACATGCTTTCTGGTATATAGGAGAACTGAAAAGATTACAGAAGAAAAGGGAGGAATTTATCATGAGATCAGAGAAAAGAAAAGATATGTATGCGGATCGATATCATGCAGGAGCAAAAGGACAGAAGCACTGTCATTATGCAAAGCACCGTAAGACGAATTCTATCAGACGGTTTGTGACAGGGATTGCGGCTCTGGTGATGGTTATGTCACTGAGTTTTGGATTTGGAAGCTTTTTCTCCAGTGCGCACGATAGCAAAGCTGAAGAACCTTCCGGAGAGAGATATTATAAAAGTGTCCAGCTTGAAAAAGGGGATTCACTCTGGAGCATTGCGCAAAGATACAGACGAACCGAAGATTCCATATATGAATATATGGATGAGCTGGCAGAAGCAAATCATTTAAGTTTAAAAGACAGGAATAATCTCCAGGAAGGAGACTATCTGGTTGTTTCGTATTATGGAGATGATTCTGTTTATTAAAGACCATCTGTGCTGTCAGGTAGCAGCGAATAATCTGCCTGATAGCACATTATATACACTCTATTTTTTATAAAAGTCTAAAAGACTAAGACATTCTTAAGGTCTCTAACCAAGATCCCATCGCTCACCCCGTCTTAGTCTTTCCGGACTTTTTAATTTTATACTAAGAAATTATTACTGGAACAGGTTTTAAAAGAATACACGGAATGTATGGATGAATTATAAGACAAAACTTATTTTATATTTTTAAGGTTATACTTGATTTTACTAGTGACTTTAAAGGATTATCATGATAAAATCAAACAGGTGTATTTAATTTTAGAATAAAAGAGGAGATTTTGTTATGGATAATCATAAAAAAAGGAGTACATTTTGGTACTCCCGATTTTGGATTCGATGTAATTCGGATTTACCTCCTCATCATGCCGCCCGGCATTTTGGGCATCTTCATGCTGTAGGTCTTGGAAATATCTGGAGGTTTCCTTATCTTGCGGCAAAATATGGCGGAGGAATTTTTCTGCTTATTTATATTCTGTTAGCTCTTACTTTCGGTTATACGATGATAATTGCTGAATCAGCAATTGGCCGTATGACAAGAAAAAGTCCGGTAGGTGCGTTCAAATCTTTCGGAAAGTCAAAATGGATTTCTTTTGGTGGATGGATTAATGCGATTATTCCGGTTCTGATTGTACCATATTATTCTGTAATTGGAGGATGGGTTATCAAGTACCTTTTGGAATATGTAAAAGGGAACAGCAGTAGTCTGGCTCAAGATGGATATTTTTCAGAGTTTATTTCAAATGGATTTTCTACAGAAATCTGTTTTATCATATTCTGTCTGATTACATTGATTATTATTTATGCAGGTGTTCGGAATGGAATTGAGCGTGTTTCAAAGTTTATGATGCCGATTTTGATCGTGCTTTCGCTGATCATTACCATTTACTCAGTAACACGACCAGGTGCAATGGAAGGCGTGAAGTATTTTCTGGTGCCAAATCCAAAGAATTTTTCATGGATGTCTGTGGTAGCTGCTATGGGACAGATGTTTTATTCCCTATCGATCGCTATGGGAATTTTGATCACATTTGGTTCTTATATGAAGAAAGATATTTCGATTGAAGATTCTACAAGAAATGTAGAAGTATTTGATACAGCGATTGCAATTATGGCAGGACTTATGATCATTCCGGCTGTGTTTGCATTCTCCGGTGGAAATCCGGATACGTTACAGGCAGGGCCGGCACTGATGTTTATTACAATACCAAAGGTGTTTGAGAATATGGGATTGGGAACAGCAATTGGAATTCTGTTCTTTCTGCTTGTTCTTTTTGCTGCGCTGACAAGCTCAATCGCATTGACAGAGAGTGCAGTCTCTACATTTGAAGATGAAATCGGCTGGAGTCGTAAAAAGTCTACTGTGCTTGTTGGTGTGATCATGATAGTATTAGGAAGTTTATCTTCACTTGGATATGGACCACTTGCATTTGTGAAAATTATTGGTATGCAGTTCCTGGATTTCTTTGATTTCCTGACTAATTCGGTAATGATGCCGATCGCGGCACTGATGACAAGTCTTTTGGTAGCTAGAGTTGTTGGGGTAAAGAAGATAGAAGAAGAGATTATTCATGGAGAAAGTACATTCCGCAGAAAGAAGATTTTTGCTGTTATGATTAAATATCTGTGTCCAATCTTTGTTCTGATTATTTTGATCAGTTCTGTGGCGAATGCATTTGGATGGATTTCCATGTAGAATAATATGTGAAAAAAGGAGTGTAAAGAAATGGAACAGATGAAAGTTGGAATTATCGGTGCTGGGCGAATTGCAGCAAATATGGCGAAAACACTGGACGGTATGGACGATGCGGCTGCATATGCCATTGCTGCAAGAAATCTTGACAGAGCGCAGAAATTTGCCAAAGAATGGGGATTTGAAAAGGCATATGGCTCATACGAAGAACTGGTAAGTGATCCGGAAGTAGAGTTGATTTATATCGCGACACCACATCCGTTTCATATAGAACATGCCAAACTTTGTATCAATCATGGAAAACCGGTACTTTGTGAAAAACCATTTACTGTAAATGCTGTTGGAGCAAAAGAAGTATTTGCTCTCGCAAAGGAAAAAGAAGTCTTTATTACGGAGGCAATTTGGACAAGATACCTTCCATCCCGTAAAATAATCGGTGATATTATTGCAAGTGGTGAAATCGGAGAAATAAAGGGGATTTCAGCAAATCTCGGATATGATATGCATACAAAAGAACGTCTGATCGATCCGAAGCTTGCCGGTGGAGCGCTATTAGATGTAGGTATTTACCCACTGAATTTTGCAAGCATGGTTTTAGGCGATGATGTTGAAGAAACGCTTTCTTCCTGCGTAAAATTTGACAGTGGAGTGGATGCACAGAATTCCATTATTCTGAAATACAAAAATGGATCGATGGCTTCTATACAAAGTAGTGCACTTACCGGTACAGAACAATATGGTATGATATATGGGACCAAGGGGTATCTGATTGCGGAAAATATTAATGATATTACAGCGGTAAAAGTATACACACCGGATCGGGAATTTGTAAGGGAAATTACAATGCCAGAACAGATCACTGGGTTTGAATATGAAGTACGCGCTTCTATGAAGGCTATCCGTGAAGGAAAACTTGAATGTATGGAAATGCCGCATGAAGAAAGTATTCGCATCATGGAACAGATGGATGGACTTAGAAAAGACTGGGGGATTGAATATCCATTTGAAAAAGGAAACAGACCGTGCTAGTAATTATAATCAGCTGTCCCTGGCAAAAAGTTGTCTTGGGACAGCAGTATTTTGAATAACCAATCTATACGACAAATACCGATTTTTCCAAAAGATATAGACAAATCTTCCGAAAACATGCTATAATCATACATATATCGGGGAAATTTATGGAATTTAGGAGGTTCTTAGAATCATGCCATCTGATACAAAAACATACCAGGAAGAAACTTATATTGATAATACTATTCGTCTTCGTGGTGTTTTAAACACCATGCCTGACTTTGCACGTGATTATTTTCGTGCCATTGAACCAACCACATCACCAAAGACACGAATATCGTATGCATATGACATCCGTTTGTTCTTTCAGTTTTTAATTGAAGAAAATCCTGTTTATAAACATCACTCAATTAAGGACTTTCAGGTACAGGATCTGGAAGCTATTCAGCCGGTTGATATTGAGGAATATCTGGAATATCTGAAGGTCTATGATACTACAGATGTTCATACCAAAGAAACCAAACAGGTCACAAACTCTGAACGCGGCTTATTCCGCAAAATGTCTGCATTACGCAGCTTTTATAATTATTTCTTTAAAAGACAGATAATTCAGAAAAATCCGACCTTATTTGTAGATATGCCGAAGCTACATGATAAGGCGATCATACGTTTGGATACCGATGAGGTTGCAAAGCTTTTGGATTATGTGGAATCCTGTGGTTCCAAATTAACCGGTCAGGCACTCTCCTATTATAATAAGACGAAAGAACGTGATATTGCGATCATTACTCTTCTACTTGGAACAGGTATTCGAGTATCGGAGTTAGTTGGACTGGACCTGTCAGATGTGGATTTCAACAATAATGGGGTCATGGTGACACGAAAAGGTGGAAGCCAGATGGTTGTTTATTTTGGTGAAGAGGTGGAAAAAGCACTTCGCAATTATCTGGAGACATACCGTAAAGCGGTAACGCCCCTTGCTGGCTATGAAAATGCTCTGTTTTTATCAACCCAAAGGCGCCGGATCGGTGTACAGGCGGTTGAAAATATGGTTAAAAAGTATGCCAGTCAGATTACAAATAAAAGAATCACGCCACATAAGCTCAGAAGTACCTATGGTACTGCCCTTTATAAGGAAACGGGGGATATTTACCTGGTAGCGGATGTTCTGGGGCACAAAGATGTCAATACAACGAAAAAGCACTACGCTGCAATCGATGAAGACAGACGACGTAGTGCTGCAAATGTGGTAAAATTGCGGGAACCGTAAATTGTCAAAGTACGGTTAAATAATATCCATCCTAATATGGATAAATTTTTACAAATGATAAATTGGTGAATAATAAAATACCATCATCATTTCATCGATGTGACTGATATGATGATGGCATTTTATTATTTTTTTACTCTTAATGTCCTTAAATAGATCTTCTGTTCCGGCGTGATCCGGTAGCTTTCAATTGCTTTCTGAATCGTCTTATTATGTGTCCAGGTGTCCAGCCTTTTCTCTTCCAGATAAGGAATGATCTGGTCATACTGCTTTGCAAGAGCGGTAGCAAAATACCAGGCACGCATCATGTTTACATAATATTCGTCTGATTTAACTTCGGCTACCTTTTTGGGATATTCCGGTTTAAACTGTTCATCCAGATAATACCGCATCAGCATTCCAATTCCAAAACGGACGATATAAGGGTGATCCGATGCTATCCAGCGACAGACTTCCTGGATAAATATGTCCAGATGATTTTTTACTGTCCGGAGCGCGATCATATCACAGGTTGCCCAGTTATCTATATACGGGAGAAAACGGTCCAGTGCGGCAATACAGGATGGATAGTCTTTAATCTGTTCAATCAGCAGTCCATGAAGGTTGTTTTCTTCATAATATTTATGTGGAAGCACTTCAAGAAATGCAGAAACATTGTCTGTTTTACCGAATTTTTTTGCGTATGCGCGCAAAGAAGGAGTCCGCACACCGATGACGGTTTCCTTATTGACTGTCGGCATCAGTTTTGCCTGAAAATCCCGATAAGAAAGATCCTGTATTGCAAAGAGATCTGCTTGTACATTTTCTATTACTTCTCTACTGCTCATTTGTCATTTTCTCCTGAAATATTGTAGATTTATAATTCGGTATAACGAAATTTGCTACAGCTTGACAGTGGTTTAAGCATTTATAAGATCGTGCCTGTCTCATAGAGCGCATTCTTCCGCTCCATACGCTTTAATTCCGGCAATACGGTAAGTAACATGGTGATGAAGCATAATCCTCCACCAATGACGTTAGAAACCGGCTCAGCGAGAAATACGCCGTCTGTTCCCATATGCAGGGCATACGGCATTAGATATGTCAGAGGCACGACGATAAATACCTTCCGAAGTAGTGAGAAAAAGATTGCTTGCTTCTTCTTATTCAGGGATTTAAAGACCGTTTGGCCAATGTATTGCATATCCATGCAGATAAACGCTGCAAAATACTGCTTCAGGGCAGGAACTGCATCTTTCATCAACGTAGCATCTGAACTGAAAATTCCGATCAGGGTTTTCGGCGCGATGATGATAATACTCCACATCACAGCTGTGTATCCGAGAATCATAAGTGCCATCATGGCACCGGCTTTTCTTACACGGCATGGGCGTCTTGCACCATAATTGTAACTCAGGATTGGCGAAGTTCCTTCGTTGATTGCATAAATCGGAGTTTCTACAAGCTGTCTGACACTGGATACGATGGTCATAACAGAAATGTAGATATCTCCGCCTGTGACGGAAAGTACATTGTTGCAGACAATCGTTACCAGACTGTTTGTCAACTGCATGATAAATCCGGCAGTTCCCAGGCTTACAATATTTTTTGCATAAGCTGTACAGTTGGCAAGTTCCTTTTTTTTGAGGAGCCTCACTTTCAGTTCTGCTTTCTTTGTAAGAAAGAAAAAGACAAATGCAGCAGAAAGTGTCTGAGAAATGACCGTTGCAATTGCGGCACCGCGCACGCCAAGCCCGAACACAAAAATAAACAACGGGTCAAGCAGCAGGTTCGTTACTGCCCCTATGGTAACTGAAAGCATGCCGATGGTTGAATATCCCTGTGCATTGATAAACGGGTTCATACCGGTTGCAATCATAGAAGGCAGAGTTCCGATCAGGTAAAGCATCAGGTACGGATATGCATAGATTAGAGCGTCTTTTGAGGCACCAAACAGTACCAGGATCGGGCGGGCAAATAAAAAGCCAATTACCATGAGTACAATGGCACAGATACAGACCATGGAAAAAGAAATATTCATAATTTTTTTCGCTTCCTGTGGCTCATTTTTGCCGCGCTCAATCGAAAATAATGGTGCACCGCCGCTTCCGAATAGATTGCTGAATGCGGTAATGATGACAATTACCGGGAAACAAAGACCGACTGCACCAAGTGCTGCAGTTCCGATGTGCGGGATACGTGCAATATAAATCCGGTCTACAATGTTATAAAGTAAACTTAAAATCTGGGCAACCAGCATCGGGAGTGATGCTCCAAGGATATTACTGGTTATCGTTCCATTTTCAAAATCGACTCGTTTCATTTGTAAATTCATTCCTTTTTATTTTTCTTGCTTTTTAATTCTAACATGATGTAATATATATGTAAATTATTGTTTTTATATGATAATTCAATAAAAATCATATGGATAATATATTTTCATTTTTAAATAATCAGGAGATGAATTACATTTTTATGGAAATCAGACAGTTGGAATATTTTCGTGCGATCGTAGATGCCGGAACGATCAGCGGTGCAGCAAGAGTTCTTCACATGACCCAGCCACCGCTGAGCTATCAGATGAAGATGCTGGAGGAAGAATTACAGGTATCACTCTTTTTGCGAGGTACAAAGAAAATTACGCTTACAGATGCCGGAAAGACGCTTTATGAGCAGGCCGGTAATCTTCTGATGCTTGCAGATCTGACCAAACAGGAGGTTGTCAAATCCGGTCAGGCAGCTACCCTGCACAT
>ENA-OPCN01002188-OPCN01002188.1-human-gut-metagenome-genome-assembly--contig:-NODE-2188-length-11370-cov-3.347061_pt1 | contig 11370 bp, 13 predicted proteins | sample MGYA00241567_ERZ501485 | MGnify/ENA primary metagenome ERZ501485 (study PRJEB25962, sample SAMEA2042579) | human gut metagenome | biome: human gut; feature: human-associated habitat; material: faeces...
TCGTCGCCCGCCACATGGGTATCGAGGTCTTCGGCGTATCCATCATCACTGACCTGGGACTGCCGGGCAAGATGGCCAACGTCTCCCACGAAGAGGTTCAGGCCGTCGGACGTACGGCCACCCCGAAAGTGATGAAGATCGTCAAAGAGCTCATCCGCACCTTATGAATAGATTTTCCCGCACTTGCCGAGAAAAAAAACGCACGAAAAAAAACATACAAAGGACAAAACTATGGTTTCGAGAATCCTACGAATCCTCCTAATGGTTGCCTTGACCGGCTGTTCGGTATGGCAATTCTGGGTGTCCAACATCGGAAACGGGATCTTCCTCATCCTGTTGGCGCTCATCGTACTGTTTACTTACTTCAAAAACGAATGGATGATCATGGCCCTGCTGGCCATGCGCAAGAACGAAGTCGAAAAAGCCGAACGCCGCCTGTTGCGGATCAAAGATCCGGACCACGCATTGGTACGCCGTGAACGAGCTTCCTATTACTTCCTGCTGGGAGCCATCCGTTCACAACGCAACCTGACCGAAAGCGAACGGCTGTTCAAGAAAGCCCTCGAAATAGGCCTTTCCCGCCAGGAAAAAGCCATGGCCAAGCTCCAACTGGGGGCCATCGCCATGCAGAAAGGCCGTCGCCGCGAAGCCGAAGCACTGGTAGCGGAGGCCAAACGCCTGGACAAGGGAAAACTGCTGGACGACCAGATCGCCATGGTCAAACAGGGGCTCAAACGCACGCCGGGACAGCCGGGCTATTTCCAACAGCAACAGTTGGTCCGGGGAGGCCGTCATCGGTAAACCGTGAAAGAGATCGTATTTTCCCTCGAAGGAGCACCGTACATCGAACTGGACAAACTGCTCAAGCTGCTCCGTCTGGTCGAAAGCGGCGGGCAGGCGCACGAGATGATCGCCCAGGGGCTCGTTACCCGGGGCGGGACGGTCGAAACCCGCAAGCGTGCCAAGCTCCGTCCTGCGGACTGCATCGAGTTGCAAGGCTGCGCTCGGGTACTCATCGCCGAGTAAGCTATGACGAAAGGAAACAAAACAACCTGTCGCTATGTATAAGAACAACCTCTTTTCGCTCTTTGCCCTGATGTTCCTGCCGCTGTTGTTGTCGTTCAACAACACCCTGCCCGAGCAACAGGAAAAATGGAAAGCCAAGTTCGGCTTTACCACCGTCAAGGACAACCCCGCAACCCCGGTCAAGGACCAAGCCAACTCCGGCACCTGCTGGGACTATGCCGGCGTATCTTTCGTCGAGTCCGAAATGCTCCGCCAGGGCAAACAGCCGATCGACCTGGCCGAAATGTTCATCGTTTACCACGCCTATCTGGACAAGGCGCGCCGCTATGTCCGCATGCACGGCAATGCCACTTTCTCCCCCGGCGGGGAAGGCCACGACGTGCTGGATGCGATCCGCCTTTACGGGATCGTGCCGCAGGAGGCCTATTCCGGTCTGGTCAAGGGCGAGACCCGGGACAACCACCGCGAGATGGACCGTGCGCTTTCGTCCTATGTCAAGGGCGTGGTGGAAGCCGACCGCATCCGCGGCGAATGGGAGGAAGGCGTGAAAGGACTCCTGAACCGTTACCTGGGCCGTCTGCCCGAACAGTTCACCTACCAGGGCAAGGAATACGACCCGGTGTCCTTTGCCCGGGAAGTCGTCGACATCGACCCCGATGACTACCTGTACTTCATGTCGTGGACCGACGTGCCGTACTATCGGGAAAGCCATCTGCTGGTGCCCGACAACTGGTCCTGGGAGAAATACTACAACCTGCCTTTGGATGACATGATCCGTACCTTGGACTACGCGCTCGAGAACGGCTATACGGTGCTCTGGGCGGCCGACATGACGGAAACGGGATTTTCCGTGCCGCTGGGCATCGCCGTGGTTCCCGAGACGACCGATACGCTGAAGATGTTCGACGGCCCGCAACCCGAGAAAACGATCACCGAGCAGATGCGTCAGGATGGCTTCGACGACTACTCCACCGTGGACGACCACAGCATGCACATCACCGGGATCGCCCGCGATGTCAACGGAAAGAAGTACTACATCATCAAGAACTCCTGGGGCACGGAAACCGGTTTCGACGGTCTGTACTACGTCAGCGAAGCCTACATGCGCTACAAAACCATCTCGATGGTCCTGCATCGCGACGGAGTGCCGAAAGACATCCTCAAAAAACTGAAATAATCCCCACGCCGGGTACAAAAAACAACTATTAATCAACTGATTATTAGCTGTTTTTATTTTGTTGGGTAGCCAAAGGGTAGCCAAAAACAACACTACCCCCATAATTCGATATAGAAAATTGATCCTAAAGGAGGTTGTTTTACGTTGAATGAATATCGTAATCTTTCCGGAACTTTGACCGGCTCAATTTTGAGCTGGTTTCGGTTTGGTTTGGTTTGGGTTCGGTTTGGGGTTGGTTTGTTTTTTTAACCCCGTTCGGGGTTTTTCGGGGTTTTGGTGAAATATGATGTTCGTCATATATTTAACCTCATCCGATTGAAGTGCTTTGAATGTAAAACGATCTACTTTAGGTTGAAGTTCCAGCCTCCTCCGGCGCAACTTCCGCTTGGCGTGGATATATCTCCCTAAACCCTCTCGTTTATTTATTTCCTGCCGTACGATCATCCAAAAGACAATTATTTACTCATCCTCAAAAAAATCGGGTTCATCCGACATTTCGAGTGATACGACAATCATGCAGGGCATATAATCTCAGTTTAAAGTAATGTTCATCCCTAAATCCATATGCCGTTCTTTTCATTACCTTTATTTTGTTGTTGATCCCCTCTACTTTTCCTGTCGAGATATGGCAGTCATACCATGCAAGTATACCGGTTCTGTGTGCCATTATGGTAGTCGCCATTTTTACCAGTTGTTGAACTTTGCTTTCCTGTGCCTGCTTTATCCAATCAAGCATAACCTTTTCGGCTTCATCCTTATTAATCTGAGTCCAAATCTCCCGGAGTTGTTCTTTGAGATAGTATGCCTGTGACAGAGGTTTGTTCATGTCCAAAGCATTGTCAAGCCTTGTTTTATACTCCTTGTCAAAGATGTCCTCTCCATTGCCCAGCAGCAGGTATCGTGTGCCTTTCAACACCTTGCGTTTGTTGATGTCCTTTTCCATATTATATTGTACCCGTCGTATTTCATCCAATTTCTCGTTCATAAGCTTCACTACATGGAAATGGTCAAACACATGTGTCGCATTCGGACAGTTTTCATATACCGACGATATGAAAGCCGCCGAGAGGTCTGTCGCAACATACTTGATATCAATACACTTTTTCCTGATCCGTTTCCAGAAGCCATCCAGGGCATCCGCTCCTTTACCGTCCCCGACATGTATGATACGGCCACTTTTCAAGTCAACTACAACTGTTTTGTATATATGGCCTTTACGGACGACAAACTCGTCTATGCCGATACTCTCCACACATTCAAGAGAAGGAGGTGCATAATGATCTTCAAGATGGCGGGTGTGTATTTCCTTGATGGTGTCCCAGGATACGCCTAATAAATTGGCGGCATCTTTCAAGGTCATACCCTTCAACAGATCGATCACGTATTTTGCAAAACGATGGGTATAACCGCAATTCCCTGTGGCAAAAGGTATCTTCTCTTGACGGTCATAGTCACAATCCCGGTTCTTGCACTTGTAGCGTTGGACTTTCATACGGATTATCACCTTCTTTCCGCCTATCGGAAGCCCAATAAAGTCACGTATGCGAAAACCGTTCTTGATTAACTGGGAATGGCCGCATATGGGACATGTTTTTTGACGTTCTTTCGCTTCAACATGCAAAATAATTGTGTTACCTTTGTACTCTTCACGAGTGCATTTATGGGTATACAAACCCCAGGCATGATATAGAAAACTGCTGTTCATTACTGTACATTTGTTTGTCGTTATTCAAATATACAATTTGTTCAGCGGTTTTCCTTTTTAGGGCACTATCACTCGAAATGTCGGATGAACCTTTTTTATTGTTAGAATCGGCATATATATCTGCTTGTTTTTACGACATTGTTTGGATTGGAAGATATAAATGCTTATCTTTGCATCCTAAATATAAGCCACATGGAAATAATCAGAAGACAACAATATATAGAACATATCCTGTCAGTCATCAACAAGGGCATGATGCTCGTTTTGGTGGGACAGCGACGTGTGGGCAAAAGCTATATACTTCTTGATCTCAAAAGATGGATTGAGGAAAATGAACCTGACTCCAACATTCTCTATCTTGACAAGGAGCATAAGATTGGAGATGAAATTATGGATGCTGACGGACTTTACCGTCTTGCTAATGAAAAACTCCCGTCAGAAGGACGCAACTATCTGCTGGTGGATGAGGTTCAGAACATCGAAAATTATCAAGATGCGCTGCGTAGCCTTTATGCGGAACATCGTTGCCAGATAGTAGTGACGGGCAGCAACGCATATATTTATTCTTCGGAACTTGGCACGCGACTGGGCGGACGCTATATAGAGATTCCAATCTACAGTCTTTCATACACTGAGTTTCTTGTATTTCATAATCTTCAAGACTCGGAAGAGAGCCTTCATTCCTATCTGAGAGTCGGAGGACTGCCGGGTCTCAGACATTTTGACATAACTGATGAACGACAGGTATCAGATTATATACAAGGCGTCTATACCACAATAATGATGCGCGATGTTGTGGAACGTGCCAAAATCAGAAATGCCGCGTTCCTTACCAACCTTGCCAAGTTTGTGGCAGATACGACAGGCAAGCCTGTGTCGCCCACAAATATCGCCAATACAATGCGCAGTCAAGGAGAGAAAATAACCAAGGCCATCACTGCTGATTATTTGGAGTACATGGCAAATGCACTCGTATTCAAACCGGTATTGCGTTATGATATTCACGGGAAGCGCCTTTTTGAACAGAATTTCAAATATTATTTCACGGATCATGGAATCCGTAATTTTCTTTGCGGATTCAAAGTCAGACAGTCTATAGAAAAGATTATGGAGACTGTCGTTTGGAATTATTTACAGATGCAAGGTTTTGAAATTACCATCGGCGAACTCCGCAACGGCGAGGTTGACTTTGTGGCAGAAAGGGGTGAAAAACGGATGTATTTTCAAGTGACATATCTATTGGGGTCGCAAGAAACCATTGATCGGGAATTCGGGAATCTCAAGGCTATCAATGACGGGTATCCCAAATATGTGGTCTCTATGGACCCGATAGGAGGAGAAGTTGATGGTTATCCCGGTATCAGTCACGTCAGACTGAGAGACTTCCTTAAAATGCAATTATAGCTCTTGTTTAACAAGAAAATAGACATATAAACTGAAAAGATAAGGTGTCACAAAATTACCGTAATTTTGTGACACCTTATCTTTTGCAACTCTTTTAACAACGTAGATTGAGAAGATTTGCGTATTTAACGTGAGTTCGACGAATTGTAAGTTCTTATAAATTTGGTGATTAGCGAAAATTGTTGTATCTTTATAGTGCTAATTTACAAAGAATTACAAACAATAATCGCTATGATCACCGAGAGCAAAGTTATAGAATTATTTTGTATGGCAGATGATTTTTGCAGGTTTTTTGACGTTCTTTCGCTTCAACATGCAAAATAATTGTGTTACCTTTGTACTCTTCACGAGTGCATTTATGGGTATACAAACCCCAGGCATGATATAGAAAACTGCTGTTCATTACTGTACATTTGTTTGTCGTTATTCAAATATACAATTTGTTCAGCGGTTTTCCTTTTTAGGGCACTATCACTCGAAATGTCGGATGAACCATATTTTATGCTTTTAAGAGTTCAGCCACCTTCGTGACACATTCATCATAAACTGCGATGAGCTTTGAATAACTATCCACCAATCGCTTTTTAGCTGCTATCTGAGTTTTTTCCATATTTGGAACATCAAGCAAAGCCTTTTTACCCTGGATCGTCAGATCTTTAGCCGAAATCTGAGCTTGAATCAGCTCAGTCAATGCCCTCCTGTTTTCTTCTTTAACATTCTGATCCTTTGCTGGATCAATACATTTATACATTCCAATAGCATTCTCTACGGCAGTCTTAAAATGCTCTAATAATTTAGTAGCATTTTCATCAATTGCATCCGACATTCGATTCATGTCCTTTGCCGAGCCCTTCATTATTCCCTTTACTTGCGACACAGTGGGACTTTGATTATTTATTGAACCTAGTTGTTTTATGCGCATTCTCGTTTTAGCGGTCCATTGGTTCATTTCATTTGTCAATACTCCCATTATCTGAACAACCATATAAAGATTAGAATCAAAGGCTTCTCGATAATCCAATAAACCTAATTCTTCATCATTTGACGATTCGATAGTAATCGGTAACGCTTCTTGACACACATTCTTGTTAGAAGAACAACAAGCGGCCTAATTTTCAATATATTGCAAAACCTAACCACAAAAAAACACGATTTGCGCTATTTATTGCCGTTTTGACAAGGACACTATACACTAGGGATTTCTGTTTTTCAAATATACATACTTTTTCTTTTGTTTGCACTTTTTTTATTCCAGGTATCAAGCTTTTTGTTCCGGAATTTTGCCCGATTCTTCTGGAACTTTGGACTATTCCTCCGGTTTAGTTTCGGTTCGGGGTTTTTCGGAATTTTTCGGGGTAAAAGCATGATAAGAGTCGTCTTTTTAACCTCATCCGGTTGAGGTGCTTTGAACGTAAAACAACCTATTTTAGGTTGATGTCTCTCTACCGTCGTAGATGTTCGCTCAATTTTGAGCCGTCACAACCCCGAATTTGCCCGTTTATTTGCCCGCTGTCGCACGATCGTCCAGGAGATAATTGATTTGTCACTCTCGAAAAGATCGTGCGTCTACGGGCTTTATTTTGCGCCAACATTTTTTTATGTGGTGAAAATGTAAACTCGATCCAGCTTTAATACCATCCGTCTTTTCCCCGTTTTTCCCACGTCCTTACGGCGGCTCTCCAATCCGTTATAGGCGTGCTGCCTTTTCTCCAGCCTACCGCGGTGTAATAATCGCAAAATCCTTGCGCGTCAATTCCGCTTTCTATCGCCTCGCCGATGATCTTTTGCTCCAGGGCTACGTCTTTCAGCGCATTGCGATCGTCAAAAGTATCGGGCCATATAGGCTGTTGGGCGTTCTGTGTCATGGGATTCGCTTGGTTTTTTGTCGGTGGTTGAATAATTTTCATCTTCCCAGCACCTGTGCCGCAGGTAGCGGATGGGGTCTTTGCGGTAGGCAGGATCGGGATTCGCGGCGACGTACCCGGGTACTCCGGAGAGGGCTGCCGCCTTGTCCCGGGCGGGGAGGCGCGCCCAGTAGGCCTCGACGTCGCGCCGGCCGCGCTTCTTGCCGTAGGCCTCCCAAAAGGCCTCGAAGTCGGGATCGGGGGTTTTCGCCTCCTTCGCCGCCGCCGCAGAACCTGCCACTTCGTGGACTTCGTGGGTAGGTGGGTCGTTTAGTGGGTGTTGGTCGTCTGTATTCTTCGGAATACTGAATACTTCCCCCGGATTTAATTGCGGTAAACTCTCTTTATACTCTCTCCCTGTATTTTTATTTTTTTTAATTTTATTTCCTTTTACTTTACTTTTATTTATTTTTTCTTTTATTTTATTGCGATCGCACCCAGATCGCATTGCGATCGCATTGCGATTACTATCTGAACCCCAGCGTTTTTCATTTCCTTTTTTCCCTGCCTCTGATCGTTTTTCTATGAGTTTGTTTACCTCCTCCATTACCTCGCTTAACCAAGGGGAGAAAAAAACTTCCCCGTCGATTTCAAAAAGGCCGTAGTCCTTTACTACGCTTTCCATCTTTTGGGGGTCGGTGTTGTATTTGCGGGCTATTATGTCGAGGTCAGATAACTGACAGTGGTATTCGTCCGCTCCCCGTAGGGTTTCGATAAGTATCCAGTAAATGCCGTAGCCCTCCACTCCTAACTTTCCCCAGATAAGACGGGCTAAACTTGCATCGTCCTTGTTGTTGTAGTAGTGCGGAAAATAGTAGCTGTCCTTTTTTTTCATTTTTCCTGTCCATTTTTTTTTGTGGTTACTTTGCCAACTCGTTTTTATGCTCGTTTTATGCTCGTTTTTACCCGGCCACCTCATCCGGTTCAATAAGCCGGTAACGCTTGTAACGTCCGCCGTGTACGCCTTTTTGCCAGGTGTCGGTAATGCGATACCCCTTTTGTCTCAATTCCCGGATAATGCTTCGGGGATCGGACACCATAAGGCGCAAGGTAATTTCTGCCGCGGACCATTCCCCGCCGCTGCGCAAGAGCGACAATACAGCCCGGTTGAAATGCCCGGATAGCTGTATGCGATTTTTCAATAACTCTTTTTCCATAGCTCACAACCGAATACTATTTAACACCATTCCCATTTGCGCAATAATCTTGTGCAAGTTGGTTTATCTCGTCTGATGTTGATACGCGATTGCCTCGCAACCATTGCTCAAGTTCGGCACGGACAAAATAACACATCTTCCCCATCGGTTTGTAGTGTGGTATCATTTGCCGCATAGTCAGCTTGTACAGGTAACTTTTTGAAATACCCATATATTTAGCCGCTTCTTCGCTTGTGAGTACTTCTTTGGTGCAAAAAATTGTGTTTGCCGTTACAATGTCCCCTAATTGTTTTAATTCCTTGTCCATAATGCTATTTTTGATCGTCAGGGCTTTCCGGTTGAGGTGCAAGGCTCAACCATATTTGCCCGTGTAACCGTCTAAATAGGCTTGCACTCTCTATCCAAACGAATACAAGAGCAAAATTCAACAACAAGGGACTAAAAGTACCCCAACGTTGGGCCAACATCTTACCCAACATTGGGTAAACAAGAAATCACATACTGTGTATCAAACAAATACAAATTACCCCCACATTGAATGTAGGGGTAATTATGGGTAGATATAGCGTTTTTAATGTACTTGACTGAAAAGACCGTCTACTATTTCATGCCATTCCGGCAACGCTCCTGTTTTTTTGTAGTCCGCATCACTTCCTCTAAGGCGGTATTGTTTAAACAAAGTTTCAAAAGGTTTCCACGAAGTCCTAACCCTATCATCACTATTTCCCTTCAGTCCTTTTCCTAACTCCAAAAATTCACTCGCTTTGCTCGCGAAGTAGGCTAATAAGGCCTTTGATTTTTTCCAGTTGTATTCTTCGTCGCAAAGTCCTGCCTTTATAGCTTTTTCTAATAGTGCCCTGCCTTTGTCGGTGTTGAGTTCAGCCGGTAATGTTTTGGTTTTTTTAGGGCGGGGAGCCTTTTTTTTTGTAATGCTTTCTATACTAAAGCTATTATAGCCTTCCGCATGAAATGTTAATAGATCATCTAAAAAATGGGTTATCTTTTCAAGGTTATCGATCCCTCGCGGCGAATACATACTATCTTTGTACATCACCTCACCTTGTATTGCCAATAATGTAGCTTCTTTTAATTGTCCGTGTTTGATAGATCTAATAATGAGTTCTATTTTTTTTAAATTCCAATTATCCGTTTTACGTTCCCAGTCAATATCTGCGAGGTTGTTTATTGCCCCTTGATTGATTAGCTCGGCTATTTCACGAGCCGAATTGAATTGCTCAATGTCATCTGGCCAAATACCGCTCATTACCGTCTATTTTTTGAGTCTATAATTTAAGTTCCGGCAAACTATTTATCGCTGCTTCTTTAAGGCTGTCTATTGCCCGGGTATATTTCTCGGTATGCTTTAGCCCGCTATGCCCCAAAAGGCTCGCTACCGTCTTAATATTTGCTCCGTTGTTGAGGATATTTACCGCAAAGGAATGGCGGGCGCAATGCCAGCTAATATGCTTGTTTATCCCGGCTCGTTTCACCCAATGTCTTAGGGCTTTCAGGCACATTTCATAGCTGGGCAAAGGGAAGATAACCTCATCTCTTTTATCCGGATCGCTTGGCTCTCCTATCAACTTCAGTATACCATCATTCAGAGGAATAACAACCCCGCTGCTTGCACTATGTCCCTTTGTCTTGCTTTGCTCAAACTTCAATAGCTTGTTGGAATGGTCCACATTAGCAAATGTCAAATCTTTTACATCGCAGAACCTCAACCCACAATAGAGGCAAAGTATAAAAGCACGTCTTATATTGGGATTCTCGTGTTCATAATGCGTTGCTATTAACTGCTGTATTTCCTCTGGCGATAATACCTCCTTCCTTAACTGCTGATCATCCACTTTTATACTTATCCCCGTACACGGATTTTTCACCATAACATCGTGTTCTATGGCATACTTAATCACTTTCTTAAATCGTGCATATATGCTCTTCGCTCCCTCGCCAACGCTTCTCCCCTGTAGATACTCGGTGAAATCCTCAACCATATCTTTAGTTATCTGCTCCGGCTTTATCCGTTTTACATACTTGCTATACTCCGGCGTGTCGTTTAGAAAATCAATAAAACGTTTAAGGGCTATTTCCACCATCCTAATATCTTTCTTGGTATACTTGTCAATGTAGGCCCTGAAGTAATCAAGGAAATTTATATCGCTTTTCTTTTTAAGCCTATAGCCCTCGACGTTTTCTAATAGCTCCTGTCCACGCTCAAATCTGATTCTCTTTGCAAGCTCCATCGTTTCTTTATTCTGCTGGCGTTCAAGCGGTGTTCTGGGGGCTTGCCAAAGGTAGAGTTTTAGAAACTCCCGTTTTCTGTCTTTCCTGGCTACCTGCTTATCCAACCTCTCGCTATATACCATCTGATAGCCAAAGTAATAATCTAAAAATAGGCTTTCTCTACCATCTGAAAGTATCTTTGCCCCTAGTTTCGGATTATCGGTGGCATCTTGGCTTATTAGATAGGTATTATCGCTCCTTATATCCTTTTTTTGAGCCATTCTTTTTTCCCTTTATTTCCTTTCTTTACAAAGATAGGTATTTATTTTAATCCGGGTAGCCAAAGGGTAGACAAAAACGGCAAAATATAGTCTTTTTTATGAAACAAAGGGTTAATGTACCTTTTTGGCTACCTCTGATTTTCTTTCACTTACTTTCAAATTGCACGCTTTATCTGCTGGGTACTTTATCCACGCCGGGTACTTAAGCGTTCAAGGCGGAGCTTCCTTCGGAAGCTCCGCCTTGAACGCTTATGGGGTGCCCGCATCGTCGTCTCTTTTTTCGGGACATGTCCCGAGAATATCTACAAGCCCCCGCTACCCGCCTTTTTCGAGGATCAGCGCCCGGAGCGGAACTCTTTCGGATAGACGATCAGGTATTTCGTCTCGGTGCGGTCCGTGGTGAAGTTTATCTGCTGGGATACTTCGGTAATGTTGCGCACACGGCCGTCGCGCAGTTTTATCCGGATGTTGTCTTCCTGAGGACGGTACA